>Ga0187773_10000872_pt1 | contig 12100 bp, 11 predicted proteins | sample 0216_BV02_MP05_1_FD_133133 | JGI IMG/M metagenome (GOLD analysis project Ga0187773, IMG submission 133133) | Tropical peat soil microbial communities from peatlands in Department of Meta, Colombia - 0216_BV02_MP05_10_MG | ecosystem: Environmental > Terrestrial > Soil > Wetlands > Peat | place...
CCCGTAGGGACATTCCCGGGAAGGGCTGGACGATTTGGAACGTGCGGGCGATCCCCAGGCGGCTGACCTTAGCCGGTTTCAAACCGGTTATGGGCGTCCCCTTGAAGGAGATCTCCCCCTCGGTTAGCGGGTAGGTTCCGGTTACGAGATTGACCAAAGTGGTTTTCCCAGCCCCGTTGGGTCCGATCAGGCCCAGGATTTCCCCTTCCCGAACCTGAAAATCCACCGCGTCAACCGCTTTGAGAGCCCCAAAAGCGCGGGTGACGTCTTTTCCTTCTAAGAGAGCCATAAGGTCCTCAGACGGCTTGGTTTTTGATGTTGTTCCAGATGGCGGCCAGCGAAAATTTCTTGCGGAAGAATTCCATGATTCCGCGGGGCATCAGAATGACAATGGCCACCATGATGATCCCCAGAATCAGCATGTGGACGGTCAAGAACTTTCCCCAGACGGTCTCGGAGATCAGTTCGATTAAAAAGGCCCCCAGAACCGGGCCGAGAACGGTTCCGGCCCCTCCCAGCATCATCATAACGAAAGCCTTGACCGCGATCATGATGTCGAAGACCGTGGCCGGTTCGATAAAGCTGAACCAGTAAGCGAAAACCCCTCCGGTGATCCCGGTGATGAAGGCCGAAATGGCCCAGGCGACAATTTTGCACCGGGGGGCGAAGATTCCGGAGGCTTCGGCTGCGCCCTCATTTTCCCGGATGGCCCGGAGGGCATATCCCAGCCGGCTTCGGGCGATCCCGTAATTAACCAGAACGGTGAAGGCCAGGAGGCCGAACATGATGAAATAGATCATTACGTAAAAGGTGTTGATCTCCATTTGGGGAAGGGGCAGGGTGATCCCCTTGCCGCCGCCGGTGAAGCTCCCCCAGTCCAGCGCAATTTGTTCCGTCGCCCGGTTGATCCCCAGGGTTGCGATGGCGAAATAATGCCCCCGGAGTCTCAAGATGGGGATCCCGAGCAGAATGGCGTAAATGGATGCGAGCACCCCCCCGACAATCGCCCCAACCCACCAATACAAGCCAACCCGGAGCATGAGCATGGCGGTTGTATAGGCCCCGATCCCGAAAAAGACGATATTGCCGAAAGCCGCGTACCCGGCAAAACCAGCGATGATGTTGAGGGCCGCGGTGATGATCGCGTACATGAAAATCGAGGTTATGACCCGAATCCAGTATCCTTCCAGGAAAAAGGGAAGGACGATCAATCCCAGAACGGCGATCAAACCGAAAATCAAAAGAATCTTTTTCTGACCTCCCACCGAATCTTCTCCTTGCTTGAAACTTGGTTCAAGGTTCAATTTGGTTTAAATTTGAGGGATTTAAGGCACTTAAGGCATTTTTATTATTTGTATTTCGACCCCACGATTCCTTTGGGGAGGAAAATCAGGACCAGGATCATGATGATCGCACTGATAGCCTCCTGGAACCCCGTGCCGAAGATGCTGGCGCCCGTGGTTTCCACCACCCCCAGCAAAAGTCCCCCGAATATCGCTCCCCAGACGTTTCCCAACCCTCCCAGAACGCAGATGATAAAGGCTTTCATGATGAAAAACCCCCCTTCGAAGGGGGTGAAGGATTGGATGGTCGAAATCAGCGAACCGCAGGCGCCGGCCAGCGCCGCGCTGATTCCCAAGGTAATGGAATATACTTTGGCCACATCCACCCCGACGATTTGGGCGGCCTGGCGGTTCTGGGAAGTCGCCCGGATGGCGTTCCCGGTCCTTGTTTTGCTCAGGAAAAGCTGGAGCAGGGCGGTGAGAAGGATGCAGATAACCAGGATGGCCAAACGGACATAGGGAATGACCAGGGACCCGATCTGGAAAGAGGAACCCGAATAAGACGGAGTGAGGGAACGATAATCACCGGTGAAAATCATGAGCAAGGCGTTGATGATGACCAGGTCGAGACCGAAGGTGAGAATAAGGCTGAGAAAGATCCCGACTTTGACCACCAAATTGAGCAGATATTTCTGCGCCCCGTACCCGATAATGAAAAGGATCGCCATGGAGATCGGCAGGCTGAGAAAGGGATCCAACCCGAAAGCCTTGAAACAGGCGAAGGTGACGAAGGCGCCGACGACGATCATCGTTCCGTGGGCTACGTTGATTACGTCCATGACGCCCCAGGCCAAAGAAAAGCCCACGGCGATATTCACATAAATGGCGCCCAAGAAAATTCCATTCAAGAGGATTTGCAGGCTCAAGGCACGTTCACCTTGTTGCGCTTCGCCGGGAGGATTGGCGGGCAAGTCGGGTTCGCGGAATATCCGGAAACAACCTCCCTCGTTTTCTGGAAAAACCAGGGAAGCAAAAACCATTCTGGAATCAGTTATGCCATTTCCCCTCCTATGTCAAGAGAAAAATCGGAGAGCCAGGCGCTCTGCCCCGAGCGAAAATGGAAGGGGGGAACAGGTCCCTATTTTTTCTTGACAGGGGGGAACCTATGCGAGTATTCTAAGCTCTATTTTTGATAATTAATTTTCAATATGTGATAATGCAGATGAATCAATCCCTAGCCCATGGCCTGCAAATTCTGCTCCTTTTCGACTCTACCCGCCCGGCCTTAACCGTTCCCGAGATCGTAGAACATCTTCGCTTCAGCCAGAGCAAGGCCTACCGCTTGATTCGGGCCCTGGTTTACTACGGGCTCCTGGAAACGCAAAACGGAACCGGGCAGTACTCCCTGGGAATGAGTGCATTGCGCCTGGGATTCCTCGCCCAGCGGAAACTCAACCTCTCCGCGCTGGCCTTGCCGTTCATGAAGGAATTGTCCCGCCTGACCAAGGAGACGGTCCTCCTCACGGTGGTCCAGGGGACCCGGGCCATTTGCCTCGAACGGGTGGAGAGCGAGGAGCCCATCCGCTATTCCCTCTTCACCCCGGGGGCCAGCCTTCCCCTACACGCCGGCGCTTCCAGCAAAGTACTCATGGCCTTTCTTCCTGAAAGGGAATGGGGCCCCATCATTGCCCGTGAGGGTTTACCCAGGTTTACCCCTCAGACCATAACCGATAGGAAAATTTTGACGTCCCAGCTCAGGGAAATTCGCTGCCGAGGCTATGCCTTCAGCGACCAGGAGGTGGACCGGGATGTGCGGGCGGTGGCAGCGCCGATCCTCAACCCGCGGGGGGAGCTGATCGCCGGGTTGACCGTGGCCGGGCCGGCCTATCGCATTCACAAACGGAGAGTCCAGTCCTTGGGCCGGCTGGTAAGGCAATCTGCGCAGAAAATCGCCGGTCGCCTCCAGGGCGAACCTCTTTTGCCCGCCCCCCAAGGGAATTGTAAATTTATCCGGAAGAAATCGATTCTTATCCAGAAAGGAGTTTGAAATGGCCGTTAACCTGAAGGGCAGATCACTGGCCAGTTTATACGATCTGACCCGTGAGGAGCTAGAGCAGATTCTGAAAACCTCGGAGCTTCTGAAGCTCGAGAACTCGCGGGGGCAGGAGCATCCGCTCCTCAAGGGCAAGACCCTGGCGATGATTTTCGAAAAGGCCTCCACCCGTACCCGGGTTTCCTTCGAGGTGGGAATGTGGCAGCTGGGAGGATACGCCCTGTACCTGAGCGCGGGCGACCTCCAGCTGGGCAGGGGAGAAACGATCGCCGATACGGCCCGGGTTCTCTCCGGTTATGTGAACGGGATCATGGCCCGGGTTTTTGCTCACCAGACCATTCTCGACTTGGTGCGTTTTTCCCGAGTTCCGGTGATCAACGGGTTGTCCGATTATTCCCATCCCTGCCAGGGCCTCGCCGATCTATTCACGATCTACGAGAAAAAAGGCCGGGTTTCAGGGTTGAACGTTGCGTATGTGGGCGACGGAAACAACGTATCTCATTCCCTCCTGTACGGATGCTCCAAAATGGGAGCCCACATCGTCATCGCATCGCCCAAGGGCTATGAGCCCAAGGAGGAGGTCGTTTCCCGGGCCGCTGAGGAGGGAAGGAAGAATGGGTCCACAGTGAAGCTTACCCAAGACCCTCACGAGGCGGTTCGGGGAGCGGACGTGGTCTACACCGACGTGTGGACGAGCATGGGCCAGGAAAAGGAGAAGGAACAGCGCTTGAGGCTCTTCCAGCCTTTCCAGATCAACCCTAAGCTTTTGCGGGGCGCCGGGGAGGACTACGTTTTCATGCACTGTCTTCCGGCCCACCGGGGCGAGGAAGTAACCGATGAAGTGGCCGACTCGAAGAACAGCGTGATTTTTCAACAGGCCGAAAACCGGATGCACACCCAAAAGGCCTTGCTGGCCTTGACCCTGTAGAAATTGGGCTTGGCGGATTCGAGGGGGGGGTGGTCTCCAGTTTCTTGACCTCTGGCTTTCCACCGGAAAACTCTCGATCCATGACCCATTAAATTGCCCATGCACCCATTTAATGGAGAGGGAAAGGAAATGGCCAAAAAATTCGATGTGCTGATCCAAGGGGGACTCGTGGTTTCCGGAAGCAGAATCCGCCGGGCGGATGTCGGGGTCCAGGGAGAAAAGATCCTTACCGTCGCCGAAGGCTTATCCGCGGCGGATGCCGTGCAGACCATCGACGCGGCAGGGAAATTTGTCTTCCCGGGGATTCTTGATGTCCACACCCACCCGGTTTATGAAGACAACATCCAAGGACTTTCCCGGACCGCCGCCCATGGGGGGACCACGACCCTGATCTTTTACGCCTACGCCCGCCCGGGGATGAAATTGATCGACACCATCAAAGCCTACCGGGAAGACGGCCTGAAAAATTCTTTTCTCGATTTCGCCCTCCACGGAGCGATCTTCGACGCGGCCAGCCAGGTGCCGGAGATTCCCAAGGCTTTTGAGCTGGGAGTCAAATCCTTCAAGATGTTTATGACCTATGCCAAGCTGAAATGGATGACCGATGATTATCACCTGACCTGGGCCATGGACCTCATCTCCGAAAACGGAGGCCTGGCCATGGTCCACGCAGAAAGCGGTCTGGTGACCGATTATATCGAGGATAAATCCCTCCGCCGGAAGGAGGATCAGAAAGAAGTCTTCGTCAAAACCCGCCCGGATTATTTGGAAGCGGAGGCGGTGTTCCGGGCCATCTCCATTGCCGCAGTCATGCAGTGCCCGATCTACATCGCCCATTTGAGCTCGGCCAGGGGGGTTTTTCCCATTCAGCAGGCGCGCGGAGAAGGACAATGGGTGTATGCGGAAACCTGCCCCCAGTACCTAAGCCTTACGGACGAAATTCTGCAGAAGACCGGACCGCTGGCGAAGATCGGGCCCCCGCTTCGTTATGAAACGGACCGGATGGCGCTTTGGGACGCGGTGGAAAAGGGAACCATTGACACCATCGCCAGCGATCATGCGCCCAAAGCCAAGAGGATCACCGATTCCTTTTTCGAGGCCCCCTTCGGGGCCCCTTCGGCGGAAACCCTCCTGACGGTAACCTACGATGAGGGGGTGAACACTGGCCGGATCGGAGCCTGTAAATTGGTTCAGCTTTTATGCGAAAACCCGGCAAAAATATTCGGCTTGTTCCCCAGGAAAGGAATTCTGCAGGAGGGGGCCGATGCAGACGTGGTGGTTTTCGACCCGGTGCTCGCCCACACGATCGAACAACGCACCCAGCATTCCGGCGCCCCCTACACCATGTATGAGGGAAGAAGTTGCTTGGGCAAACCGGTTTTCATCATGCAGCGAGGGAAAGCCTTGGTCGATAACGGGGAGATGAAGATGAAGCCCGGAGAGGCAAGGTTTTGCCCCACCAAGATTGAAAAGGTCAAACTGTGGTGAAAATAGGGAGGGAGAATCGAGCAGGGAGAATGAGAGATGGTCAAGAAGATAGAACACCGGGGACGAAAAATAAGGCCACCAGCGACTCGGGAAAGGTATTCGCTGAAAATTGAGAGCTGATCGCTGAACGCTATTTCTGAAGGAGGATTCAACATGGCCGGTCTGAAGGGGAAAGACATTCTTCACGGGAACCAGTTTTCCAGGAAGGACATTGAAGGCATCATGAAGGTGGCCTCGGCCTTTGAAAAAGAAGGGAAGGGGGCCTTGAATGTGCTCAAAGGAAAGATATTAGCGACCCTGTTCTTCGAACCCAGCACCCGGACCCGTCTTTCCTTCGAGGCCGCCATGCAGAGGCTGGGAGGAGGGGTGATCAGCCTGGGATCGCTGGAGAGCTCTTCCGTGGCCAAGGGGGAATCTCTGACGGACACCGCCCAGACTGTCGCCCAGTATGCCGATGTCATCGTTCTTCGGCACCCCCGCCAGGGATCGGCTAAGGAGGCCGCGGACGCCGTGTCCGTTCCGGTGATCAACGCCGGGGACGGGGCCGGGCAGCATCCCACTCAGGCGCTTCTGGATATGTACACCATCCGGAAGGAGCTGGGCTCCCTCAAGAATCTGAAGGTCTGCCTGGCCGGCGACCTGAAATACGGTAGAACGGTGCACGCCCTGGCAGAGGTCCTCTCCCTCTTCGGCGCCCGCCTCTATTTCGTTTCACCCTCCATGCTGCGCATGCCCGAGGAGATTACCGCCGGGCTGCGCAGCCGGGGGATCGAAGTGACCGAGACCGAGGACCTTCTTCAGGCCGCTTCCCTGAGCGATTTGATCTATATGACCCGCATCCAGAAGGAGCGCTTCAGCGACCAGGGGGAATACGAAAGAGTCAAGGGGAGCTACGTGATCAACAATCGATTCCTTTCTCAATTGAAAAAAGAGATTACCTTAATGCACCCCTTGCCGCGGGTCGATGAGATCCATCCGGAGGTGGACGGGTATGCAGGATCGGCCTATTTCCGACAGATGCGCAACGGGGTTTTCATCCGAATGGCGCTTCTGGCCATGATCTTCGGGAAGCGGTAAATCCATGAAGAAGATCGTGATCGCCCTGGGCGGAAACGCGATCAAACAATGGGACCAGAAAGGGTCTGCGGAGGAGCAGCTGGCCAATGTCCGGCAGAGCTGCACCCACATCGTCAGGATCATCCGGGGAGGGAATCGGGTGGTCATCACCCATGGAAACGGCCCGCAGGTGGGAAGCCTCCTCATCCAGCAGGAGAGGGGATCGCCTGCCATCCCTCCCCAGCCGCTGAATATCTGCGGGGCCATGAGCCAGGGGCAGATCGGCTACATGATCCAGCAGGCCCTGCTGAATGAACTGAAAGACGCTCGTCTCGACCGTAGTGTGGTCACTCTGATTACTCAGGTCGTGGTCGACGGAGAGGATCCCGGGTTCCGCCAGCCCACCAAGCCGGTCGGCCCTTTCTACTCCCGTGCCCAGAAAGAAAAGTATGAAAAGCAAACCGGCGCAGCCTTTCAGCGGACGCCGATGAAGAAAGAGCTCTACCGCAGAGTGGTAGCCTCTCCCGATCCACTGCGGATCCTGGAGGGGAATATGGTTAAGGACCTCTTTGAGCGGGGGGTGATCGTGATCGCCTCGGGGGGCGGCGGGGTCCCGGTCATCCTGGATGAAAATGGACACGTGAGCGGGGTTGAAGCGGTGATTGACAAGGACTTGGCCGGGGAGAAATTGGCCGAGGCGGTGGGGGCTGATATCTTTATGGTCCTGACTGATGTAGACCGGGTTTATTTGAACTACGGGAAAAGGAGCCAGCGGGGCCTGTCCACATTGCGGCTGGAAAAGGCCCAGCAACACCTGAAAAATCATGCCTTTCCCTCCGGAAGCATGGAACCCAAGGTCGCGGCCTGTGTGCGTTTCATCGAATATGGGGGAGAACGGGCCATCATTACCTCCTTGGATCAAGCATCCACTGCCCTGGAAGGGAGAGCGGGGACCCACCTCCTTCCTGATGAATGAGGACCCTAACATGCGCCTGAACCACATCCTGGAAGCCCAACAGTTCAACAAAAAGATGCTCAAAGAGGTCTTTACCCTGGCCGACCAGATGGCCGCCCTAGCCCAGGGAGGGGGGAGCGACCTTCTGAAGAATCGGATTCTCGCCAGCCTTTTTTTCGTCCCCAGCAACCGGACCCGCTTTTCCTTCGAGTCGGCCATGATCCGCCTGGGGGGACAGATCCTCGGTTCAGACAGGGCCGAGGCTTTTTCTTCCGAACTCGACGGGGGGTCCCTGGAGGACACCATTACCACCCTTAATTATTTTGCCGATGTGATCGTCCTCCGCCACCACCTCAGCGGGTCGGCCAAACGGGCCGCGCGGGTTTCAAATGTTCCCATCATCAACGCCGGAGACGGCACGGCCCAGCACCCCACCCAGGCGCTGCTCGACCTTTATACCATCGAGCGGGAGCTGGGGGGGGTGGACGGGGTGGTGATTGCCTTCGTGGGCGACCTGGCCAACAGCCGGAACGTACGCTCGCTCTGCTATTTCCTGGCCAAGTATACGGGAATCAAGGTTCACTTTGTCGCCCCCCAGCCCCTGGGAATGCGGGATGACCTTTGCCAGTACCTCAGGAGCCAGGGGGTCACCTTCGTTGAGGCCTACGGGCCCGAGCCCCCCCTGCTCGACCTGGCCCGGAAGGTGGATGTCTTCTACGTGACCCAGATTCCAGTGGGGAGTTTCGGCGACCGACTGGACGATTATGAAGCCTCGAAAAGGCAATTCGTGATCGACCGGCGGGTCCTCAAGGCCATGAAGAAAAATTCCATCATCATGCATCCCCTTCCGCGGGGGCCGGAAATTCCGCCGGAGATGGATAAGGACCTGCGGGCGGTCTATTTCCAGCAGACCCGATATGGCCTATGCATTCGGATGGCCCTTCTCTGCGCGGTTTTTCAACGATTTCCCTGAGGACGGTCTCTCTTCTATCCGCCTCGAGCCTGGCCGCCCCCTCGAAGCTTGACAGGGGGACATCTTTTTTCCTATAGTGATGGCAACCACGAAAAACCGGAAGTCCTCGGTTGTCTTATGGGCAATGGGGACCGGCGGTGGGAAAATCGATTTTTCCCATTCTTCCCCGGGGCCGTTCGATCAGCCGATGGGGCGAAGAAGAAAAGACTGAGACCTTAGACCGGGGTGCCCTTGCGCAGGCATCCGGATTCGTCAAGCAAAAAGGAGAAGACCCATGAAAAAAATCGTTTTTGGATTCTGTTGGGGGGTAATAGGGTTAGCTTTTCTCTTGGTGTTTTCCCCGCCCGGAGGAGCACAGGACAAGCCCCTGGTCATCGGGGTGGATGGAACCTTTGCCCCCCATGCCATGCCCAAAATCGGTGGGGGGGTCGAGGGGTTCAACGTCGATTTAGCCCTCGAAATTGGCCGCCGCATGGGCCGAAAGGTAGAGATTGTTTCCCAGCAGTTCTCCGGCCTCATCCCCGGGCTGAACGCCGGCAAATTCGATTTTCTGGCCGCTCCAACCACGGTCCTAAAGCCCCGGGACAAGAATCTTCTTTTCACCGAAGGGTATCTGGAGACGGACTACCAGTTCGTCATCCCCATCAAAGCGGCGGAGATCAAGCAGTTTGAAGACCTCAGGGGAAAAGTCGTGGCGGTCAATAAAGGCTCCAACTACGAGATGTGGTGTCAGGAGAACGGCCCCAAATACGGATTCAAGACCGAATCCTACGGAACCAACACCGATGCTGTGCAGGCGGTTCTGGCCGGACGCTCGGACACCAATTTGGCCGGGCACACCGTGGCCGCTTATGCGGTCAAGAAAAACCCCGGCCAGCTGAAGCTGTCGTACAAAATCAAATCCGGCGCGGTCTGGTCCATCCCTTTCCGCAAAGACGATGTGCAGATGCGCAAAGTAGTAGAAGAGACGCTGGAGTGCATGAAAATGGACGGGACTGTAGCCAAGCTGGCGGAAAAATGGTTTGGGGTGAAGCCTGACAAGGACTCGCCCGCAGTCACCGTCTATCCCGGCTACGGGGTGGAAGGATTCGAAGGGTACGACCCCACCCCCCATACTCCTGCATGCAAATAGCTCCCCGGAAGGATGAAAAACAGGCGGCGGATTCGCCGCCTGTTTTTTTGGAGACAGATGAAAAAAGGCGAATGAATCCATCGGCGCCAGAGCCCATTTTGAAGGTGTCCGGTTTATGCAAATCTTTCGGTACCCTTCAGGTGCTGAAGGGGATTGACCTGCAAGTCCTGCCGCGGGAACTCATATTCATCATCGGCCCATCCGGGTCTGGGAAAAGCACCCTGCTTCGCTGCTGCAATCGTTTGGAAGAACCCACTTCGGGATCGATCCGGATTGAAGGGGTGGACATTCTGGCGCCCGGCGTGGACATCAACCTTGTCCGCCGCCGCATCGGAATGGTTTTCCAGTCTTTCAATCTCTATCCCCACCTGAACGCCCTAGGAAATATCACCCTGGCGCTCCGCAAGGTTCTGAAGAAATCCAAAACGGAAGCCGATGACATCGCCTTTAAGGCCCTGGGTCGGGTCGGACTGAGTGAAAAAGCCCGGACCTTCCCGAACGAATTATCGGGCGGCCAGCAACAGAGGGTGGCTATTGCCCGAGCTCTGGCCCTGGAGCCGGCGATTATGCTCTTCGATGAGCCGACCAGCGCCCTCGACCCGGAGTTGGTGGGGAGCGTGCTCAACGTGATGCGGCAGATGCGCGAGTCAGGAATGACCATGGTAGTGGTCAGCCATGAAATGCGCTTCGCCCGGGGCGCGGCAGACCGGGTGATCTTCATGGATGAAGGGGTGATCCTGGAGCAAGGGGCCCCGGAAAAAATCTTCAACGAACCCGATCACCCTCGCATCAAGGAGTTCTTGTCAAGCCTGGAAGCAAAGTGAAATGGCCTTGACCCCTGCAGCCCCCCGGGAATCCGGGCCGGCTCAGACCTCCCCTGGATTCTCCTGGACCCGCCCGGTTGGCTTGGGTCGGGATGCGGACCTGAAAGGGGACCTGTCTTGTCATATCGAACTGTTCGGATTGAGGTCCCTTCATGCTGAAATCCTTCCTTTTCACCTACTTCAACCTGCCGGTCATGGCCGAATATTTGCCCCAAATCCTCGAGGGGTTCATCCTAACCGTCGAGCTGGCTGCGGCCATCGTGGTAACCGGCATCCTGGCCGGTTTTATGCTGGCCGTTTTGCGATCCTTTCGGGTCCGGTTCCTGAATTTTTTCATCGTGATTTTTGTCGATGTGCTGCGCGCCCTTCCACCCCTGGTCATTATCATCCTCTTCTATTTCGCCCTCCCCAGCGTGGGAGTCCGCATGTCCGGTTTTGCCGCCACCTGGCTATCCTTGAGCCTGGTCCTCACTGCCTTTGCCGAAGAGATCTTCTGGGCGGGGATCCTGGCCGTTCCCAAAGGGCAGTGGGAAGCTGCTAGGTCCACGGGCATGTCTTTTCTCCAGACCCTGGGGGGAGTTGTCCTTCCCCAGGCGGTGCGGATTACCATCCCTCCCTTGACCAACCGGACCATTGCGATCACCAAAGGAACGGCCCTGGGCGCTGTGGTGGCCGTGGGGGAGATCCTGAACCAGGCTCAGACCGGGCTTTCCCATTCCTACAATCCCTCCCCGCTGACCCTGGGAGCATTGGCCTACCTGGTTCTCTTTATCCCGGTGGTTACCCTGGGGCGCTGGGTGGAAACCCGTTTTGCCTGGAAGCGATGAACCATGGAACAAATCATCCAAGGCTTCTTCAACATCGAAATCGTAATCGCCGCGTTTCCTTTTCTGCTGCGCGGTTTGGCCATGACCGTCCTGCTTTGCCTGGTGGTCATCCCCCTGGGCTTGTTCGGAGGGCTCTCGCTGGCCCTGGTTTCCACCGCTCGCTCGGTCTTGGCCAAAGGGCTGGTTGTGGTTTACGTGGACTTTTTCCGTGCCTTTCCACCCCTGGTTCTCCTGATCTTCATCTATTTCGGCGTCCCTTTCCTGGGAATTGACCTGCACGCCTTCACCGCCGTGACCATCGGTTTTTTTCTAAATACCTCGAGCTATTATGGGGAAATCTTCCGGGCGGGAATCGAAAGCATCCCGCGGGGGCAGAGAGAGGCGGCACGGTCGACGGGACTGACTTCCGTCCAGACCATGGTCTTCGTCGTCATTCCCCAGGCAACCCGCAACGTGATTCCCGACTTGGTCAGCAATACCCTGGAGGTTGTGAAGTTGACCTCCATCGCCAGCGTCGTGGCGCTACCGGAACTTCTCTATGCCGCCAGGCAGGCTCAGTCCGTGACCTACAATGCCACTCC
>Ga0187773_10000873_pt1 | contig 12099 bp, 10 predicted proteins | sample 0216_BV02_MP05_1_FD_133133 | JGI IMG/M metagenome (GOLD analysis project Ga0187773, IMG submission 133133) | Tropical peat soil microbial communities from peatlands in Department of Meta, Colombia - 0216_BV02_MP05_10_MG | ecosystem: Environmental > Terrestrial > Soil > Wetlands > Peat | place...
GAAGCCCGCGGCGCACGCCCCGGCCGGCTTCGACCGCCTGAACACCTGGTACTACTCGGATGCTCCCAAGACCCTGCGGCCGACCCTGGACACGGTGCGGCGCCAGTCCACCTTTGAGGAAGTCACGCAGGGGCTGGATGAAACGAACGCGCTCTACGAGGCGCGCCGGTGCCTGTCTTGCGGCAACTGCTTCGAGTGCGACAACTGCTACGGCGTGTGCCCCGACAACGCGGTGGTGAAACTTGGTCCTGGAAAACGCTTCGAGTTCAATTACGACTACTGTAAGGGCTGCGGCCTGTGCGCCGAGGAATGTCCCTGCGGCGCGATCGACATGGTGGCGGAGAACAACTAGCAAAGAGCGCGAAAGGGCGGAGCCCATTGCGGCTGCGGCGCCGAGCGATCCGTGCATTCAGCGTTTCTCGGGATTCATCCCCCAGGGCGGCATTCCATCCCGTGCGAACAGTGCGCGGTACGCCGCGCAGCGCTCCGCGCGCGAGCGCCCCAGCGCATAGTAAAAAGCGTGAGGAGTGACGAGCGCGTCCTCTTCGCCGAGCGCGTTGGCGCGGAAGCTCGACCACCGGTATTCGCTCGCCTTGCGGACGATCCCCGCGCGCACCGGATTCGATTCGATGTAGCGCATGCAGGCAAGGAAGTACCGTCGCGCGGACACCGGTGTGCCGTCGAAACGCTCCTCTCAGATCCCGCCTTCGTGTCCGTGGACGCGGGCAAGGTGGCGCGCATAGCGCTCGGCCGCCAAGCGAAGCAGGAGGGTGGCGCCTCTCGCCCGCACGGGCGTCACCAGAAGGTGTACGTGGTTGGCCATCAAGGCGTAGGCGTGCACCGCGCAATTTTCTCGCGCGGCGCACGCCGAGAGTCCCTCCAGGTAGGCGAGGCAATCGTCGCTTGCAGAGAAGCACGCCGAGAGCCCGCGCTGCACCAGGTGCAGGGCGACACGAGGCTCTTCGGGGCAGGCGAGGCGCATGCTTCCGGCAACGTCCCGGCCCGCGCCGCGTTGACAGGAGCGTCGACGCATTCTCTTCAGGGATACAAGCCGCGCACCGCGTGCGCCTCGAGTACGCGCGTACAGCCGATCACGTAGGCGGCGGTGCGCAAGGGAATCCTGCGCTCGGCGTGCAGGTCCCAGACCGCGCGGAAGGCCTCCCTCATGATGCGCTCGAGGTTCGAGTTCACGTCCGCCTCGCTCCAGAAGAAGCTCGAGAAGTCCTGCACCCATTCGAAATAGCTCACCGTCACCCCACCCGCGTTGGCGAGAACGTCGGGCACGATCGTAATTCCGCGCTCGCGCAGCACGTCGTCCGCCTCGGGCGTGGTCGGGCCGTTCGCGCCTTCGACAACAAGCCGGCAGGCGAGCGTCGCGGCTCGCGCCACGTTGAGCTGCCCCTCGAGCGCCGCAGGAACAAAAATGTCGCAGGGCGTTTGCCAGAAGGTTTCGGCATCGATCGCGCGTGCTTCCGGCGCACCGGCGAGCGTCCCGCCCGCGGCCCGGTGCGCTCTCACCGCGCCGACGTTCAGGCCCGATTCGTTGGCGATCGATCCGGTGTGGTCCTGCAGGGCAACGACCTTCGCCCCCGCCGCGGAAAAGAGCCGCGCCGCCGCATCGCCGACGTTGCCAAATCCCTGAATCGCGACCCGCGCGCCCTCAAGCGCTGCTCCGAGCTTCCCCATCGCCTCGCGTGCGATCGTCACGACGCCGCGCCCGGTCGCGTCGCGCCGCCCGAGGCTACCGCCCATCGACACGGGTTTCCCCGTGACGACCCCGAGCACCGTGCTGCCCTGGCCCATGGAGTAGGTGTCCATGATCCAGGCCATGACCTGCTCGTCGGTGCCGACATCGGGCGCGGGAACATCGCGGTCGGGTCCCAGCAGAACGGCGATCTCGCTCGCGTAGCGGCGCGTGAGGCGCTCGAGCTCCGCGCGCGAGAGCGCATCGGGCGCGACCCGCACTCCGCCCTTAGCGCCGCCGTAGGGAAGATTCACGACCGCGTTCTTCACCGTCATCCAGGCGGCGAGCGCCATCACTTCCGGCAGCGACACTTCGGGGTGATAGCGCAGCCCGCCCTTGCCCGGCCCGCGCGACATGTTGTGCTGCACGCGATAGCCCTCGAAATGCGCATAGGCTCCGGAGTCCAGCCGGATCGGCACGTCGACGATGAGGCAGCGCTTGGGCTGGCGCAGCGTCTCGATGTAGCGCAGCAGGTCCTTCGGCAGGAGCGGCGCGACGCGCTCGACCTGGGCGAGATAGGTCTCCCAGGCGCCGGCCTCAGCCGACCGGGCGTAGGTGGGAAGAATGCGAGTCTTGGCTTCCATGAGGGTCACCTGCGGCAGCGACATCTTACCCGCGCCCCCCTCGAGGCGCCTTGGCGGCGCCGGAGATCCGGCGGAAATCTTCGTGAAACAAGGCCCGGTTTCCGCTGAAAGGAACGCCGTCGCTAACGGGGCTTATCGGATGCTCAAAAGGTGAATCGGAGGCCCGCAAAGGCCGTTTTCCGCGATGCTTCCACGACGACCTGAATGCCCTCGTCCAGACCCAGGAATGCGTCGTTGAAGAAAACAGCGAGGAAGTGGCCGATGGCGATGCCCGCGAGCACGTCGGAAGGATAGTGCTGGTGCGCCTCCAGGCGCGACCAGGCCGTGAGCGCGGTCAGCCCACCCAGGCTCCATTGCGCCGCCTTCGTCGCGCCGCTCGTCCACTGGAGCGTCTCGATGTTTCGCGACGCCAGGGTCGAGTTTGACGAGGTAGCCGTGGCGTGCAGGGACGGAAAGCTCCAGGTGCCGCCATTGGGCCGCTGGCGGTCGACGGACTTCTTCAGGAATCCGACGGTCTGGCGGACGAACGCTCCTTCGCCCGCCTGGACCGCGAAACCCTTGGCCTTGGCGATCCACCAGTCCTCGGCCGTGTCGCCGCTCGGTGCGCCCACCGCGCTCGTGACCCAGATCAAGCCAGAGGTATCCCGTAGAACATCGCTCATGAAGTTGGCCGTCTCCTGTGACCCGAACACCGGAGTTTCCCTCGCAGCCCATTCCGCCAGATTCCGGTCCGCGCGCCCGATCTGGAAGGCGAGGGCGCCCACGGCAGGCGCCCAGGTTTCGGGAGCGGCCGCGGCATTCCACGCCGCCTGTCCGACCCGCTGCCAGCCGGGCGCGAGCGTCGCATCCTGCCCCCAGCCGCGACCGTTTGCCATGGTGCCGCAACCGGGCAGAGCACAGAGGAATGCGGTGAAAATGAACGATATCGGAACGAGCGAATCCGATCGACAAGGGCCCGTCCATCGGAAAGGACGGCACGCTCGAAAACCCGGAATCCAGTTCATGGTTCGGCAGGCATCGACCCACGATCTCACTGTGGGGCGGGTTGGGCAGACCCTTATTGATCCAGGTCAAGATCGCATGACAGATCTTGGGCGCAACATGAGTCCTTTCTGAAGAAGGGCGGCTTCATCACCACCGAAGATGGGTTACCTCGTCGAAGGCGTCTGGAAGGATCTTCCGCGCGACACGCGCAAGACAGGAGGCGAGTTCGTCCGTCCCGAGTCGACGTTTCGCGACCGGGTCACGGCCGACGGGTCCTCGGGATTCAAGGCGGAAGCCGGGCGCTATCACCTGTACGTTTCGCTCGCCTGTCCCTGGGCGCACCGCACCGTGATCTTCCGCAAGCTGAAAGGGTTGGAGAAGGCGATCTCGCTTTCGGTCGTCGATCCACTGATGGGCGCGAACGGCTGGGAGTTCAGCGAGCGACCCGGCTGCACGCCCGACACGGCCAACGGCGCCGCGTACCTCTACGAAATCTACCTGAAGGCGCGGCCCGGGTTTTCGGGCCGCGTGACCGTTCCCACGCTGTGGGACAAGGCGCGCGGGACCATCGTCAACAACGAGTCCTCGGAGATCATCCGCATGCTGAACCGCGAGTTCGACGCCTTTGCGACGGGGTCCTTGCCGGACATGTACCCGCCGGAATTGCGCCCGCAGATTGACCGCTGGAACGAGCTCGTCTACCGCACCGTCAACAACGGCGTCTACCGCGCCGGGTTCGCCACCGCGCAGGACAGGTACGAGCACGCAGTGGGAGATCTCTTCGCCACGCTCGAAGTGCTCGAGCGCCATCTCGCGAAGAGCCGGTACCTGTGCGGCGAGCGCATCACCGAGGCCGACTGGCGCCTGTTCACCACACTCGCCCGCTTCGACGCCGTTTACCACTACCATTTCAAGTGCAACCTGCGGCGGCTGCGCGACTACCCAAACCTGTGGGCTTACACGCGCGAGCTCTACCAGGTTCCCGGCGTTGCATCGACCGTCGACATGTGGCACATCAAGGACCACTATTACCGCAGCCAGAAAGAAGTGAATCCGAGCCAGGTAGTCCCGGTGGGTCCCGAGATCGATTTCGCCGAGCCGCACGGGCGCGGCAAGTTGGCCATGCAGGCGGCCAACCCCTGAGACGCCCGCGCTTGCGGACGGCGAGTTTCCCCGAAGCCCTTGGCCGGCGCGAACTGCTGCCTTGACAAGGCGAGAGGGGTGCCCAAACTATGGGACCTATGTATCTGCGACCTTCCTATCTCGCCGCCTGCTGCGGCTGGACGCTTCGGAATCAGTGGTACAGCGTCCGCGCGGGCTGGTACGCCCTCGATAAGGGGCCCTGGGTGGCCGCGCTTGTCGTCGGCCTGGTGCTGGCAGGCTTCGCCGCGGCGCTGCGTGCAGTAGCGACGCACCGCGACGACCGGATGAATGTGGCGTGCCTCGCGCGCAACGTGTATTTCGAGGCGCGTGGCGAGCCCCTGCATGGGCAGCATGCGGTCGCCGAGGTCACGATGAACCGCGTCGCCTCAGGACGCTATCCCGGGACGGTCTGCGGCGTGGTCTACCAGAAAGCCTGGGACCCGCTCCGCAAGCGGTACGTCGGCGCCTTCTCGTGGACCGAATTCGACACCGTGCCCACGCCCGCGGGCGAAGAGTGGCTGAGCGCTTGGCGGACAGCCGAAGCGGTCTACTACGGGAACGCCGAGCCGGTCGTCGAAGGCGCCTTGTTCTATCACGCGAGTACCATCAAGCCTTCCTGGGCGCGGGGCAAGGAGCCCCTTGCCCGGATCGGCGGGCACGTCTTCTACAAATAATCCGGCATCCGCTGCGCCGGCCCGATCTGCCTTGACCCTGCGGCGCACCGCCGCCTACACTCGCGTGAGCCCCCGCGTGCCATGGGAGAAGGAAATCAGCTTGGCCGCCAAGCCGAAAAAACGCGATTACACGCCGAACGCGCCGGGCGCGCTCGGCGGCGTGCGCGTGCTCGACCTCTCGCGCCTCGTCGCCGGCAACACGCTCACGCAGGTGCTCGCCGATTTCGGCGCAGAGGTGATCAAGGTCGAGCCGCCGGCGGGCGACACCCTGCGCGCCTGGCAGACGAACGGCGTGCCGGTCACCTGGAAGCTCTACTCGCGCGGCAAGAAGAGCCTGTGCCTGGAACTGCGCAAGCCCGACGCGCGCGAGCTGCTCCTGAAGTTCGTTCCCACGGCGGCGATCTTCATCGAGAGCTTCCGTCCCGGCGTGCTGGAGAAGATGGGCCTTGCGCCGGAGACGCTTTTCGCGCGCAATCCGAAGCTCGTCGTCGTGCGCATCTCCGGCTGGGGGCAGGACGGTCCGTACAGCCAGCGCCCGGGTTTCGGCACGCTCGTCGAGGGCATGTCGGGCTTCGCTTCTATGAACGGCTTTCCTGACCGGGAACCGGTGCTGCCGCCGATGTATCTCGCCGACAGCGTCGCCGGACTCCAGGGCGCCGCGGCGACGATGATCGCGCTGCGCGAAGCGGAAAAGGGCGGGGGCGCAGGGCAGGTTATCGATTTGCCGCTGCTCGAGCCCCTCTTCAATATCCTGGGGCCCCAGGCCGCGAACTTCCGCCTCACGGGTAAGGTGAAGGCGCGCACCGGCAACCGCTCAACCACGACGGCGCCGCGCAACGCCTACCGGACGAAGGACGGGCACTGGGTCTGCCTGTCCGCGTCCATCCAGAAAATGGCCGAACGCCTGTTTCGGGCGCTCGGCCGGCCCGAGCTGATCGAGGACCCGCGCTACGCGACCAATTCGGGGAGGCTGAAACACGTGGAAGAGCTGGACGCCGTCATCGGCGCGTTCATCGGCGAGCGCACGCAGGCCGAGAACGTCACCTACTTCGAGCGCTTCCAGGTGACGATCGGGCCGGTGTATGACATCGCCCAGATCGTCGAGGACCCGCACGTGATCGAGCGCGAGCTGATCGCCGACTATCCCGACGCCGACATGGGCGAGTTCCCCATGCATCACGTGATGCCGCGCCTGTCGCGCACTCCCGGCGCGATCCGCACGCCTGCGCCGCGCCTGGGCGAGCACAACCGCGCGCTGCTCGCCGAGATCGGCGTGAATGAGGCGGAATACGCGAAGCTTGTCGCCGCCGGTGTCGCTTGCGAGGGCGGCCCCGGCGCGAAAGGAGAAGAGGAATGAAGCCTGGGCTTCCCGTATGGCGCTCGCTGCTCTACGTTCCGGTGAACGTCGAGAAATACGTCGAGAAGGCCCACGCGCGCGGCGCCGACTGCATCCTGCTCGACCTCGAGGACAGCGTGCCGGCGGCCGAAAAGGACAACGCTCGCAAGCTTGTCGCGCAGGCCGCGTCGCGCGTGCGCCGCGGCGGCGCCGACGTCGTGGTGCGCATCAACCGGCCCGACAGCATGGCGTTGCGCGATCTCGAAGCTTCAATCGGGGCGGGGGTGAACGGCATCGCCGTCACCAAGGTGGACGATGCCGCGCACCTGCGGCGCCTGGACGAAATCGTGGTGAAGCTCGAAACACAGCGCGGCCTCCCTTCCGGCCACACGCGCTTCATCGCCATGATCGAAACGCCGGCCGCCTTCTTCCGCATGCCGGAGATCGCGGCAGCGGTGGAACGGAACGTCGCGCTGGACATCGGCGGCGAGGACTTCGCGCTGGAAAATGGCATGGAGCCCACGGAAGAAACCCTGCTCATGCCCAAACAGCAGATGATCTACGCGGCGCGCGCCGCGGGCATCATGCCGCTTGGCTACATTGCGAGCGTCGCGAGCTTCGGCGATCTCGAAGCCTTCCGCCGCATGGTGAAGCGCTCGCGCCAATTCGGCTTCATGGGCGCGAGCTGCATCCACCCCGCGCAGGTGCCCATCGTCAACGAAGAGTACTCGCCGTCGCCGGAAGAGGTCGCGCACGCCCAACGCGTGATCGAGGGCAACGCGAAGGCCGCGGCAGAAGGCCGCGCCTCGTTCGCGATCGACGGCAAGATGGTCGACGTGCCGGTGGTGAAGCGCGCCGAGCGCCTGCTCGAGCGCCACGCCGCGATCCAGGCGCGCGGAGCGGCGAAGCGCTCGTTCTGAGAAGAGTAGGGGACCACTTAGACGCGCGCGCCACGATGAAGGAGATTGAGCGCCGAGCCCGCGCGGAACCACTCGAGCTGGGAGGGGCCGAAGGAATGCTCGAGCAGTAGCGATTCCACAGCTCCGTCGGCGTGCTTCACCCGGCACTCGACAGGCTTTCCCGGCGCCATGCCCGCCAGCTCGACTAGGCTCAACCGGTCGTCCTCGCGGATGCGCTCGTAATCCGCCGGATCGCGGAAGCGGAGCGCGAGCAGTCCCTGCTTCTTCAGATTGGATTCATGAATGCGCGCGAAACTCCTTGCGATCACCGCCACGCCCCCGAGGAGCCGCGGCGAGAGCGCGGCGTGCTCGCGGCTGCTGCCCTCCCCGTAGTTCGAGTCGCCGACTACGACCCATTTGACGCCGCGCGAGCGATAGTCCCGAGCGATCGCGGAAAAGGTCTGAGCGTTTAGTCCGCTCAAGACGTTCCTCCCTCTGCCCGCTTCGCCGGTGAAGGCGTTGGCCGCCCCCATGAACATGTTGTCGCTGAATCGGTCGAGATGCCCCCGATACTTCAGCCACGGCCCGGCAGGGGAGATCTGGTCGGTGGTGGTCTTGCCCTTCGCTTTCAGCAGAATCGGCATGTCCTCGAAATCCCTCCCGTCCCAGGCGGGCCAGGGCTCCATGAGCTGCAGGCGCTCGCTCTTCGGATCCACGAGGAGCCGGATGTTCCTGCCGTCCTCAGGCGGGGCGAGATACAGGGCGCGGCCGGGCTCGAAACGCTTCGACGGAACTTCGGGCGCAGCCTTCGGCGGGACGAGGCGGAAGGGCTTTCCATCAGCGCCAGCGAGCGTGTCGGTGAGCGGATTGAACGAGAGCCGCCCGGCGAGCGCGAGCGCGGTGACGATCTCGGGGCTGGCGATGAAGTTCATGGTCGCCGCCTGGCCGTCGTTGCGCCTCGGGAAATTCCGGTTGTACGAAGTGACGATGGTGTTCGGTTTGCCGGAGGCTTCCGCCCTGCGCCATTGGCCGATGCAAGGGCCGCAGGCATTCGCGAGCACCGTGGCACCGATGTCCCGAAGCGACTGCATTTGGCCGTCTCGCACGATCGTGGCGCGGATCTGCTCTGACCCCGGCGTCACCATGAAGGACACTGCGGCTTTCACGCCGCGCGCGAGCGCCTGCCCGGCGACGTCGGCCGCGCGACTCATGTCCTCGTAGGAAGAGTTGGTGCAGCTGCCGATGAGCGCCGCCGAGATTTCCTCAGGGAACGAATTCTTTCCGTCGCCCACCTCGCCGGCGAGCCTCGAGATCGGCCGCGCCCGGTCGGGCGAGTGCGGACCGACGACATGCGGCTCGAGCTTCGAGAGGTCGAGCTCGAGCACGCGGTCGTAGACTTTTTCCGGACACGCTTCCGCCTCGCCGTCCGGCTCGAGCAGGTCGAGGCGCTGCGCCGCAAAGCGCGCGAGCTCCTCGCGGCCGGTCGCGCGCAGGTATTCGCCCATGCGTTCGTCTGCGGGAAACATCGACGTGGTCGCCCCGAGCTCCGCGCCCATGTTGGTGATGGTTGCCTTGCCCGTGGCACTGATCGTGCGCGCGCCCGGGCCGATGTACTCGACGATCGCGTTGGTGCCGCCGGAAACCGTGAGTTGGCCCGCCACCCAGAGAATTACATCCTTGGGCGAAGTCCACCCGGCGAGCTTTCCCGTCAGCACGACCGCGATGCGCTTCGGATAAAGTACTTCCCAAGGCAAGCCCGCGATGACTTCGACCGCGTCGGCCCCTCCGACGCCGACCGCGCAGGCGCCCAGGCCTCCGGCGTTCGGCGTGTGCGAATCGGTGCCGATGATGAGCTCGCCGGGGAACGCGTAATTCTCCAGGACCACCTGGTGAATGATCCCGGCTCCAGGCTGCCAGAAGCCTGCGCCATACTTTGCAGCCGCTGACCGCAGGAACTCGTAGACCTCCTTGTTCTCCTGAAGAGAGACGCGCAGGTCCGATTCGCCTTCGACCCTCGCCTGGATCAGATGGTCGCAGTGAATCGTTGTCGGAACCGCAACGCGCTCGCGCCGCGTCTGCATGAACTGCAGCATTCCGGTCTGTCCCAGCACGTCCTGGAACACGACGCGGTCCGGACGGAGCAGGAGGTAGCTTCCGCCCGGCTCAAGGTCCCCGGTGTTCGGATCGTCGAGGTGCCCGAGGAGCGCCTTGTCGGCAAGGGTCAGCGGCCGGCCGAGCCGGCCGCGCACGACCTCCAGATTGCGCGCCAGGGTCTCATACACGCGCGCCGCCATTGCGGGTGTCGATTCGATCGCAACCACGTTCCGCTTCTCCTTGGGGCCCGTCTTGAGACGAATTCTGGCCGGGGGTGTTCCTGAAGTAAAATGAATTTATGTTGATCATTGATGCATTTCCCTCATGAAAATCGACACCCTCGGCGTGCAGGCCTTCATCGCCATCGCAGATCATGGAAGCTTCCAGAAGGCAGCGGGCAGGCTGCACATCACGCAGACCGCGCTCACCCGGCGCCTGCAGAATCTCGAGGCGCTGCTCGGCGTCAAGCTCGTCGAGCGCACCACGCGCTCGGTGGCCCTCACCCGCATCGGACGGGAGTTCCTGCCGCAGGGGCGAAGGCTCCTGTCGGATCTCGCGAGCGCGCTCACCGAGATCCGGGAGACGGGCAAGGCCGAGCGCGGCGACGTCTCGATCGCCTGCGTGCCGACCGTCGGAGTCCAGTACCTGCCGCGCGTCATCCAGGAGTACTCGGCGCGGCACCCGAACAACCGCATCAAGATTCTCGACCACGCGTCCGCCGGCGTGGCCGAGGCGGTGCTGCGCCGCGAGGCGGAGTTCGGCATCAACATCGGCGGACCTCATCATCCGGAGCTCGCGAGCGTGCCGCTTCTCGAGGACCGCTTCGTCCTCATTTGCCGCGACGATCACCCGCTGGCGAAAAGGAAAAAGCTTTCCTGGAAGCAGCTCGAGCCGCATCCGCTCATCTTCGTCGGCGCCGTGAGCGGAAACCGCCCGCTTCTCGACTCGGCGCTGGAAGCGCGCGATCTCAGGCTCCAGTCCTACTACGAAGTCCAGCGCAGCTCGACTGCGGTCGGCCTGGTGGCCGAGGGCGTCGCCGCCGCGATCGTTCCGAGTCTCGCGCTGCAGCGGGGCGCATATCCCCGCATCAGGGTCGTGGCGCTCACGGACCCGGTCGTGTCGAGGACGCTGGTGCTCGTCTCGCGCAAGGCCTCGCACCTCTCGCCGGCGGCGCAGGCCCTGTACGACACGATCGCCGGGCAGGCGAGGCTGCGGGACGGGTAGGGCGCGCCGCTCCCTCGCCCCGCGCTCCTTTTCCGGAAGAGCGTCCGTGCGATTGCCGGTATCATCGCTCGCATGAGCGAACACGACGCCGTTGCTCTCACCCGCTCGCTCCTGCGCTTCGACACCATCAATCCGCCGGGCCGCGAGCGCGACTGCGCCCGGCATATCGGCGCCATGCTGACGGAGTGGGGATTCCGCGCCGACTATCACGAGTTCGCGGAAGGCCGGACCAGCATCGTCGCCCGCGCCGGCGGAACGGGCGCGAAGGCTCCACTTTGCCTCACCGGGCATATCGATGTTGTGCCGCTCGGCTCGAATAGGTGGACCCGGGATCCTTTTGGCGGCGAGACGGACGGCGACCGGCTCTATGGGCGCGGTTCGTCCGACATGAAGGCCGGGATCGCCGCAATCCTGCTCGCGGCGCGGAACCTCGCACACAGATTTTCGAGCACACCGGGCCTCGTGCTCGTCATCACCGCGGCGGAAGAGGGGGGATGCCTTGGCTCGCAGCATCTCGCGCGCACGCAACTCCTCGGCCGAGCCGGGGCGATGGTCGTGGGTGAGCCGACCTCGAACTACCCATACGTCGGACACAAGGGTTCCCTGAAATTCCACGCACGGTTCCGCGGCGTGTCTGCGCACGGGTCCATGCCCGAGCTGGGGGTGAACGCCATCTACAAAGCGGCGCGCGCGGTCGCCAGGTTAGAGGCCTTCGACTTCGAGGTGCCGCCGCACCCGGTCATGGGCAAGCCGAGCATGAACGTCGGCACCTTCGAGGGCGGCAACGCGGTCAACTCGGTGCCGGACGCGGCCAGCGTCGGAGTGGATGTCCGCACGGTCGCCGGTATGGATCATGCCGTCCTGCGCACACGTTTTCAGGCGCTGCTCGGCGACGATACCGAGCTCGAAGTGTTTTCGGACATGAACGCGGTGTGGACGGAGCCCGAGCACGAATGGATGCAGCGCGTATTCGAGATCTGCAGACGCCACCTCGGCGCAACGCCCGAGCCGCGCGCGGCCAGCTACAATACCGACGCGGGCAACCTGCTGAAAGCCTATGCGGGTGCGCCCGTGGTGATACTGGGCCCGGGTGAGCCGCAACTCGCGCACCAGACCGACGAGTATTGCAGCGTGGAGCGCGTCCGCCAGTCGGTCGCCATCTACGAGGAACTGATTCGCGACTGGTGCGGCTTGTGAGCCACTCGGGAAGTTCGATGAAAATCACCGCCAGCGGCCAGATCCTGGGCGCGACGATTGAAGGGCTGGATCTTTCCCGACCCCTCGGGGACGGCGAGCTCGAAGCGGTGATCCGCGCCCTCGGGCGATACGGCGTCCTGCGTTTTCCCGGGCAGCGGCTCAGCGCCCGCCAGCTTGCCGATTTCTCCGTGCGCTTCGGAACGCTGGAAATCCACGTCGC
>Ga0187773_10000874_pt1 | contig 12097 bp, 13 predicted proteins | sample 0216_BV02_MP05_1_FD_133133 | JGI IMG/M metagenome (GOLD analysis project Ga0187773, IMG submission 133133) | Tropical peat soil microbial communities from peatlands in Department of Meta, Colombia - 0216_BV02_MP05_10_MG | ecosystem: Environmental > Terrestrial > Soil > Wetlands > Peat | place...
AGGTTTCGGGGCAGCGTCAGGTTTCGGCGCAGGCTCGGACTTCGGGGCAAGCGCGAGTTCCGGCGCGGACCTAGCCGAGATCGGCGGGGCGGCTGGTATTGGCGACTGCCTACCGGAAATGGGGGCTGGAAGGGGCGAGTAGAATAGCCAGTGAGCGGTCACTCCTATTGCAATCCCCGCAATCAGTATCACAGCTGCATAAGCCGCGCGACGGCGCTGCGGGCGCTTTAAAGGGGCGAAATCGGAATCCGCGATCGCTGCGCGCGCGTGCCGGGCGGTGATCGCGTGGGTGTCGACGGTGAATGCGGAAAGCAGCGACTTGTCCGCGAGAATGTTGATGCGCCGCGTAAGCCCCTCCGATGCACGCGCGATCAGTGAGACGGCCTGCCGGGTGAAAACGTCCGGTCCGCGATAACCGGCGGCGTGCATGCGGAAGGCAAGGTATTTGGCGACTTCGTCATCCGTCAGCGGGCGCATGCGGAAGCTTTGCGTGATGCGGTCCTTGAGCTGGCGCAGCGATGGCCTGCTCAAGGCCTCGTCGAGCTCGGGTTGCCCAAAGAGCACAATCTGCAGGAGCTTGTGGCGGCTCGACTCGAGATTGGACAGCAGCCGCACCTGCTCGAGCGTCTCTTCCGGCATGGCGTGCGCCTCGTCGATCAGGATCACCACGCGGCGGCCGGCCGCGTACAGGCCGATCAGGTGCTCTTGGAGCTCGCGCAGCGCGACCGAGACGCGACTCTCGGAAAAGCGGAACTTCAGGTCGTCCGCGATCGCGTACAGGATTTCGTCGCGGCCGAGCGAGGGCGTGCTGAGATAGATGGTGTCCACGTGCTCGGGCAGGCGCTCCATCAGCACGCGGCACAGCATGGTCTTGCCGCTTCCGACCTCGCCGCTCACCTTGACGATGCCCTCGTCGTGCAGGATCGAGTAAACGAGCGCTTCGAGCGTCGCGCCGCGCTCGGCACCGTCGAAGAAGAAGTCGGTGTGCGGTGTGATGCGGAACGGCGGCTCGTCCAGTCCGAAGTGCTCGAGGTACATAGCGCCTTGCCCTACTTCGGTCTTTGCGGGGGCGGCGCTGCCTCGGCGGCGCCCTGGAGGTCCCCGGCATCGCTGGACATGCGGCTATAGAGCGTGGTGCGGTTGACGCCAAGTATCCTGGCCGCTTGGCTGACGTTCCCACCGCTCAGCTTGAGCGCGGCCTCGATATAGCCGCGCTCCCAGCTCTTCAGCGTCTCGTCCAAGCTGAAATTGCGCGCCTGCTCGAGGTGCCGTCGCGCCTGCTCGACGAGGTCGGTGCCCTCGGCCGTGCGCGCCGGGCCGGGCGGGTGCGCTTCGAGGTCGAACTCCTGCTCGAGCTCAGCGACCGACAGGCGCTGTCCGGCGTGCTTGGTCGTAAGCCGAATGACGATGTTGCGCAGCTCGCGCACGTTTCCCGGGAACGGGTAGCCGAGCCAGCGACGCTCAGCTTCCGCGTCGAGCGAAAACGGCTGCGTGCCGGACATCTGCGCGTACAGGCGGCGGAACTGCTCGAGCAGCAGGAGCTTGTCCTGGGCAAGCTCGCGCAGCGGCGGCACCGACAGGGTGAGCACGGACAGGCGGTGATACAGGTCGGCGCGGAAGGTTCCGTTCTTCACCTCCTGGCGCAGGTCCCGATTGGTCGCCGCCACCACCCGCGCACGCGAGACGCGTCGCTGGGTTTCGCCAACGCGCTGGAATTCGCCGTTTTCGAGCACGCGCAGGAGCTTGGCCTGCATCTCGAGCGGCAGCTCGCCCACTTCATCGAGGAACAGCGTGCCGTCCTGCGCATCCTCGAAGTAGCCCGATTTGTTCGCCGTGGCGCCGGTGAACGCGCCCTTCGCGTAGCCGAACAGCGTCGGCTCGACGAGGGTCGGCGATATCGCCGCGCAGTTCAGAGCGAGATACGGCCTGGCCGTGCGCACCGAGCCGCGGTGCAGGTTCTGGGCCACCAGGTCCTTGCCGCTGCCCGACTCGCCCTCGATCAGCACGGGGAAGGGCGAATCGGCGAACTGCGCCAGCTGGCTCTTGAGCTTGGCGAGCGCCGGGCTCTCGCCGATCAGGACCGCGGCGTCCTCCGGCGGCGCGACGATCTCCGCGGCGCGCATTTCGAGCGCGCGCAGCAAGCTGCGCTTGAGCGTGGCGGGATCGCAGGGCTTGGCGATGAACTCGATAGCGCCCAGCGTGCGCGCGTGGCGCGCGTTGGCGGCGTCGTTCTGGCCGGAGAGCACGAATATCTTCATGCTGCGCGAGTGCGCCAGCAGGTCGCCGATCAGCTGGAAGCCTTCATCCGGCGCATGCGGAGTCGGCGGCAGCCCGAGGTCGACGAGCGCCAGCTGCGGCGCGTGCGGCAGTTGGCGCAGAAGCTCGATCGTCGACTGACGCGCGTCGCTGGTGTAGACGTCGAAATCGGCGCCCAGCGCGAACGCCAGCGAATCGGTGATCAGCGCGTCGTCGTCGACGATCAGCAGCGAGGGCTTGCCCTCACGCACGTCCTGCAGGTTGCTCGCCATTGCCGCGTATGCACCTCAGAAATGCCCGCTCAAGCTGCGGCTCGGCATAGCGGTCGCACAGCGCCGCCGGCGTGCCGCGAAATTTGATCAATCCGCGATCGAGCACCGCCACCGACGAGCATAGCTCCTCCACGTCCGAGAGCACGTGCGAGGTGACGAGCAGCGCCCGACCCTCGTTCTTGAGGCGGTGCAGCACCGATTTGACCGCGACCCGGCTGGCCGGGTCAAGGCCGCTCATGGGCTCGTCGAGCACGTACAAGTCGCGCTGCAGCAGAAAGCAGGCCGCAAGCCCGAGTTTCTGCGTCATTCCCTTGGAAAGCTGGCGCACCGGGCGATCGAGCACTTCCGCATCGAGCTCGAGCTCCCCGAGCGCGACGCGTGCGCGCTCGCGCTCGTAGCGGCTGCCGGAAAGCGAGAGCATCAGGTCGAGAAACTCCCGGCACAGAAGGTAATGCGGGGGCATGAAGCGCTCAGGAACATAGGCAAGCCGCTGCCGCGCACGCGGCTCGTCGTTGTTCAGGCCGAACAGCTCGATCGCGCCCGAATCGTGTCCGCAAAGGTCGAGCAGGCACTTTATGAGGGTGGTCTTGCCCGCGCCGTTCAGTCCGACCAAGCCGAGCGACTCGCCCGCCGCAATCTCGAGGTCGACCCCGGCGAGCACGCGCCGCTTGCCATAGCGCTTCTCGAGCTGCGTGATGCGCAGCACGGCGCTGCTTTCGAGAACGGGCATGCCGCCAATGATATATACATCTGCTCATGCGGGTAGAATCCGCGTTTTTGCGCGGCGTCATTTCCCTTGTCCGAATCGAGCATCGTCGCGGTGGAAAACGCCTGGTTCGGCTACGATTCGGCACGGCCGGTGCTGCGCGACGTCAGCGTCTCAATTCCGCGCGGCCGGGTCGTCGGCATCATGGGCCAATCGGGCTGCGGCAAGACCACGCTGTTGCGCATCATTGGTGGCGCACTCCTGCCCTCGCGCGGTAGCGCGCGCGTGTTCGGCACGCTGACGCGCGATCTCGATCGCGATGGCCTGTACGCGATGCGCCGCAGGATGGGCATGCTGTTCCAGTTCGGCGCCCTGTTCACGGATATGTCGGTGTACGACAACGTGGCGTTCCAGATGCGCGAGCACACGGATCTGCCCGAAGAGCTGATCCACGACCTGGTGATGATGAAGCTGCAGGCTGTCGGGCTACGCGGGGCGGCGCAGCTGATGCCTTCCGAGCTCTCCGGCGGCATGGCGCGGCGCGTTGCGCTCGCGCGCGCCGTAGCGCTCGACCCGCAGCTCATGCTCTACGACGAGCCGTTCACCGGGCTCGATCCCATCTCGCTCGGAGTTATCGCGCGCCTCATCCGCGAGCTGAACGATTCGCTCGGCGCGACATCGATCATCGTCAGCCACGACGTGGATGAATGCCTCGACCTGGTCGATCACCTCTATTTCATGGCCGATGGCCGCGTCGTCTCCGAGGGCGATCCGCAGTCCGTGCGCGGCTCGCGCGAGCCGTTCGTCGATCAGTTCGTGCACGGCAAGCCGGACGGGCCGGTGCCGTTCAACTATCCGGCGCCGAGCTACGACGCCGATCTCGAGCTGGCGGGACGCTGAGATGGCTGGCGGCGCGCTGCGCGCGTTCTTCGAACGCCTCGGGGGCTGGGTGACCGCGCGCGTCTGGCGACTCGGCTTCGCGAGCCGATTCCTCGGCTACATGCTGCTGCACTCGGGCACCGCGCTGCGGCGTTTTCCCCTCACCATCCGCGAGATCTACTTCTCCGGGGTGCTGTCGCTCGTCATCATCCTCGTCTCGGGGCTGTTCGTCGGCATGGTGCTCGGGCTGCAGGGCTACAACACACTCGAGCGCTATGGCTCGTCCGAGGCGCTTGGCGTCCTGGTGGCGCTCTCGCTGGTGCGCGAGCTCGGTCCGGTCGTCGCCGGCCTGCTCTTCGCCAGCCGCGCCGGCTCGGCGATCACCGCCGAGATCGGTCTGATGAAGGCGACCGAGCAGATCTCGGCCATGGAAATGATGGCGGTCGATCCGATCGCGCGCGTCGTCGCGCCGCGCTTCTGGGGCGGCGTGATCTCGATGCCGCTGCTCGCGGCCTTGTTTTCCGCGATGGGCATTTTCGGCGGCTATCTTATCGGCGTGCGGCTGATCGGCGTCGACGAAGGCGCTTTCTGGTCGCAGATGCAGGCGGCGGTAGACTTGCGCGAGGACATCCTGAATGGCGTGATCAAGAGCTTCGTGTTCGGCATCGCGGTGTCGTGGATCGCGGTGTTCGAGGGCTACGACGCCCCGCCAACCGCCGAGGGCGTGTCGGGCGCGACCACGCGCACCGTGGTTACCTCGTCGCTCGCGATCCTCGCGCTCGATTTCATATTGACCGCGCTCATGTTCACCGGAGGTAACGTAAGATGAACCGCTCCACGATCGATCTCTGGGTCGGACTATTCGTCGCGGCGGGACTCGGCGCGCTGCTTTTCCTCGCGCTGAAAGTGGGCAATCTCGCGTCGTTCTCGACCAACGAGGTTTATCGCGTAACGGCCAACTTTGCTAACATCGGCGGGCTGAAGGTGCGCGCACCGATCAAGAGCGCGGGGGTGGTCGTCGGACGGGTGAGCGACATCCGCTTCGACGACCAGGCCTACGAGGCGATCGTCACCATGAGCCTCGATTCGCAGTACAAATTTCCGCGCGATACCGTGGCGAAAATTCTCACTTCGGGGCTGCTCGGCGAGCAATACATCGGTCTCGAGGCCGGCGGCGACAGCAAGATGCTTGCGAACGGCGACCGCCTGCGGCTCACTCAGTCGGCGGTGGTGCTGGAGAACCTGATCGGGCAGTTCCTGTTCAACAAGGCGACGGAAGGCGGGGACAACAAGAAATGAATCGGCTCGCCTTCGCATTCGTCATCGTGCTGGCGTCGGGTTGCGCCACCGTGCAGAACCCCGACCCGCGCGATCCCTACGAGGGCTTCAACCGCTCGGTGTTCTCCTTCAACGACGGGCTGGACCGGGCCATCCTCAAACCGGTGGCCACGGCGTACCGCGACGTGCTGCCGAGCCCGCTGCGCGTCATGGTGCGCAACTTCTTCTCCAACATTTCGGATGTCTTCATCGGTGTCAACAACATGTTGCAGGGCAAGCCAGGCGAGGGGTTCAATGACTGGGCGCGCGTGCTGTGGAACACCACGATTGGGCTGGGGGGCATAAACGACGTGGCGAGCGAGATGGGGTTGGAAAAGCACGACGAGGACTTCGGCCAGACCTTCGGCGTGTGGGGCGTGAAGAGCGGCCCATACCTCGTGCTGCCGTTCTTCGGACCGAGCGACGTGCGCGACGGCGTCGGGCTCGGTTTCGACCTCTATTTCTCGCCCTTGCTCGGCTACCACAATGTGCCGGTGCGCAACAGCATGGCGGCGGTGCGCGTCGTGAACGACCGCGCCGAGCTGCTCCAGGCGAGCACGATCGTCGAGCAGGCGGCGCTGGACGAGTATGCGTTCCGGCGCGATTTCTACCTGCAGCGTCGCAGGAGCCTCATCTATGACGGGAATCCGCCGCGCGAGCGGCTGCCGGAGGAGTGAGACATGCTGCGCATGATCGAACGCTTCGCGTTGCTCATCGTTTGTACGTCGCTCGCGGTGCCGGTCGCCGGCGCCGCGGCGCAACCGACGCCCGACGTCTTGGTCAAGCAGGTCACGCTCGAGGTGCTGGACATCGTCAAGCGCGATCGCGACATCCAGGCCGGCGACCACAAGAAGATCATCGCGCTGGTCGAGGAGAAGGTGCTGCCGCACTTCGATTTCGAGACCATGACGCGCATCGCGATGGGGCGCAACTGGCGGCAGGCCTCGCCCGAGCAGAGGAAACGCCTGGTCGTCGAGTTCAAGACATTGCTGGTGCGCACCTATTCGAGCGCGATCTCCAATTACCAGGACGAGAAATTCGAGTTCAGGCCGCTGCGGGCGGCGCCGGACGCGACCGACGTCACGGTCAACGTGCGCGTGATCCAGCCCGGCCGCGAGGCGGTGGCGATCGACTACGACATGGAAAACACCCCGGACGGCTGGAAGTGCTACAACGTGTACGTCGCCGGCGTAAGCCTAGTGGCGAACTACCGTACCGAGTTCGACGCCGAGGTGCGCAAGAACGGCGTCGAAGGGCTGCTCAAGTCGCTCGAAGCGAAGAACAAGTCGCTCGAGCACGCGCCGATCGCAGGCAAGAAGTGATGCGGCGCGACGGCGCGCGGCTGATGCTGAGCGGTCCGGTGACCCTCGCCAACGTCGCGCAGGTGCTCGCCGAAGGGATGCGCGAGCTGCGCGACGGCGCGCGCACGGTCGACTTGGGCGAGGTCACAGAGATCGATTCCTCGCTGCTCGCCGCCATGCTCGCCTGGATGCGCGAGGCTCGGCACGAGGGAGTCGAGATCGGCTTCGACCGCCTGCCCGAGGGGCTGGTCACCATCGCCCGCCTGTACGGCGTAGACGGCTTGCTTGTCGGGCCGGGCGCAGGGCACTGATTCCAGCGATCGAGATTCGCTGCGATGCGAGGATACGGGAATGGTGACGGCTGAGAGCGTCAGGCGGGGGATCGCCGCCGGGCTCGCCTGCGAGCACCTCGAGGTGGAGGGCGACGGCCAGCATTTCACGGCGCTCGTCGTGTCGCGCGAGTTCGAGGGGCGCAGCCGCGTGCAGCGCCACCAGCTGGTTTACGCCGCGCTCGGCGAACGCATGCGTGAGGAGATCCACGCGCTGTCGATGCGCACGCTCACGCCCGGAGAGTGGCGCGCCGATGGATAAGCTGCGCATCACCGGCGGCGTGCCGCTGGAAGGTGACGTCCCGATTTCGGGCGCGAAGAACGCGGCGCTGCCGATCATGGCGGCGACCCTGCTCGCGCCCGGCGTGCACCGGCTGCGCAACGTGCCGCGACTGCGCGACACGCAGACCTTCGCCCGTGTGCTCGAGCTGCTCGGTGCCAAGGTGTCGCTCGACGGCAACCTGCTCACGATCGACACGCACGCGGTCAAGTCGGTTGAGGCCCCCTACGAGCTGGTGAAGACCATGCGCGCCAGCATCTACGTGCTTGGGCCGCTGCTGGCTCGCTTCGGCGAGGCGCGGGTGTCCTTGCCGGGAGGCTGCGCCTGGGGGCCGCGGCCGGTCAATCTGCACCTGGCGGGGCTGCAGGCGATGGGCGCCAAGCTCGATATCGAGCACGGCTACATCGTCGGCCGCGACGTGAGGCTGAGGGGCGCGACGGTGAGCTTCGACGTGGTCTCGGTCGGCGCCACGGCGCAGCTCATGATGGCCGCGGTTCTCGCGCAGGGCACGACCGTGCTGGAGAACGTGGCCATCGAGCCCGACGTGACCGCGCTGGGCGAGGCGCTGCTCGCCTGCGGAGCATGCATCGAGGGGCTCGGCTCGCGGCGCCTGACGGTTCAAGGCGTGAGCGCGCTGCGGCCGATCGACGCGACGATCATCCCCGACCGGATCGAAGCGGCGACCTTTGCGGCGGCGGCGGCGATGACGGGCGGCTGCATCCGGCTGCTCGGCGTCGTGCCGGAGCATTTCGCGGCCGCGCTGCGCAAGCTGGAAGAGGCCGGCTGCGCGATCGAGCGCGCCGCGGACACGGTCACCGTGTCCGGTCCGCCGCGACCGGCAGCGGTTAACGTGGTAACGCAGCCGTTCCCGGGATTCCCCACCGACATGCAGGCGCAGATGATCGCCGTCTGTGCAATCGCCGATGGCACGAGCGTGGTCGAAGACACGATCTATCACGACCGGTTCACCCATGTGCAGGAGCTGGCGCGCATGGGGGCGCGCATCGAGCTGAAAGGCAACGTCGCGGTGGTAAACGGCGTCGAGCACCTCTCCGGGGCGCAAGTGATGGCCACCGATTTGCGCGCCTCCGCGAGCCTGGTGATCGCCGGCCTGGCGGCGCAGGGCGAGACCGTCATCGACCGCATCTACCACCTCGACCGCGGCTACGAAGCGCTCGAGAAGAAGCTCGCGCGCCTGGGCGCGCGCATCGAACGGGTGCGTTGACGCAGTGCGGTAAAATCCCGCGCTCGGCCACGCGGGTTCCCCTTCCATGACCATTGGCATCGCCCTGTCCAAGGGGCGCATCTACCAGGAGACGGCGCCGCTGCTCGCGCGCGTGGGCCTGCGCGCGCAGGAGGATCCCGAGACTTCGCGCAGGCTCGTGATCGGCACCAACCGTCCGGGAGTCCGGCTGATCATCGTGCGCGCCTCCGACACGCCGACCTACGTGCAGTACGGCGGCGCCGACCTCGGCATCGCGGGCAAGGACGTGCTGGTCGAGCACGGCGGCGAAGGGCTGTACCAGCCCGTCGACCTCGGCATCGCGCGCTGCCGCATGATGGTCGCGGTACGCGAGGGCTTCGATTACGAGGGCGCCGTGCGGCGCGGCGCGCGTCTTCGCGTCGCGACCAAGTACCTGCGCACCACGCGCGAGCACTTCGCCGCCAAGGGCGTGCACGTCGATCTGATCAAGCTGTACGGCTCGATGGAGCTCGCCCCGCTCGTGGGCCTCGCGGACGCGATCGTCGACCTGGTTTCGAGCGGCAACACGCTGCGCGCCAACAAGCTGGTGGCCGTCGAGGAGATCATGCCGGTGTCTGCACGTCTCGTCGTCAACCAGGCGGCGCTCAAGACCAAGCGCGCGCAGCTGCAGAAGCTGATCGACGCGTTTGCCGCCGCGGCGCTGGAAGCGCGATGAAGCTGCGCCGGCTCGATTCGCGCGCACCCGGGTTCGACGCCGAGCTGGTGCGCCTGACGCGCTACGAAGCCGCACAGGACGAGGCGGTCGAGGCGGCGGTGCGCTCCATCGTCGCCGACGTGCGCACGCGCGGCGACGCGGCACTGCTCAATTACACGCGCAGGTTCGACCGCGTCGACGCGCGCTCGGTGGCCGAGCTCGAGATTCCGCGCACCGAGCTGCGCGCGGCGCTCGAGGCGCTACCGGCGCGCGAGCGTGCGGCCCTGGAGGAGGCGGCCGCGCGCGTACGCGGCTTCCATGAGCGCCAGCTCGGTGAATCCTGGCAGTACCGCGAGGCGGACGGAACGCTCCTCGGCCAGCGCGTGAGCGCGCTCGGGCGCGTGGGGCTGTACGTGCCGGGCGGCAAGGCGGCCTATCCGTCCTCGGTGCTGATGAACGCGATTCCCGCGCGGGTGGCGGGCGTGGGCGAGCTCGTCATGGTGAGCCCGACGCCCGGCGGCGAGAGGAATCCGCTCGTGCTCGCCGCCGCCGCGCTCGCCGGCGTCGACCGCGTGTTCGCGCTGGGCGGCGCGCAGGCCGTGGCCGCGCTCGCCTATGGCACCGTGAGCGTGCCCGCCGTGGACAAGATCGTAGGCCCGGGCAACGCCTACGTCGCCGCCGCCAAGCGCCAGGTGTTCGGGCAGGTCGGCATCGACATGATCGCCGGTCCCTCGGAGATCCTCGTGATCAGCGACGGCAGCACGCCGCCCGATTGGCTGGCCATGGATCTCTTCTCGCAGGCCGAGCACGACGAGCTCGCGCAGGCGATCCTGCTATCGCCGAGCGCCAGCCACCTGGACGAGGTCGAGCAGGCGATCGCGCGGCTCCTGCCCGCGATGCCGCGTCGGACGGTGATCGAGGCCTCGCTCGGCGCGCGCGGCGCGCTCGTCGCGACGCGCGACCTCGAGGAGGCCTGCGCGCTCGCCAACCGCATCGCGCCCGAGCACCTTGAACTCTCGGTGGCCGAGCCCGAGGCCTGGCTCGGCAAGCTGAAGAACGCGGGCGCGATCTTCCTCGGTCGCTGGAGCTCGGAAGCGGTCGGCGACTACTGCGCCGGCCCGAATCACGTCCTGCCGACTGCCGGCACGGCGCGCTTTTCCTCGCCGCTGGGCGTGTACGACTTCCAGAAGCGCTCCAGCCTGATCGGCGTGTCGCGCGAAGGCGCCGCCGCGCTAGGACGCATCGCCGCGACGCTCGCCGAGGGCGAAGGCCTCGCCGCGCACGCGCGCTCGGCCGAGATGAGGTTCAAGTGACCCCCGAGGAACTCGTCAGGCCGGAGATCCTGGCGCTCAAGGCCTATCACGTCCCGGAGTCCGAGGGCATGGTGAAGCTCGACGCCATGGAAAATCCCTATGCTCTGCCGGCGGAGATGCGCCGCGAGCTCGCGCAGGTGCTCGCGACGGTCGACCTGAACCGCTATCCCGATCCCACTGGGCGCAGGTTGCGCGAGCTGCTCGCGCGCGCGATGCGCGTTCCGCAGGGCATGGAGCTGCTGCTCGGCAACGGCTCGGACGACCTGATCCAGATCGTCACCTGGGCGCTCGCGCGGCCGGGCGCGGTGATGATGTACCCGGTGCCGACCTTCGTCATGTACGGCATGGACGCGACGCTGGCCGGCATGAAGAAAGTCGAGGTGCCGCTGCGCGCGGATTTCACGCTCGATCGCGCGGCATTCGTCGCGCAGGTGAAGGCGCACGATCCGGCGCTCGTGTTCCTCGCCTACCCGAACAACCCGACCGGCGCGCTGTACGCCGAGGACGACGTGCTCGCGATCCTGCGGGCGGCGCGCGGCGTCGTGGTCCTCGACGAGGCCTACCACGTGTTCGCGCAGAAGAGCTTCATGCCTCGGCTCGGCGAATTTCCCAACCTTGTGGTGATGCGCACCGTGTCCAAGCTCGGGCTGGCCGGCATCCGGCTCGGCTACCTGGCGGCGCATGCGCGCTGGGTCGAGCAGTTCAACAAGGTGCGCCAGGCCTACAACGTCAACGTGCTAACGCAGGCCGCCGCGTTGTACGTGCTCGAGCGCGTGGAGGTGCTGGAAGAACAGGCGGCGCGCATCCGTGCCGAGCGCGCGCGGCTCGGCGCGGCGCTCGCCGCGCTCGACGGCATCGCTGTGTTCCCGTCCGAGGCGAATTTCTTCATGATCCGCGTGCGTGACGCGAACCGCACCTACGAGGCGCTGCGCCGCCAGGGCGTGCTGGTTAAGAACCTGCACGGCGGCACGGGCCTGGCCAACTGCCTGCGCGTGACGGTCGGCACGCCCGACGAAAACCGTATACTGCTGACTGCGCTGCGCGAAGCGCTCTGAGACCTTTATGCGTACCGCCGAAGTCGTCCGCAACACGAAGGAAACGCAGATCCGCGTCCGGCTGAATCTCGACGGACGCGGCACGGCGAAGCTCGCCACCGGAATCCCGTTCCTCGAGCACATGCTCGATCAGGTCGCGCGCCACGGCGCGCTCGACCTGGAGATCGACGCGAAGGGCGACCTGCACATCGATGCGCACCACACCGTCGAGGACATCGGCATCACGCTCGGGCAGGCGCTCGCCAAGGCGCTCGGCGACAAGGCCGGCATCCGCCGCTTCGGGCACGCCTACGTGCCGCTCGACGAGGCGTTGTCGCGCGTGGTGATCGACTTCTCGGGGCGGCCGGGCCTCGAGTTCCACGTCCCCTGGACGCGCGCGCTCATCGGCGAGTTCGACGTCGACCTGGTGCACGAGTTCTTCCAGGGCTTCGTCAACCACGCCATGGCGACGCTGCACATCGACAACCTGCGCGGCGACAACGCGCACCACC
>Ga0187773_10000875_pt1 | contig 12086 bp, 14 predicted proteins | sample 0216_BV02_MP05_1_FD_133133 | JGI IMG/M metagenome (GOLD analysis project Ga0187773, IMG submission 133133) | Tropical peat soil microbial communities from peatlands in Department of Meta, Colombia - 0216_BV02_MP05_10_MG | ecosystem: Environmental > Terrestrial > Soil > Wetlands > Peat | place...
AAGGCGCATAGCGATAGCGCCGAACCCAAAGCGCAGGGAGAAAATTATTCCTGGGGAGAGAACGGGAGGAATGGCACGGAAAGGCTGGAAAGAAAGGGCGAAGAAAGTCCGCCTCCTGCTTTTGGATGTAGATGGCGTTATGACCGATGGGCGTCTGGGGTTCGACGGGGAGGGGAGAGAACTCAAATTTTTCTACGCCCGGGATGGCATCGGGATTAAACTCCTTCAGGAGGCCGGGATTCGGGTGGGGATCCTTTCAGGAAGGAGGGCAAAAGTGGTGGCCCTCCGGGCCAAGGAGTTGGGAATTTCCCTGGTCCGGCAAAAGACAAGAGATAAGGCTCAGGCCTTGGGGGAAATATTGGAGGCCGAGAACCTGCGGCCAGAACAGGTCTGCTACGTGGGCGATGACTTGGTGGACCTTTCCGTCCTCTGCCGGGTGGGATTCCCGGTGGCAGTGGCCGACGCCGTGCCAGAAGTGAAATTCATGGCCCATCTGGTTACCCGAAATCCGGGGGGCCGGGGGGCGGTGCGGGAGGTTTGCGAGAAGATTTTGAAAATACAGGGAAAATGGGAGAAAGGAATGCGAAAATTCCGCTCCTCCCCGGCGGGGTGAAACGGTTATATCAGCCCCCTGGATGATTCCAGCCGGGAGAGGTGCCGATGGCCCGCCGGCGAATCCATTCAGCCCAAAATGACCCTTTACACCCTCCCAAGGGCGATGTTAGAATGACCTTGGAGATGGGAGGGATGAGAAGAAGCATCACTCTTCGGTCACTGATAGGGGTGATCATTCTTGGGAGTTTGGGCCTCGTGGGGGTTTTGGTCTGGCAAGCCTTGACTCTCCGCTCCACGGAAAAAATCTCTCCTTCCAAGCCGGACGCTTCCGCCGACCTGAGGCTGGACAGGGTTCATTACACCGAGACCCGGGAGGGAGTGAAAGAATGGGAAATGGAGGCCACCTCCGCGGTTTACCGCAAGGAGGGGGATACGATGGTTTTGGAGAAAATTCGGGCCACCTTTTACGGGAAGAATCAGGAGATTTACCATCTGGTCGGAGAGAAGGGAAAGTTCAACACCCAGACCAAGGTGATTGAAGTCTACGATGGAGTCACGATCGATTCCGACGACGGCTACCATATGAGGACTCGAAGCTTGAAATACCAGGCCGATCAGAAAGAACTCCACACCTCCGACCCGGTGGAACTGGAGGGGCCATCGATGCTTGTGGAAGGGGTGGGGATGGTCGTGGATTTGAACCGCGAGCGCGTGAAAATCCTGAGGGATGTGACAACCACCCTTCCTTCCCTGGATTGGAAGAAGAGCGTAAGGTCGGCCAGGTGATATGAAAAGCAAGGGCATCGTATGGGCCATGGGGGTTTTCTTCTTGCTCCTGGCCCCGCTTCTTCCCGGGTGGGCTGCAGAGAAAAAGCCGGCCCTCCTTGGAAAAGCCACCCAGGAAGGGTCTGCTCAACCCCTCCGTATCACCTCCCAGCAGCTCGAGGCCGACAACAAAAGCCAGGTGATCACCTTTACCGGAAACATCATCGCCCGGCAGGGGGACATGGTCATCCATGCGGACGTCGCCCGGGTCTATTATGAGAAACGGGAAGAGGGGAATGAAGTCCGGGAGATCGTAGCCGAGGGGAACGTGAAGATTCATCAGGGGGATCGGGTGGCCACGGGCGAGCGGGCGCAGTTCCTGAACGGAGAGCAGAAGATCATTCTAACCGGACAACCCCGGGTCTGGCAGGGAAAGGATATGGTCAGCGGGGAAAAGATCACGGTTTTGCTGGAAGAAGATAAAAGCCTTGTGGAAAGCGGCCCGGACCGGCGAGTGGAGGTAATTTTGTATCCCAAGGGGGAGGCAGGCAAGGCAAAAGGAAAACCATGAGTTCGGTCCAGACCCTTCTTGCCCGGGGATTGAAGAAGCAGTATAACAGCAAATGGGCGGTGGACTCCATCGACCTGGAATTCCGGTCGGGGGAGGTGATCGGCCTTTTGGGGCCGAACGGAGCCGGTAAGACTACAACCTTTTACATCATCGTGGGGCTCATTCGGCCGGATGGGGGGGAGATTTTCCTTTCCGGAGAAGAGATCACCCATGATCCCATGTACCTGAGGGCCCGGAAGGGGGTCACCTATCTCCCCCAGGAGCCGTCGGTTTTCCGTAAACTGACCGTAGAGGAAAATCTGATGGCCATTTTGGAGTCGTTGGATTTAACCCAAGAAGAAAGGCAGAAGCGCCTGAAGACATTACTGGAAGACCTGAGGATCTCCGGTCTGGCCAAACGAAAAGCGTACTCCCTTTCCGGGGGGGAGCGGAGAAGGGTAGAGATCAGCCGCAGCCTGGTGACTTCCCCCCGTTTTATTCTTTTTGATGAACCTTTCGCCGGGATCGACCCCCTGGCGGTGGTAGACATCCAGAATATTATCGTCCAGCTCAAGTCCAGAGGAATCGGTGTAGTCATATCGGACCACAATGTCCGGGAGACCCTGGGAGTATGTGACCAGGCCTATATTCTGAATGAGGGACGGATTCTAGAAAAGGGGACCCCCGAGGAGATTGCCGGGAGCCGGAAAGCCCGGGAGATTTACCTGGGAGAGAACTTTCAATTCTAAAAGATTGAAGGATTCCGTCCAAAAGGTCGATAAAAAAAGAGAAAAGGGTAAAAACTCAAAGGCTTCCTGCCACCCCAAGGACATGATTTTCTTATGGCATTAGAAATTCGACAGAGCCTCAAACTGGCTCAGCAGCCCATTATGACCCCTCAACTTCAGCAGGCGATCAAGCTGCTGCAGCTTTCCCGGATGGAGCTGATGGACCTGATCCGACAGGAGCAGGAAGAAAATCCGGTGATTGAAGAATCCGTAGAGCCAGCGGCGGAGGCAGAACCAGCAGAGGGCGGTTACGAGACTCAAGGTCCTTCTTCTTCAGACAGCAAGGAGATTCGGCAACAGGAAATCGGTCCGCCGGAAGCCGATTGGAGGGAGGAGCCCTACTGGAGGACCAAACCCACCGAGGATGAAGAGGACCGTCCCACTTTCGAGAACTTCCTGACCAAGAAGACCAGCCTCTCCGACCACCTTCTCTGGCAGCTTCGGCTGAATCACTTCAGCGAAGATGAGCGGCTGATCGGGACCCTGATCATCGGCAACCTGAACGAGGACGGCCTCCTGCAGGTTTCCCTGGAAGAAATCGGCGCTCAGAGCGGTTTTGACCTGGAGACCGTCCAAAAAGTGATGCAAAAGGTCCAGACCTTTGACCCGCCCGGAGTGGCCGCCCGGGACTTGCGGGAATGCCTGCTCCTGCAGGCCCAGCAGCTCTTTCCCCAAGAGCTGCTCATGCAGCGGATCATTAGCTCCCATTTGAACATCCTGGCCAAGAAAAGCTATCAATCGCTGACCCGCGAGCTTGGGGTTCCCCTGGAAGAAATCATCCGGTCCACCCGGCTCATCAGCGAACTCGACCCCCGCCCGGGGCGACGGTTCAGCGACGACAACATTCCCTACATCACCCCCGATGTGTATGTTTTTAAGATGGGGGACGAATATGTAGTCATGCTGAATGAGGATGGCCTTCCCAGGCTGCGGATCAACTCCTATTACCGGAATATCCTTCGCGAGCAGGCCAAGTTTTCCGGAGAGGCGAAGGACTACATCAACGATAAGATTCGCTCCGCCCTCTGGCTGATCAAATCCATTCACCAGCGGCAGCGCACCATTTCCCGGGTGACCAAGTCCATCGTGAAATTCCAGCGAGAATTTCTGGAAAAAGGAGTGGCCTACTTAAAACCCATGGTCCTCAAGGACGTGGCTCTGGACGTGGAGATGCACGAGTCCACCATCAGCCGGGTCACTTCCAACAAGTATGTCCATACGCCGCGGGGCATCTTCGAGCTCAAGTATTTCTTCAACAGCAGCATCAATACCTCCCGGGGGGAGAACGTGGCCTCCGAGAGCGTCAAGGAAAAGATCCGTCTGATCCTCGCCCAGGAGGACCCCCAAAAGCCCTTCAGCGATCAGGAGTTGGTGGAGGTCCTGAAAAAGCAGGACATCCTCATCGCCCGCCGAACGGTGACCAAATACCGGGAGATGCTGGGGGTTCTTCCTTCCACTCAAAGGAAACAAATCATATAATTCTCGGATGGAGGCGCCGGGCATGCAAGTTTCGGTCACGTTCCGTAACATGGAATCGAAAGAGATCGCGCGCGAATACGTACAGGAGAAGATTGCCAAACTGAAAAAATACTTGGACACCCCCCTGGAGGCCAACGTCATCCTAACCACGGCGAAACACCGCCAGATCGCCGAAGTCAACCTGTTAGCCAACCGCTTAACCATCAACGCCCGGGAAGAAACCGAAGACATGTTCGCGGCCATCGACGGGGTGATGGACAAACTGGAGCGGCAGCTCTCGAAGTACAAGGAGAAGATTAAGCGTCGCAAGGTGAACTCCAACCTGCCGGAATCCAGCTGGCAGATGAACGTCTTTTCTTCAGAGAGTTTTGAGGAAGGGGCTTCTCCGAAGCTGATCAAGAGCAAGCGGCTGCTGATCCAGCCCATGTCCGTGGAGGAAGCGGCTCTCCAGCTGGAGCTCTTGAACAATGAATTTTACATCTTTACCAATGTGGAATCCAAAAGTCTGAATATCATCTACCGGATGAAAGACGGCCATTACGGCCTGATCGAACCCCAGGGCGGATGAGTTTGCCTCCGGCCTCCAAGCCGAATCGGGGGAACGAAAGGACGGTGCCAAGCCGAGGGTCAAGGGAAATCCACGGGGCACTTCTCCCCAAGAAGGGGGGGAGGGAGGATTCCTCCAAACTCTCGGAGCTCATGAAAATTTCGGACATCTTGGGTCGGGATAGGATCGTTCCCCAGCTTTCCTCCCAGACCAAGGAGGGAATCCTGCGGGAGTTGGTCCACGCGCTGGCCAAAGGGGCCCAACAGGTCAACGAGGGGCGCATGATCGAGGTCCTGCTGGAACGAGAAAGCCTGGGGAGCACGGGGATTGGGGAAGGGGTGGCCATTCCCCACGGAAAGAGCAAAGAGGTCAAGGAAATCATGGCCACTTTCGGGAGAAGCCTGTCGGGCATGGACTTCCAGTCCCTGGACGGGAAACTGACCCATCTGTTTTTTCTTCTCATAGCGCCGGAGAATTCGGCCGGAACCCATCTGAAAGCCCTGGCCCAGGTCTCCCGTTTGATGAAGGACCCATCCTTCCGTAAGCGCCTCATGGAAGCCCGCACCTCGGATGATATTTACGCCATTTTTTCCGAGGGAGATGAAAAGGGGTAAAGGAAGTCTCTGAGGCAGGCCGACCTTGAACGGTTTCGGGTTTCTTGCGATCCTCCCCGGCGCATTACCGAAGAAACGAAAGGGGAAGCTTCCTGGCCATGGGAAGCCCATCCGACTTGAAGCATTTGCGGATCGTGATCATCACCGGATTATCCGGTTCGGGCAAGAGCACGGCCAGCCGGGCCTTGGAGGACATGGATTTTTTCTGTGTTGACAACCTGCCCATCGCCCTGCTTCCCAAGTTTCTCGACCTTTCCTCGGCTTCCATGGGAGAGTATTCCAAAATCGCCCTGGTGATGGACCTGCGGGAGAAGGAATTTCTTCGGACCTATCAAGAAATTTTTTCCCGCTTGGGGGCGGAGGGGTATCAGCTCGAGATCCTTTTTTTGGAAGCCTCCGATGAAGTCCTCGTCCGCCGATACAGCCAGACGCGACGCACCCATCCCCTGGCGGATGGACTTGGGCTCGTGGAAGGAATCCAGAAGGAGCGCGAGATGCTCGCTCCCCTGCGGTCCATGGCAACCCTGGTCATGGATACCTCCACCTTCAATGTTCATCAGCTTCAGCTGGCCATTCGCGAGCTCTTTGGGCAGAGACCCCCGGGACGAAGGATGGCCCTGACCTTCCTATCTTTCGGGTACAGCCAGGGGATTCCGCAGGAAGCCGATCTGGTGATGGACGTTCGCTTCTTGCCCAATCCCTTTTTCGTGGAAGGGTTGAAGGATTTGCCGGGGTCCGATTCGCGAATTTATGATTTCCTCATGAGCTTTGAGGGTTCGCGGGAATGGTTCGAGCGATTCGAGCATTTTCTGGCTTATCTTCTCCCCCTGTATGAACGGGAAGGAAAAGCCTACCTGACGGTGGCCATCGGTTGCACGGGGGGAAAGCATCGATCGGTGGCCGTGGCCGAAAGGATGAAAGCCATCTTTCAGGGCGAGTTTCCGGTTCGGGTCAGGCACCGCGACCTGAAGAATTCTCCCTGACGGAGATTTCAAAAGAAGGGATAGAAGTGGGGGGGCCATGGTTGGCGTGGTTTTGATTACCCACCCGAATTTGGGAGGAGAATTCATCCGTTCCGCAGAGACGATTTGCGGGAAACTCCCATTTCTGGCGAGCGTTTCCATCGATACGCGAAAAGGGGTTGAAGAACTGAGGGAGGAAATCACCCGGGCCATCAAGACCGTGGATTCCGGCAAAGGGGTTTTAATTCTGACCGACATGTTCGGGGGCACTCCTTCGAACATGAGCCTGGCGTTTTTGAGCGAGGGGCGCGTCGAGGTGGTCACCGGCCTCAACCTTCCCATGCTCATCAAAATATCCAACTGCCGCGAAGGACGGACCCTTCAGGAGTTGGCCAAGATGGTAAAAGAGGCAGGCCAACGCAATATTAATCTGGCCAGCGAGATTTTGAAGAAGAAGTCCTGACCTCAGGCAGAATCCCTACGAACCCAAAACACGATCCCGTGGAAGGGCACCAGCCGATCGAAATCCAGGAAATGACCGAGAGGGACCTGGATGAGGTTTTGGAGATTGAGCGGGAGTCATTTCCAACCCCCTGGTCGAAGGGGCTTTTCGCCAAGGAGCTAGCGATCCCTTTTGCCCGGGCTTTCGTGGCCCGGGAAAAGGATTCTGGAAAGATTGTGGGGTATCTCTGCTTCTGGTTGGTGGATCAGGAGACCCATATTTTGAACCTGGCGGTCCATCCCCGGATCCGTCGGCAAGGGATCGGAACCCGCTTGCTGGCCTTTGGAATAAGCTATTGCCAAAGACAAGGAGTACAGCAGATTACCCTAGAAGTCCGGCGATCGAACCTGAAAGCGATTTCCCTGTACAAAAATTTCCGGTTTCAACCCCAAGGGGTCCGTCGCAGATACTACACCGACAGCGGAGAGGATGCGATCATCATGGGATTGGACCTGGAGAAGGAGAAATCCCTGGCCCCCTATGAACCCCCGTCCCAGAGAAGTGAAGGCTAAAATTCTCCTCCATCAAAGGATCGGTTCGGATTATTTCCGGCTTCAGCTGGCCTGCCCGGAAATCGCCCGCCTGGCCCGCCCGGGACAGTTTATCATGTTGCGCATCACGGATTTAAAAGACCCCTTCTTGCGCCGTCCTTTCAGCTTCTCCCGGATTTTCCCGCCCCTAGAGGTGAAGAAGAACCCCCTGGACGAGGGAGGGGTGGAAATCTGCTACCAGACGGTGGGGCGAGGCACCCGTCTCATGACCCAGCTCCAGGAGGGGCAGAGGATCGATCTGCTCGGCCCCTTGGGGAATGGGTTCTGGCCCGAGGACAGATGCACCCGGGTGATCCTGGTGGGAGGAGGGATCGGAGTGCCTCCTCTTCTCTCCTGGGCCCAGGGATTAAGAAAGAAGGGGTCCGGAAAGAAAAGATCGGGCAAAGCCTCGGAAGGCTCCCCGGAGATGATCTTTTTGATGGGTGCGAAGAGTAAAGAAAAAATCATGGGGGTAGGGGAGTGCCGGAAGTGGGGAATCGAGGTCCAGGTGGCCACGGAGGACGGGAGCCTGGGGGCGAAAGGGATGGTCACCGACCTTCTGGAGCGAGAACTGATGACCGGACAGCATGGTTCCACCGCCCTTTACGCTTGCGGTCCCAATCCCATGCTGGTTCAGATCGCCCAGGTGGCCGAGCAGTTCGACCGGCCGTGCCAGGTTCTGCTGGAGTCTCGGATGGCCTGCGGAGTGGGAGCCTGTCTGGGCTGTACAGTAAAATATCGGGAAGAGAGAGAGCCAATCCAGTTCTCAGCCCACTCCAGCCAGGACTCCCCTGCCGGGGAAGAAGGGGAAGAAAAAGAAAACCGGGAGGGGGCGATGCCGATGATTTCCGAGACTCCCCCCTTTCGGTATGCGCGGGTCTGCAAGGAAGGCCCGGTTTTTGATGCCCGTAAAATTTTTTGGGATTGAGGAAATCCATGGGTTCCAAAAAAGAAGGGCCCAAAATATCGGTCGAACTCGGCCCTCTCAAGCTGAAAAACCCGGTCATGGCAGCATCCGGAACGTTCGGATATGGGGAAGAGTACTCGGGAATCATTTCCCTGAGAAACCTGGGAGCCTTGATTACCAAAGGCTTGTCGCTGAAACCACGGAAAGGAAACCCCCCTCCGCGTCTTGCCGAAACCCCTGCAGGAATGCTGAACGCCATCGGTTTGGAGAATGTCGGGATCAAAGCTTTTATCGGGGAGAAAATGCCTTTTCTGCGCAAAGCCGGCTGCCCGGTCCTGGTCAACATCTTTGGCGCCACCGACGAGGAATATGCCGAAATAGCCCGAAGGTTGTCGGAGGTGGAAGGAGTCGCAGGTCTGGAGGTGAACATTTCCTGCCCCAACCTGAAGGCCGGGGGATGCCTATTCGCCGCTGAACCCAAGGCGGTCTTTCAGGTCGTCTCCAGGGTTCGTCAAGCCTCCCCCTGTTTTCTGATGGTCAAGCTCTCTCCCAATGTGGGTGATATTGTGCCGGTGGCTCTGGCTGCTGAAGAAGCGGGGGCCGATGCCCTCTCCTTGATCAATACCCTGACCGGCATGGCCATCGATATCAGGACCCGGACTCCAATCCTGGGAAACATCACCGGGGGGCTGTCCGGCCCGGCCATCAAACCTATTGGCCTGCGCATGGTCTGGCAGGCGGCTCAGGCGGTTCGCATTCCGGTGGTGGGGGTGGGAGGGATTGGTTGCGCCGAGGACGCGCTGGAGTATATGATTGCCGGAGCCAGCGCCGTCCAGGTCGGGTCGGCTCACTTCATCGATCCCCGAGCTGGTTTGAAAATTGTCGATGGGATTCACGACTATCTCAAGACCCAAGGAATCCCAGACCTTTCTTCTTTGGTGGGAAGCCTGAAGGCTGGGCAAGATAACCGCAAAACTGATCGTTGATCCTGGACCCTGGGTCCCGGATATCGGATAGCAGATCCTTGATCCTAAGCCGGGGATTTTTTTATCCAGCACCGTGTATCCGGAATCTAGAATTTGTATCCGAAATCAGGAAGGGGGCTATTCATGGAGCTTAGGTCGGTTACCCTGGAAATTCCCGAAGGCACAAATATCATTTTCGGCCAGACGCATTTCATCAAAACAGTGGAGGACCTTTATGAAATCATGGCCGGCTCCGTGCCCCAAGCTCGGTTCGGTATCGCCTTCTGCGAAGCCTCCGGCGCATGCCTGATCCGGGTGGAAGGAAATGACCAGGAGTTAAGGAAGGTGGCAACGCGAAACGCCCAAGCAGTGGCCGCGGGGCATACCTTCGTCCTGCTCCTGCGCGACGCGTATCCGATCAATGTATTGAATGCCATCAAGGGCTGTGCCGAGGTCTGTTCCATCTATTGCGCAACGGCCAATCCGGTGGAGGTTATCCTGGCCGAATCTTCCCAAGGTCGAGGGGTTTTGGGGGTGATCGATGGCTTCTCTCCCAAAGGAGTGGAAGGACCTGCCGACCTTCAGTGGAGAAAAGACCTCCTGCGGAAGATCGGGTATAAAATCTCCTAAATGCCGGTCGCTAGTTGCTCATCACTGGTTACTCGTTACCCGTTATTGTCTAAGAAGACTTCCTCTAACATGGAACCAGAAACGAGCAACCGGCAACCAATCCTGCCTCTTGATTTCCTTCTCGCGCGGATGTTATGTTGGTCAAGATGCCGAATCATAGCCCCTTCTCTTTTCCCTTCTCGGGGGAAGGTTAGAAATGAGTATGGATGGAGCCAGGAAAGGTCGTTGTATTCTTTGAACAAAAAAAGGTTCTCCTCGCCGTCTGCTTAGAGGTGAAGGGGACCAAAGCCCACCTCTTGAGCGAAGAAAACCGAGAGGTGACCCTGGGCTTCAACCGTATCGTCCACACCTCAGCTTCCAAACTGAACCTTGTCTCTCCCCGTGAAACGTTGCTGGAACAATTGAAAGCCGCCGAAGCCCGACAGAGAAAACTCATGGAGTCTCTGGCCGTCCGGGCCCTCTGGGATTTGGTTTGGGAGGAAAGAAGGGAGTTCAGCCTGCCTGAACTGGCAGAGCTGGTCTTTCACCCGCCGGTTCCGTTTGACGAGGAAATGGCCCTCTTCCGGGCGCTCTTCGATGACCGCCTCTACTTCAAGCAGAAGGGGGGAAGCTACGAGGCCCGAGAACCGGAGAAAGTCGAGGAAATTGCCCGTCAGATCGAGCGAGAGGCAGAGCAGGAAAGGGAACTCCGGGAGAGCAGCGAGTGGCTGGCCAGAGTATGGGCGGGAGAGGCAGCCCTCCCCTTTGCCGGCAAAGAAAAGGTCATTGGCCTCCTGAAGGATTATGTCCTTTTTGGTTCCGAGTCCCCGGACCTAACCAGGGCCAAAGCACTTCTGGAAGCAGCTCAGATCACCTCCTCCGAAGCTCCTTTCCTGCTGCTGGTCCGTTTGGGAGTCTGGGCGGAGGACGAGAATCTCTTCCTCCATCGCCATCAAATTTCCCAGGTCTTCCCCGAGAGGGTGATCGTGGAGGCCGAACGGATTTTAACCTTCTCCTCGAAAGAAATTCCTCCGCAACCCCAGGACTGCGACTTGACTTTCCTCCATCCCTTCACCATCGACAGCGAGTTCACCCGGGACATTGACGATGCTTTGAGCCTGGAGCGAGTGGGGGACGAGTACCAAGTGGGGGTCCATATCACCGATGTAGCCACCTTCCTGAATGGAAGCGGGGAGATTTTTCAGGAAGCCATGGCCCGGGCCATTTCCATCTACCTTCCAGACCAGCGGATCCCCATGATTCCCCCGGCTCTCTCTGAAGGGGCCTGCAGCCTGATCGTGGGCGAAAAACGGCGCGCTCTGAGCTTCTTGGTTCGGGTCGACCGAGGGGGGAAGGTCCTGGATTCCAAAATCGTTCCCAGTATTATTCAAGTGGAGCGGAGACTTTCCTATGAACAGGTCGATCAACTCCTGGAGGAGATGGAGGAAGAGTTGAGCCTTCTAAAGCAGGTCTCCGAACACCTCGGACGTCGGCGGATGGAGTTGGGCGCCTTTTTCCTCCCCCGTCCGGAGCGGGTAATCCGGGTCACGCGCGACCGGGAAATTATCATGTATAAACGGGATCGGGAAAGCCCCTCACAGAAGATGGTCGCGGAGTTCATGATCCTGGCCAATATGCTGGCCGCGCTTTTTCTCCGAGAAAGGGGCATTCCGGCCGTTTACCGGGGGCAGATGGAGCCGCGGGAGAGAATCCCTCCCATGGAGCATTTCGATGTCCTTCAGGCCTACCGCCTGCGACGGGTGATGAACCGGGTGGAGATCGGCACCAGGCCCTTACGCCATGCAGGCATCGGGGCCGAAGCCTATCTCACCCTGACTTCCCCGATTCGGCGGTTCTATGATCTCCTCGTGGAACACCAGATCCTGGGAAGCCTGCGAGGGACTCCGATCCTGAGCCAGGAAGAGGTGGAAGAAATCATCACCCGGGTGGGGCCCATTCTTTCCAAAGTGGGCTTGGTGGAAGAGCTCACCGAACAATACTGGATCAAGCGCTACCTGGAGAAAAAGATCGGATCGACGACCACCGCCGTGGTACTGGACCGTTGGCCAAATCGGTACCTCATTTACCTGGAAGAGTATCTCCTGGAAGTGGATATGCCCGCCATTCCGGGGAGAGAATTCGTCCCCGGGGATCAGGTATTGGTCCGCATCGAAAAATCCAATGCCCGCCAGGGAATCCTAAAGATCGTGCCGGTCTGACCTAGTGTCGCGTCTCAGAAATAAGCTGCATAATTCTGCCGCCGAGCAGGGAGGGGGGCGAAGAACCGCTGCGCTTACCAAAGTAAGAAGCTCG
>Ga0187773_10000878_pt1 | contig 12072 bp, 14 predicted proteins | sample 0216_BV02_MP05_1_FD_133133 | JGI IMG/M metagenome (GOLD analysis project Ga0187773, IMG submission 133133) | Tropical peat soil microbial communities from peatlands in Department of Meta, Colombia - 0216_BV02_MP05_10_MG | ecosystem: Environmental > Terrestrial > Soil > Wetlands > Peat | place...
ACGTCTTTCTCGTTGAAATGTCCGGTGCCAAGGCAGGCCATTCCGACCGACTCCCCCGGCTGGAGGGCGCCGAGAAAGTAGTCTACCAGGGCCTGCGTGGGCGGTGACTTCAGCCGAGCGGTTTCCACGAGAAGGTACGAGGCCCGGGGGGGACGCGCCGGTTCGGTGCAGGCGCCGGTGCCGAGAGCCTGGGCCAGGAACAGTATCGCCACCGCCCGTCTCATTGGGGAGCTTGCTCCTCGATGAATTCCTCCGCACGTCTGCCCCGGTACCGCAGGAGAGACTCCACCCAGAGCGGCGGGAAGATGAGGAGGTCGTAGACCTGGACGCCCAAGTTCCCGAGGCGAAGGACCGCATTGCCTGAGACGCGGAGGCCGAAAGCAATCCAGCGCAGGAGACAAGCGGTCGCAATACCGAGGACGATCCGACCCGATCTGATGAAGGCCTCAAGGGGTATGGCGCCGAACGCGAGGGCGTAAGGCAAAACGAAGGCGATCACCATCTGGCCAGCGGCCGGAATCAACCTGCTCACGCTTTGCCCCCCCTGAACGTCGGCGAGTGATTGCTGGAGAGCTTGGAGATCGCCGGCAAGATGGTCTCGCACGTACCCGAGGGATGCCTCAACCCCCGCCAGCATTGTCAGAATCACGAGGGCAACCCAACCGAGACACTTCCGCGTCTTGTCATCGATCTGGCCCACCGAGGGGAACAAGCGGGTGATGCCCAGAGATTCCATGAGATAGAGACCCATGGCGAACTCGACGAGGATGATGACCAGGGCCGCGACACTGGAGGACTTGAAACTTCCGATGTAGCTCCCACCTCCCACCATCTCCGCCATGGGCAAGGCGATGAGATGGAAGTTGAGCACCGCTCCAGCCAGGGCGACCGCCAAGAAGGCGGCCCCGGCGAAAAACCGGGCCATCGAGGATGCTGCGAGCACCCGTTCAGCCTGGTCCGACCCTCTTCGGATTTCCTCGTACTCGGTCATCGTGGCGTCGATAAGCTTGGCACGCTCCTCGAAGCGCTTTATCATTCCCCCCACCTCGTCGAGTGATTCTGCCACTTTCCTCCAATACGGAAGCATGCCCTTGAGGAGCCCCTGCCGCTCAGACACCGCCTTGTGGTATTCGGCGGCGGCGTCCTGGTGCTGGGACACTGCGGTCTTATGAATGTCGCCCAAAATCACCGCAAGCGATGGGTCGCCTTCGGACGGGAGCTTTGCCAGGGCCTCCACCGCCCGCACCCAGCCAGGAGATGGGGAGGGCAGCAGGGCGCTTCGCCGGTACTCTTCATCCACTCTCTCGCTCTGCTCCGCCAGGGTTCGCTGTAAGGCGGGATAACCGCTCAGGTCGCGCGCCACGGCCTCGGAGACCCGCTGAAATTCCCGTTCCATGGATCGCTCGATGTTCTTTGCTCCGGCTTCGAGCAAGACCTCTCGATTGCGCCGAACCACCCTCCTCTCCACGAGAAGCACGGAACGAGCTGCCAAGCGTAGCGTGCTGTGGATCATGCGACTGAGGGAAATCAGGGCCCGATGCGATGCAAAACGGGCGAGGTAGAGCAGGACGACCGCAACTCCGATCCAAAGAAGTATGGAGAGTAGCGGGGCACTCGGCCAAAGGATGAAGAGATCATGCTGTAGCATGCGGCCCCTCCTTTTCCGCGCGTTTGCACCCGGGCCTGTCGCTCTTTTTTGCCCAACTAAGTTGAGCGATTTCCTGGGATGGTTACTGAATCATCGGGTTTCGGCCGTCAGGGCCCCCCTGGGGCAAAGGGGGATTTCCCACGGAGCCTCAAATTCCATCTCCCACGCGGTCCGACAACCCCGAGAAGACTCTCCTCGCCCCCTCGGGAGGTCACACCCGACCCCTCGGGTGACCTCTCAGTAACCCGATGGACACACCCTCTCGCACATAAGGGAACCAACCCTCGTGGGAAGGTGGACGGCTCACCCGGTTGTGGCACAGCATCGGGGAACGAGATATAAAGCCGCTGTGCAACGATCATCCATGCCTGCCCAAGCCGACTCTCCGCGTCCCTCTGGCCTTCCAGAGAAAGCAAGATCCATACCACGCCTGTCGGCGTATTCGAAGGAGCCGGAAGAACGCGAAAGCCACCCCAAGAGGGTGGCTTTCTTAATGTCGGGAGTCGGTGAAAGCGAGAAACTCGCGGTGGTGCTCAGGGAATGGGTGCGCTGCATCCCCATTAAGTGCCGAGAAACACACGCACCAGGTCTGCTTCGAGTGTCCTCCGGTTATGCGCCATCCACATGGAGTTTTTCCTTGATCCGGAACCAGCCTGTCGGGTCCTTGAAGTAATCGCGGGTGTCCTCGAGCGAAAGACGGTGTTCCCTCTCCATGTCAGCAAGCATGCCATAGAAGGCCTTTTCCTTGGCATCAGAGGCGCTGTCACGGAGTTCGCTGTAGAACTTCTCACCCTTCTTCTCGAAGTTGATGCCAATCCTCACCGCCTCGAGATCGTCGCTATCAGCCTTCTTCGGACTCCCCGCGGCGAGCGTGGCCATTCTCTTGAGCACGGACTTGATCTTGGTGTCCTTCACCTTCAGCGCCAAGGTTTCTGGCCATTTCCCTTTCTCCTTGAGTCTCTTGTGAAGCGCTTTGATTCTCTCGTAGTGTTCGTCTTCATCGCTCGCGATCGACATGAACATCTTCTTGCCGAACTCGTTCTTTGTTCGGGCGGCATGCTTCAGGTAGAAATCTCTCTCGTTGGCCTCGTTCTTCAGTGCTACTTCTAGAGCTTTTATCCGATCTCCTATCTTTTTAGCCATACTCCCTCCTCCTGAGCCACAACTCGCAGTTGCCACCAAGCACACTCATGAACTGTCTCGCTCTCACTGCCCTTCTTCATACACGAAATTGCGGAAAAACACCATGCCCACATAAGTCTCGACCCCGTCACTCTCCACGAAATGCGACTGCACCCGCCGTCTATACGTTCGGACATCAAGTCATGAGTTAAGCACGGGAGAATAAACTCTCACTTCATTTTATTATTACTTCAACTTGGGGAATTTCAAGGTAATACTTTCACCCCGGTCCCCGCGCTCAACGCTCACAGACAGCTCAAGGCTGTCTTCTCGAACACCGACAGCAAGCGGCCCCTTGTTCTTCTTCCCCTCAAAATGGGTAATCCCGCGCACGGCATCCACGACTCTTGCGCCCACACCGGCTCCCGGTGACGGGAGCTCAGCCTCACGATACTTGGCAGTCACCGTCACCTCCCCGCCCTTCGCGACGGAAAGGGTAATGTTCTTGGCGTCAAAATTGACGCCGTGGAGGACTGCCAGGGCCAGCCATTTGAGAGCCGCCTCGTCCAGATCCTTCTCCTTCGGAATGAGTGACATCTCCCGAAGGGGATCTGTCGTCGCAAAGCAGTCGATAAGCTCTTGCACCTTCAGATGCTGACTTCGTTTGTCTTTCATCACCCGCCCTCCCTCTGTAAGCATTGGTGTCTAATCGATCCTCGCGCCTAATTTTGCGCCGAAAATAACCATGAATCCTGGTGAGACAAGTAGCGGTCCTGGAAAAATGCGAATGCAAAACTCAATCTCGATCTTTTCTCTACCGGGATCTCCGAAACGGCCCTGGCGGTCATCCACGATCAAACGTGACTCCGCAGTTTGAGTTCCACCGGATGGGGGTTCAGGTAGACCTGCTCTTTGAGGTAGGACTTATCGTACTTCCGCACGTAGTGCTTCAGGAGCGTCATCGGCACGACGAGAGGAACCATGTCCTGACGGTAGCAATCGATCACCTCCAACAACTCCTGTTTCTCGGCCGGTGCCAGCTCTTTCTTGAAGTAGCCCATCATGTGGTGGAGCACGTTAGCGTTTTTCTTTACCGTGGTCTTCACCCTGAGGGCAGCCACGAAAAGAGACTCGTACTCTTGATAAAGCCTCTCCGGCTGCATTAGCTTCGCGTCGGCCACCAGGTTTCCCATGAGCCGGTGCTGTTTGGGGCTGTGGGAAAGGATGAGGAGCTTGTGCTTCGTGTGGAAAGCGACCAGTTTTCCCCTGGTGGGACGATCCTCAAGGAGGTCACGCCAGCGCTTTAAGGCAAATATGCACTCGATGAAATTGTCCCGGAGTCTGGGGTCGTGCAACCGTCCCTCATCTTCCACCGGGAGCAACGGGAAATGATCCATGAACATCCGAGCAAAAATGCCCACCCCCTTCTTCTCGGCGATCCCCTTCTCACTGTATACGCGAACCCGCTCCATCCCCGAACTCGGCGAGTCGCTCTTGAAAATGAACCCGTAGAGGTCTCCCGTCTCCAGCTCCTTGACGCGCTTCCTGGCCCAGCCCATCATGCGCTCGGTGTGATCCACCCTGGTGCGACGGGTCACCAGGCGCGGCGAGGCGGGGTCCCCCTCCAGGCGCATGGACTCCCGGGGTGTGCCGAGCCCGCATTCCACCTCGGGGCAGACCGAAACGAATTCCACGTACGCGCCGAGGGTATCGGTGATGAATCGATCCCGCTTGTGGCCGCCGTCATAGCGAACCGGCTGACCCAGTAGACACGTGCTGATTCCCAAGCGTATGGTACTCACGGTAGGCTTCCCGCAGTCGTCGTCTCAGGTGACCGTAGGGGCCGTGTCACCGACTCCGGAGCTGCTCTTTCACGAGATTCAAAGTGCCTCCCGCGAGAAGGCTTTCCCGTTGTCGCTGGGAGACCTCGATAATGGTTACGATTGGCTTGCCGTCGATCTCTACGGGAATCTCACGGTCTCCCCGCTCGATGCGGTCTCTGATCTCCCGGAGTACAAGCGTTGCTCCCGTCTTGATGCGCTCGTAGTCCTTCGGCTCCTTGAAGACGAGGGGGAGAATCCCGAAGTTGCAGAGGTTGGCCTTGTGAATGCGGGCAAAGCTCTTGGCGATCTTCGCCCGGACCCCAAGATAGCGGGGGGCAAGAGCCGCATGTTCTCTGCTCGATCCCTGGCCGTAGTTCTCGCCGCCGACCACCACCACGGCGCCTTTTCCCTTGGCGTCTTTGGCGAAGTCGGGGTCGATCTGGTAGTAGACAAACTCGCTGATGGCCTCGATGTTGGAGCGGAGCGGCAATACCTTGTTCCCTGCAGGCATGATGGTGTCGGTGGAGACATTGTCCCCCACCTTCAGCGCCACCTCTCCGACCAAGGTCTCCGGCAGCGCGTCGAGGTTGGGGAACGGCTTGATGTTGGGACCGCGAATAATCGCTGTTTTCCTTCCTTTCTCGACGGGAAAGATGATCGCGGCCTCGGAGATCACATACCGGTCCGGATCCTTGATCCGCGGGTAGGCCATCTCCTTCCCGAGATCTCGAGGATCCGTGATTACGCCCTTCAGCGCGGCGGCCGCCGCGGTCTCCGGCGAGCAAAGGTACACCTGGTCGTTCTTGGTGCCTGATCGGCCGGGGAAGTTGCGCGGGAAGGTGCGAAGGCTCACCTGGCCCGTGCCGGGAGCCTGCCCCATGCCGATACAGCCCAGGCACCCGGACTGGTGGATACGGGCGCCGGCCTGGAGCAGGGAGAGGAGCCCGCCGTGCTCCAGCACATTCTCCATCACTTGCCTGCTCCCGGGATTGATATGGGCGGAAACGTCCGGATGAGCAGCCCTACCTTCGAGAATCTTCGCAACCACCATGAGATCCCGGAAGGAGGAGTTCACGCTGCTTCCCACGATGGTCTGATCGACCTTGATCCCCGCGACCTCCCGCACCGGAACCACGTTTCCCGGTGAGGAGGGGCGGGCAATGAGCGGCTCGAGCCGGGAGAGATCGATCTCGTCGTGCTCGTCGTACTCGGCTCCGCCGCCCGGGGCGAGAGGGATCCACACGTGGCCTCGTCCCTGAGCCTCCAGGTACTCTCGGGTTCTCTCATCGGAAGGGAAAAGAGTGGTCGTCGCGCCGAGCTCCGTTCCCATATTCCCGATGGTCTCGCGATCGGTGGCGGAAAGGCTCTTCAACCCTGGACCGTAGTACTCAACCACCTTGCCCACACATCCCTTGACGTCGTATCGGCGAAGCATCTCGAGAATCACATCCTTGGCGCTTACCCAGTCCGGGAGTTCGCCGACCAGCCTCACCCCAAGCACTCGTGGACAGGGGAAATAGTATGGGCTCCCGGCCATGGCCAGGGCCACATCCAAGCCCCCCGCACCCATGGCCAGCATGGAGACGCCGGCCGCTCCGGGTGTGTGGCTGTCCGCCCCGAGCATCGTCCGGCCAGGCACCCCGAAGCGCTCCATGTGCACCTGGTGGGAGATGCCGTTTCCCGGACGACTGAAGTGGATACCGAAACGTGCACAGGCGGACTGGAGGTAACGATGATCATCTGCGTTCTTGTTATCGGTCTGGAGAAGGTTATGGTCCACGTACTGGGCCGCCAGTTCCACTCTCACCCGGTCGAGTCCGAGGGCCTCAAACTCGAGCATCGCCATGGTGCCGGTGGCATCTTGCAGCAGTGTGTGGTCGATCTTGATCCCAATCTCCTCGCCCGGAACCAATTTTCCTTCCAGGAGATGTGCCTCGAGGATCTTGTGTGTGAGATTCTTTCCCATCACTCACCACCCCTTCTCCCTCTGCGTTTCAGCAGTGCTGTGCTTATGTGCTTACAAGAAGAACTCATCCGTCTGCCAATGAGCGGCGAGAAAGCTCTCCTGCGACACATTTCCCTTCTCGCGTTTCCCGCAGCAGCCGAGTTCGGTGCCGAACCCCCCGGCAAACCGACAGAAGCTCGTTCCTTTAGCCGAGCAGTCGGTACCAGAGCGACGAGGCCACCGCCCAACCCAGGACTCCCGCAGTGAGAAGCGCGCAGACCGCCGCAAGACCTTTGTGGACCAGATTCTCACCTCGCCGCTCTTGGTAGGCGAGAAGGAACCCGAGGCAGATTCCGCTGACCAGCCCCCCGCCATGAGCCCAGTTGTTGATTCCCGGGACCAGGAAACCAAATAGGAAGATGGCAATCACCCAGCCGAGAACCTGCTTGTAAAGGTAAGTCCCGTACACCCCTCCCCGAGCCTTTCCATAGTAAAGGGCTGCACCAATGAGCCCGGAGATGGAAGCGGAGGCGCCTATGGTAAAGCTGACGCCCGCCACGTAGGAGACAAGAAAACCTGCGATCCCAGTTAAAGTATACACGATGAAGGTGCGGTAGGCCCCATACTCTGCGAGGACGATAGCCCCGATCTGTCGCAAGGCCATCATATTGAAAAGAATGTGCAGGAGACCGCCATGGAGATAACTCGCGCTCACCAGCGTCCACCAGTGGTGGAACTGATCAATGGGATAGGTCCCAGTCGCCCCGAGAAGGAGCAGTGAACGGTCTGAAGGCGAGAGCAGGGAGAGAGGATTCGCCGAAAGCCCCAGACGCGAGAGATCGAGGAGGAGGGAAATCACGTACATCCCAACGTTGACGGCGATGATCAATCCAATCACCCGATCTGGGGCAGCCCAAACCCTGGTCCAACCGAGACCCTTCCACCAGGACCCGGGCCGGACGGTTCCGCAGTACGGACAAGCTTTCTCATCGGCACTGATCAGCTTGTTGCAGTTGGGGCAGAGGATGGACTTTCGCCGGTGATTGTTCACGTTCATGGTGCTCCTTAAGGCGGGCCTTGCCGCACGTTGACGAGAGCCCTCCTGCAGCCCGCATCAGCCGGCAATAAGTGCCAGATGCTGCGGGGTGAGATACCAGCGCAGTCTTCCCTCGTGAGTGGGAAGCGAGTCCACATCGATCCTGCCGATCCCGCCCCTCTCAAACTGAATGGACGCTTTGGAACCTGCGGTCAGCAGGGCGGACGCCACCTCGGCGAGCGACGGAAGGTGTCCGGTGACAAGCACCGATTTTTCGCCTGCGTATTGCTTTACGAAACGAAGAGTCTCCTCCGGCGGCGCCAGGGGTTTGACGAGGTCGGTCCGGACGATCTTTTCCGGTGAAAGCCCCAGCTCTTGGGCCACAATGGCCGCGGTTTGCCAGGAGCGTTTCTTCGTGCTCGCAATGATCACATCAACGTGGAGCCCCATCCTTTTCATGGCCCGGCCGGCAGTCCCTATCTGCGTCTCGCCTTCCGGGCTCAAGGACTCCTCCGGGTCCACGTCTTTCTGCAAGTTCGGTCCGTGCTGCATGAGGTAGATCTCCATGGCCTCACCTCCTTCGCGGCGCCGTTTCTCCTTGGTCCGCGGGCCCGAGCAATTCGGCCGCCATCGCCCTCAGTTCCCCCTCCGAAACGTCCGTCCAGAGCCGGTACGCGTCGGCCACCGCAAACGACCAGCCGCCCCGAACATTGGCGCAGCAGATCGATTCCACCTCCCCGCCGAGCCTCGCAAGCGCATCCAAATGGGCGGTCGGCACCGCCACCATAACTGTGCAAGCACCGGCTTTTCTCAGGGCCTCGACCCCGACGCTCATGGTATACCCCGAGGCGAGACCGTCATCCAGCACAATGACCGGCCGCTTGGTGAAGTCCGGCAGTGGCCGACTTCCTCGAAGAAGCCCAAGCCTGCGACTTACCTTTTCCCGGCTCTTGCTGATCCCCTGCTCTACTTGCTCCCGGCTGAGACGAAGATGTTGAACCAGCGGTTCGTTGATGCGCACGGTCCCATCGAAAGCTACCGCGCCATACCCGGCCTCGGTATTCCAGGGAAGGGTGATCTTACTCACCACCAGGAGATCCACGGAAAGGTTCAGGCGCCCTGCCACCTCGAAGGCAACCGGCACCCCACCGGCGGGCACCGCGAGAAGGAGGGCGTCCGGAGAAGCATAGGGTGCCAGCACGGTGGCCAAAATTTCGCCTGCATGGCCTCGGTCGCGAAAGACCCTGACTCGGTCACGGTATTCCGTAAGCTCGATGAGGTTCGCGACCACATCGTCCTCCACGAGCCCTTTCCGAACAAAGACTCGGATCTCTACTTTGAAAGGAATTTACGGTGCTCCTTAAGCGGCAGGCTAACCTTTTCCCCCCTGGATGACAAGCCCTGAGCGAAGGGACACGCTCGCTTGCGAAAAACTAAACGCTGCGTTACAAAATCAGGGTGCTTGTCCCAGCGCATGAGCAAAAACACGGTTGACTCCTGCCAGGCTGTTCGGATCACACTCCCGCGTCTCCTTTGTAGAGACGGGGTGACGAGAAAGGCGCCGCTTATGGCAGAGAAGAAAATCCCCCTGCCGAGACTCGAGGGCTACCATTGTTTCGGCTGTGGTAACAAGAATCCGATCGGGCTCCAGATGGTCCTCTACCGCCAGGGAGACGCCATCTGCTCCGATGTCGTATTGAATGGACATCATGTCGGATGGCAGCACAGGGCCCACGGCGGCATCATCTCCACCCTCCTTGACGAAGTCATGGCCTGGGCTGTGATTTATTTCAAAAGGGCCTTTTCTGTCACGCGGAAAATGACGGTACGGTATCGGGCGCCGGTGCCGGTGGATGTTCCTCTCACCGTGCGAGGAGCTATAGCCCCCGAATCTCCGGCCGGTACCTGCCGAACAGCAGGCGTCCTTCTTGACAGGGAGGGCAAAACCCTCGCGACCGGAGAGGCTGAATTCGTTTTGCTGAGCGCCGAAAGACTCACCGCCCTCCCTGACGACATGAAGCGGGAAATGTTCAGGCTCTTCGCCCGATTCGGTTCAGACCCAGCCTGACGGTGTGGAAAGGGCAAGGAGAGCTGTTGACCTGGAAGGGCTGAAGTATGGCCGAACAGCGCGTCTTCATCACCAGCGGCGACTTGCGGCTTGAGGCGCTCTTCGACCTCGTCCATGGCGCCGCAGCAGCGGTTGTCACCCATCCCCACCCCCTTTATGGCGGCGACATGGAAAACGCCGTGGTCGAATCCGTTGTCCGCGTGTATCGGAGCAGGGGCTATAGCACCCTGCGCTTCAACTTCCGCGGCGTTGGCATGAGCCGGGGAAGGTATGACGATGGCAGGGGTGAACAGGAGGATGCGAGATCGGCCCTCCAGTTTCTTGCCGCGCAAGGGGCGAACAAGATCGACCTGGCCGGCTACTCCTTTGGCGCCTGGGTGAACCTTCTAGCGAATCCGGTGCCAGTGCCACCCGAGCGAATGATCCTGGTCTCCCCACCGGTCGCCTTCCTCGACTTCAGTTCCGTCGGCTTCACGCCGCAACTCAAACTGGTGGTCGCCGGCGGCCGCGATCAATTTGCCCCACCTGAGCAAATCCAGCGGTTGCTGCCTGGGTGGAACCCCGACGCGCGCCTGGAAGTCGTCGACGGAGCTGACCACTTCTACTGGGGATATGCTGAGGAACTTGAGACGATTCTTGGGGCTTTTCTCGACGGCGCCCATGTCAGGCATGGTCGTCCTCGGTGAAGTGAATCGCCTGGTGGGGACAGCTCGGGATGCAAATGCCGTCGAGATCACACTTGGTCTCATCCACTTCGGCTACGCCATCCCGGATTGAGATGGCATTCTGGGGGCAGACGAGGACGCAGGCACCGGTGCCGCGGCACTTCTCCGGATTAATCACAATTTTGGTCACGCCGAACCCTTTCTTCCAAAGAGGCCGGGCTATCTCAAGAAACAATCCGACGAACGGTCGCTCGACTCATCCATCCGCGCAGAGGACAGTCGCTGGTCATAGGTGCGGCAATCCTAAACCAAACACCGGACCCGGTCAAGGTGGGGTCTCGCGAGGAGAGAGCACGTCATGACATAAGTAAGGGAGGAAATCCTGACCCCGGTCAGTTATAATGGTAGCATTGCGTCTCTCTCGTGATCCCTGCGATTTGGAGATTTTAACAACCGGTTCGGCCGGGCCTTAGTCTGCCCGCAAAGAACAGATAGTCGGTCCGAGCCCCTGCGTTGGAATCGCTCAGCTGGTGATCTGACAGTCTCTTGAGGAGGGCGGAGATAATGCGTTGGACGAAAACACTCCTGAGGGTCACGCTGATTTTTCTTATCATAGTGCCCATGGCAGGCTCTCGTCTTGGAGCCGCCACCGACCCGCCCCCAGAGGGAGAAGTGCTCCCGCAGCTTGAGCTCCCCGTTCCCGAGGATGCCCAGGCAAGGACCTATCTCGGCCTTTCGGGCCCCGGGAAGTTCAATGTTCCGCAGATTAAGGCGCAACTGGTCATTATCGAGATCTTCAGCATGTACTGACCCTTCTGTCAGAAAGAAGCGTTCCGGGTGAACGAGCTATATCAGGCCATCCAGAAACGAGCAGACCTCAAGGACAAGATCAAACTCCTCGGGATCGGTGCGGGGAATTCGCCTTACGAGGTGGAGTTCTTCAAGAAGAAATATAAGATCCCCTTCCCCCTTATCCCTGATGAGGACCTCTCCGTCCATAAGGCCCTCGGCGAGGTACGCACGCCTTACTTCATCGGGGTAAAGATCAATCCGGACGGCACCCACAAGGTCGTCTACTCCAAGCTCGGCGGTTTTAAGGATAGCGGAGAGTTCCTGACCACGATGCTCAAGCTGTCCGGGTTGCCGTAGGAGGGAGAACCATGGTGAGGAATCGAAGTGGTTTCGCCGGTTGGATTGCGGTTATCGCGATTTTTCTGTGCTGGTCAACCGTGCAGGCCCAGGCCCCGGACTTCAAACAGAGTATCTACCCGGTTGGGAAGCTGAAACCGCGAGACAGTGTACTGAAGGTCAAGGTGGGCGACCGTGCTCCCGACTTCACCTTGCCGGCCGTGAGCGGCGGCAAGGTCTCTCTGAGTGACTATCTGGGCAAGAAGAACGTGGTCATTTCCTTCGTCCCGGCGGCCTGGACGCCGGTCTGTTCGGACCAGTGGCCCGGGTACAACATCGCCAAGGAGATCTTTGACCAGAACGACGCCACGCTCCTGGGGATCACCGTGGACAACATCCCCACCCTCTACGCCTGGACCAGTCAGATGTGCGGGGGAGGCGGCAAGCTCTGGTTCCCGGTGGTCTCGGACTTCTGGCCCCACGGCGCTGTTGCCGTCAAGTACGGCGTGCTGCGCACAGACGGCGTCAGCGAGCGAGCCATCTTTGTCGTGGACAAGAAGGGCATCATCCGCTACATCGATGTGCACGATATCAATGAGCGTCCGCACCTGGAGGACCTTGCGCGGGCGCTGGAGAA
>Ga0187773_10000879_pt1 | contig 12059 bp, 13 predicted proteins | sample 0216_BV02_MP05_1_FD_133133 | JGI IMG/M metagenome (GOLD analysis project Ga0187773, IMG submission 133133) | Tropical peat soil microbial communities from peatlands in Department of Meta, Colombia - 0216_BV02_MP05_10_MG | ecosystem: Environmental > Terrestrial > Soil > Wetlands > Peat | place...
GGCGCATGAAGTCGAGCTTGCGCGGCGCCTTGAACAGCACCCCAGCATGGTGCTTGGCGCGCCCCTCCGGTGTGCCCGCGGCCCAGGCCGCGTAGCGCGCGGCGAGGTCGAGCTCGCGCGCATGCGCGGCCTCGTCGTCTTGCCACGCGGTGACCGCGCGCGCATAGGCGAGCTCGCTGAACGGCTCGCCGAAGGCGCGCGCGAGCTCCGCCTCGGCGGCCGCGGCGTCGAATCCCTGCAGCTCTTCGGGTTTGACCTTGTGCAGCGCACGCCGCTGCACGAACAGCCTCTTCACCGCGTAGAGCGGCGCGAGCTCATGGTGGCGCGCGGCGAGCCGCTGCAGCTCGGAACCGATGCCGAACAGGCGGCCGAGAAAATCCTCCAGCGGCGGCGCGAGCGCGATCAGGAGATCGGATTCTTCCTTCGCTGCGAGCGCCTCCGGCCCGGCACGCACGCTCTCCAGCCGGGCGCGCAAGGCGGCATCGGCCTCGCCCACCCAATCGAGGAAGGCGGCGTCCAGGCGCAGCAGCCCGGCGCGCTGGTACAGGTCCTCGAAGGAAAAGCCGAAGGAAAGCTGCAGTTGCGGGGAGGGTGTCGTCAAAATCGGGTCGCGTGTCCGGAAGGCGTGGGATTCTCGCCGATTGAACGCGCTCCCTCAAGGCACGCGGCGGCGCGTAGCACTATCGTGCATGCCATTTGCCGAGCGGCGAGCCGAGCGTTTAGCATGCGCAACCGGACAGCCATCCCTTCAGAAGGAAGTCTCCATGCAGATCAGGAACAGCGTATTTCTCGTGACCGGGGGCGCCTCCGGGCTGGGCGCCGCCACCGCCCGCATGGCGGCCGAAAACGGCGGCAAGGTGGTGATCGCGGACATGCAGGTCGACGCGGGCGAGAAGCTTGCGAGGGAGCTCGGCGCGGGCGCCCGCTTCGTCAAGACCGACGTGACGGCCGAGGCCGATGCCAAGGCGGCGGTCGATCTGGCAGTGAAGGAGTTCGGCGGGCTGCACGTGCTGGTGAACTGCGCCGGCATAGCGATCGGCGAGAAGACCATCGGCAAGGAAGGGCCGCACAAGCTGGCCAACTTCGCCCGCGTGATCAGCGTCAACCTGATCGGTACGTTCAACATGATCCGCCTTGCCGCGGACGCCATGGCGAAGGCGGGGCCGAACGCCGCGGGCGAGCGCGGCGTGATCATCAACACCGCCTCGGTCGCCGCGTTCGACGGGCAGATCGGGCAGGCGGCCTACTCCGCATCCAAGGGCGGCGTGGTCGGCATGACGCTGCCGATCGCGCGCGACTTGTCGCGCAGCGGCATTCGCGTGTGCACCATCGCGCCGGGGATTTTCGAGACGCCGATGCTGCTCGGCATGCCCAAGGAGGTGCAGGAGTCGCTCGGCCAGATGGTTCCGTTCCCGTCGCGGCTGGGACGGCCCGCGGAGTACGCGCAGCTCGCGCGCAGCATCATCGAGAACGAGATGCTGAACGGCGAGGTGATCCGTCTGGACGGCGCGATCCGCATGGCGCCGAAGTGACGCGGCGCTAGCGTGCGGACGGCGGCAGCGGTTCCTCGCGCAATTCGCGCTTGTACAGATGCGCGCGCTCGATGTAGATGCGCGCGGCCCTGAGAAGGAAGTCGCGTTCGTCACGGCGCAGGTCGCGCACTACCTTGCCCGGCGAGCCGACCACCAGCACGCCGTCCGGAATCTCCTTGCCCTCGGGGATGAGCGTATTGGCGCCGAGAAGACACCCGTTGCCGATGCGCGCGCCGTTCATCACCACGCTGTTGATGCCGACAAGGCTGCCCTCGCCGATCGTGCAGCCGTGCAGCATCGCCTTGTGGCCTACAGTGACCATGCGCCCGAGCGTCAGCGGGTAGCCCGGATCGACGTGCAGCACCGAGCCGTCCTGCACGTTGACGCCCTCGCCGATGTGCACCTGGTCGTTGTCGGCCCGGATCACGACCTTGAACCAGATGCTGACATCGTTGTCCAGTGCAATCGAGCCGACGAGGGTCGCGTCGTGGGCGATGAAATGGTGCGCGCCGCGCAATTCGACGCGGCGCTCTCCGAGAGAGAATATAGGCATGCGAATATCATAGCTTGAGGAGTCGCGGTGAAGGTTGTCGTGCTCGGAGCGGGGGTGATCGGCGTCACCAGCGCCTGGTATCTCGCTGATGCGGGTCACGAGGTGACGGTGATCGACCGTCAGCCCGAGGCGGGGCTGGAGACGTCGTTCGCCAACGGCGGGCAGATCTCGGCCGGACACGCCGAGCCCTGGGCGCGCCCGGGGGTGCTGCCGAAGATCCTGCGCTGGATCGGGCGCGAGGACGCTCCATTGCGCTTCCGGCCGCGCCTCAACCTGGCGCAGTGGCAATGGGCGCTGCGCTTCCTCGGCGAATGCCTTCCCGGACGCCTCGAGCGCAATACCCGCGAGCTGGCCGGGCTCGCCCTATACAGCCGCGAATGCCTGATCGAGCTGCGCGAGCGGACCGCCATCCGATACGACGAACTGCGCCGCGGCATCCTGCACTTCTGCACCGAAGAGCGGGACTTCGAGGCGCTCGCGCGTCACGCGATGGCAATGCGCCAGCTCGGCATCCAGCGCGAAGTGAAGACCGCGGCGGAGTGCATCGCGATCGAGCCGGCGCTGCGCGCGAGCAGCGTGCCAGTGGTCGGCGGCGTCTTCACGCCACAGGACGAATCGGGCGACGCGCACGCCTTTACTCGGACGCTTGCAGACAAGGCGCGCGAGCGCGGCGTGGCGTTCCTCTACGGGCGCACGATCGAGGCGATCGAAGCGGCAGGCGGCCAGGTGACCGGCGTGCGCCTGCGCGGCGAGGCGCGGCGCGTCGACGCCGACGCGTACCTGGTGGCGCTGGGCAGCTATAGCCCGCTGATTCTCGCCGCGCTCGGCGTGCGCGTCGCCGTCTACCCGTTGAAGGGCTACTCGGTCACCCTGCCGCTGCCGCACGACGCGGGCGAGAGCGCGCCGAGCGTCAGCCTGACCGACGAAGCCTGCAAGATCGTCATCACCCGCATGGGCGAGCGCCTGCGCGCCGCGGGCACCGCCGAGCTGGCGGATTACGACGCGAGCATCGACGAAGTACGCTGCAAAGCGATCGTGGCGCGCGTGCGCCGGCTCTTCCCGGCGCTCGATACGAGCCGCGAAGCGCACTACTGGGCAGGTCTGCGTCCCGCGACTCCGAGCAACGTTCCAGTCATCGGCCGAACGCGCCTGCGCAACCTGTTCCTCAATACGGGACACGGAACGCTGGGCTGGACGCTCGCCTGCGGCTCGGCGCGCGCGCTCGCCGACCTGATGTCGGGCCGGCGGCCAGACGTCAGGTTCGCGTTCGCGTGAACCACGCGCCGATGCGTCCGAGCGAATCGCTGTTCTTCGACATCCGACGCCTGCGCTATCACGTGCGCCGCTGGCCAGGGAAAGCCGCGCGCCGCCTGGTGCTGCTGCACGGTTGGATGGACGTATCGGCCTCGTTCCAGTTCCTGGTCGACGAGCTCGCCGGCGACTGGGACGTGTACGCGCCGGACTGGCGCGGCTACGGCCTCACCGGCTGGGGAAGCTCCGACTGCTACTGGTTCCCGGATTACATCGCAGACCTCGATGCGCTGCTCGAGCGCATCGAGCCGGGGCGCGCCGTCAACCTGGTGGGGCACAGCCTGGGTGGGAATGTGGCCGCGCTGTATGCGGGCATCCGACCCGCGCGCGTGGCGCGCCTGGTGAATCTGGAAGGCTTCGGCATGGCGGCCACGCGCCCCGAGCAGGCGCCCGGCCGCTACGCGCGCTGGTTGGACGAGCTGCGCGACCCTCCCGGCCTGCGGCCATACGCGAGCTTCGCTGCGCTCGCCGACCGCCTGCAGGCGGGCAACCCCCGGCTGACGCGCGCGCGCGCAGCGTTCCTCGCGCAGCATTGGGGACGTCAGACCGAGGACGGCAGCGTCGTGCTGCGCGGCGACCCGGCGCACAAGATCATCAACCCGATTCTTTACCGCTACGAGGAGGCGCGTGAGGTCTGGCGCCAGGTACGCGCAGCCGTGCTGTGGATCGACGCGAGCGAGTCTGACTCGCTCGCGCGCATGAAGATCGATCGGGAGTCGTACGCGGAAAGGCGCGCGGAGTTTACCCGGCTGAGGTATGAAATGGTGCAAGGCGCGGGCCACATGCTGCATCACGACCAGCCGGCGCCGCTCGCGCGGCTGATCGAGGCGTTCATGGCGGAGCCCGCATGAACGTCGATCTGCATTGCCATTCGACCGCCTCGGACGGCGCGCTGCCGCCTGGGGCGCTGGTGCGGCGCGCGGCGGAGCGGGGCGTCGACGTGCTCGCATTGACCGACCATGACCAGTCGGAGGGGCTGGCAGAGGCGCGCGCGGCGGCGCGCACGCTGCCGCTCGAACTGATCGACGGCGTCGAGATCTCGGTGACCTGGCGCGGGATCACCCTGCATGTGCTCGGACTGCGTATCGACCCGGGCGATGCGGCGCTCGCCGAGGGCCTGTGCACAGTGCGCGCCGGGCGCCTCGAGCGCGCGCGCGCGATGGCCGAGGCGCTCGCGCAGGCAGGCATCTACGGCACCCTAGAGGGCGCGTTGCGGCACGCCGATCAGCCGGCGCTCGTGAGCCGCACGCACTTCGCGCGCCACCTGGTGGAGGTCGGGGTCGCCGCCGACGTGCGCGACGTATTCAGGAGATTTCTGGTGCCGGGCAAGCCGGGCTACGTTCCCCACCGTTGGGCGGCCCTCGGCGATGCGCTCGGCTGGATTCGGGGCGCTGGCGGACAGGCGGTGCTTGCGCATCCGGGTCGCTACGCGCTGTCGCCGGGCGCGCTGGAGGCCTTGCTGGTCGAATTCTGCGCAAACGGCGGCGCGGCGCTCGAGGTGGTGAGCGGCAGCCATACCCCCGACCAGTATGCGCTGTTTGGCGCGCTGGCGACGAAGCACGGCCTGGCGGCTTCGCGTGGCTCGGACTTCCACGCGCCCGGGGAAGGCGCGGAGCTCGGCACGCTGCCGCAACTGGACGCGCGGCTGCGTCCGGTATGGCACAAGTGGGAGATCTGACGGCGTGGCGCAGTACTTCGCCGTGCACCCCACGCATCCGCAGCTGCGCCTGGTGCGCAAGGCCGCGGACATCGTGCGCCGCGGCGGACTGATCGCGTACCCGACGGATTCCTGTTACGCGCTCGGCTGCCACCTGGGCGACGCCAAAGCGCTCGAGCGCCTGCGTCGCGTGCGCGGCGTCGACGAACGGCATCATCTGACGCTCGTGTGTCGGGACCTTTCGGAGATCGCGACCTATGCGATCGTCGATAACGTGCAGTATCGCCTGCTGAAGGCGGCCACGCCGGGCAGCTATACCTTCATCCTGCGGGCGACACGCGAGGTGCCCCGGCGCCTCATGCATCCCAAGCGCAAGACGATCGGCGTGCGCGTGCCTGCGCACGCGGTGGCGCAAGCGCTCCTCGCAGAGCTGGACGAGCCGATGCTATCGGCGACCCTGATACTGCCGGGCGACACGAGCCCTCCGTCTGAGCTGAAAGAAGTTCGCGCACGCCTCGAGCACGACCTCGATCTCATGCTCGACTCCGGCCCTTGCGGTACCGAGCCGACCACGGTGATCGACCTTTCGGCGGACGAGCCCGCGCTGCTGCGCAAAGGCCGCGGGCCGCTCGAGGCGATCGGCCTGGCCCGCTGAGCCGCGCCGACCGCGCGCGGCGCGTCTGCTAGAATTACGCGCTTCGTCATGGCGCGTCGATGGACGTCTCCCACCTCGTACAAACAGTCGCCGTCTACGCCATCCCGGTGCTTCTCGCGATCACGCTGCACGAGGCGGCGCACGGCTACGTCGCGCGCCACTTCGGCGACATGACCGCGTACGCACAGGGCCGCATCAGCCTCAATCCGCTGCGTCACGTCGACCTGCTCGGGACCATCGTGGCGCCTTTGCTGATCCTGCTCGTGTCGGGCGGAAAGTTCCTGTTCGGCTGGGCAAAGCCCGTCCCGGTCAATTACTCGGCGCTGCGACGTCCCAAGCAACACATGGCCTGGGTGGCTGCCGCGGGGCCGGCCGCGAACCTGCTGATGGCAATGGGATGGGCGGTGCTGTTGCGCGTCGGAGTGTCACTCAGCGCGCGCAGCGAGGCGTGGCTCGCGGTGCTGAAGCACTTCGGCATTTCCGGACTGGTCGAGGTGGTGCTGCGCCACGGTAGCGGGCCCGCTGAATTCCTCATCGGCGTCGGCGCGGCGGGCGTCATGGTGAACGTCGTCCTGATGCTGCTCAACCTGCTTCCCATTCCGCCGCTCGACGGCGGGCGCATCGTGACCGGCCTGCTGCCGCGCGGCGCGGCGTGGCAATTCGCGCGCATCGAGCCGTGGGGACTGCCGATTCTGCTGCTGCTGCTGTTCACCAACGTCCTGGGGAGCGTCCTCGCCCCGTTGTTCAACGAGACGGAGGCGCTCATCCGCGCCTTCGTCCTGCTCTAGGGCGCGCCATGTACGAAACGCGCGTGCTGTCGGGCATGAGACCAACCGGAGCCCTGCACCTCGGTCATTACCACGGCGTGCTGAAGAACTGGGTCCGCCTGCAGGCCGAATATCCCTGCCTGTTCTTCGTGGCCGACTGGCATGCGCTCACCACCGACTACGAGACGCCCGACTACGTGCAGAGAAACGGCTGGGAGATGGTGGTTGACTGGCTGGCGGCGGGCGTCGATCCGACGCAGGCGACGCTGTTCGTGCAGTCCCTCGTGCCGGAGCACGCCGAGTTGCACCTGTTGCTTTCGATGATGACGCCGCTCGGCTGGCTCGAGCGTGTGCCGACCTACAAGGATCAGCAGGAAAAGCTCACCGACCGCGATCTTTCCACCTACGGCTTCCTTGGCTACCCGCTGCTGCAGTCGGCCGACATCCTGATCTACCGCGCGAAATACGTGCCGGTAGGCGAGGATCAGGTACCGCACGTGGAATTCACGCGCGAGGTCGCGCGCCGCTTCAACCATCTCTACGGGCGCGAGGCAGGCTTCGAGGACAAGGCGAAGGCCGCAGTGAAGAAGATGGGCTCGAAGAAATCGCGCCTGTTCAACGAACTGCGCAGCCGTTTCCTGGAGCAGGGCGACGCCGAGGCGCTTCAGCGCGCGCAGGCGCTGCTCGAGGAGCAGCAGAACCTGTCGCGCGGCGACCGCGAGCGCCTGTACGGCTGGCTGGAAGGAAGCGGCAAGAAGATCCTGGTCGAGCCCGACGTGCTGCTCACCGAGGCCTCGCGCCTGCCGGGACTGGACGGCCAGAAGATGTCCAAGTCCTACGGCAACGCGATCGAGCTGCGCGACGAGCCGGCGACGGTGACACGCAAGATCCGCACTATGCCGACCGATCCTGCCCGCGTGAAGCGCAGCGATCCCGGCAATCCCGAGCGTTGTCCCGTGTGGCAGCTGCATCTGGTCTACTCGAACGCCGAGCGCAAGGACTGGGTGCAGCAGGGTTGCACGACTGCCGCGATCGGCTGCCTGGATTGCAAGCAGCCCGTGATCGACGCGGTGCTCGCCGAGCTGGCGCCGATGCGCGAGCGCGCACAGGCCTACCGCGACGATCCTACGCTGGTGAGGAACATCATTGCCGACGGCTGCGAGCGCGCGCGCAAGCTCGCTGGCGAGACGATGCGCGACGTGCGCGAGGCCATGGGCCTCGACTACGGCTGATGAGCGAACCCATTCAGCTGACCGTCCCGACGCCGGCGCCGGTCGCGCGCATCTACGGCGAGCCGCTGATCGAGCTGCCGCAGGATCTCTACATTCCGCCCGACGCGCTCGAGGTGTTCCTGGAGGCGTTCCAGGGGCCGCTCGACCTGCTGTTGTACCTCATCCGCAAGCAGAATCTCGACGTGCTCGACATTCCAATGGCTCCGCTGACGCGCCAGTATCTCGAGTACGTCGAGGCGATGCGCGTCAAGAATCTCGAGCTCGCCGCGGAGTACCTGGTCATGGCCGCCGTGCTGATGTCGATCAAGTCGCGCATGCTGCTGCCGCGCCCGCCCGCCGCCGGCGAGGAGGAAGAAGATCCGCGCGCCGAACTGGTGCGCCGGCTGCTCGAGTACGAGCAGATCAAGAAGGCGGCGCTCGCGCTCGACCAGCTGCCCCAGGCGGGGCGCGACGTGATGGCGATCTCGGTGTGGATCGAAAAGGCGGTGGTCGAGCGCCTGCCGGACGTGAATCCGCAGGACCTCGCCGAGGCCTGGCGCAGGCTGCTGCACCGCGCGCGCCTCGCTGCGCACCACCGGGTGTCGCGCGAGGAGCTCTCGGTGCGCGAGCACATGAGCGCCATCTTGCGCCGGCTGCGCGAGCACCGCGTACTCGAGTTCACGGAACTGTTCGATCCCGCGCGCGGCGTCGCCGTGCTGGTGGTCAACTTTCTCGCCATGCTCGAGCTCGCCCGCGAGCTGCTCATCCTGGTCACGCAAGCCGAGGGCTTCGCGCCGATCTACGTAAAATTGTCCGATGCTGAATCCGACTGAGGTCAAGCGCGTCATCGAGGCCGCGCTGCTCGCGTCGCAGGAGCCGCTCTCGCTCGGCGACCTGAGACGGCTGTTCGACGAGGAGATCGGCGCAGATACCCTGCGCCGGCTGCTGGGCGAGCTGCGCGAGGAGTGGAGCTCGCGCGCCGTCGAGCTCGTGAACCTCGCGAGCGGCTGGCGCTTCCAGACGCGCCCCGATTTCCAGCCGTTCGCGGACCGCTTGCATCCGGAGCGTGCGCCGCGCTATTCGCGCGCGGTGATGGAGACGCTCGCCATCGTCGCCTACCGCCAGCCGGTGACGCGCGGCGACATCGAGGACATTCGCGGCGTTGCCGTGTCCGCGCAGATCGTCCAGACGCTCGAAAATCGCGGCTGGATTGATGTCGTCGGTCACCGCGAAACCCCGGGCCGGCCGGCGCTCTACGCGACGACCAAGCGATTCCTGGACGACCTCGGGCTGCGTACGCTCGAGGAGCTTCCCCCGCTGGAAGAGATCGCGAGGACCCTGGAGCTTGAGCCGGCCGCGCCACAGGTCGAGTCAGCCTCCGGCGGGTGAAGCGGCGCGCGGCGAGCGCCTGCAGAAGCTGCTCGCCGCCGCGGGGCTCGGTTCGCGGCGGGAAATCGAGGGCTGGATCGCCCAGGGGCGCGTCTCGGTCTCCGGTCGCACGGCGCGCCTCGGCGACCGCGCCACGGCCGAGGATTTGGTCTGCCTGGACGGCGAGCCGGTGCGTGGCGGAGCGCGCGCAACGGTCCTGCCGCGGGTGCTCCTTTATCACAAGCCGGTCGGCGAGATCGTCACGCGCAGCGATCCGCAGGGACGTCCGACCGTGTTCGCGCGCCTGCCGTCCCTCGCGTCTGGGAAATGGACCTCGGTCGGGCGGCTGGACGTCAACACCTCAGGCCTGCTCGTACTGACCGATTCGGGCGAGCTCGCAAACCGGTTGATGCATCCGCGCTACGGCATCGAGCGCGAGTATCTGGTGCGCGCCCTGGGCCGGCTCGGCACCGCCGAACGGCAAGCACTGTTGACCGGCGTGCGGCTGGAGGACGGGCGGGCGGCCTTCGACAGCCTCGAGCCGGCGGGCACGGCGAAAGCCGACACGGCAGCCAACCGCTGGTACCGGGCGAGCTTGCGCGAGGGACGCAAGCGCGAGGTGCGGCGCATGTTCGAGGCGGTCGGCTTGCGCGTAAGCCGGCTGATACGCACGCGCTTCGGGACGCTCGAGCTGCCGCGCGATCTGCCGACGGGGCAGGTGCGCGAGCTCTCGCCCGGCGAGGTACGCGCACTGATGGAGCGCCTCGGTTTGGCACGCTGAGCAGGGAGACCCCGCAGGGCGTTGTTTCGCAGAGGAAAAGAGGCTATAATTCACAAGCTTTGAGGAACGGGACGCAGTCCCGGCAGCGAAAAGATGGGCTTCGGCCCATTTTTTGTTTGCACGACAGTATTTTGACGTGATGGGAGCGATCGCCGGCATCGTTGAGCCCGTCGTGACGGGCATGGGCTACGACCTGGTGGACACGCAGGTGTCGGGCCGCGGCCGGCTGGTGCGCATCTTCATCGACAAGACGGGCGGAGTGACGGTGGACGACTGCGCCGAGGTGAGCCGCCAGCTGATGCGGGTGTTCGAAGTCGAGAGAATCGACTACGAGCGGCTCGAGGTGTCGTCGCCGGGTCTGGACCGGCCGCTGCGCAAGGCTTCGGATTTCGAGCGCTTCGCCGGCCAGCGCGTCGATGTGCGCATGAGGAACCCGGACGCCAGCGGCCGACGCAGGTTCGTCGGGCGGCTGGAGGGCGTGCAAGGTGAGGCGGCCACGGTGATCGTCGACGGCCGCGCGGTGGCGCTTGAATTGTCGGGCATGGAGCGGGCCAGGCTCGTTCCTGAGCTTTGATCGGAGAGTATCGAGATGAGTCGTGAACTTCTGCTTCTAGTGGACGCGCTGGCGCGCGAAAAGAACGTCAATCGGGACGTCGTATTCGGCGCGCTGGAGATGGCGCTCGCCTCGGCGACGAAGAAGCGCTACAGCGACGACGTGGACGTTCGGGTCGCGATCGACCGCAACACCGGCGGGTACGAGTCCTTCCGCCGCTGGAAGGTGGTGCCCGACGACGCGGTTGAGCTGCCGCCGGCGCAGATCGCCCTTTCGGAGGCGCAGAAGCGCAAGTCCGATATCAAGCTCGAGGAGTTCATCGAAGAGCCGCTCGAGGCGATCGAGTTCGGCCGCATTGGCGCGCAAACCGCCAAGCAGGTCATCCTGCAGCGGATCCGGGACGCCGAGCGCGAGCAGATCCTGAACGACTTCCTCTCGCGTGGCGACGAGCTCGTGACCGGCACGGTGAAACGCATGGAGCGCGGCAACGCGATCGTCGAATCCGGCCGCCTGGAGGCGCTGCTGCCCCGCGAGCAGATGATCCCGAAGGAGAACCTGCGCATCGGCGATCGCGTGCGCGCCTGGGTCATGAAGATCGACCGCGGAGCACGCGGTCCACAGCTGATTCTGTCGCGCACCGCTCCGCAGTTCATCATGAAGCTGTTCGAGCTGGAGGTGCCCGAGATCGAGGAAGGCCTGCTGGAGATTAAGTCGGCTGCGCGCGACCCTGGCATTCGCGCCAAGATCGCCGTGCTGTCGAACGACAAGCGGATCGATCCGATCGGCACCTGCGTCGGCATGCGCGGCTCGCGCGTGCAGGCGGTGACGCAGGAGCTCGCCGGCGAGCGCGTCGACATCGTGCTGTGGTCCGCCGATCCCGCTCAATTCGTGATCGGCGCGCTGGCGCCCGCGGAAGTGAGCTCGATCGTGGTAGACGAGGAAAAGCACGCCATGGACGTCGTCGTCGACGAGGAAAACCTGGCGATCGCGATCGGGCGCAGCGGCCAGAACGTGCGGCTCGCCTCGGAGCTCACCGGCTGGCAGATCAACCTGATGACCGAGGAGGAGTCCGCCAAGAAGCAGCAGGAAGAGAGCGGGCGCACGCGCGAGCTCTTCATGCAGCGCCTGGACGTCGACGAGGAGGTCGCCAACATCCTGATCCAGGAGGGCTTCTCGACGCTCGAGGAAGTCGCCTACGTGCCGATCAACGAGCTGCTGGAGATCGAGGCCTTCGACGAGGACACGGTAAACGAGCTGCGCAACCGCGCGCGCAATGCGCTGCTGGTCGCTGCGATCGCCAACGAGGAGAAGGTCGAGGGTGTCGACCCTGATCTGCTCGCGCTCGAAGGCATGGACACTCAGCTCGCGGCCAAGCTCGCGGAAGGCGGGGTGCGCACGCGCGATGAGCTCGCCGACCTCGCGGGCGACGAGCTGATGGAGCTCGCCGGGCTCGACGAGCAGCGCGCAAAGAACCTGATCATGGCGGCCCGCGCGCACTGGTTCGCCGAGACGGGTGCCGGCGAGCCCGCGGAGCACAAGGAGGTCCACTAACGTGGCACAGACCAGCGTCGCACAATTTGCGAGCGAGCTGAAGGTCCCGCCCGCGGTGCTGCTCGAGCAGTTGCGTGCTGCCGGCGTCGAGAAGCGCGTCCCGGAGGACTCGCTCACCGA
>Ga0187773_10000880_pt1 | contig 12056 bp, 12 predicted proteins | sample 0216_BV02_MP05_1_FD_133133 | JGI IMG/M metagenome (GOLD analysis project Ga0187773, IMG submission 133133) | Tropical peat soil microbial communities from peatlands in Department of Meta, Colombia - 0216_BV02_MP05_10_MG | ecosystem: Environmental > Terrestrial > Soil > Wetlands > Peat | place...
CCTTGGCGGCTTCGACGCGGATGACGATGTGTGCCTCGGCCGCGATCTGCGGGGTCGCCGTCTTGCCCGTTCCGATGGCCCAAACCGGTTCGTAAGCGATCACCAGCTTGCGTGCCTCCTCTCCTGAGATGCCGCTCAGCCCGCGCTGGCACTGGCGCCGCAAGACCTCTTCGGTCAGTCCGGATTCGCGCTCCTGCAAGACTTCGCCGACGCAAACGATGGGCGTGAGCCCGGCGGCGAGCGCAGCTTTAAGCTTGCGGTTAACCGTGTCGTCGGTTTCGCCGAAATATTGCCGCCGTTCGGAGTGGCCGATGATGACGTGGGTACATCCCACGGCGACGAGCATCCCCGCCGAGACCTCGCCCGTGTAAGCGCCCTCTTTTTCCCAGTGCAGATTCTGCGCCCCCACGCCGATCGACTGTCCCGCCACTGCCTCCACCACGGCTGGCAGGCAGACGAAGGGCGGGCAGATGGCGATCTCATCGCGGGCGTGATTCTCGACCAGGGGCAGGAAGGCGCGCAGGAAGTCCTGCGCCTGTTGCGGCGTCTTGTACATTTTCCAGTTTGCGGCCATCAGTTTTTTTCTCATTAAAGCTCCTTCCATAAAGAGTTCGGCTTCGCCTCAGGATGACCGCGACGCCCCGCAAACGCGGTCACTTGCGAGCCAATCGTCACCTCGTTCCTAGGACCTGGGAATAAGTCTGGAGCGCAGCATCATCGAAGACAACGAAGCGGACGGTGTTGACGCTCTTCGCGCGCGGCAGGACTTCCCGCACGGTGCGTACGGCCACCTCGGTGGCTTCGCTAAGCGGATATCCAAAGATGCCGGTCGAGATTGCGGGGAAGGCGATGCTTGTGAGCCCGAGCTCGTCCGCTACGCGGATGGAGTCGCGATAGGCGCTGGCCAGCGCCTCCGGTTCGCCGCTCCCTCCGCCCGACCAGACTGGACCCACGGTATGAATCACATAGCGGGCCGCCAAACGGCCGCCGCTGGTTGCGACAGCGAGTCCGGTCGGGACTCGGCCGCGCTCGGCGCGCAGCTTGCGGCACTCTTCCGCAATCGCCGGACCGCCGGCGCGATGGATTGCGCCACAGACGCCCCCGCCCGGCAGCAGCTCGGAATTAGCGGCGTTGACGATGGCGTCGGTGGTCTCGTGCGTGATGTCGCCCTGGACGAGTTCGATCGCTTTGCCGGGACCGAGATCGACGCGTGTTGGGATCATAAGAAGTGCACCCCAGCGCTGTCATCCTGAGCGAGTCCGCCGACTTTGGCGCGCGAGTCGAAGGACCCCTACTCAAACAATATTGAATATGTAGGGGTGCTTCGACTCGTGCGGGCGAAACCGGCCCACACTCGCCCAGCATGACAGCGGAACGGCTACTTGTTCGTCAGTGCTTCCACTCCCGGCAGCTTCTTGCCCTCCAGAAACTCCAGCGACGCGCCACCGCCGGTAGAGATGTGCGTGATCTTGTCGGCCACGCCGGCCTTGTGCACAGCGGAGACCGAGTCGCCGCCGCCGACAATCGAGATCGCCGAGCGGTTCGCCGCCACAGCGCGCGCGATGGCGTACGTGCCGTGCGCGAACGGCTCCTGTTCGAATACGCCCATCGGCCCGTTCCAGACGATGGTGCTGGCGTTCTCGATCTGCTCGGAAAAAAGCTTGACCGTCTTTGGCCCGATGTCGAGGCCCATCTGCCCGGCGGGAATCGGATGCCCTTCGGTGACAGTATGGGTCCTGGCGTCGGGCGCGATCTTGGCGGCGACGACGTGGTCCACCGGCAGCAGGAATCTCATGCCGCGCGCCTTGGCCCGGTCGAGCAGTTTGTGGGCGAGATCGAGCTTGTCGTGCTCGAGGAGCGAGTGGCCGACCTCCATCCCGCGGGCCTTCAGAAAGGTGTAGGCCATGCCGCCGCCGATCAGCAGCGCGTCCACTTTGTCGATGAGGTTCTGGATGACGGGAATCTTGTCGCTGACCTTGGCCCCGCCCAGAATGGCGATGAACGGCCGGCCGGGATGGTGCAGCGCTCGGCCAAGATAATCGAGCTCCTTCTGCATTAGCAGTCCGGCTGCCGATTTCTTGACAAACTTCGTGATGCCGACGGTGGAAGCGTGGGCGCGGTGTGCCGTGCCGAAAGCGTCGTTCACGTAGTAGTCGGCCAGCTTGGCCAGCTCAACTGAAAAATGCTCGTCGTTGGCTTCCTCCTCGGCATGGAAGCGCAGGTTCTCGAGCAGCAGCGTATGCCCCTTTTCCAGCTTGGAGGCCATTTCGTCGGCCTGCATGCCGATGCAATCCGGTGCGAAGCCGACGTTGATGCCGCGGCCGATGCGCTCATCCAGCAGGTTGCGCAGGCGCTCCGCCACCGGTCTGAGGCTCATCTTTGGGTTGGGCTTGCCCTTGGGGCGTCCCAGGTGGGAAGCCAGCACGAGCCGGGCATGATGACGGACGGCGTATTCAATCGTGGGCAGCGTCTCGGCGATCCGCGTATCGTCCATGACGCGGCCATCGTCGTCCAGCGGGACGTTAAAGTCCACGCGCATGAATACGCGCTTGCCGTTAAGGTCGAGGTCTTTGATGGAGAGCTTGGTCATGGCGATTGGGTAATTGGGTAATTTGGTAATTGGATAATTTGAGAGCCGCGCTGCCGCTCGCGCCAATTACCCACTTACGAAATTACCCAATTACCAATTCCTTTTCCTTACAGTCCTTTGCTGCCGAGGTAGTTGATCAGGTCGCGTACCCGGCAGGAGTAACCCCACTCATTGTCGTACCAGGAGATCACCTTCACGCAATTGCCCCCCACCACGCGAGTCATGGGAGCGTCCACGATGGAGGAGTAGGGATTGCCGCGGAAGTCCATTGAGACAAGCTCTTCCTCTTCATAGCCGAGATACGGCGCCAGACGACCGCTGGTGGAGGCCTTCTTCATGGCCGCGTTCACCTCGTCCGCCGAGGTTTTCTTCTCCACGAACGCCACCAGGTCCACCACCGACACGTTGGGCGTGGGCACGCGCATGGCGAAGCCATCCAGCTTGCCCTTGAGCTCGGGGATCACCAGGTGCAGGGCCTTGGCGGCGCCGGTGCTGGTGGGGATCATGGAGACCGCCGCCGCCCGCGCCCGCCGCAGGTCCTTGTGCGGGAAATCGAGGATCACCTGGTCGTTGGTGTAGGAGTGGATGGTGGTCATGGTGCCGCTTTGAATTGTGAAGTTGTCGTGCACCACCTTGGCGATCGGCGCCAGACAGTTGGTGGTGCAGGAAGCGTTGGAGATGATGTGGTGCCTGGCGGCATCGTACTTGTCTTCGTTCACGCCCAGCACGATGGTGATGTCCTCATTCTTCGCCGGGGCGGAGACGATCACCTTCTTCACCGTGCCACGCAGGTGCTTCTTCGCGTCTTCCGCGTTGGTGAAGCGGCCGGTGGACTCCACCACAACCTGCGCCCCCAGCGACGCCCAGTCCAGCTTCGCCGGATCTCTTTCCGAGTAAACGCGGATGGACTTGTTGTCCACCTGAACGCAGTCCTGGCCGTGGGTGATCTTGTTGGGAAGGTTGCCAAGGATCGAATCGTACTTAAGCAGATGCGCCAGCGTCTTGGGGTCGGTGAGGTCGTTGACGGCGACGAATTCAAGGTTCTTGTCGTTGAGCGAGGCGCGCAGGATGTTGCGCCCGATGCGGCCGAAGCCGTTGATGCCTACTTTGATGGCCATGTTTCCTCCGGCGGTGTGAACAGAAGATTAGGAGTGCCTGGGATGCGGACTGGAAATCCTAGCACAAAAGCCGCTCTCGGCTTTTGGCTGTTGCGAACCTGGCGGGTGCCCCACCCTTGGCCGTCTTTGCCAAGGGTGGATTGCAATTCCTTCCAAGGGGCCAACAACCAACCGTCAAGAGCCTAAGAGCCAATAGCCAAGAGCCGTCTTTTTGTGTTACACACGGGACATGCGGAAATGGATGAAAGATCGTCTCCGTCGCCGCAGACGCAAGTCCCCCGCAGTTGCGGAGTCGGAATCGACCGGCAAGGTAGGGCAGCAGCGTCCCGCCGGGGAGGCGCAGCCGTTGCAGCCGGACTATCTCGAGGCCTTCGAAGCTCAGAAAGCCGGGGCACAGGAGAGGCCGGCGCCTCCACCTCCGGCCCCACCCCCAATCAGGCTCCCTGAGCCCAGGATCGAAGTCGAACTGCAGCCGGAATCCCCGGCTATGCCGCCGGCGCCGGCTTCCGAGGCCACTGGGCACGCGCCGCCGAAGAAGCCCAGGGGCGTGGTGGTGCTGGCCATCGGTCTGCCCGGATCGGGAAAGACCACCTGGTTCCGCCGGCGCGGCGTCACTCCGCTCTCCAGCGACCTGCTGCGGAGCGTGCTCTTTGACGACGTGGAGGAGCAGCGCTACCAGGGGCTGGTTTTTTCGACGTTGCGTCAACTGCTGCGCGCCCGTCTCATTGCCCGCATGCCCTGGAACTACGTGGACGCGACCAACCTTTCCCCCCGCGAGCGCCGGCAGTGGATCCACATGGCAAAGGGTTTCGGCTACGAGGTGCACGCCGTGTTCTTCGATGTCCCGCTGGAGGTGTGCCTGGAGCGCAACCGGCGCCGCGACCGCATCGTCCCGGAAGACGTCCTGCGGCGTATGGCCGCCAAACTTCGCCCCCCCAAGTTCGAGGAGGGCTTCAGCAAGGTTGTGGTGGTGCGGGTGAAGCGGAAGGATGGCGAGGGCGAGTTGGGAGCTTCCGACGCCGAGTAGTCGGGGTTAGATTTCCGTGAGCAGCCCCGTTTCCCGCAACAGGGTCCTTTGCTTTATTGCTCTCGCTGAACTGCTGGCGAAGTCGCTGTGGTTTTCCGGCACGGCAGTGATCCCGCAGCTTTCCCGCGAGTGGCACGCCGATGTATCGCTCACGTCGTGGCTCACGCTTCCCGTGCAGTTGGGATTTGTAGCCGGCGCACTGATTCTTGCGGCATCGAACCTGCTGGATCTCGTGGCTGCCGCCTGGATCTTCGCCGCGTCAGGCGTGCTGGGAGCGATCTTCATTGTCAGCGAGGTGTCGGGCCAGCGCTACGTGGGGACGGCGCTGACGATGCAGACGGCCATGGGATTTCTGCTGACCGCGGTTTCGATCCGGGCCGTGGCAGCGATTGGGACAGCGTATGGCTGGCGCTGGGCAGCTCTGAGCATGGCAATCGGACCCGCCATGGGAGTGCTTGCCATGGTCCGACTCCAGCACGCACCGGAGCCCGCCGGTGTATCGCGCGCTGAGATCGCCATCGCTGGCGACCCGGCTGTCTAGGTAGTCGCTCGTTACTTCAGGTGCTGCAGCATCTCCTTGAAAGCGGGGCCGCTCGAGGTGCGCAGCAGCTCGTAAATCATCATCTCCGACGAAGAGATTACGGCGCCGGCGGCGCGCATGCGCTCCAGGCCAATCTTCCAGTTCCACTCCGTGCGCGAACTGACGGCGTCGGAAGCCACATGGACAATGTAGCCGAGATTCAGCGCCCCGATCACCGTCTGCGTCACGCAGATGTGCGATTCCATGCCGCACACCAGCAGGGTGTTGCGGTCACCGGGCAGCGACTTCAGGCGGGCGCAATAGGCTTCGTTGTTCAGGCAGCCAAACTCGTTCTTCTCCAGTGGCGCGATGTCGGGCAGGAGCGACGCGATCTCAGGAATCGTGGGACCCAGGCCCTTCGAGTACTGGGTAGAGAGCAACACCGGCAACCCCAGGATCCTGGCCAGCCGGATCAGCAACTGCGAATTGCGCACCATCCGCTCCTTTTCGAAGATGGGCGGCAGCAGCTTCTCCTGGATGTCCACCACCGCCAGCGCGCAGCGACGGGCCTCCAGGGGAGTGCGAGCGATCTCGGTGGCGTCCGCCTGCAGAGTGGGACTTGCTGTAGAAACCATGGCGCCTCCTGATAGCGAGCGGCGATTAAGGGTCTTATTCTACGCGGCAGCCACGCCATAACAAAACCGCGCCCAAAGAGAGGCCATAACGGGAACACCTGCGCCAGCTCTGCGGCGCGTCCAAGTTGACCCGGTTGCGGGAGGGAAATAGAATCGAACCGACGGTATTCAGCGCATTCCCGCGGCGCTTTGAGCCGTCTTGCTGCCCCCTCGTTCAATGGTAGGACAGCTGACTCTGGATCAGCATATCGGGGTTCGAATCCCTGGGGGGCAGCCAATTCGAAATTATTCCCTCGCCGTGAAATTGCTTGACCGATTGTCTTTCCTGATGTGCTGTGATTACATACGGCATCACGCCTCTCGACCACGCCCCCGTTCGGAAGGCCGCATCCAGGGAGAGGCCTACTTTCCTGGTCCTTGCAGAGCGTTTTCCACGGGCTCAGGAGGTGAAACCATGAACGTGCAAAAGCCTGTCAAGGTTGAGTTGATTGCCTATGCGCCAACGGCCTTCTTTCATTGCCGGCACTGCGAGGTGGTCTGGCAACAGACGGGAACAGGCCGCGCGTTACGGCAGGAGCAACTGGACGCTTCGCTGCCTGACGACCTGATGCAGGAGTATCGCCAGCTTTCGGACTGGGTGATGCAGATGGCCGAGACTTACGGCAGCCGGCTGCAATTCAAGGTGATCGACGCGGCTTCCCTCGAGGGCTGGTTCAAGTCGCTGCGCTACAGGGTGCGGCGATATCCGGCCGTGATCGTGGACGGCAGGGCAAGATTTCTCGGCCCCGACCTGGAACGCGCCACAGAGCAAATCCGCCAAAGCGTCGCTGCCCTCAGCTAGGTTTCGGAATTTTCTCGGCGGTGCCTTAGCGCGACGCCATTTGTCGGGGAAAGCAATTCATCCCAGCAACACGATCTCGGCAGAGCTCCAAGCCGTATTGATTCATGCCCAGCGCGATGCCCCCTCGTATAATCTTCGGTCAGCGTGAGAACCGCGCTCATTACCGTGCTCGCGTCCTGCACGCTGCTGTATGCGGGAGACTACGCTGCGGTCCGCTACCGCATGGCTCGCGGCCGGGATGCGTTGGGCACCGTGGAAGTCCAGCCCTACTACGCTGTCCCGCTCAAGGACGGCAAGACCGAATTCATGTACCTGAACCCTCAGAACGAGGTTTGTGTCCACTCCCTGTTCCCCCACCTTGGGCATCGCCCCTGCTGGTATGTCCGCCGGCACCGCAACAAGCCGATCAACGTATAGTTGGCCCGTCCGAATCGCAAAAATCCCGCCTTCGGGATTACACTGTTGCGCGCAAGCGCGGACACGCCTTGCACTTGAACTCATCGGCAACGGTCGAGGAGAGGGACGATGAAAGCCATTCGGGTACACGAGTTCGGTGCTCCACAGGTGATGAAGCTGGAGGAGGTCCCAGACCCGAAGCCTGGGGCAGGACAGGTGGTGGTGCGGGTACACGCGGCGGGGGTGAACCCGGTGGATACTTATATCCGCTCGGGCGGATACGCCCGCAAGCCGTCGCTGCCGTACACGCCCGGTTCCGACGGCGCCGGAGTGGTGGAGGCGGTGGGCGAGGGCGTGAAGCGCCTGAAAGCCGGTGATCGCGTGTACATCGCCGGAGGTCTCGGCGGAACCTATGCCGAGAAGGCTTTGTGTCTGGAATCGCAGGGGCAACCGCTGCCGCAGAAGGTCTCGTTCGCGCAGGGCGCGGGAGTGTGGGTCCCATATGCCACCGCCTACCGCGCGCTCTTCCAGCTTGCCGATTCCAAACCGCCGGATGTTGTCCTGGTGCACGGCGCCAGTGGGGGCGTCGGTACTGCAGCGGTGCAACTGGCGCGCGCAGCCGGAATGACGGTGATCGGAACCGCTGGCAGCGACAAGGGCAAGGAACTGGCTCGCAAGGAGGGCGCGCACCACGTGCTCGACCACAATGCCGCCGATTTTGCAGACAAGCTCAGGTCGTTGACCGGCGGCCGCGGCGTTGACGTCATCGTCGAGATGCTGGCCAACAAGAATCTGGGGAAAGACCTGCAGTTGGTGGCGGCCGGCGGCAAGGTGATCATCGTGGGCAGTCGCGGTCCGGTGGAGGTGAATCCGCGTGACGCCATGATGCGCGAGGCGACCGTGAAGGGCCTCATGTTATTCGCCGCGACCGAACGGGAGGTTGCCGGCCTTCACGCAGCGTTGTTCGCCGGCATGGAGAACGGCACGCTGCGGCCCGTGGTCGGACAGGAGATGCCGCTGGCCGATGCTCCGCGGGCGCACGAGGCGGTGCTGGCCGCGGGCGCTTATGGGAAAATCGTGCTGGTGCCGTGAGCGGGGTGAGGGTCGCCGTGTGTGGGTGATGGTTGACCCGCTCAGCAGCGTCGCTGGTCACTGACAGGTTGTGGGCGTCAGCCTGGGATTGGATATTATGGCGCGGACACCGGGGCAGCAGCAAGCTACGGGATTCGCGAAGCGGGTACTGGTCGTGGATCCCGACCAGAATGCCTGGGAAGTGGGGGCGCGGCTCCTGATAGCCCAGGGCTACGTGGTGCATCGCATCAGCTGCATAGCGGATGCGCCGCCACGCTGGCCGCAGCACCTCTATGATCTGGTCGTGGTTGCAACGGACGACCCGGCGAACTCGGAACTGGTGGAATTCTGCAACAAGCTGGCCCAAGTCCAGCCTCCCGTGCGCGTGGCTCTGCTGGCCAGCGGCAACCCAAGCCGCAATCCGTCAGGCGCTGCGATCCTGTACCGCGACTGGCCTGCCGCCGAGATAGCGGCCGGCATCACACGGCTCCTGCGCTGACCCGCGCTGCCGTCTCCCTAGCCCTCGCAGCCGGGTCTCAACTTGTCACAAGAAATTGACAAATTGATCGCATTGCTGAGACACACCTACTGAGGTCCTTCTGTAGCGTGGCTGTCTCTATAACGATGCGTCCCAGTTCCTTCCCCTCGGTCCCAGAGCAATCTAAAAGGAGGTTGCAATGACTCGGCTCGATCTAAGCAGTTTCACATGATTTCCAAAGCTTGTGCTGCTGGGACTGCTGGTAGCCGGACTGGAAGCGAGCACGGTGATGCCGGCGGCTGTGCAGACGTCGGGCACCTGGGCGGCCACCGGTAGCCTGAACACTGCCCGCAGTGGCAATACTGCCACGCGGCTTGCGAACGGTCAGGTTTTGGTGAGCGGAGGGCAGAGTTCCGGTGGGGCAACCCTCGCGAGTGCCGAGTTATATAACCCTGCTTCCGGCAAATGGACTGTTACGGGCAGCATGGCTAATGCCCGTTCAAACCACACCGCGACGCTGCTCCCGAACGGAGAAGTGCTAGTGGCTGGCGGCCAGGATGGAACAGGCTCTCTCGCTTCGGCCGAGATTTACAACCCGTCCACCGGCCAATGGAGCGCGACGGGCAGCATGACACTTCCGCGTTCCGGGCAGGGTGCCACGCTTCTGCAGAACGGCCAGGTTTTGGTTTTGCTAATCAGCCGAGACGCACGCGTTCGCTTTCTCCTTCTCGATGGCACTCAGCATGCTCTCGTCGTCGGAGAGCTTGAACGACACCAGGCCGTGCTTCTGCGCCTCGCGCTCTTCCACCTTGCCTAGCAGCGCGATATCTTCTTTGGTGACGACTTTCACGCCCTTGGCTTCCAGGCGCCGCTGCACTGCCTGCGGAGAAACCGGAGCGCTGTCGGGAACGCTCTCCAGGTAGTGCAGCACCTTCTCGGCGCCAACCTCGCCGTCGTGGCGGGCGATGCCCACCAGACCGTCGCTGGCGCGGCGCGCCCAGCCCACTACGTACACCCCCTCAAGCAAAGCGTTCTTCTGTGGATCGAAGCACTCGAACACCGGCGCCTTCGGGTCCTCTGGATTCGGCCGTGTGGTGTAGCCGTCGCGGCCGCAAGGCAGGCCCAGCTTGGGATCGTGCACGTCGCCGATGGCGAAGATCATGGTGTCCACGTCGAGATCGGCGGTCTGGTCGGTGGCCTTGGCGGCAGTGCCACCGTCCTTGGCAACCAGGTTGTTCTCAGTCACGGTCAGGCGGCAAATGCGGCCGTCCGGACCGGCGTGGATCTCTTTCGGTGACGACAGGAAGCGGAAGGTCAGCCGCGGCATTACCAGCTCCTGGCTGGGATACTTCACCAGGGCGGGGAAGGTGGCTTCGGCAACTTTCGAGATGTCCTGGCCGACGGCGGCGATCTTGTCCTTTACCCGCTCCAGCTCCTGCTGGAAGAGCTTGCGGTCCAGGTGCATCTGGACGTGGGCGAATTCCTTCTCGTCGAACTTGGCCTCGAACGGCCCGCGCCGGGCGACGATGACGACCTCTTCCGTCTTCCGGGTGGGAGAATCCTGCAGCAGCCAGCGGATGATGTCCACCGCTACGTTGCCCATGCCAATGACGGCGATGCGTTTGCCGGTCGAGAAATCGCGAGATGCGAAGGGCGGAAGCTGGTTGTAGTAGTAGACGAAATCCTTGGCGGAATAGACGCCCTTGGCGTTCTCGCCCGGCAAGCCCAGGCTCTTGGTTCCCTGGGCGCCGACGGAGAAGACCATGGCCGCAGGGTTGAACTGCCGCAGATCGTCGATGGTGACGGCCTTCTCGCTGCCCACCGGCACGTGACCGAAGTAAGACAGGTTGGGAAGGCTGAGGACCTTGGCGAACTGCTTGCGCAGTCCCAGCTTCATCTTGTCCTTGACGGGATAAATGCCGTATTCGGCCAGCCCGCCGGGTTTGATGTCGCGGTTGAACACGATTACCTGGTGGCCGGCCTGCGCGATCTTCTGCGCCGCGAACAATCCGGCTGGACCGGCGCCCACAACGAATACAGTCTTCATGTGGCTATCCTCGCGATTAAGTTTACCCTGAGACGGGTCTATCCCTGATGGCTCCAAACGGCGTTCAGGGTACCCGAGCCTGCCACGGCCTGCTGCGACCTGGGTCACCGGAGCATGTGACCTGAGTCACCGTATTAGGAGTATCCTTAGGGAGAGCATATTGGCCTGCCCGCGTGCCGCCGGCTTGGTCGGAGTGCACGCTGGCGAAGCCGGCCCGATCTGCCCCCGCCGACCCCGCTGCCGGGGCCACAAGGAGAGAAGTGATGGCCAATGACAAGGTCACCCTTACCGATCACCGTACCGAGAAAACCTACGAACTGCCCCTGACCGATGGCAGCATCCGCGCCATGGACCTGCGGCAGATCAAGACCGACCCCGCTGAGTTCGGCATGATGAGCTACGACCCTGCATTCATGAATACGGCTTCCTGCAAGAGCGCCGTCACTTATTTGGACGGCGAAAACGGCATCCTGCGCTACCGCGGTTATCCCATCGAAGAACTGGCCGAGAACTGCACCTTCCTCGAGGTGGCCTACCTCCTGCTCAACGGCGAGCTGCCCAACGAGAAAGGGCTGAAGGAGTGGGTGGAGCAGGTGAGCCATCACCGGCTGGTGCATGAGAACCTGAAGAAATTCATTGACGGCTTCCACTATGACGCCCATCCCATGGGCATCCTGACCAGCACCGTGGCGGCGCTCTCAACGTTCTATCCCGAAGCCCACAACATTAAGGACAAACTGAACCGCAAGCTGCAGATCCTGCGCCTGGTGGCCAAGATGCCCACCATCGCCGCCTACGCCTTCCGCCACAGCCTGGGCCTTCCCTACGTCTTCCCGGAAAACGACCTCAGCTACACCGAAAACTTCATGCACATGCTGTGGAAGCGCACCGAGCCCCGCTACCAGTCGAACCCGGTGCTGGCGCGGGCGCTCGACGTACTCTTCATCCTGCACGCAGATCACGAGCAGAACGCTTCCACCAGCGTAATGCGCGCCGTGGGCAGCGCGCACGCCGACCCCTTTGCCGCCACTGCCGCCGCCTGCGCCGCGCTTTCCGGCCCGCTGCACGGCGGCGCCAACGAGGAAGTGCTGGTCATGCTGGCGCAGATCGGCTCGGTCGACCACGTGAAGGACTACATCAAGCAGATCAAGGAAGGCAAAGGCAAGCTGATGGGCTTCGGCCATCGCGTGTACAAGAACTACGATCCCCGCGCCCGCATCATCAAGCGCACGGCGGAGGAGGTGTTCAAGGTCACCGGCCGCAATCCTAAGCTGGACATCGCGCTCGAACTGGAGAAGATCGCGCTCGAGGACGAATACTTCATCAAGCGCAA
>Ga0187773_10000881_pt1 | contig 12047 bp, 10 predicted proteins | sample 0216_BV02_MP05_1_FD_133133 | JGI IMG/M metagenome (GOLD analysis project Ga0187773, IMG submission 133133) | Tropical peat soil microbial communities from peatlands in Department of Meta, Colombia - 0216_BV02_MP05_10_MG | ecosystem: Environmental > Terrestrial > Soil > Wetlands > Peat | place...
CCAAACGGCTCGATGACGCCGTAACGCGGATCAAGCGTCGGATTGCCCTTGTCGTCGATGAGCAGCCCCGGCGCCACCTTCTCGCCCTTGTTGTGCGCGACGCGGATCTTGCCCTGCGCGACGGCGCTGGTCGCCATGTCGAGAATGAGCGGCGGCTGGCCGGCAAGCGGGATGCCGATGGTGCAGGGGTTGGTGCCGAAGCGCGCGTCCGAGCCGCCATAGGGTGCGACGATCGGGCGCGAGATGACGTTCACGAAGCTGATCGACACCAGGCCCTGCGCCACCGCCTGCTCGGCCCACTGGCCGATGCGGCACAGGTGATGCGAGTTGGCGAGCGCCATCACCGCGACGCCGTGCTGCTTGGCGCGCGCGATCGCCATGTCGGTCGCCTCCAGCCCGATCACCTGGCCATAGCCGGCCTGGCCGTCGAGCGCAAGCAGTGCGCCGCCGTCGAACTTGATCTGCGGATGGCGGTTGGGCCTCAGCCCGCCTTCTTTGAGCGAGTCCACATAGCGCGGAATCATGCCGATGCCGTGCGAGTCGTGACCGGTGAGATTCGCGGTGACGAGGTTCTCGGCCACCACGCGCGCTTCGCGCGCTTCGCTGCCGCCGGCGGCGACGATCGCCTCGATTGCGCGCATGAGCGGCGCGGAGTGGAACACGTGCATTTCGGCCATGGAGTTGTCCGCGAGAGATGGCGAAGCGCGCAAGTGTACCGCGGCGCGGCGCTCGCTTGACAAGGCGCGGAGGCGGGCCCTAGATTCGCCCGATGATCGACAAGATACTATCGACGCCGCAGGCGGCGCTCGCCGACATTCCGGATGGCGCGACGGTGATGATCGGGGGGTTCGGCAACGCCGGCATGCCCGCGCAGCTGATCGACGCGCTGATCGAGCACGGCGCCAAAGGGCTCACGATCGTCAACAACAACGCCGGCAACGGCGACACCGGGCTCGCCGCGCTCATCAAGGCGCGTCGCGTGCGCAAGATCATCTGCTCGTTTCCGCGCCAGGCGGACTCGTGGCACTTCGACGGCCAGTACCGTGCCGGCGAAATCGAGCTCGAGCTGGTGCCGCAGGGGACGCTCGCCGAGCGCATCCGCGCCGCGGGCGCGGGCATCGGAGCGTTCTACACCCCGACCGCGTACGGCACGCGCCTGGCGGAAGGCAAGGAGACGCGGCGCATCGGCGCGCGCGACTACGTGCTCGAATACCCGATCTACGCCGACTATGCGCTCATCACGGCCGACCGCGCCGACCGCTGGGGCAACCTCACCTATCGCAAGAGCGCGCGCAACTTCGGACCGATCATGGCGAGCGCAGCGCGCTGCACCGTCGTGCAGGTGCGCGAGACCGTCGATCTGGGCGCGCTCGACCCCGAGGAGATCGTGACGCCGGGCATCTTCGTGCAGCGCGTGGTGCGCGTCGCGGCGCATGCCGCGCTCGGCAAGGCGGCGTAGACCACGATATGAAGAGGCTCGACCGCAACCAGATCGCCGCGCGCGTGGCGCGCGACATCCCCGAAGGTGCCTACGTCAATCTCGGCATCGGTCTGCCGACGCTCGTGGCGAACCACATTCCCAAGGGGCGCGAGGTGATCCTGCACAGCGAGAACGGCGTGCTCGGCATCGGCCCGCGTCCCGCGGCAGGCCAGGAAGACGAGGACCTGATCAACGCCGGCAAGGAGCCTGTTACTCTGCTTCCTGGAGGTGCCTACTTCCACCACGCCGATTCGTTCGCCATGATCCGCGGCGGGCACATCGACTTCTGCGTGCTCGGCGCGTTTCAGGTCTCGGCCACGGGCGATCTGGCGAACTGGCACACAGGCGAGCCCGACGCGATTCCGGCGGTCGGCGGCGCGATGGATCTCGCGCTGGGGGCAAAGAAAGTGCTCGTCATGATGGAGCACGTCACCAAGGGCGGCGCCAGCAAGATCGTCGAGCGCTGCACCTATCCGCTCACCGGCGTCGCCTGCGTGCACCGCATCTACACCGACCTCGCCGTGATCGACGTGGCGCCGGACGGCCTGCGTGTCGTCGAGATGGTCGAAGGCCTGTCCTTCGAGGATCTGCAGCGCCAGACCGGCGCGCCGCTCAAGCTCGCGGTGGCGGCCAAGGCCGCCTAGCTGCGGATCACGACAAGCCGTCGCCGACCGGCACGTTCTCCGGCTGCAGTTCGAGCCCCGAGTTCTGCGCCTGCTGCAGGATGAGCGTGGCGAAATCCTGCTCGGTCATGCCGCGGCCGATCATCGCCTGCAGCAGGTCGCGCGTCGCAGAGGCGAGCGGCATCGGCACCTCGAAGCGCCGCGCAGCATCCAGGCCGAGGTCCAGGTCCTTGCGCAGCAGCTTGGGCGTGAACGTCACCTTGAAGTCCAGGTTCACGAGCGCCGGTGTCTTGTAGCGCGAGAAGGTCGAGCCCATCACGCTCTGGTTCATGAACTCGAGGAAGGCGTGGCGCGGCACGCCCGCCTTCTGCGCGAGCACCGTGATCTCGGCGAGCGACTGGATCACCACCCCGAGGAACACGTTGTGGCAGATCTTGACGATGCGCGCGAGCTCGCCTTCGCCGACGTAGCTCGCCGCGGGCCCGATCATCTTCAGGAAAGGCAGCGCACGCTCGAACTCCACCCGCGGCCCGGAGCAGACGAAGGTCAGCTTGCCTGCCTTGATCACCTTGGCGTTGCCGCTCACCGGAGCGGCCAGATAGCCGACGCCGCGCGCGGCGAGCACTGCGCGCAGCTCCGCGGAGCTCTCGAGCGAGATCGATGAGCATTCGATCAGCGTGCGCGGCGCGCTCCCGGACGAGAGCAGCCCGCCTTTGCCCGCGATCACCTCCATCACGTCGTCCGAGGTGGCGACCATGCAGAAGACGATGTCGCAGGCGGCGAGCTCGGGCAGCGCCCGCGCGACCTTGGCGCCGTACTTCGCGAGCGGCTCGGCCTTGGCGCGCGTGCGGTTCCATACCAGCAGGTCCGCGCCGCCCTTGGCGAGGCGCGCGGCCATCTCGTAGCCCATGCGGCCGGTGCCGATCCAGCCGATCTTCATGTCAGTAGCGGTTGGCAATCGGCAGCTCCTCGGCGGGATAGAGCGAAATGATCTGCGCACCTTTCGGCGTGAGGATCACCTCCTCCTCGATGCGCGCGGCGGACACGCCGTCGTTCGCCGGACAGTAGGTCTCGACGGCGAACACCATGCCCGCTTTCAGCTCGATCGGCTCGCGGAACGAGTTCAGGCGCGAGATGAGCGGCCGCTCGTGCAGTCCCAGGCCGAGGCCATGGCAGAAGTTGAGCCCGAAGGCGTCCATCTCGGTCGCGAACCCCGCGTCCTGGGCCTTGGGCAGCTTGGCCGCCACCTTGTCGGTGGTCATGCCCGGCTTGAGCAGGTCGATCACGCGGTCCATCCATTCGCGCGCCTTCATGTAGGCGGTGCGCTGCGCGGGCGTGGCGCGTCCGACGTTGAAGGTGCGGTAATAGCAGGTGCGGTAGCCCATGAACGACTGGATGATGTCGAAGAACGCCTGGTCTCCGGGCCGGATCAGCCGGTCGGTGAAGTTGTGCGGGTGCGGCGAGCAGCGCTCGCCGGAAATGGAGTTGATCCCCTCCACGCAGTCCGAGCCCATCTCGTACAGGCGCTTGGTGGCGAGCGCGACGATCTGTGATTCCATGACGCCCGGCTTGAGCGCCTCGGCGATGTCCTGATAGACGCCGTCGACCATCGCCGCGGCCATGTTGAGCAGTGTCAGTTCGTCGACGCTCTTCACTTCGCGCGCCTCGAGCATGACCTGCTGGCCGTCGCGCACCTCGATGCCGAGCTTCTGCAGCTCGAACAGCATCGGCGGCTCGACCACGTCGACCCCGAGCGGCATGTCGCCGACCCCCTCGGCGTCGAGGATCGCCTTGATCTCGCGCGCGGCGTCGCGGAACAGCGTCAGGTCGCCGCCGGTCGCGCCGCGCAGTCCGAGCAGCCCGGCGCGACAATGGTCGTGGTGCAGCCACGGCGCGTGCAGCTTGTGATGGCGCGCGGCCGAGCCGAAATCCCAGATGTAGGGATCGCCCGTGCCGGTGAGCAGGGAGTAGCGCGTCAGCTTGTCGCGCGCCCATTCGCCGATCACCGTGCTGGTGGTATAGCGGATGTTGTGCTGGTCGAACGACAGCAGCGCGCCGAGTCCGGAACGCGCGAGCGCGCTGCGCACGCGCGCCAGGCGGTAATCGTGCAGACGGCGGAAATTGACGCGCTCCTCGAAGTCGACCTGGGTGTGTCCGGGCGCTTGCAGCGGACGCTTCCAGTCGTGATGCGGATCGACGTCGTCCGGCCGAATCTGCTTCGGTTCCGGACGCTTTTTGGACTTGCTGGCCATGCCTCCCCTCCCCGATGGTTTTCGCAACGATAAACTGGCGCACGCCGTACAAGCAAGCCGACGCTCGACTGAAATAGAATCTCGTCTCTTCGAAAGTGAGGCGGTCATGCCAAACACCCGCAAGAAACCGACCGAACTTCGCAGCCACCGCTGGTTCGGCGCCCAGGACCTGCGCGCCTTCGGGCACCGCTCGCGCGCCGCGCAGATAGGCTACGGGCCAGGGGACTACGCCGGCAAGCCCGTGATCGCCATCGTCAACACCTGGTCCGACATCAACCACTGCCACACGCACTTCAGGCAGCGCGCCGAGGAAGTGAAGCGCGGAGTGTGGCAGGCGGGCGGCTTTCCGCTCGAAATGCCGGCCATGGCGCTCGCCGAGACGATGCAGAAGCCGACCACGATGATGTACCGCAACTTCCTCGCGATGGAGACCGAGGAGCTGCTGCGCTCCTATCCCGTCGACGGCTGCGTGCTGATGGGCGGCTGCGACAAGACGACGCCTGCGCTGATCATGGGCGCGACGAGCATGAACATTCCGGCGATCTACCTGCCCGCCGGGCCGATGCTGAAGGGTCACTGGCGAGGCCAAACGCTCGGCTCGGGCTCGGACACGTGGAAGTACTGGGACGAGTTGCGCGCGGGGCGCATTTCTCAGGGCGACTGGCAGGAGATTGAGGACGGAATCGCGCGCTCCGCAGGCACCTGCATGACCATGGGTACTGCCGCCACCATGATGTCGCTCGCGGAGAGCCTGGGGCTTTCATTGCCCGGGGCCTCCTCGATCCCTGCGGTGGACTCGAACCACGCCCGCATGGCGACGCTCACCGGTCGCCGCATCGTCGAGATGGTCTGGGAGGACTTGAAGCCGCGCGATCTCCTCGACGCGCGCGCCTTCGACAACGCGATCGTCACCCTGATGGCGCTCGGCGGTTCGACCAACGCGCTCGTTCACCTCGTCGCGATGGCCGGGCGCGCCGGCGTCAAGCTGCCGCTGGAGCGCTTCAACGAGATCTCGGCCAGGACGCCGGTGCTCGCAAACATCCGGCCGTCGGGCAAGGAATTCCTGATGGAGGACTTCTACTACGCGGGCGGCCTGCGTGCGCTACACAACGAGCTGCGCGATCTCCTCGCACTCGATTGCCCGACGGTGAACGGCAAGACGCTCGGTCAGAATCTCGAAGGCGCGCAGATCCACCATGAAGAGGTGATTCGCCGGCGCGCGAATCCGATCAAGGGCGCCGGCGGCATCGTCGTGCTGAAGGGCAACCTCGCGCCGGACGGCGCCGTGATCAAGGCGAGCGCCGCGTCGCCGGAGCTGCTCCGGCACACCGGGCGCGCGGTGGTGTTCGAGGACTACAACGACATGGCCGCGCGCATCGACCGCGACGACCTCGACGTCGACGCCTCCTCGGTGCTGGTGCTGAAGAACGGCGGCCCGCTTGGCGGACCCGGGATGCCGGAATGGGGCATGCTGCCGGTGCCGAAGAAGCTGCTCAAGCAGGGCGTCAAGGACATGGTACGGGTGTCGGATGCGCGCATGAGCGGCACCAGCTACGGCACCTGCGTGCTGCACGTGGCGCCGGAGTCGTTCGTCGGCGGCCCGCTGGCGCTCGTGCGGAACGGCGACCCGATCGAGCTCGACGTCGAGCGGCGCACGCTCGAGCTCAAAGTGTCGGAGGCGGAGCTCGAAAAGCGACGGGCGGCCTGGAAGCAGCCGGCGCGCCGGTTCGAGCGCGGCTACGGCGCCGTGTTCTCGCGGCACATTTCGCAGGCGGATCGGGGCTGCGACTTCGACTTCCTGGAAGGCACCGCGCCGACCCCGGAACCCGAGATCCACTGAGCGGCGGCGCGACGGATCGCAGATAATCGCGTCTCGCCAGAGCAAGGAGCATCATGGACCTTACCCCGAATGCCTTCAAACGCGCACTCAAGGCGGGCAAGCCGCAGATCGGGCTGTGGTCGAGCCTGTCGTCGCATTACAGCGTCGAGGTAATCGCGGGCGCCGGATTCGACTGGATCCTGCTCGACTGCGAGCACTCGCCGAACGATCTCGAGAGCCTGCTCACGCAGCTGCAGGCGGCGGCCGCCTATCCGACCACGCCGATCGTGCGCGTGCCGTGGAACGACACGGTGACCATCAAGCGAGTGCTCGACATCGGCGCCCAGTCCCTGCTCGTTCCCTACGTCTGCAGCCCCGAGGAAGCCAAGGCTGCGGTCGCGGCGATGCGCTATCCGCCCGCGGGCGTGCGCGGCGTGGCCGGCACCACACGCGCCTCGCGCTTCGGGCGGGTCAAGGACTACGCACGGCGCGCGCAAGAGGAGCTGTGCCTGCTGGTGCAAGTCGAGACCAAGCTCGCGCTCGATCAGCTCGAGGCGATTTGTGCGGTCGACGGCGTCGACGGCGTCTTCATCGGCCCCGCCGACCTGCACGCCTCGATGGGGTATACGGGCGAGACCGCCAACCCGGCGGTCATGCCGCTCATCGAGGAAGCCATGCGCCGCATCCGCAAGTCGGGCAAGGCGCCCGGCTACCTTTCGCCGGTCGAGGCCGACGCCAGGCGCATGCTCGCTGCCGGTTGCCTGTTCTGCGCGGTGGGCGCAGACGTCGGCATCCTGGCGCGCGGCGCGGATACCCTGGCCGCGAAATTCAAGACCTGAAGAAAGAGCGATATGAAGCCCGAAATCGTGCTCACCACGCGGATTTTCCCGCCCACGCAGGCGATCCTCGAGAAGGAGTTCAACTGCCACAAGCTGCACGAGGCCTCCGACCGCGAGGCACTGCTCAAGGAGGTTGCGCCGAGAGTGCGCGCGCTGGCGACCTTCGGCGCCGCGGGCGCCAATCCCAAGCTGATGGATGCGCTGCCCAAGCTCGAGCTGATCTCGAATTTCGGCGTGGGCGTCGACGCGATCGACCTGGAGGCCGCGAGGAAGCGCGGCATCATCGTCACGAACACGCCGGACGTGCTGAACGACTGCGTCGCCGACACCGCCATGGCGCTCACGCTCAACGTGATGCGCAAGTATCCGCAGGCGGAAGGGTACCTGCGCTCGGGCTACTGGGGTACGCGCGGCGATTACCCGCTCACCACCTCGCTCGGCGGCAAGGTCATGGGAGTCCTCGGCCTCGGCCGCATCGGCGAGGCGATCGCCAGGCGCGCGCTCGCCTTCGGCATGAAGATCCGCTACCACAACCGCCATCGGAAGGACGTACCCTACGACTACGATGCCGACGCGGTGGCGCTGGCCAGGAACTCGGACGTGGTGATGGTCGCCACGCCGGGCGGCGTGGGCACCAAAGCGATGGTGGGCGCGAAGGTGCTCGACGCGCTCGGCCCGCGCGGCTACCTGGTCAATATCGCGCGCGGCTCGGTGATCGACGAGCCGATGCTGCTCGAATACCTGCAGCAGGGGAAGATCGCCGGCGCCGGACTGGACGTGTTCGCCAACGAGCCCAGGATCTCGCCCGCCTTTTTCGCCCTCGACAATGCGGTGGTCTTGCCGCACGTCGGCAGCGCGACCAACGAGACGCGCACCGCGATGGGCGACCTGCAGATCGAGAACCTGCGCCTGCACTTCGCCGGCAAGCCGGTGCGCACCCGCGTGGTGTAGCCGGCCGCGGAGGCGACCGTGCAGCGGGCCGATGCGCTGGTGCTGTTCTGCGTCCATGGCCGCGCCAGCCTGACCGCTAAGCGTCAGCCTGACGTTACCTTGTCGTCTCTCTGACGCGTCGGTATGATCGCGTCACGCCGACCGTGCGCTGTCCCAATGAGAGTCGGCTTTCCACCCGAGGAGACGCACATGAAGCCATTCCATCGCCTCGTCGTCGCGGCGTTCGCCGGCGCGGCCTTCGCATTGCCCGCCGCGGCGCAGCAGGTGACCTTCATGACCGGCCCGCAGGGCGGCTCATGGATCCCGCTCGGCGGCGCGCTTAAGGGGATGTGGGAGAAGGAGATACCCGGACTGCAGATCCAGCAGACCCCTGGCGCCGGAATCGCCAACGTGCGCGGCGTCGACGAAGGCAAAGCGCAGATCGGCATCGCGAATTCGGCCACCACGGTCGACGGCCTCGAAGGCCGCAAGCCCTACCCTCAGAAGGTCACGCATGTGTGCCAGGTCGCCAACCTCTATCCGCAGTATTTCCAGGTCGTCGCGCTGGCCGATGCGAAGATCGCCTCGTTCAAGGACCTGAAGGACAAGGTGCTGGTGACGCAGCCCAAGGGCAACACGGCCGAGATCCTGACCGCCACCGTGCTGGACCTGAACGGCATGAGCTACCAATCGCTGTCGAAAGTGAACTTCCAGGCCGGTTACACCGATGCGGTTTCTCTGATGAAGGACGGCCACGCGCAAGTGTTCACGCTCGGCACCACCGCACCGGCCTCTGCGGTGATGGACCTCGCCAGCGCGCGCGACGTGCACCTGGTGCCGGTCGACGACCACACCATGGCCTCGCTCAAGAAGATGAACCCGGGATACAACAAGCTCGTCATCAAGGCGGGCACGTACCCCAAGCAGGACAAGGACGTCGCGGCGATCGGCTATTCGACGCACATCGTCGCACGCTGCGACCTGCCCGAAGACGTCGTGTACAAGATGACCAAGGTGATGGCCCAGCACGTGAACGACATGGCCGCGATCGTGAAGTCGATCGAAGGCGTCACCGCGAAGGACATGGCGATCGACATCGGCGTGCCGTTCCACAAGGGCGCCGCGAAGTACTACAAGGAAGTCGGCGCCCTCTAGCGCGCAACCGGGCGCCCAGGGTCCCGACGGGGCGGCGCGGCCGCCCCGTTTTTCATCCGGTTCGGCACGCGGAGGCGAGGAGCAGCGAGTGGAAGAAAAGCAGGCCACGACGCCGGCGCGCGCCGCACTGCGCCTGACGGGGCTCGTCATCGCAGTCGCGATGTCGCTCTATCACATGTACGTCGCAGGCTTCGGTCCGCCCGAAGCGATGATCTTTCGCGGCACGCACCTGCTGTTCACGCTGACTCTGGTGTTCATCCTATTTCCGCTGCGCCCGCAGGGCGGCGGCGCCTGGCGCGTCATCGATGTCGTGTTCCTCGCCGGGGGCTGGGGCCTGGTGCTGCACATCTTTCTCAACTACGGCTATTTCGAGAACCGCATCATCTACATCGACGACCTGACGGCCTGGGACAAGTTCTACGCCGTGGTGGCGATCGTCGTCGTGCTGGAGGCGACGCGGCGCGTCATCGGCTGGGCGCTGCCGCTCACGGCAGTATGTTTCCTGATCTACGCGGGCGGTTTCACGCGCGTCACGCCGCAGGTGCTGATGGAGCAGGTCTACCTGTCGACCGAGGGCATCTTCGGCTCCACGCTCGGCGTTTCGGCGTCCTACGTCATGCTGTTCGTACTGTTCGGCGCGTTCATGGAGCGCAGCGGCACGGGGCAGCTGTTCATGGACTTCGCGCTGTCGATCACCGGTCGGTACGCGGGCGGCCCCGGCAAGGTCGCGGTGGTGAGCTCGAGCCTGTTCGGCACGGTCTCCGGAAGCGCCGTGGCAAACGTCATGGTCGACGGGCCGATCACCATCCCGCTCATGAAGCGCACCGGCTTCCGGCCCCACTTCGCGGCGGCGGTCGAAGCGGTCGCTTCGACCGGCGGCCAGCTCATGCCGCCGATCATGGGTGCCGCCGCCTTCGTGATGGCCGAGTTTCTCGCCGTGCCCTACGCGCAGGTCGCGCTGTGGGCCGTGGTCCCGTCGTTTCTTTACTACGCCGCGGTGTTCTTCGCCGTGCATTTCGAGGCCAAGAGGCACAACCTTTCGGGCGTGCCGAAGGCTGAGCTGCCGCGCCTCGGCTCGGTGATGATCGACCGCGGACATCTGTTCGCTCCGATCCTGATCGTGCTAGTCGGCCTGATGGCGGGCTATTCGGCGCCTCTGTGCGCGCTCGTCGGCGCGCTCAGCTGCCTGCCGATGGCGCTTGTGCGTAAGGCAACGCGCGCCGGGATCGGCTGGCGCTCGGTCATCGACGCCCTCGAGGACGGCGCGAGGAACACGCTGGCGGTGGCGATGGCCTGCGCCTGTGCCGGCATCGTCATCGGCTGCGTGACGATCACGGGGCTCGGCATCGTGTTCACGCAGATGGTGGTCGCGCTCGCCCAGAACTCCCTCATCCTCGCGCTCGTTCTGACCGCGCTCGCCGGCATCGTGCTCGGCATGGGCATGCCGACGACGCCCGCCTACATCATGATGGTCGCGCTGCTCGTACCCGCCGTGATCAAGCTCGGCGCCGCCACCCCGGCCGCGCACATGTTCGCGTTCTACTTCGCGATCCTGTCGGCGATCACGCCGCCGGTCGCGCTCGCGATCTTCGCGGCGGCGGGCCTCGCCAAGGCGAACATGTGGAAAGCGGGCTTTGCCGCGATGCGCGTGGCCGCGCCCGCCTACATCGTGCCGTTCATGTTCGTGTACGAGCCGGGGCTGCTCCTGATCGTCAAGGACTGGTCTACGCAGTGGGAATTCGTGGCGCTGTCGGTCGTCACGGCAACTCTGGGCGCGGTGTGCCTCGCCGCGAGCCTGCACGGCTGGCTGCTGACGTTCGCCGCGATGTGGCAGCGCGTGGCGCTGTTTTGCGCCGCGCTGTTGCTCATCAAGCCCGGCGTGTTCAGCGACCTGATCGGGCTCGGTCTGCTCGCGCTCGTCCTCGCCGCGCAGCTGCTGGAGAAGCGCCGCCTGCACGAGCAACCGCGCGCCGCCGGTCCCGGCGGTTAGTCGTCGTCGAGCCGGCGCGTTTCGCGCTCGACACGGTATTCGCCTTCGATCACGGCCGAGCCCTCCTCGCGCGCCGCGCGACGCAGCTCGCGCGTGCGCCACCACAGCCACGCCCAGACGACGAGCGCCACGCTGGCCGCGACCGCGAGGATCACCGACGTGAAGATGAAGGCAGCGATGAACAGCGCTACGCCCAAAATGGCGCCGAGGATGCGCTGCAGAGTGTTTTGCGTATTCAAGCTGTGGCCGCAATTTCTCACGGACGGCTCATCACGGCAAGTCGCGCCCTGTACAATCGACCGACGCACAAGATCGTGGCTAAGGGCCCAGACACCGACGCGCTCGCCGAAGAGCTGCTCGCGCTGCACGCGACGGGCGGCACCGTCGCGCCGTTCAGCGAACGGCACGCGCAGCTCTCCGCCGCCGACGGCTATCGGGCCGCGGCCAGGCTGCATGCGCTGCGCCTGGCGCGCGGCTGGCGGCCGGTAGGTCGCAAGATCGGCTTCACGAACCGCACCCTGTGGCCGCGCTACGGCGTCTTCGAGGCGATGTGGGGCACGGTCTACGACCGCACGCTGATTCTCGCGCAAGGCGATCGCGCCACGGTGCCGCTTGCGGGCCTTGCGCAGCCGCGAATCGAGCCCGAAATCTGCTTCGGCCTGCGCGGGTCGCCGCCGCTGACGCACGACGCCGAGGCCCTGCTCGGCGCGATCGAATGGGTCGCGCACGCGGTCGAGGTCGTGCAGTGCCATCACCCCGGCTGGAAGCTCAAGATCGCCGATTGCACGGCGGATAACGGCCTGCACGGACGCCTGGTGCTCGGCACTCGCGTCCCCGTGCGCGAGCTGCCCGGACTCGCCGAACGGCTGCCGGCGCTCGAGGTCGAGCTGCGCAAGGGGGGAACGGTCGTGGAGCGCGGCCGCGGCGCGAACGTGCTCGGCAGTCCGCTCGAGGCGCTC
>Ga0187773_10000882_pt1 | contig 12033 bp, 14 predicted proteins | sample 0216_BV02_MP05_1_FD_133133 | JGI IMG/M metagenome (GOLD analysis project Ga0187773, IMG submission 133133) | Tropical peat soil microbial communities from peatlands in Department of Meta, Colombia - 0216_BV02_MP05_10_MG | ecosystem: Environmental > Terrestrial > Soil > Wetlands > Peat | place...
CATTACCTCTACTCCGTGCGAACGCTGCTCAAGAGGCAAATCAGAACGATATTGCCCGGTCACGGTGTACCGGTAGCCTCAGATGGCCGAACTGCAATCGAACAGACCTACGAAGCCCTGCTGATGAAGATCATCGGCGCCCAGGGTCCGATCCCGTGGCTGGAGGGAGCGAAGGCGCTGGCGCAAAGGGGTCTCCTGGAAGAGGCGGTATTTTGCTGCGACAAGGAGCTGGCGAGCAAGCCGGAGAATCTCACTGCTCTTCAGTTGAAAGCCTTGTCCTTGAACGACCTCGGTCGTTGCGAAGAGTCGGTTACAGTGTTCGACGCGATTCTCTCTCGCCAGAGTAACCACCCTCACGCTTTGGCGGGTAAGGGCCACGCGTTGCTCGGGTTGGGGGAGTATGGGAAGAGCCTCGAGTATTTCGACCGGGTCCTGGCTATTGCCCCTGACTTCAAGGAGGCTCAGGTATTCAAGGGCATGGCCCTCTACCTTTGCGGCAGGTATGACGAGGCCATGGATATCGACGTCTTCAGGACGGAATTCGCCGGAAGATTCAAGGAACAGTTGGAGCAAATGTCGCAGACGGAGACAGGCGAGAGCAGCCGGAGTTCGTGACTCTGCAAAGCTGCTCCTTTCCCTGGGGCCTCGCCCGCCTGGATGCCGTGAGGCTTTTTCTTTTTCTGATCTGAGAATCGCTGGACCAGCAATAGGTAACAGGTGCGGCAGGCTCCCCTCCGCCGGCTTAGGGGTGGCAGGCCAGTTCAAAGAGATCGCACTACCACAACATCCGTTCCCGCGATCGCCAACATCAGACCCCGTCCACTGCTTGCTTTCGCCATCCTCAACCAGTTCTCGTCACTGAGACCCTCCTCCAGAGTAGTGAGCAAGAGGGCAGCCTCCAGCTTCCGACTCCCTTTCAGCAGCATGAACTGGCGGTGATTGGTGAAGGCAAAAATGACCAGGCCGTTGGACAGCAAGTAGTTGTAATCGCCTGGGTACTCCTCGATCATGCGCCCCGTCCCCTGGCAGACGAAATCGAAGAGAGCCGACGGGGTCGCAGCTCCTTGCCAAAGCGAAACCATTTGGTCGCGCAAGTACTCGAAAGCCCTGGCGGAGTCGCTGGCAGCGCCGGCAACGACTTCGGCGTGGGTGCGATAATTTTCGATCGCCGGCGCGTTGCCGTTGTGGGCAAAGAGCCAGTCGCTCCCGCAAAAGTTGAGGATAAATGGATGGGCGTGGCATTCATCAACAGGACCGCTCGTGCGGAAACGGACGTGGGAAATGATGATCTTACTGTTCACAACCCGGGCCAGTCGCTGGTAGCTGTCATGGAGCTGGCCGGGCGAGTAGACACGCTGTGCCGACCTCTCGACGACGGCACGAGCTTTCCGAAAATAGCCGATGCCCCAGCCATCCATGTTCTTACTGGCCCGGGAGGCAAACAGGGGCAGAGCCTTCGGGGCCGAGTAGTTGGTGGCCGCGGAGACAGCGAACAAATCACACATACCCACTCCCCGAGAGGCTCTCACACGTCTCCGACGTGAAGGAGTTCCGGTCCTGCAACTACCACCATGATGCCTTGCGACCCCTCTACAGGGCGCAAAGCAAACCAGTTGTTGGGGCTGAGACCTTCTTCCAGAGTAGTAACGAGCAAGACCTCTCCCATGCTTTCTGCCTCTCTGAGAAAAAGAAATTGACGGAAGTTGCAGAAGGCGAAAATCACTGACTCGTTGGCCAGGAAGAAAGCGTAGTGACCGGGGTAGTCGGACACCAGCTCTTGCACAGATGACCGAAGGCAGGCAGACAGGCTGAGGTAAGGATTGAGTGCGCACCGGCAGATGAGCTGATCCCTCAGGTATTCAAGGATCCTCGCAGAGTATACCTCTGTCTCAAGCCGTGGATCATTTGGTGTCCGGTACTGCTCGATGCCTTCCACCATCCCGACGTGGGCAAATACCCACGAGTGATCGAGAAAGGAGATCGTGAACAGGTGGCTGTCGGCACGGTGGTGGTCGCCGCTTAGGGGGCATCGTACGTGGGCGACGATAATCCGGCTGTCGATGACCCTGGCCAATCTCTGAAAACTTTCGTGAACCTGATAGCCCGTGTAGACCTGCTCGAGCGAAGTCTCCACCAGCGCCTGGCCGTCTCGAAAAAAGCCGACCCCCCAGCCGTTCATGTTCCGTCTGCCTCGCTCGGCAAAAAGGGGCAGATACTCCTTCGGTGTATAATTATAACCAGCCGATACTGCAAGGATATCACACATGGTCCCACCTGCTCCCTGATAGGAGTAATCAAGATGCTGGCAGGCTCTCGCGAGACCCCTCTTATGGGCACAGAGGCGACTGCCGCCGTGCCGACGGGGCCGCTCATCTTCCAGGCCAAGTCAACCAGGGAGGGGCTTGATGCGATCCGAGTAGCCGAATTTCCGATAGATCCTGTAGATGGTCTGCAGCCACTTGTTCGCGTGGGGGTCGAAGGAGATCACGGGGATGTGATCCCGGCTCATTTCCACGAGGAACTGGCTGAAGATGATCCACTGCATGGCCTCGTGGATGTTGTTGAGGACAGCCGAGTGGTAGCGGAACTCAACGGTGGAGCGGTACCAGTAGGAGTGGAGATTCAAGCCGTGGTAACGGGTCTTGTCATAGCGCAAGTCTGCCTTGGGATCGTAGCGATTATCGCCGGAGTACCAGAGGCGTCTGGCCCGGCACCCTTCGCTATCGCAGCTCCCATCGCAGGCCTTCAGGAAGGCCTCAACAGGTAGTTCCAGCGGCCGACAGGTTTCCGCATTATGACGGTCCCCGGGAATCAGCAGATAGAACTCCTTCTCCATCGGGTGCACGATTCGCACCAGCTCCTTGATCTGCTCACAGGTATACGTTTCCGGGTTAACGCCATGATGGACATGAAACCCGCACGATTCGTCAACCCTCACTTTCTCCAGGTCGGAGAGCAATTGCAGGGCGCGATAGACCTGGTTGAGTCCTTTGAGCCCGGACAGGATGGGACTGACCAGTTCAGCCCCGCCCCGGCCTATGATGGAGGCGTCCTCCTGAAAGCGCCAGGAGTCGCGATCCGAATCGATGTCAATCCCGTATTTCAGGCAAAGCTGATCGAAATAGCGTCCATCCCGCGCCCGCGACGAGATGTTATAGGGCTTGATCATGCCTTCGTCGAACGGAATGATGACGTAGTCCAGGCCGCATACTTCCATCTCCACGCCGAAAGGGCGGTCCGTGAAGTACTGAAGCAAGGGATACTGGCGCTTGAGCTCTAACCCTTGAGATTGGGATACCGTCATGGATAAGCCTCCGGCCGGAATGCGACAACGGTTCGGCTCCGAATGCAGGGCTGAGACAGTGCCTGAGAGCTCACTTAGAGAATTCGTCGCGAAGGGAGATTGATGATATTATACGCTGAATTCCCCGCGACGTCTCATCCTTTTTCACGAATTAGGTATCCACTACCACCATCCGTCAGGGTCCGCCCTAGTTGAGGTGAGATGAATCGGTGCCTTGTTGGTGGCTGGAAATTCACCTTTCAGTTCCACCATTTGTTTGCTATGTTGACGGGGAGTTCTCTCTCCCTTTCCGACCTCACGGTCTGGTGTGAGGAGCAATCCCGCGGTGACCGCTGAAGCCAACAAGCTCACCATCGCTGTACTCCTATCAGGAAGCGGGACTAACCTCCAGGCCATGATCGACCGGGTCGAGGCAGGGACGCTTCAGGCCAAGATCGCCCTCGTCATGAGCAATAACCCAGAAGCCTATGGTCTCGTCCGGGCTCGAAACCATGGCATCCCCACCGCAGTTGTTGACTACCGCCGATACGGCAAAAAACAACTTCTGCGCGTTCCTGAAAGTCCGCTGCCTGAAGATTTCGCCGACCTTGTCAAACGTCAACGCCTTTACCGCGGCCTGCCCCCGGCAGAGGTGGAAGACCGTCTGGCTCGCCTGATTCTAGCTGAGCGAGAGTTCATCCGCTTGTTGGAGCCATTGGGGGTTGATCTCGTCTGCCTCGCGGGCTTCATGCGGCTGCTTTCACCATATTTTATCAGTCACCTCCAGAGGGACGGCAAGTACAGAATCATGAACATCCACCCGGCACTTGTCCCCGCCTTTCCCGGGGAGCACGGGTATGCGGATACGTTCAGCTACGGGTGCAAGATTGGCGGCATTACCGTCCACTTCGTGGACGAGGGTGAGGACACCGGTCCGGTGATTGCTCAAGCGATCTATCCTATCTGGCCGGAGGACAGTCTCGAATCGGTACAACGACGGGGGCTTCAAATAGAATACGCTCTCTACTCTAAATGCATTCAATGGTTCGCTGCTGGTCACCTCCAAGTCACGACCGGATCGGGCAACCGCCTAGTGGTAAAGATCCTCGACCCCGACTACCCGAACTTCCTCGAAACATTGATCCGCCAAGCATTCGGCCGCTCAGCATGACTTTCCGGGCACCTGGCTACCGCAGACGCATGAACACTGAGGATGACCCCTTCCTGCAAGGGAGATGAGGAGGCAGCCATGGCGGGATACAAGGACAGCCTTGCCTTTCGCTACTTACAGGGAACCAAGTACGACCGGGAAAAACCCCTCAGGGACAACCTGGGCGACATCCCTCCCCCGGCGCGGTTCAAGGTCCACCCTCAGGCGGAGCGGTTCCCGCTGCCAGACCCCGACCTCAACCGATCTGCGGATCTCTGGCAGTGCCTGTCCCGCCGCCGGTCCGAACGGGATACGACCCCCGAGCCTGTCACTCTCCAGGAGCTCTCTCTGCTCCTTTGGGCCGCCCAGGGCGTGACGGCGAGGGCAGGAGGATACCTCCTCCGTACCGCGCCTTCGGCCGGCGCGCTCTATCCCTTTGAGACCTACCTTTACGCTGACCGGGTGGAGGGTTTGACCAAGGGACTATACCACCTCGAAGTAGGAGAGTTCTGCCTTGAGCGGCTAAAGGGAGGTGACCTCAACCGGGCACTCACTGCAGGAACCCTCGGGCAGTCCGCAGTGCGACGGGCAGCCGTCGTCCTGGTGTGGAGCGCCGTGCTTCTCAGATGTATGGTGAAGTATCGGGAACGGGCCGTACGCTATATCGCCATGGACCTGGGGCATGTGTGCCAGAATGTCCAGCTCGCCGCTACCGCGATGGGCCTCGGCTCTTGCCCCATCGGGGCCTTCTATGATGACGAGATCAACCGAATGCTCGGGGTGGATGGAGAGGAAGAGACCGTGCTTTACCTCGCCACCGTGGGGAGGCTTGAGCGAGGCACCGGTCGAGGCTGACGACTCGGCGGTTCCCGGTACCAGGGACACGTGGAGTGCCGGTCGAGCACAGCCTTTCGGTACCCCCCTCAAAATGGCCGAAGCCTCGTGGAGGCCTCCCGCGCCTCCTCGGGCTCGCCGAAGCGCTTGGCCCTCCGATAACGAATGCAGATCATTTTGCCCTCGCGGTACCGCACTTGCGTCTTCTTGCGGCAGCGCACGCCGGAGCTAAGCATGACGCAATACTTACACGTCTTGCACAGTTCGGGAATATCCACGGCTCGCGTGCCCTCCTTTCCGATTTCGTAACGCTCGCTTCGGCCTCCCCCGGCCGCGGTCACCGGGCCAGCGAAGCAAGCGACTACCCCCATCGGCGAAGATGAACTGCAAGAATGGTGCAAGAGTTGGGTACTCGTCTCGGCCGCGGGGAACGGTGCGGCCGAATAGCATGCCTCGGCGGGAGCAGGGACCTGTCCTACTCGGCCAGGACCTCGATGATCGGTGGGATCACATTCGTGGCGATGTCAGTGCGTGAGCCTCCTCCCAGGACTATCTCCAGACGACCGCCCGCCACCTCTTGGGCGACCCCCTTTATGAACCGGGCGATCTCCAAATAGCAGCCCTTGCTCAGCCCAAGGCTCCCGTAGTCGCCCTCGTGGGTATCAAACCCGAAGTACCAGAAGATCAAATCGGGCTTTAATGTGCGGACACGCGGTCCAAACTCCGCGACCACCTTCTCGGCGTACAGCCGATCGGGATCTCCGCGCCCCTCCCTCGAGCCCCGGCTGTCCCAGAAGGCTCCCGGCGCACGTACATCAACCTTGGAACCGTCGGTGGAGACGCGATCGGTAGTGCAGAAGCAGACGTGGAGGATATCCGCGTCGCTCCAGATGAGCGCCCGGGTGCCATCGCCGTGGTGGGCATCAGTGTCCAGGATCGCGAATCGCTTGACGCCATATAGTTCGCGCAGGTACGTAATGGCTATGACCACGTCATTGAAGCAGCAAAAGCCGCCGAAGAAATCACGGCCCGCATGATGGCCGCCGGCACCGATAAAGGCGAAGGCGTTCGTAATCTCACCCGTGCAGATTTTTTCGCCGGCGAGGACGACGCTCCCCACCGAGTGTCGGGCAGTGGAACAGAGCGGATCGCCGTCCACGCCCCGCACAAGTTCGGGAGTGTGGACCTTGAGGATCCAATGATCATCGATGGGCGGGGCTTCGTAAAGGACCACGTCTTTCCGCGCCAAGAGGTAGTTGAGAGCCTGGGGGAAATCCTCCAATCTGGCGCCCTGGGTGAGGTAGCTCCTCCGGCTGAAACTGGGATGGTAGAAGAGGCCGGTCCTGCTCACGAGGACGTCCCTTCTGCCTCGAACATCGGCGCCCTCCGACTTTTCCGCCGACGAGGGTGATGGGGCGACTCGCCCCAGTGCTCGAGGGCCGTCCAGCCCTCGTTGGTAGCCCGGCAGTGAAGCTCAAGGAATTTCGTTGCGTCTTGAAACACCGGGCTTTTTCGGAGACTCCTTCTCCGCTTCCGCCGTCCGGTTGAGAGCATGTAACGCGCGGCGAGATGGATGAGAGTGGTCTGACTCCGGACAAGACGGGGAATAGCGAGGGGTTTGAAGATCGCCTCGAGGAAGTGATAGAGCGCCTTTCCTATCTCGTGGCCGGGAGTGAAGGACTGGAGAAACATCTGAACCGGCGCTGCCGTGAGGGCTGCCAGAACCACGGGGTCGGAGAAGCTGCCCCTGCCAGTCCGGACCTCATCGAGGGTCTCCAGATACTTCCATAAGGGTTCTGGGCCGGGGCACATGTCATCCTGGGAGGAGTCGAGAAAGTCCTGGAGCTTGGGCAGCAGGATCTCAAGTATGCCCGCCTGAAGAAGCATGCCAAAGGCCCGTCGGGTGTTGCCTCGCTGGAGCATCTTCATGATCTCCTCGCGAGACCTTGAGACGGCGCACTCCGCGAGATGGTGACGCTGCCGGATAATCGCCTCCCACGTATTCTCCTCGATCCGGAAATCAAGGTACGCGGCCAGACGGATACCCCGGAGCATACGGATCGGGTCCTCCTGAAACCGTACGTCCGGGTCGCCAATACCTCGGACGAGGCGGGCTTCGAGATCCCTTCGCCCTCCCACGTAATCGATCACGGCATAGTCGGCGATGTTGTAGTAGAGGGCATTAATCGTAAAGTCTCGACGGAAGGCGTCTTCTGCGGGAGTGCCGAAGGTGTTGTCGCGTTTGATGAGGAGGCTCTCACGCTGTTCGCCGGTCTTCTCTTCCTCCTCCGCCTTCTTGCGAAAGGTCGAGACCTCGATTACCTTGCCTCCCTTGAACAGGATATGAGCGATCTGAAACCGTCTTCCCACAAGCCGGCAGTTGGCAAAGACGTCTTTCAGCCGTCTGGGCTCGGCGTCCGTGGCCACATCGAAGTCTCCGGCGTTCCGGGCCAGGAGGAGGTCGCGGACCCCGCCGCCGCACAGGTAGGCAACGTGCCCGGCGCGGTGTAGACGGTAAAGAACCTTCAACACCTCCTGGGGCATGAGCTTCCGAGAGACGAGGTGTTGGTCACGAGGTATGATCACCAGTTCCATGAAGTATCCACTGCTCAGGCTGGAATGCCGTTCCTTATAATCGGTTTTCCGCAGGGAATCAAGGGAATACCCGAGGAAGGGAGGTAGGCTCGTTCTTTCGCCGGACTGTATCCTCTCACCGGGCGCCCGCCTTCGGCGCCAAAACCTCTTGACACGAAGGAATGAGTGAGGTACCAATAAATCGCTACGGGTGGAATGAGGGTCGTTTCATCGCGGATGCAGTTCGAAGTATTCCCCGCGCCCGGCGGGAAGATCACAACTGCGGGCAGTCGAGAAAGCTCATTCGCGGGGGCGTAGTTCAGTTTGGTTAGAACGCCGGCCTGTCACGCCGGAGGTCGCGAGTTCGAGTCTCGTCGCTCCCGCCATTCAATCTCTGCAGCCGGTCTCTCGTAGACCGGCCTTCTCTTTTTTTGACCTTCGAGGGCAACCCCTCAATCAAGCGACTCCGCTCGCTACTCAGATCGGACCGTTTGGATGATGAGGCGGTGCTGATGGCGAGGTATCGCCCTAGCTCTTTTCGTGCGCCATCCCGCCGTCTTTGATGGAGCCGGCAACCCGTGCTCCTCCCCTTCGGTTGTCAGAGAGCTATCCACCTACGGTGAATCATCTGTTCACAAACTCGGCGGATTTCTTCTCCCTTTTGGCCAAGTTCTCGACACATTCGCTGAAAAGCTCTTCCGCTTCCCGCAGTCGCTCTTCGCTCGGCTGAGAAAGTTCGGCCGGTCGTTCTTGGCAGGACCCGGCCACCTGCTCGAGTAAGCAGAGGGCAAACACCCGGTGGTGTTCCTCGTAGAAGGACGTGTTGCTGCTCCGCACCAGGAACCCCCGATAGTACTCCTTGCCGTCCGAGCGCTTCGAATGGAGCAAACTCCAAGCGAGATAGGTGTAGACCATGTAAAACCGGGGGCGGGGGTGAATGTGCCAGCCGAGGATCCCTATCTCTCCACCGGGGCACAAGAGGAGATGTTCCGGCTGGATGGCCGTATGGCAGAGGTTGCTCCCCACGACCGGCACATGCATGGAAAAGTTCTTCCGAATATGCTCCTGGTACGCTGCAAGGGGCGCTCGTGGCCAGACTCCCAAGGACTGCACGACGCTACGCCACTCTTGCAGTCGCGCCTCGGTCCATTGCAACGACTCAGCGATCTCCCGGTGCCGGCCCCGCTTCTCCTGATCACCCTTGACCTGAAGCCAGCCGAGGCTAAAACGAGCGTTCACCTGGCTCGCCTCATTCTCCATCGCCTCGCGCGGGCGCAGCGCCTCCTGATAGAAGGACGCCAGGTTCAAGGAGCGCATCAACGCTTGAATTCTCCCGATCACTTCCATGACCTGGGCAATCACATCCTCTTGCTCGAAAAGACCATCCGCTAGCACCCTGCCTTGGATATAGGGATAGAGCAGGTAGGGGTCGGATGGATGAGAGGTGGGCCGCGGGTAGAGGAAGGGAGGGTACAGAACGGCGAAGTTCTTAAGATGTTCCGGCACCGTCCCCTCCGGAGGCTTGGCTTTCGCCACCCAAAGGTCCCCCCTTACGTCCGTAATGAGCCAGCTTTGACAGGAATGAGGAAGCAACCGCGGTTCCGTGATAAGCTCAACATGGTATCGCTTGCAGAAATCGGCCAGACCTTTTTCCATTCCTGGTACCTCCGGGTTCACTCGCTCTCCGGTCCTCCCTCGAAGCACCTGCCTCCACAGGCGCACTCGTTAGGCGGCCTTCCGGACAGGTAGCAGGCGTTGCACTTCAGGCAGTACCACGGCTGCAAGTAACCCTTCTTCACTAAATCAACGAGAAACTCATTTGTGAGCCGCACCGGCTTCTGCTGCGAGTCAGCCATCAGATTCCCCCCTTACGGCGCTTCCTTCGCCTCACGACAACGCATTATCCTCCCGCTGACGCACCAGCGGTCGTCCCTCGTAAGCAACTCAGTTCGCGGCACTTATCATCCATGAGCTTACAGGGTCATTATTATGTCTCAGATTGCCCGAGTATATTCAAGGGAGAATGTGGGTTCTTTCACAAAATTTCAGGAGAAGAGTCTCTTTGACGCCTCGGGTCAAAGCGCATTGGGAGAATTGGATCCAGTGGTTATGACCGGAAGGGATCGCATCCGCTCAGCAAATTCGGGCGGGCGTAGCCTCCTCCGCCGTAGTAGCCATGGCTACGAAGGGTGGGAAGCCTGCTCCTACGACGCCTGGGGAACCCATTGAGTAAGGGAGGAGTTTGCCCGCCCGACGCGGATTAGCTGCCGATCGCAAAGAACGGTTCGTCGCTCTAGCCCCTTGCGTAGGAATTGTTCACTGTGGCTCGTGAGACAGCTCCGGGGAGAGGCCGTGATGCGCCTGTCCCCCTCATCGCCGGAGTGGGGTCCCACCCGAAGGAGAAGCATCGAGTTCGAAGCGCCTCATGCCGTTTTGGCTCGCTGCCAAAGGATAGGCATCAACGACGTCGAGATGGTTGATGCTCTTATTGATCTTCAACGCCGCATTCAAAATGGAATTCAAGTCTTCTTTCGAAGCATTGCCTTGCTTACTTCGAATGATATCGACCTTACCCATGATCACGGTGAGCTTACTCGTGATATTCTCCTGAATAGTGGAAAAAACTTCCTTGGCGGCTTTGAATTTCTCGTTCTCCATGGCCCGTTTTCTAGCTGCTGTCAGTTCATCATAGAGGAGCTTATATCGGAGCGCTGCGTGGACTCTGGCTTTGAGCTCAGGGAGAAAGAACGGCTTGGGAATATAGTCAAACGCCCCTGCCTGAAGCGCTCGGGCGATCTCCTCTTTCTTTTTTGTCACCGTCACCATGACTATTGGTATGTGTTTGGTCACTTCGTCACTCGTCAACTTCTGCGTCGCCTCGACCCCGTCCATAACGGGCATGACCACATCCATGACGATGACATCTGGTCTCAAGGCGATGGCCGTGCTTACCGCCTCAGCGCCATTCCCTGCGGCGAGCACCGTGAATCCCTCAAGTTGGAGCTCGACCCGGAGGAGATCTCTCACCTCGCTCTCGTCTTCGACGACGAGCACGATAGGGGATTTCTTCTGTCCCTTTAGACCGTCAACCATCGTATCCTCCCTGCTTTCCCAGGTACAGAACAGTCGCCATAGACAGCACATTCTGTACCAAAATCTTCGGGAGGCCTCATGGCTGGCGCAATCGAGGCAACGGGTTGGATGGGCAGCACCTTCACTCTCGCCACAGGTGAGGCAAGGCCTGTCGAGAACCGGGGACTCGGCCCGCTTGAGGCGAGAGAAGTGATTGTTCTCTCTGGTCTCGTATCTGTGCCTTTGCTGTTGACTTTCCAGCAGGTCAGTGGTGCTTCTGACAGGACGGGATGGCCCCTTTGGACCGCGGAAGTCTGGTTCCTTCAAGAGTCGGACTTACCCCCGGGCCTCCCGTGGGCGGTCGAGAGGCGCCGCCCCTCCATCTCCAAACGTATTGCGTTGAGCAAGGGCGGTTCGGAGGCCGGACGAAGCGACGGTACGGCGACCCTTCGGGGGCAGATTACCCGCTCTCACGGTGTCGCTGGATGCCCGTGCAGACGTGGGGCTGACTCTTCGGTTTTGCAGCAACCCGCTAATAGACGAGGGTCGCTTTTGCTGTCAATATCTCCTGGGTAAGCGCCGCCGCCGCGGTGGCCTTTGCGCCTTCGATGAGATCGGACTCGCCGATCTTGCGCTCCTTGATGCACGGCACACAGACCATAATCCGCCCTCCGGCCTCCAGGAAACTCGTCATTAAGTCTTTAAGAGGCGGGAGGCCAGCAGCAAAGATGTTGTCGAGGTATCCCTTCTTGGCCAGGAAGACTCCCGTGCCTTGCAGGGCCACCACCGCCTCCACCTCCATGGCCAGAGCTGCGTTCGCCAGCACAAAGGGCAGGGTTGCCCTCTCCGTATCCTCGCCTGCGTGGGTCACGATGTACACGATCTTTTCTGTTTCGGACATGGGTATCTCCTTTCTCTGTTTCGCGAAAACCTGGATGAAGATGCACACCTACAAATGTTAATTGACCCTCCCGAGCGCCTCACCCGCAACCTGAGCGGTGGGCTGATGGGTGGCCAAAACGCATTCTTCAAGCACAGCGAGCGATCACCGTGGAGAGGTCTTCCGCCTCCAGGCCTCCCCTCCGCAGATTCGCCATGCAAATCGGGCACATGGCCACAA
>Ga0187773_10000884_pt1 | contig 12018 bp, 9 predicted proteins | sample 0216_BV02_MP05_1_FD_133133 | JGI IMG/M metagenome (GOLD analysis project Ga0187773, IMG submission 133133) | Tropical peat soil microbial communities from peatlands in Department of Meta, Colombia - 0216_BV02_MP05_10_MG | ecosystem: Environmental > Terrestrial > Soil > Wetlands > Peat | place...
CAATCCTGACTTCGTTCCCCAAAAGCCGGGAAAGACGCCGCGCTACTGGCTTTAGCGAATAGTGTTCATCGTACTTTCCTTCTTCAGGCCGCCCCAAATGGGACATCACCATGACTTTTGCGGACGCCTTGAGCGCGTACTCAATGGTCGGCAACGAAGCCAGGATGCGCGTATCATCCGCCACCTCATCGTTTTTCAGCGGCACATTTAAATCTTCGCGGATCAGCACCCGTTTGCCCGCAAGATCAAGATCGGTCATCTTCAAGACAGTCATTGCCGGATCATTTCGCACTCATCCAAGCAACCGTTACATCCAACATGCGGTTGCTAAATCACGAGCGTTGTGGCTTCGGGCGCAGGCTTGCTCCCGCTTAACATCGCGACGCGATGTTAGCCTCCGCCGCAACGAGCGGCGATCAGAAACTGGCTTCATTTCGCATTCATCCAGGCAACCGTCACGTCCAGCATGCGGTTGCTAAATCCCCACTCGTTGTCATACCAGGACAGTACCTTTACCAGCGTGCCGCCGGCGACTTTGGTAAGAGAAGCATCGAAGATCGAAGACGCAGGATCATGATTGAAATCTATCGAAACTAGCGGCCAATTGTTGTAGCCAATAATACCCTTCAATTCTCCCAGCGAAGCCTGATTCATCACAGCGTTCACTTCTTCGACAGTAGTGGGGCGCTTCGCGGTGAAGGTCAAATCTACCAGCGAAACATTGAGGGTCGGTACGCGCACTGCGAAACCATCGAGCTTGCCCTTAAGATCGGGCAGCACCAGTCCCAATGCTGCTGCTGCACCGGTTTTGGTCGGGATCATCGACATGGTGGCAGAGCGGCCGCGGCGTAGGTCTTTGTGATACGAATCAATCAACACTTGGTCGTTGGTATAGGCGTGCACGGTTGTCATCAAGCCGCTCACAATTCCGATTTTCTCGTGCAGCACTTTCGCAAGCGGAGCAAGGCAATTCGTAGTACAGGATGCGTTCGAAATTACTGTGTCGGAAGCTTTCAGATTTCCGTGGTTGACCCCGTAGACAACCGTTGCATCCACATCCTTGCCCCCCGGAGCAGAAATGATAACTTTCTTCGCTCCGGCTTTAATGTGAGCGGAGGCTTTTTCCTTGCTGGTGAAAAGTCCTGTGCATTCGTGCACCATGTCAATGCCCAAGTCTTTCCATGGCAATTCGGCGGGATTGCGAATCGCGAGTACCTTAATTCGCTCGCCGTTGATAATCATGGCATCACCTGCCACTTCAATGCTGCCCTGAAATCGTCCGTGCACCGTGTCATAGCGGGTAAGATGCGCATTGGTTTCGGCGTCACCCAAATCGTTGATGGCGACAATCGTGATCTCCCGGTTGCGTCCGGATTCATACAGCGCGCGCAAAATATTGCGGCCGATGCGTCCGTAGCCGTTAATAGCGATACGAATGGCCATCGTTTTTGCTCCAGGAAAAAATTAATATTTTCCAATAGCGGGCGCCCGAAGCGCGCCGCATAGTGGGCTCAAGCACCGCTAGTTACTGCGTTTACCACGTCGTTATTCCGACTCCGTGCGCCTTGCTTGTCGTTTTAGTTTGAAGCTTAGCGCGTCAGTGTGCGGCCGCATTTGACGAATATCAAATTTTTATGACGCTCCTCACTGCATTCACCACGTTTTCCACTGTAAATCCGAAGTATTTGAACAAATCTGCCGCGGGAGCAGACTCGCCAAAGCGATCTATTCCGACCACCGCGCCTTCCGACCCAACATATTTGCGCCAGTAATCGGTGACACCCGCTTCGACAGCCACACGTGCCACCCCCTTGGGCAGGACCTCGGATTTATAAGCGTCCTTCTGACGGTCGAAAACGGAGGTACAGGGTATTGACACCACCCGTACCGGGACGCCTTCTTCGGCAAGGGCTTTTTGTGCGCTCATCGCCAGCGCCACTTCCGACCCAGTCGCTAGAATTGCCGCGCGCGGATTTCCTGCTGAGGCTTCGGAAAGAATGTAGCCACCCTTCGCGATGTTTGTGATCGTGGTGACGTCTCGTTTTAGGAACGGCACGTTCTGACGCGTAAACAACAGACACGAAGGCCCGCTTTTGCGCTCGATTGCCTGCGCCCAGGCCACTACCGATTCCACGGTATCGCAGGGACGCCATACGTCCATGTTGGGTATATAGCGCAGGGTTGCAGCTTGTTCCACCGCCTGATGTGTCGGCCCGTCTTCACCAAGCCCGATGGAATCATGGGTGAACACAAAAATCGCGCGAACTTTTATCAACGCGGCCATGCGCAGCGCATTGCGCGCGTAATCAGAAAATATAAGGAAGGTCCCCGCATAAGGGATTAGGCCGCCATGCAGCGCCAATCCGCTCGTTATGGCGGTCATGCCGAATTCGCGCACACCGTAATAAATGTAATTGCCGCCAGTTTTCTTATCGACAGCTTTCGAACCTGACCACATCGTGAGATTCGAGCCGGTGAGATCTGCGGAGCCGCCGATCAACTCGGGTAGCAGCGGCGCCAAGCCTTCAATCGCATTCTGCGAAGCCTTGCGGGTGGCAATGCTCTCTGCTTTCTCATTCACTCGGGAGATAAGCTGCTTCACATGATCCCGCCAAGCGGCGGGAAGTTCGCCATTGATGCGTCGTTGGAACTCGGCTGCTTCATGTGGAAACTGTAATGCATACTCGCCAAACTTGCGCTGCCAATCCGCTTCAAGCTTGGCTCCGCGGCTACGCGCATCCCAACCCTCGTATACGTCTTTTGGGATTTCAAATGGCGGATAATTCCAGCCGATATTGGCGCGGGTGGCAGCTACTTCCGCTTCGCCCAATGCTGCTCCATGCGCCTCATGCGTGCCAGCCTTATGAGGCGCCCCCTTGGCGATCACTGTCTTACAGCATATCAAGGTCGGCCTATCGTCGATTTGCCGGGCGGCACGGATCGCCGCATCGATTGCCGCGCTATCATAACCGTCCACATTGGGAATCACATGCCATCCGTAGGCTTCGAAGCGCTTGGGAGTATCGTCGGTAAACCACCCTTTGACGTTGCCGTCGATCGAAATCCCATTGTCATCGTAAAAGGCGACGAGCTTGTTAAGCCCCAAGGTGCCGGCAAGCGAGCAGGCTTCGTGCGAAATGCCTTCCATCAGACAGCCATCGCCAACGAATACATACGTGCGGTGGTTGACGATGTCGAAACCGGGTCGGTTGAAGGTAGAGGCGAGCACCTTTTCCGCAATTGCCATGCCCACTGCATTGCCAAGGCCCTGGCCAAGAGGACCTGTAGTAGTTTCAATCCCTGGAGTACATGCGTATTCGGGGTGTCCCGGGGACTTCGAATGAAGTTGCCGGAATTGCTTCAGTTCCTCCATAGGCAGGTCGTAGCCGGAAAGGTGCAAGAGCGCGTACTGAAGCATGCAACCGTGGCCATTGGAGAGTACGAAACGGTCGCGATCCGGCCATTTGGGATTGGCTGGGTTATGCCGCAAATGGTGGTTCCACAACACCTCGGCGATATCCGCCATCCCCATCGGCATTCCCGGGTGACCGGAATTCGCTTTCTGCACGGCGTCCATTGCCAGCGCACGAATGGCGTTGGTCAGATCGTTCCGTGTTGCCATTTCAGAGTCTCAAACATAATGGAACGCATATTGCGGTGACCGATCCTGATTGCCTTTAGACACGTGGCAGGCTGACCAATAGTGCCCAACTCCCGAGCTTGGAAATTGAGCATACCTGGCTGAATTATATAACGGAGTGTTTAACGCGGTAGAGCAATTCTTGGCCGATACTTATTGTTCCTGATTGCGCCTTCCCATCTTGATGCCAAGTTGTTTCAGCTTGCGGTACAGGTGGGTGCGCTCCAACCCTACTTTTTCAGCGATCCGGCTCATGTTGCCTCGCTCTTTGTTAATGTGGTGCCTGAAGTAGACTCGTTCAAACGCTTCTCGCGCTTCACGCAGACCGACGTCCAGGGGTAGCGCATGGTCCGCCACCCGCGGTTCAATGTCAAATTGTGATAGCACGCGGTTGACTTCGTTGACACTGATTTCCCTCTCGAGCGAAGTGAGCGCCAAAGTCTTTACCGCGTTTTCCAACTGAATCAGGTTGCCGGGCCAAGAGTAATTGCGCAATGTGTTAAGCGCTGAAGTGCTGAATTCGCGCAACGGCGCTTCACCTGCTTCGACACATCGTGACAACATGAGCCTTGCGAGATCGGGAATGTCCTCACGGTGTTCGCGCAGGCTGGGTACACCAAGACTGAGCACGCTGAGCAACTGGTACAGGCCGCCGTCAAATATACCCTGGCCCACCAATTCTGGGAGGAGCTTTGCAGTGGCGCAAACAAGTCGCACGTTGTACTTTCCGACCTTGCTGATGAGCAGCATCAGCCCCTTTTGTTCTTGTTTAGTAAGGTCCCCAATCTCGCCTATGAACAGCAATCCATCATGCGCTTGCTGCAGCAAATCTAAGGGGGCGTCAACCAGCTGCGCGTGATTTTCAAGAGCAACCCACGGCGTGTTCGGCTGGTGCAGAAACCGCGCGCACAGCTCGACCCCGCAGCCAACTTCCCCAACCAGCAATAATGGCAGGTTGACATTGGCGATCTGTTCCATGCGTTTTTTGAGGTCAGCGATTCTTGGCGACTTGCCAAGGCTCGCCAGCGAAAGCAATTGCTGGGATTGGGCCGTGCCGCGCTTGAGCGCTTGCCCCACTGTATTTAGTAGTTTCTGCATCGCGATAGGTTTTTCGAGGAAATCAACTGCGCCGATGCGCGTTGCCTCCACAGCCGTATCGATAGTACCGTGTCCGGACATCATCACCACCGGCATGGTTAGTAGCCCGTTGCTCGCCCATTCCTTGAGCAGTGTTATTCCGTCGGTATCCGGCATCCAGATATCCAGCAATACCAGATCGGGGCGCATTTCCATGCGCTGGGCTCGCGCCTGACTCGCATTTTCAGCGAGCTTGACCTGATAACCTTCATCTTCGAGGATTTCCGAGAGCAACTCGCGAATGCCCACTTCGTCGTCTACCACCAAAATTTGGTTAGTTGCCATCTAGGGTTTTCTCATGCTGCGCGCGCCAGCGGCAACGAAATGCTGACGCAAGCTCCGTGCGGTTTGATGTTTTCGATGCGAATAACACCGCTGTGCTCGTCCACGATCCTCTTGACGATAGCAAGCCCTAGCCCGGTCCCCTTAGGCTTACTGGTCACATAGGGCTCAAACAGCCGCGTCATCAGCTGTTCTGGAAATCCGCTGCCGTTATCTTGGATGCTCAGTTGTATGTGGCTGCCGTACGTTTCGGTGCGCACCATAATGCTCGGCGAGGGCACTTCAGCCAGCGCGTCCTGGGCGTTTTGCAATAAATTATGGATAACTTGGCGGAGCTGGGTCTTGTCGCCCATGACTCTTGGGAGCCTGGATGCAAGATCCAGCTTGATAGTTAACGCCGGCGATTCATAAAGGGCCAGCACTTCGCGCAATAAATCATTGAGATCAATTAGCTGAAGGCTAGTTTCGGAGGAGCGTGCGTAATCGCTGAATGCATTTACCATGTTTTGCATGGCCGCAACCTCGCTGATAATTGTTTGCGTCGAGCGTTTCAAGATTTCCAAATCCGGTTTGTCGAGCTTATCCGCTAACTTATGCTTGAGCCGTTCAGCAGAGAGCTGGATGGGCGTGAGCGGATTTTTAATTTCATGTGCCAACCGTCGCGCCACTTCGCCCCAGGCCGCATCGCGCTGCGCCTGCAACAAATGGGTGATGTCATCAAACACCACCACATAACCGGATTGCGCCGCGCGATAAAGGTTGCTGCCACGCAACAGCAGCACGCGAGTCCCGGATTTTCCCGGATATTCTATCTGTTTCTCCCATTCGTCAGCAGAAGATTGCTTAAACGAAGAGAGAATTTGCTCGCTCAGGCTGCGCAGTGCAATGTTGCCCGTGCCCCATTCTTCCAAGCCGGACCCCTGCAGTTGGTCGAAGTCGGCTTCCAGTATATGGACCGCACTGAGGTTTGCTGAACGCAGCTTGAAATTTTCGTCGAAGGCCAACACTCCTGCCGATAAATTGGCAAGCACACTTTCCAGGTAAGCCTTGGCGGTTTGCAGTTGCTCCTGATGCCGTTCCGCGGCAGCTCTGGCATCGGATAACTGACTTGTCATCACATTGAACGACTGCATCAATATTCCGAGTTCATCGCGGCTTTTCACAGGCGGCCGTTGGCTGAAATCCCCTTGTGCAACGGCGCGGGTTCCCTCAGCTAAAACTTCAAGCGGGGCGCTCAAGCGTTCACTGATGAGAAATGCCAGCGCTAGCGCTGAGAGCCAGGCGAGCAGTAGCGTGAGGGTGAGCGTCAAAGCATAAAGCCGTTTTAATCCGAGTCGGGAGAGCGAAAGTTCTTGGTAATCGCGGTACACTGCCTGCACGGTTTCGGCATCTTGCGCCAATTGACGTGGCACGGGCTGCAACAGTTGTAGTACGCGCATGTCATCGCTGAGACTCAGCACGTTAACCGGGACGACCACGCGCAGATAAAGACCTTTGCCCGGAATAGTATCAATGCTGCTATACGCTTGCTGCTGCCGAAGTTGCTTGAGCAAAATGGTGTTCGGTAAATCCGGCATCAAGACACCGCGCTCGCTAGTTGAAAAAGCGATTATATTACCGCGCGGGGTGAACAATGCGGCTTCCTGCACCCCGAGTTGTTCGCGCAAGTTGTTTATCGCGGTGAGGAGCTCGGCCGCAGGCGTTTCGGAAAGCGATAATGCTGCCATGTCAGCTTTCTTGTTCAGGTCCTTGAGCATATTGTCAAGCGTCGTACGCCCCAGACTCAAGCCGCCTTCCAGCGCCTTGTCTACGCGCACATCGAACCAAGACTCGATGCTCTTCGCCAGAAACTGCACCGAGACACCGTACACCAGGGCGCCGGGCAGCACTGCCATCAGCGAGAAAAACAACACCAGACGCAAAGTAAGTTTTGAGCCGAATACGCGGGCCGCGAGTTTCTTGCGCAGCACCGACAACTGATAAAATACCAAGCCCAAAAGACACAATGCTGTCACGCCGTTCAGCGCCAGAAGTAAAGGATAATTCCGGGCGAACAAAGCCGTATTGGCACTTGCGGTGGAGAGCAAAAACAGCAAAACCGCCCCAAGTCCTAGACACAGGATCAGGAAGTATTTCATTCCTCGCTCCAGCTCACGGCGTGATCTCCCATCGGTACCAATCGGAACTCAGAGTCCAATCGTTCGACGCCAGCGCATTCACCTGGAACGGCTTTGGCAGCTGGGACAGGTCGAGCTTCATGCGCAATGCTGCGGTATATTTCTGGTCTTTTTGTAGCGCGTCCTTATCCGCAACCAGACGGTTATGCAATTGACTCATTACGTTCACCGCTTCGTCCAGAGTAGCGTAATTCTGAAACAGCGCGCCTACGCTCAAACGATACTGCCGGGTGAGCGCGTTGTAGCTCAGCTTGAATTGCTGATGCAGCACCACAACTTTTTCATCGAACCAATACCATCGCGGGCGCACCAATTCAAACTCTGTCACGAAATATAATGCGACTCCCTTATTCAGCGCGTCTTCCAGCGTATGCGTAAAACTGATATCGAATTCCGCGCTGAGTCGGTATCCGTCTGAATCCGCTTCCAGCTGCGCGCTGCGCACCTGGATGCCTTCAGCGAACGAAGTTCCTGGAGCTAGAGCAAGCCAGAACACCACCGCGTAGGTAATTCTGTGCCAGCGCGGCAAGATCAAAAACCGCCTAAGTCTTGCGGAGCAGGGCGTAGAAAAAACCATCGTGCTGGCTGTCGGGTAATAATTGACTTTGCGTGTTGAGCGGCAGAAGCTCGGAGTTGCGGTGCCGTTCAAGAAATGCGTCGACTTGCCGGCCGTTTTCTTCGGCAAAAACCGAGCACGTAACATACAGCAATTTACCACCTATATCCAGGCATTGCCATAATGAATCCAAGATGCGCCGCTGCGCAACGACATACTGCGCAATGTCGGTTTCACGTCTCAACCACTTGATGTCTGGGTGACGACGCACCACCCCTGAAGCTGAACAGGGAACATCGGCGAGGATGCGCTGGAACGGCCTGCCGTCCCACCAACTTCGCGGATTCGCAGCATCGCCGCAAATGACACGAGCTTCAAGCTTTAACCTTCGCAAATTGTCTTCAACGCGGCGCAAGCGGTCGGCGTCATTATCCAGCACAGTAAGCTCAAAATCGCCCAGTTCCAGGATATGCGTGCTTTTGCCCCCCGGGGCAGCACATGCATCAAGCACTCGCATTCCAGGTTTTGCATCCAGTAGCGGCGCCGCCAACTGTGCTGCGGCATCTTGAACCGTAACCATGCCCTCGGCAAAACCCGGGAGATCCTTCACGGGAACCGCATGCTTGAGTAACAGCGCTTCACCGCCAAGGTCTTCCGCTTCAATGCCGGCTTTTTGGAGCTGCACTAGATAATCCCGCTTGTTCGTAGCGCGGCGGTTAACGCGCAAGGTCATCGGGGGATGGAGGTTGGAGGCTGTCAAGATAGCATCATAGTCACGCGGGTATTGCACTTTGAGTTTGTCGATCCACCATTGTGGATGCGAGTAACGTGCGACTTCCTGGGCCGCGGCTAGATCCTGCACGGTTTCCGGTTTACGCAAAAAGTTGCGCAATATTGCGTTCACTAGCCCCATTGCATGCCGCTGATTGAGCGCGGCGGCGGTTTTCACTGCATGGTCTACCACCGCATACGGGGCGGCCCTGGTGTGCCGCAACTGATACAAGCCAACCAAAATCAATGCATGCAGCCGCTGATCGCGCAGAGGTACTTTTAGGAAGTATTCAAGCAAAACCTGCAGCTGTCCGTAATACCGTAGCGTGCCGCAACTCAAATCTTGGACAGCTGCGCGTTGCCGCGGGCTCAACCCTGGATAACGTTGCCACAAAGAGGAAAGAAATTGCGACAGATTCCGGCCGGCCAGAACCTGGCTCACGGCGAGGCTAGCCAAGCGCTGCACTTCAACCATCGCATTCGCCGCCGGCGCGGTTTACGCTTTCGCCATAGCCAAAAGACGGGCGATGCGTTCTTCAGTTGAGGGATGAGTACTAAACAACCCTTGTACACCACCTCCAGAGAGCGGGTTGATGATCATCATCTGCGCGGTCTCGGGATGCAATTCCGCCGCTGCCATAGGCTGACCGCGGGCGTACCGCTCGATTTTTTCCAGGGCGGACGCCAACGCTTGTGGATCACCCGAGACTTCAGCGCCACTCCGGTCAGCGTCGAATTCACGAGACCTGGAGATTGCCAGTTGTATTAACACCGCGGCAAGCGGCGCTACGATCATAATAAGCAATGCCACCAGCGGGTGCACATTGCGCTCATTCTGGCTGCTTCCACCAAAAAGCAGGCCCAGCTGCGCCATAGACGAGATCGCTCCGGCGATTGTCGCGGAAATAGTCGAAATTAGAATATCGCGGTGCTTAACGTGCGACAATTCGTGCCCCAGCACACCCCGTAACTCGCGTGGTGTGAGCAACTGCAAAATTCCGGTCGTAGCGGCCACCGCGGCATGTTCGGGGTTCCTGCCGGTGGCAAAGGCATTAGGCTGCGCCTCATCGATCACGTAGACCTTTGGCATCGGAAGATGCGCGCTTTGCGCCAGTTCGCGCACGGTATCGTAGAGCCGCGGTGCGCTGTTCTCATCTACTTCCCGAGCATGGTACATCCTGAGCACTATTTTGTCCGAGAACCAGTAAACCCAGAGATTCATTGCGCCGCCAAGAATCAGAGCGACGACCATGCCCGTGCCACCGCCGAGCAGACTACCGACTACACCAAATAGCGCCACTACGGCTGCCATCAGCAAAGAAGTCTTGAGCCAGTTTGTTAGCATTGCGGTTTCCTTAGCAAATCTCGATCACCTTAGACAACAATTTTTTAAATAGTGGCGCTTTAAGTAAAATTCAAGCACCGAGACAATTACCAGGCTTGAGCTCAAAACCTTGCAGAAATTCCCTTGCAGGCATGCGCTTGCCCCCCGCCCTTTGCGCTTCCTCAATACGCATCGCTCCCACCCCGCACGCAACTACAATACTGTCTCTTTCTACGCTCACAATTTCTCCAGGTTTCCCTCCAACGTGGTCCTCGAGCCGCGCTTTCCAGATTTTCATGATTTTGCCATTTAACGTGGTGTAAGCTCCGGGGTTGGGATTAAATGCGCGCACGGCGCGTTCAATTTGCACTGCCTCGTTTTGCCAATTGATCTGCGCATCAGCATTCCCCAGTTTGGCAGCGTAACTTGCGCCTCGTTGCGCCTGGCGCTGGGGATGCAACTCGCCCCGCTCAAGTTCGCGCAGCACGCGCACGATAGCTTCTCCCCCTTGTCGCGCGAGCCTGTCATGTAAGGTCTGCGCCGTTTCATCTGCTGCAATCTTCATACGGGTTTGCAACAATACCGGCCCGGTATCCATACCCTCATCCATCTGCATAATGCTGATGCCGGTCTCCGTATCCCCCGCAAGTAACGCATGCTGAATCGGCGCCGCACCTCGCCATTTCGGCAGCAGCGATGCATGAATATTGATGCAACCCAGGCGCGGTAGCTGTAGCACCGCATTCGGCAAAATCAATCCGTATGCGGCAACCACCATCACATCCGGGGAAAGCCGGTTCATTGTCTCTAGCAACCCGGGATCTTTCAGCGTTTGCGGCTGCATCAGATCAAGTCGGTGTTTTAATGCCAGCCGTTTGACCGCGCTTGCTTTGGCTTTCATGCCGCGTCCGGCGGGCCGATCGGGCTGAGTGAGTACTAGCACTATTTTGAAGCCGGAGCGGAGTAATTGTTCCAATGCGCACGCAGCAAATTCCGGGGTACCCGCGAAGATTACCTTCATTACATTATTTTGCGCCGCATTTTTTTCAGCTTGTTGAGAATTCTCGCTTGCTTGAGGCGGGAAAGATATTTGACGAATACTTTACCTTTTAGATGATCAATCTCATGCTGAATGCAAACGGAGAGCATTCCATCGGCATCCAGCGTGAAGGTTTTACCCTCATTATCCAGCGCCCGGACCGTGACGCGCTCCGCACGCTTTACTTTCTCGAAAATTCCCGGTACTGAGAGGCAGCCTTCCTCGCAATCGGAGACGCCACTGCTCGCGAGAATCTCAGGATTGATAAACGTCAGCAGCTGGTCATGCGTCTCCGAAACGTCGATCACGATTGCTTGCTTATGCACATCCACTTGAGTCGCAGACAAACCTACGCCTGGCGCGGCGTACATTGTTTCCGCCATGTCGGCCACCAGCTTTCGTATCTCTTCATTCACCGTTACAACGGGTTTTGCTACGGTATGCAGGCGCGGGTCGGGATATTGCAGAATTCTCAAAAGTGCCATTTTCGCTTGCTAATTTAATAAACCACATGCAGAATTTATACTAACTGCTGATTTCTAATGGAGTATGGTACACTTAAAGTGTCCCAGAATCTCAGATTTGAATTACCGCGGGGAATCCGATGACTGATAAAAATATTATATCGCTGATTCTGATTTCGGGTCTGGTGTCTGCGCTAGCCGCAGCGGAGGAGCCCGCGCAGGTGACCGATGTGCCTGCGCAAGCCGCAGCGGGCGAGCCTGTTGAAGCAGCACCGAAAGAATCGATTCGCTTGCAGGACAATCCGCCGGATCGTTACGTTGTAGTCAAGGGTGACACCTTGTGGGGCATCTCGAAGCGTTTTCTGAAGGATCCTTGGCAATGGCCACAGGTCTGGGGTATGAACCGGGAGCAAATCAACAACCCGCACCTTATTTACCCGGGTGATATTATCGTGCTTGATCTGTCGCGCCAAGCTCCCACCCTACATTTGGTAAGAGGGGAGGAGGTTGGCGGGGGCGTCGTCGGGGGCGTCGTCGGAGGCAGGGAAACTGTTAAGCTAAGCCCGCAAGTTCGCGTAGAGGCCAGGGAGCGCGCCGCGATACCCACCATCCCGAGAGCTGCGATCGA
>Ga0187773_10000886_pt1 | contig 12015 bp, 9 predicted proteins | sample 0216_BV02_MP05_1_FD_133133 | JGI IMG/M metagenome (GOLD analysis project Ga0187773, IMG submission 133133) | Tropical peat soil microbial communities from peatlands in Department of Meta, Colombia - 0216_BV02_MP05_10_MG | ecosystem: Environmental > Terrestrial > Soil > Wetlands > Peat | place...
CGGCCCAGCCGCCCCGGAAGAGCCTCGCCGGTAACCCGTCGACGCGGCCGACACCGAGCCGGGGCAGCACGACGTAGCGGTTGACGGCCCCGCCGCCGGCGAGGAGCAGCACGAGGAGCAGCTTCACCGCGAGCACGCGGCCGTATGCCGTCTGCCACAGCGCCGCGAGGGTCGGGACCTCCGTCACCACCGCATAGGCGCCGCTGAGGAGCACCGCGAGCAGGCACCAGCCCGCCAGACGGGAGAAGCGCTGCATCAGGTCCGCCAGGAGCGGAGCCCGCCAGCCGGCGGCGTCGCGGAGCAGGAGCCCGCCCAGGACGAAGAGCCCCCCGGTCCACGCGGTGGCCGCGACGACGTGGACGCAGTCGAGCCCGACCGCCGCGGAGGCGTCGCCCCAGTCGGCGGCGTGGCCGATCAAGCTCACGCTGAGCGCCACCCAGAGGACGAGCGGCGTCTCGAGCGGGCGGGCCCACCACCGTCGCGTCCCGGCGACCGGCAGCAGCGCCAGCAGCGCCGCGACGCGCGCCGCCCAGACCGCGCCGTAGTGGGTGCGTGCTACCACGACCGGAATGGCCGCCCATGCGCTCCCCGGCCCGCCGCTCATGGTCACGGCACGCAGCCAGAGCTCCGCGATCCCGACCAGGAGGAGCGCGGCGATGCCGCCCAGACGCAGCGCGCGCAGGCGCCCCCTCGCGGCGTCGAGCGCGGTCTCGTGGGCGGGGAGCACGAACCGGTCGACCGCGACGCCGCCGACCAGGCCGGCCAGGGCCACGAACTCGACCCAGCGGACGAGCCAGGCCGCGATCAGCATCACTTGATCCGGAAGGGAAAGCTGCCCTCGGTCCGGTGGCCGTCGCGCGCGATGACGGACCAGTACACCTGATAGCGACCGGGAGGGAGCGGCGGCAGGCTGACCTCGAGCAGCGTGCGGTCGGCCGGGTCCACGTGGGCGTCGCTCCGGTCGACGCGCTTCTTGTCCATGTCCTCGACGCGGAGCGTGCTGAAGACCGGCTCGATCGCGCCGTCGAACCAGATGCGCACCGCCGGCGGGGCAGCGTCCAGGGTGTGGCCCACCCGGGGCTCCGAGTGGTCCGGGAACGCGTGCCCCCACGCGGAGGCACGCGCCACCAGGAGCAGCAGCATCGCCAGCGGTGCGCGCCGGATCACTGCGGCTGGGTCGGGCCGAGCACGCCGTGGAACGGCGTCCAGGTGAAGATCGCCGGCCAGATGTCGTCGAGATAGAAGTGCACCTGCCCGATCACGCCCAGGTTGCGGCCGGTCCGGTCGTTGACCGGGACCACGGCCTCGATGCCCAGCTGCAGATAGCGGCCGAACCAGATGATGCCCGGATTGATTGTGCCGGTCGTGCGCCCGGCGTCGGGTCCCTCGACCGGCGTCTGCATCGAGAACTCCACGATGGGGATCATCCGGTTGAAGGGCGCCCGCAGCCCGACGTCCCGCACGAACGACTGCAGGTACTGCAGGTTGTACTGCACCGAAAATCCCCAGCTGACGCTCTGGGGATTGATCTCCCGGCTGGTCGTCACCACGCCGTCGTCGTCGGTCGAGTACGTCTTCGTGTACCGGCGGGTCGGGATGTCGAAGCCGAAGGCGCCGGTGAGGGCCAGCGGCTTCAGGTATTCGACGGCCTCCGGCAGGTCGCCGAAGCCCTTGCCGAAGAACAGCTGCGGGCTCACGGTGTCGAATGAATCGGCGCCGACCTTCTTGCTCCCGGTGCCTCCGACCTCCCAGCTGACGCCCGCCGAGAGCAGCGCCTCGTGCTCGGGGCTCTTCCAGAAGACGTACTTGAGCGAGACCTCCATGTTCTGGAACCCCGAGGTCGAGCTGCCCTGATCCGGATCGAGGAAGGTGTAGGAACCGCCCAGCGACACGCCCAGGTCCGGGCTCAGGCGCTTCGAGAGCTCGGCGCTCAGGTCGGTCTGGAGCGTGGGGATGTTGTCCTGCGTCCCGTCGCCGGGCACGCGAATGTGGGACACCGTCGGCAGCGACAGCTCGTCGGCCACGAACGGATCGTCGATGGTCAGTGTGGCCGGGAAGAAGCGCTGGCCGACCAGGCCGTGGGCGGCAGCCGGTCCGGCCGAGACCAGCGCCATGCTCGCCGCCCACAGCAGGGCGGCACATCGTCTCGTGCTCATGTCTTTCCCTCCGGGGCGCGAAGCGAGCCGGCGACCGCGGCCGCGCTCACGCCCGCTCAGTGAGATCTGGCGATCAGTGGTTCGGGGGGAACCGGAGCGGGACGATCAGGCGGGGGGAGCCCGTCCCCATTGGAGACGCTGGCGCGGGGCGAGCGAGACGTCGTTGGTCGGGCCGAGCGGGAGAGCGCAGACGCGGGCGACCGGCTCGGCGGCCGGCGGGTCATCGCCCTCGGCCCACGAGAGGTGGTGCGAGCCGACGAGCACGGCACACGCCGCGGCCGATTCGGGGTCGCCCAGGTGGTGGACCGAGTGCACGGCGCTCTCGAGCGTCAGGACGGACACGGCCAGGGTGAGCGCGAGGGCCAGCGCGCGCCCTAGGAGGTGGCGAGCCACCAGCCGGATGAGCCCCGCGCCCGTGGCGAGCATCAGCGCCACGACGAGGCCGATCGCGATGGGTCCGATCGGCAGGGGGTATCCGATCGCGGAGGCGTGGGCGTGAAGGTCCCGTAAGGGCCCGGTCGGGTGGGCCAGGGCCGTCTGCGACCCGGAGAGGAGCGCCAGCACGGTCAACCCCCCGAGGATTCGCGCGCCGGGACCTGGTGAATCCATGACCCGCGGGTCACTCTGCTCGCCGGGTGGTCGCTTGTCAAGCGAGCCCGGATCTCCGGGGCTAGGTGGAGCGGTAGTTCGTGAACTGGAGCGCGATCCCCAGGTCCTTCGCCTTGAGCATCGCGATCACTGATTGCAGATCGTCCCGGCTCTTGCCGGTGACCCGCACCTGCTTTTCCTGGATCGAGGCCTGGACCTTCAGCTTCGAGTCCTTGATCAGGCGGACGATCTCCTTGGCCTTCTCCACCGGGACCCCGTCCTGGAGCGTGATCTTCTGACGGATCTGCCCCCCGCCCGCCGGCTCCGGGTCGTTGATGGTGAGGGCCTTGAGATCGATCCCGCGCCGGTGCAGCTTGGACTGGAGAATGTCGAGCACCGCCCTGAGCTTCATGTCGTCGCCCGATGAGAGGACGATGTCCATCTTCTCGGGAGTGATCTCGTTCTTGCCACCCTTGAGATCGTAGCGGGTGGCGATCTCCCGTCGGGCCTGGTCGATGGCGTTGGTGACCTCCTGCATGTCGATCTTGCAGGCGATGTCGAAGCTGTTCTCGGCGGCCATGGCGTGAGCGCCTCGCTAGCGCGGATCGAGCGGCACCACCGCCGCATCCTTCGGCGGCGTGAAGGCGAACAGGGTGTCGCTGAGCCCGGGATTGATGGCGACCTTGTTGAAGGTCATCGTGACCGTGTTCTGGAACTGATCGTAGAGCACCGCCTGCCGCACGACGTGGTCCTTCGGATCGACCGTGAGCACCAGGCGCGTCAGCAGTGGCGTGGGCTGCTTCGGCGTGAGATCGAGCACCGGCCGCCCGGTGCCGTCGCGCGGGCTCGCCGGGTTGAGGAAGCGCACCGTGAACTCCTCGCGGATCCTGCCGAGCCCGGAGAGGAAGCTCCCCGCCGGCCCCGCGAGCGCCTTCGGAGCGTTGCCCTTGTTCACCTGGTTCAGCTCGGGCGTGTAGACCCAGAGCCAGGTCCCGTCGGAGACGATCTGCTGCGGCGCCGGGCTCTTGTAGTCCCAGCGCATCTTGCCGCCCTTCTTGAGCAGCACGGTCCCCTCCGCGGTGATGTCCTGGCCGAGGCTCTTGTTGCGCGCGGTCTGGGTGAACTCCGCGCGGAGGTCGGTGATCTTGCCGTAGGTGGACTCGACGCCGTTGACGACCTCGTCGAGGGTCTGGGCGAAGGCACCGACCGGGAAGAGGAGAAGACCGAGGAGCAGAGAAGTGAGGAGCGGACCCGGACGTGCTTCAGCTCGCACTGTCACGCCTCTTGGCCAGGTACTCGGGGCCGACCAGGATCTCGCGCGGCTTCGCGCCCTGGCCGGGCCCGATGATGCGGTCCTGCTCCATCATGTCGATGAACCGCGCGGCCTTGGGGTAGCCGAGGCCGAGACGCCGCTGCAGGAACGAGATCGAGGCTGCGCGCTGCGCGACCACCAGGTTCACCGCGTCCCAGTAGACGTCGTCGCGGTCCTCGCCGCCCCCGCCCGGGGCCGTGTCCTCGCTCGGCAGCTCGACCGTCTCGTAGACCGCGGAGCCCTGCGTGCGGAGGAACTCGCAGATGGCCTTGACCTCCTTGTCCGACACCCAGGAGCCGTGCACCCGCATCTGCCGGCTCGCACCCGGCGGCACGAAGATCATGTCGCCGCGGCCAAGCAGCTGCTCGGCGCCGTTGCTGTCGAGGACCGTCCGAGAGTCGACCTTCGAGGCCACCTGGAAGGCGATGCGCGTCGGGAAGTTCGCCTTGATGAGCCCGGTGACCACGTCCACCGAGGGCCGCTGCGTGGCGATGATCAGATGAATGCCCACCGCCCTGGCGATCTGGGCCAGTCGGATCAGCGAGTTCTGCACCTCGCCCGCCGAGACCATCATGAGGTCGGCGAGCTCGTCGACCACCACCACCCAGTAGGGTAGCCGCTCCTCCGGCGGCACCTCCTTGTTGTAGCCCTCGATGTTGCGCACCGCCTTCGCCTGCAGCTGCTTGTAGCGGGAGTCCATCTTGCCCACGATCCACTTCAGCCGCGCCGAGGCCTCCTTGGCGTCGGTGACGACCGGCGCGAGCAGGTGCGGGATCTTCTCGTACACCCCCAGCTCCAGCCGCTTCGGGTCGATCAGCAGGAAGCGGACGTCCGCCGGGGTGGCCTTGTAGAGCAGCGAGCAGATCATGGTGTTGAGGCCGACCGACTTGCCGCTGCCGGTCGATCCGGCGATGAGCAGGTGCGGCATCGCGGCCAGGTCCCCGATCACCGGGTTCCCGGTGGTGTCCTTGCCGAGGGCCAGCGGCAGCCGCCCCTTGGTCGCCACGAACTCCGGGCTGACCAGGATCTCGCGCAGGTACACGGTGGCGGTCTCGGGATTCGGGACCTCCACCGCGACGGTGCCCCGGCCCGGAATCGGGCCCACGATGCGCACCGCGGCGACCTTCATGGCCAGGGCCAGATCGTCGGCCAGGTTCACGACCTGACTCACCTTCACGCCCGAGGCCGGCTCGAACTCGTACGAGGTGATGACCGGACCGGGACTGGCCTGCACGATGTGGCCGTCGACGCCGAAGTCGTGCAGCTTCTTCTTGAGCGTCTGGGCGTTGGTCTCGAGCTCCTCGCGCGTGCGCGAGAGCGACGAGGCCGGCGCCGCCGCCAGCAGGCCGACCGCCGGCAGCTTGAACGACTCCTCGCCGCCCTTGCCGAAGTCGAAGGTCTCCTGCCAGGCCAGCCCCTTCTCGGCGAGGCCCGACTTCGCCTTGGGCGGCTCCTTGACGATCAGCTTGGGCGCCGCCGGCGCGCCCGGCATCACGGCGTCGCCGGCCGGCCAGCCGCCCGGAGCCGCGGCGGCCAGCGGCGCCGGCTCGGGGGGGGGAGCCGAGCCCCGCTCGCGCCGGGCGTCGGGCCGGCGCGAGCGCCCGAGGCGCGCCCGCAGCGTGCGCGAGAGCACGCTGTACGGGATCCGCGTGACGAAGAGCACGCCGAGGGGGATCAGGGCCAGCAGGACGATCCAGGTGCCCACGGTGCCGATCGAGACGCGCAGCGCCTCCGACACCGCCCAGCCGACGAGCCCGCCCTTGTGCAGGCGGTACGGGCTGAGCGTGTCCGAGGCTCGGGCCAGGATCCCGGTCGCGCTGACCAGCAGGATCGCCAGCCCGACCGCCGCCTGCCAGCCGTGCGCCACACGGGGCCGGACGAAGGCCGAGACGCCGTACAGGGTCAGGAGCAGCGGGAACAGATAACCGCCGTAGCCGAAGGCGTAGAAGGACGCCCAGCCGAGCCAGCCGCCCACGGGCCCGACCGGGCTGGATTGGTCGAGCGGGTGCAGGGTCGGGTCGTAGGCATAGAGCGCCACGAAGCCGAACCCGGCGAGGGCCAGCGCAAGGATGCCCTTGGCCTCCCGCACCCAGCGGCCGGGCTCGCCCTTGGGCCGGCGCCCCGCCGCCCGGCGCTTCGCTGCCCCATCCCGGGCCGGCTCGCGCGGGCCCTGCCCGTTCTGGCCGGACGGCCGCTCCGGCAGCACCTTCTCGATCGTCGCCTTCTCGGCCATCACACCTCCAGGATCACGGGCAGCACTATCGGCTTGCGCTGGAACCGCTGGTTGATGAACCGGCGCGCGGCGCTGCGCACCATCGCGCCGACCAGCTCGCGGTCGAACACCTCCGGCTCCTGCCGCGCGGCCAGGGCGTCCCGAACCGCGCCCTTGACCTCGTCCATCAGCGCGTCGGCCTCCTTCATGTAGACGAACCCCCGCGAGGCGATCTCGGGTCCCGCCACGATCGACCCGGTGGAGCGGTCGACGGTGAGGGCGATCACCAGCATTCCTGCCTGGGCCAGGAGCTGCCGGTCGCGCAGCACCACGCTGCCCACGTCGCCGACGCCCTTGCCGTCCACCAGCACCGGACCCGCCGGGTAGGGACCGAGCACGCGGGCGCCGGAGGCGGTGACCTCGAGGCCGAGGCCGTCCTCGATCAGGAAGATGCGGTCCTTCGGGATGCCCACGCCCTCGGCCAGCCGGGCGTGCTGCAGCAGGTGCCGGTACTCGCCGTGCACCGGGACGAAGTAGCGCGGACGGGTCAGCGCGAGCATCTGCTTGAGGTCCTCCTGGCTCGCGTGGCCGGAGACGTGCACGAACGCCACGTCCTCCCACAGCACCTCGGCGCCGCGGCGGAGGAGCGCGTTGATCACGCGCCCGAGCACGCGCTCGTTGCCGGGAATCACCCGCGACGAGAAGATCACCAGGTCGCCCGGGGCCGCCTGCACGTACTTGTGCTCGCCCGCCGCGATCAGCGACAGAGCCGAGTTGGGCTCGCCCTGGCTGCCGGTCGAGAGGATGACCTGCCGCTGCGCGGGCAGCGCGGCCAGGTCCTCGAGCGGCAGGATCAGCCCGTCGGGCAGCCGCAGGTACCCGAGCTCGGCGGCGACCGCGACGTTGGCCACCATGCTGCGCCCGAGGAGGGCGACGCGCCGGTCGCAGCGGGCCGCGAGATCCAGGATCTGCTGGATCCGGTGGATGTGCGAGGCGAACGTGGCCACGATGATCCGCCCGGACGCCTCGGCGAAGCGACCCGCGAGCGCCTGCCCCACCTCGGTCTCCGACCCGGTGCGCCCGGGGCGGCCGACGTTGGTCGAGTCCGAGCAGAGCGCGAGCACGCCCCGCTCGCCGAGCGCGGCGAAGCGGGAGTAGTCGGGCTGCTGCCGGTCCACCGGATGCGGATCGAGCTTGAAGTCGCCGGTGTGGACCACGGTGCCGATCGACGTCTCGATCGCCAGCCCGATGCCGTCGGCGATGGAATGCGTGACCCGGATCGGCTCCACCGTGAAGCCGCCGATCACGAGCCGCTCGCCGGGGGCGTAGGGGCGCAGGTCGGCCTGCTCCAGCAGCCCGTTCTCGGCGAGGCGGTGCCGTGCGATCGCCAGCGTGAGCGGTGTACCGTACACCGGGACCGGGAGCTCACGCAGCAGGTAGGACAGCGCGCCGATGTGATCCTCGTGGCCGTGGGTGAGCACCACGGCCCGGAAGGCGTCGCGGTGCTCCCGGAGGTACGCGAAGTCCGGGATCGCGAAGTCGACCCCGGGCATCTCGTCGTCCGGGAAGAGCAGGCCGCAATCGACGGCCACGATGTCGGGCCCGCTCTCGACGAGCATCATGTTGAGCCCGATCTCGCCCAGACCGCCGAGCGGGATCAGGCGGACCACGGGCTCGGCAGGCACATCGACGGGGACCGGCTCTGGTCTGTAAGTTGTGTTCACGGCGGCCTTTTGATCCTACCACCGGCTCCAGGCCAGCCCAAGGAACCGGGCGGGACGCTAGCCCGGCCGAGGCCGTGGGTCGACCGCGGCCAGCCGCGCGAACTCGGCGATCGACAGGGTCTCGGCGCGCCGGCCCGGGTCGATCCCGGCCTGCTCGACCAGGCGCCGTGCCCGGTCGGTCGAGAGGGCCAGCCCGGCGGCCAGGGCATTGGCCAGGCTCTTGCGCCGCTGGCCGAAGGCGGCGCGGACCACCGCCGCGAAGTGGGCGGGGTCGGCGATCGGGACGGGCGGTTCGGCGTAGGGCCTCAGATGGATGACCGCGGAGTCCACCTGCGGCGGCGGGCTGAAGGCGCCGGGGGGCACCGAGAACGCCAGATCGACCGCCGCGGCCACCTGGGTCAGCACCGACAGGGCCCCGTAGGTCTTGCCTCCGGGCTCGGCGGCCACCCGCTCGGCGACCTCCTTCTGGAGCATCAGCACCATCTCGTCGATCAGGGGCCCGGCCGCCACCAGGGCGGCCAGGATCGGCTTGCCGACGCTGTAGGGGAGGTTGCCGACGACGAGGACGCGGCCGGCCGGATCGGGTCGGCGCTCACGCAGCCCGGAGGCGTCGAAGTGGCGGGCGTCGGCCAGCCGGATCTCGACGTGGGCGCGCCCGGCGAAGCGCGCCCGCAGCGCCTCGGCGAGCGTGTCGTCGACCTCCAGCGCGAGCAACCGCCCCGCGCGCGCGGCCAGCGCCTCGGTGAGCGCCCCGCGGCCAGGCCCGATCTCGACGACCAGGTCGGCGGCGGTGGGCCGCGCCAGATCGACGATGCGGTCGACGACGGAGCGGTCGCGCAGGAAGTGCTGGCCGAGCGCGCGGGTGCGGCCGCGAGCGGGCGCCCGTCGCATCGACGGACGCTCCGCGGCGCGCGCGTGGCGCCGCGGGCTCACCGCGGGCGCGCCTGACGCGCGCGCAGGTCCTCGAGGAGCGAGCGATACACCTCGCGCACGCGGGCCTCGGTCTGCTCGCGCGTGCCGGAGTTGTCGATGACGTAGTCGCCGTAGCGGGCCTTGATCGCGAGCGGCATCTGGCTGCTGGTGCGGGCTCGGGCCTCCTCCTCGGTGCAGCCGTCGCGCGCCATGAGCCTGCTGAGCTGCGTGGCCGGATCGGTGGTCACGACGACCACCCGGTCCATGTTCTTGGTGCCACTGGACTCCACCAGCAGGGCCGCGTCCCAGATCAGCAGGCCGTCGAAGCCGGCGCGCTCGAGGTCGGCCATGATCTGCTCGAAGCGTCGGCGGATCGCCGGGTGCGTGATCGCCTCCAGCCGCTTCCGCTTCACGGGGTCGGGGAAGACGATCGCCCCCAGCCGGGCGCGATCCAGCCGTCCGTCGGGCTGGAGCACCTCCCGGCCGAACTCGGCCACGATCTGCGCGTGCGCGGTCGTGCCCGGCTCGACCACCTCGCGGGCGAGCGCGTCGGCGTCGACAATCCGCACGCTGGGCCCGCGAAAGAGGCCGGTGACGGTGCTCTTGCCGGTGGCGATGCCCCCGGTGAGGCCCACGAGCAGGAACCGTCTCATACCGCCGACCAGTCGTCGCCCGCCTTGACGTCGACCCGGAGCGGCACGTCGAGCACGAGCGCTGACTCCATCACCTCGACGGCGAGCGGGCAGAGACGCTCCACCTCCGCCGCCGGGGCCTCGAACAGCAGCTCGTCGTGGACCTGCAGCAGCATCCGGCTCTGCAGGCGCTCGGCCCGCAGCCGATCCGCCATGCGCACCATCGCGATCTTGACCAGGTCCGCGGCGGTGCCCTGGATGGGAGCGTTGGTGGCCATGCGCTCGCCGAAGCCCCGGAGGTTGGGGTTGCCGCTGCGCAGCTCGGGCAGGTAGCGCCGGCGGCCGAGCAACGTGGTCACGAAGCCGCGCTCGCGCGCTTCCGCGACGGTGCGCGAGAGGTAGGCCTTCACCTTGGGATGCCGGGCGAAGAACCGGTCGAGGAACTCCTGGGCCTGCTTCGTCGAGATGTCGAGGCCCCGGGAGAGCCCGAAGGCGGTGACGCCGTAGATCACCGAGAAGTTCGTGGTCTTGGCGATGTCGCGCTGCTCGGGCGTCACCGACTCGAGCGCGACGCCGAACACCTCGGAGGCGGTGCGGGCGTGGATGTCCTCGCCGCGCCGGAAGGCCTCGACGAGGCTCTCCTCCCCCGAGACGTGGGCCAGGATGCGCAGCTCGATCTGCGAGTAGTCGGCGGCCACGAAGCGCCGGCCGGGCTCGGGGACGAACGCGGCGCGGATGCGGCGGCCCAGCTCGGTACGCACCGGAATGTTCTGGAGGTTCGGCGCGCTCGACGAGAGTCGCCCCGTCGCGGCCACGAGCTGGTTGAACGACGTGTGGATGCGCCCGGTGACCGGGTTGACGAGCGTGGGCAGCGCGTCCGCGTAGGTCGACTTGAGCTTGGCCAGCGTGCGGTGCTCGATGATGCGTGCGGGTAGCTCGTGGCCGATGGCGAGCTGCTCGAGCACGTCCGCGTCGGTCGAGTAGCCGGTCTTGGTCCGCTTCACCGGCGGCAGCTTGAGCTTCTCGAACAGGATGTGGGCCAGCTGCTTCGGCGAGCCGATGTTGAACTCCTCGCCGGCCAGGCTGTAGATCTCGCGCGTGGTCCGATCCAGGTTGATCTCGAGCTCGCGCGAGAGCTCCGCGAGCCGCGTCGGGTCCACCCGGATCCCGTGCCGCTCCATCTCGGCGAGGACCGCGATCAGCGGCCGCTCGATCTCCTCGTAGAGCCGCGTGAGCCCGACCTCCTCGAGCGCGCGCGGGGCCATCGCCCAGAGGTCGGCGACCCAGCGGGCCCGCGTGCCCGGCGGGGCGAGGCCCGGGCCCGCGCCGAGCAGCTCGGCACAGACCTCCTCGAGCTTGTAGTTGGTGCGCGCGGGATTGAGCAGGTAGGCCACGACCGCGGTGTCCTCGTGCGCCGGGAAGACGCCGCCGCGCGCCTGCCACCACTCGGCGAGCGGCTTGACGTCGTGACCGATCAGCCTCCGTCCGGCCAGCCCTTCGACGATCCACGCTCCCCGGTCGTTCGCGGGGCGTGGCGGTGCGGAGGCCGCCTCGTGGCCACACACCAGCAGGGCCGGCCCCGCCGACCCGTGATAGAGCCCGATCCCGGTCAGCGGCGGATCGGGCGGGACCGCCTCCCCCACCCACTCCACCGCGAGGGGCTCGCCCGCCGGGATCGAGGCCAGGTAGCCGCCGAGGCTCTCGGCGTCCGCGAGTGTCGCGCTCGGCCCGGCACCGACCTCGGAGGGCGCCTCGGTCGGCAGCTGGCGGAGCAGCGTGTAGAACTCCAGCTCGGTCCAGAGCGCGCGCAGCTTGTCCCAGTCGGGCTCGCGACGCCGGAACACCTCGAGGTCCAGGGTGATCGGCACCCGGGTGCTGACCGTCGCCAGCTCGCGGGAGAGCAGCGCCTGCTTGCGGTTGGCCGCCAGCGTCTCGCGCAGCTTGCCCGGCACGAGGGAGAGATTCTCGTAGAGCCGCTCCACACCCCCGAACTGACCGATCAGCTTGGCCGCGGTCTTCTCCCCCACCCCGGGCACCCCGGGGATGTTGTCGATGGAGTCGCCCATGAGGGCCAGGATGTCGGGGATCTGGGCGGGCTCGACGCCCCACTTCGTCTTCACCGCGGCCTCGTCGTAGACGACCCGGTCCCCGCCCCGACCGGTGGTCGAGAACACCCGCACCCGCGGGCTCACCAGCTGGAGCATGTCCTTGTCGGAGGTCACCAGGACCACCTCGATCGGCAGCTCGCGCGTCTGCTCCACCACCGTGCCGAGCACGTCGTCGGCCTCGAAGCCGGGCACCTCCAGCACCGGCACGCGGAGCGCCTCGAACAGGACCTTCACGTACGGGATCTGGCTGCGGAGATCGTCCGGCGCGGGGGCGCGCGTCTCCTTGTAGGCCGCGAACCGCTCCTCGCGAAAGGTCTTTCCCGGCGGGTCCCAGGCGACCGCGAAGTAGTCGGGCGCGTCCTCGCGCATGA
>Ga0187773_10000889_pt1 | contig 12002 bp, 9 predicted proteins | sample 0216_BV02_MP05_1_FD_133133 | JGI IMG/M metagenome (GOLD analysis project Ga0187773, IMG submission 133133) | Tropical peat soil microbial communities from peatlands in Department of Meta, Colombia - 0216_BV02_MP05_10_MG | ecosystem: Environmental > Terrestrial > Soil > Wetlands > Peat | place...
AACAAATGTGACGAGCCCTTGTTCCACAAAAGGCAGGAATGCATCTTGCTGCGCTTTGTTGAAACGGTGGACCTCGTCAATGAATAAAATGGTGTGGCGCCCAGATTGTTGCAGGGCGAACTCCGCTTTTTCAACCGCCTCGCGGATATCCTTAACACCAGCGAGGACTGCGGATAGGGCAATGAATTCTGCATTGAAGATGCTGGCCATCAGCCGCGCCAGCGTAGTTTTTCCGGATCCGGGAGGCCCCCACAAAATCATCGAATGCGGCTTGCCCGATTCAAACGCCAGCCGTAACGGCTTTCCTTTCCCCAGGAGATGCACTTGACCGATGATATCTTCAAGGCGTTGCGGGCGCAGCCGGTCGGCCAACGGCGCAGCAGGTGCCTTTCTTTCGAATAAATTACTCACCGACAATATCCGCACCCTTCGGTGGAGTAAATTTGAAGAGTTCCGGGTTCAGACGGGGATTGCGCTCCAGATCGGAGAAATGCAATACGGTGGTCTGTCCGAAACGGTCGCGCAGTTCCATAACCTGCAGGCCGGATTTATTGAATCCCATGCGTATGCTCTCAAATGAGCTCTCTTGTGTTTTCGGCAGCGCTTGCAGCCACTCCAAACCGTTACGCGTACCGTCATCCTTTAGGCGAAAATCCTTTTCGATCTCATTGCTGCCGGCAAGCAAGGCGGCCGGGCTCTCGCCCAGCGCCTGATCAAGTTTTTTGACCGTTACCTGATTCAATTCGGGGTCGTAGACCCAGAGTTTTTCACCATCACCGACGATCAGCTGTGCATAAGGTTTTTCGTAACTCCAACGAAATTTGCCGGGACGGGAAAATTCCATGGTGCCGCTTGATTTTTGTACGCTGTGGCCGTTCTTGTCAAAGAGTTCCTGGTTAAACTGCGCCTTTCCCGTTGCGGAATGCTGGATAAACTCTTTTAAGCTATCAATGCTGGATGCGTGTGCGGGAGAAAAGCTGCCAAGCGCAATAATTGCGGCGGCAAAACCGGATTTCATTAGCAAAGTTTTCGGATGATCCGGATAGTGGGCACCATGTGCCGAATGAAAGTGAGTGTGGTAGAGGGACGGGATACACGATGCAGATCGCAGTGACTCATGACGACTTCACTCGCACCCATGCGCGCCGGGCCAGCGCACAGAACAAGACAAAAAGAACTATGCATGACCAAATCCCGTTGCCATCCGGTGTGATGACCTAATAGACCGGCTTACGGGGAGAGTACGCCGCCGAATCTCCCGCCGGCACCAATACTTCCCTGTTACCATTGCTCTGCATACCGGAAACAAGACCCCCCCGCTCCATTTGTTCGATCAATCGCGCAGCGCGATTGTATCCAATGCGCAAGTGCCGCTGCACCAGCGAAATCGAGGCACGGCGCGATTTTAAAACGATGGCCACCGCTTCGTCATAAAGCGGATCGGATTCCGAAGCGGATTCGGAGGCCTCCTCGTATAAATCTGTTTCATGTCCTTCCAATACTTCGTCCACGTACTGTGGTGCGCCCAGGGCTTTCAGATAATTTACCACCCTGTGCATTTCCTGGTCCGAGACAAACGCGCCGTGTACCCGCTGAGGATAGCCCAGGCCCGGCGGCAGGTACAGCATGTCGCCTTGACCAAGCAGCGCCTCGGCTCCCACCTGATCGAGTATCGTGCGCGAATCCACCTTCGCCGAAACCTGGAACGCGATGCGGCTTGGTATATTCGCTTTGATAAGCCCGGTGATCACGTCCACTGAAGGCCTCTGCGTCGCTAATATCAAATGCACACCCGCTGCGCGCGCTTTTTGCGCAAGGCGAGCGATCAACTCTTCAACTTTCTTGCCCACCACCATCATCAGGTCCGCCAATTCATCTATAACTAGCACGATGAGCGGCATTTGCTCTAGACGCTCCGGATTATCTGGAGTCACACTAAACGGGTTGGTGAGCGGCGTGCCGGCCTTTTGCGCGTCACGGATTTTCTGGTTGTATCCGGCAATGTTGCGCGCGCCCAAGTTTGACATCAACCTAAAGCGCCTATCCATTTCTCCTGCGCACCAAAGGAGCGCATTGGCCGCCTGCTTCATATCGGTTACCACCGGCGCAAGTAAATGCGGGATGCCTTCGTATATCGAAAGTTCCAACATTTTAGGGTCGACCAATATCATCCGCACCTGCGCCGGCGAAGCTTTGTACACAAGGCTCAATATCATGGCGTTGATTGCCACCGATTTGCCGGAGCCCGTGGTGCCCGCGACCAGTATATGCGGCATTCTGGAAAGATCGGCCACCACCGGATTCCCGCTGATATCCTTGCCCAAAGCGAGGGTGAGCGGCGACGTCATCTCGGCGTATGCCTGCGAGCTCAGAATTTCCGAAAGCCGTACCACCTGGCGCTCTGGATTGGGAATTTCCAGGCCCATGCAGGCCTTGCCGGGTATGGTTTCTACTACGCGAATGCTCACCACGGAAAGCGCTCGCGCGAGGTCCTTCACCAAATTAACAATCTGGCTGCCTTTTACTCCAACCGCGGGCTCAATCTCGAAGCGCGTGATTACCGGGCCCGGATATGCCGCCATTACCTTCGCCTCCACTCCGAAATCCATTAACTTTTTCTCAATTAATCGCGAAGTGAATTCCAGCGTGTCGGCGGACAGCGCCTCAACTTCATCGCCCGGTTTATCGAGCAGATGTAACGGGGGCAAGGGTGTATCCGGCAAGTCTTCAAATAGCGGTACCTGTTTCTCACGCTCGACGCGCGCCGACTTGGGGATTTCCGAAATCGGCCGTTCGATGTGGATCGGTTGATGGTCCTCGAGGCGCTTTTTTTCTACTTCAACGAACACCTCGCGCCGGCTCGACGCCACCTTACCTACCCGCCTATCCCGCCAGCTCCTCAATGATTCGATTACGAACAGGTAGCTGTCTTCAATTAAACCGCCGATACGTTCGAACAGCTTTATCCAAGAAAGGCCACTGAACAGCGTGAGGCCGATAGCAATCAGCATCAACAGAACTAACGTGCCTCCGACATATCCCAAAGCATTTACCGCAACCTTGCTGATTATTGCACCCAGCATGCCCCCGGGCGCAAGCGGCAGCGCCGCTTTAATGCTGTAGAAGCGCACTGCCTCCATCCCGCTGCTGGCGATAAGCAGTATGACAAACCCGCAAGCGGCAACGATAAACGACCGGCGGTCACTTGAACCCACGCTGTCAATGCGTTTGTAACCCCACCAAGTCGCAAACAGAAGAAACACCGCCCACCAATAAGCGGAAATTCCGAATAGATAGAGCAGAATATCGGCAAGCCAAGCGCCAAAATGACCTCCCAGGTTGTGCACCTCAGCGACGTGGTTGGATTGTGACCAAGCGGGATCAAACCTATCGTAGCTTACCAGCACCAGCACTACGTATAACGCTACCGCGACCAGCGCCAACCACCACGATTCGCGTAGCAGTGCCGCGAGCTTGGGCGGCAGCGGCCTGCGCTCGTCCGATTTGGATCTGTTGTAGGGGGAAAGCATCGTTGCTTCGCAAACTCAACTTGCAATTCAGATTATATCAAGTTGAAAGCGCAACGCAGCCTAATTTATGTTTCGGCATTGAACAAAAAACGTGTGTCGCCGCGCAGGGAAGCTGCCGAATTAGAAACCCTGCTGCTAAAACACGTTGATGGTATCTAAGCGTTGATTCCCGGCGCGGTCCACCTCGGGTCACAATTTCGAAACGCTTGCGGTCTTCGCCGGCAACCCTTCATTGACGATAATTCTTCTGGCTTCGAAACGGATGTGCCCGGAGAGTGCAAGGTCTTTCAATATGCGACTCACCATCTCGCGTGAAGCACCTATCATGTCTGCAAGGTCTTGTTGCGAAAGTTTTTCACCCACTATCAGTTTACCGTTTTCAGGCTTCGCTAAATCAAGCAGGGTTCTCGCCACCCTGCCGTAGACGTCCATCAACGCCAGGCTTTGAATCTTTCTGTCGGCGCTGCGCAACCTTTGTATCAGCCCTTGAATGATTTTGAACGCCATTTGCGGATTGTGTGCAAGGCAGTTGACAAAATCGGCCTTAGAAATCGCGAATAATTGGGTCGGTTCCATGGCGACCACATCGGCTGAGCGAGGCTGTTGGTCCAGCAGCGACATTTCTCCAAAAAATTCGCTTTTCCCCAAGATAGCCAAAATAACTTCTTTACCGCCGCCAGTACTCAGTACTACTTTGACCTTGCCAGAGCCGATGATGTATAGCGCGTCGGTCTTGTCACCCTCGTGCAAGATAATGGCGTGCTTGGCAAAATTTCTAGCGACAGCTACGCGCGCCATCGCTGTGAGTTCTTCTGCCTGCAAGCCGGAAAACAACGCGACATTTCCCAGCAATTCGTTCATTGAAGTATTCATAAGATCAATCCGATAAGGTGTCCGCTATCCATCCATTTTAATACACAAAAACGATTCCGACGTGGGCGCGCTTGCTCCAGCTTGTCTCGTCGTCTCCCGGGTGGAGTACCGTGGCAAAATCGGCTCGCACGCTGAAATTTTTGTGATATAAACGGACGCCGAAGCCGGTGCTGGAAATAAACTCGTTTTGTATTTCGCCAGGCAAGGCGTGGTTGCGCCATACATCGCCGTAGTCGTAAAAAAGGAGCAAACGCGTGTGCACACTCGGCAGCTGTAACCAGCCGCCAAGATCGGGCGAATAGGCTTCCACCGTTCCTTGGTATCCTGCATCGTTTATTATTGCGCGCTCGTGGAAACCGCGCACACTATTGAAGCCCCCGATGCCATACTGTACCCCGGGTACAAGCGCATCCTGGGTTATTTGTGTGTTAATGGCCGCCCGGAACTGGAAATCATACGGCAATGTCTGGAGCCCGCCTAAGCCAAGTGCAAGGATGTGATAAGTATCGGTCGCGCCAAAGCGCGCTGCCTGGAAAGCCGCCTGGTCACCATCGTCGCCCCAGGGAATATTCATTGAGTAGCCGGCATTAAATGCCACCTCGGTGTAAGGAAGGTGCCAGTTACCGAAATAAGTTACGCTTGCGGGATGCACGGTGATGTTGGGAACCACCGAAATCGAGGATCCTCCTGTCCTAGCATTGTTGTTGAACGCCTCGTAATTCATTCCGAAGGACAATTTTTGCTCGTAAGTCTCCCCGATTCGGGGCAATAGATAATTATAGCGCAGTAAAACGATAGTACCCTTGCCACTCACGTTAAATAGATTCTGCACGTTACCGGAGTTAACATCGGAATAACCTGCAATGACATCGATGGAATCGCCCGCGCGGTAAAGCGGTATGTGGTAACTGCCGCCAAAGATTTTTACCGTATCCGCATGATCAGGGGATGTCTGAGCCTGGAAAGTAAAAACGTGATCCATGTTAAAAAGATTTGAGACCTGAAAGCCAGCACCCACGCGGTAAATCCCCGTCTGACTGTCCCCAGTGTTGTCGCCGTAGGCATATATTTTCCAGGGCTTTTCGTCGAAAACCTTAATGGCGGCATCCAGTTCTTCCGGCTGATTGCTGGGTTTGAATATCACCGTGGTTTGCTTCGAAGGATTTTCGTTTGCCACTCTAAGTTCAGCCGCAATATCGCGAGCATTCGGTGGGGAACCTTGCTTCAGGCTGGGGAGGCTCCGGCGTACATTAGCGTCGTCGTGATGCTCGTTGCCCTCTATGGTGATATTCCCGACGCGCGCTTCAATGACCTTGAAACGCACTATGCCCTTATTCACCACTTGCTCGGGAAGAATGACCTGTACCGCGCGATAACCTTTTTTTTGGTAAGCATCTTGTAGAGCTTGTTGCGCGCGCTGTACGTCTGCAATATCTTTTTGTTTGCCAGTATAGCGCGAAACGATGTCTTCAACTTCGCTGGGTTCGAGCAAGGAGTTGCCTTCAACGTCGAAACGGATTATATCGAAACGAGGTGCCGCCGGAGATTTGGCCTCCTGCGCTGCAGCGCTGGCTACCATTACAGCGAAACCCAGGCAGGTATGCATTATTATTCGCGCCGGCGCCACTGCTCTCCTTAATCTAACTTATCATAGCCTAGCGATTATAGGACAATAAGCCGTAAAAAAACATCGTTCTTTAACTCAACCATTACTCGACAGCGTTCTTTATTGCTGCTAAATTCGCGCGAATCATTTTGCTTGCACGTAAATGCCGCTCGACTTGAAAACTGGCTTGGCGCCACAAACTTCGTGTATTGCTATTCAATGCAACATTAGAATTCACTATACATTATGAATCCCAAACATTGCCGATTATTGATTTTGGGATCCGGACCCGCCGGGTACACGGCGGCTGTTTACGCGGCGCGCGCCAACCTTAAACCGGTATTAATTACCGGATTGGCGCAAGGGGGGCAGCTCATGACCACCACCGACGTTGAAAACTGGCCTGCAGATCCCGCTGGTGTACAGGGGCCGGAATTGATGGAGCGGTTTCTTAAACACGCGCAACGCTTCGAAACTGAGGTCATTTTCGACCATATTCATACTGCAAAGCTCGCCGAAAAACCGCTCATGCTGGTCGGCGACGAGGGAAGTTACACATGTGATGCCCTGATCATCGCCACTGGCGCATCGGCCAAATATCTCGGCCTACCGTCGGAGCAGGCATTCATGGGCAAGGGTGTGTCTGGCTGCGCGACTTGCGACGGATTTTTCTATAAAGGGCAGGATGTTGCAGTGGTCGGCGGAGGCAATACCGCCGTGGAAGAAGCACTTTATTTATCGAATATCGCCAAAAAGGTGACCGTGATTCACCGACGCGACAAATTCCGCGCAGAAAAAATACTGATTGATAAGCTCATGGATAAAACCCGCAGCAGCAACGTGACGATCGCCTGGAATCATGTGCTGGAAGAAGTGCTCGGCGACAACAGCGGTGTGACCGGGGTGCGCATTAAAAATGTCAAAAACAGCGACGTCACCAAACTCGACCTGCAAGGGGTGTTTATCGCAATAGGACATACGCCTAACACCGATATGTTCAAGGGACAGTTGGAAATGGTGAACGGCTATATCATTACCCGCGGCGGAAACCAGGGCAACTCCATGGCAACCAGCGTCCCCGGAGTGTTTGCAGCGGGCGACGTTCAGGATCATGTTTACCGCCAGGCGGTAACCAGCGCGGGCTCGGGCTGTATGGCCGCGCTCGATGCGGAAAAATATTTGGACGAACTTGGCCGATGAAGTTCCGCAATGGCGGTTCCCGCAAGGTGCCACCCCTGTCGGAAGAGGAAAAGAAGTTGTTTCGGCAGGCCGTGGAAGGCGTTAAGCCGTTATCCCACAGCGGACGGGTGCAACCAGCGGCAAAGCCCCTGCCTCCGTTGCCCTTGCAAACCTTGCGCGATGAACAGGCCGCGCTATCCGAATCGCTTTCCGACTGGGTGCCCCCTTGTGAGTCCGGAGATGAGAGTTCTTTCCTGCGGCCGGGGCTATCGAAGCAGATTCTAAAAAAATTGCGTCGGGGCCATTGGGTAGTGCAAGACGAGCTGGATTTGCACGGGCATAACAGCGATGAGGCACGTTCAAGTTTGGTAGCATTTTTGAATAGAAGCAGAAAACGCGGCCTGCGCTGTGTGCGCATTATTCATGGGAAGGGTTTGGGCTCGAAAAACCGCGAGCCGGTCCTGAAATACAAGGTGCGTGCTTGGCTTACGCAGCGCGAAGAGATTCTGGCGTATTGCGAAGCACGCCTGGTAGACGGCGGGAGTGGCGCTATGACAGTGTTGCTGAGGGGTTGAAGGATAAATCTTGATTGCGAGAGGAATCAAATTCTCACCATTGAATTCCGAATACTAAGGTCATCAAATCGCCGCTTCACCAGTTTCGCCGGTGCGGATGCGCACCACCTGCTCCACTGAAGTTACGAAAATTTTGCCATCGCCAATCTTGCCGGTGCGCGCGGTTTTCACGATTGCTTCGATTGCCGCATCGGAAAGTTTCTCGGGCACCACTACTTCGATTTTTACTTTGGGTAGAAAATCCACCACGTACTCGGCACCGCGATAAAGCTCGGTATGGCCCTTCTGCCTGCCGAAACCTTTCACTTCCGTCACGGTAAGGCCACTTGCCCCAATTGCAGACAAGGCCTCGCGAACCTCGTCAAGTTTGAACGGCTTAATTACTGCCTCGATTTTTTTCACCAGAGCTCTCCAATTTGTGAAATTAAGAATAGGTATTGTGCCAAAACCAAAATAAATGAACGTTACACCGCACCTTGATACGAATCAAATATCCCGATACTTTGAGGTAATCGGATAGCGCCAGTCCTTGCCGAATCCGCGGTGGGTGATGCGAATTCCCACTGGCGATTGGCGACGCTTGTATTCACTGTTCCTAATAAGTTGCACCACGCGCAGCACGTCTTCTGCGCTAAAGCCAGTGCGGATAATTTCTTCGGGGCTTAAATTCCGCTCCACGTAGGCCTCCATAATGGCATCCAAAGTCTCATACGCCGGTAAACTGTCCTGGTCAAATTGATCGGGTTTTAGTTCGGCAGTAGGGGCGCGCTCCAAGACACGGATTGGTATCACGTCAGACAAGCTGTTGCGGTAGCGCGCTAGCCGGTAAACCATGGTCTTCGCTATATCCTTTAGCACCGCAAACCCACCTGCCATATCCCCATACAGCGTTGCATAGCCCGCTCCGATTTCACTTTTGTTGCCGGTGGTAAGCACGATCGCGCCAAATTTGTTTGAGAGCGCCATGAGCAAGGTGCCGCGGATTCGCGCCTGGATATTTTCTTCGGTGGTATCAGTAGGCAGGCCGGCAAACTCAGGCGCCAATACTGCGAGATACTGCTCAAACATTGGCTGTATTGGAATCTCGCTATAGTGCACACCCAGATTTTGGGCAATTCTTCGCGAATCCTCCAGGCTTATCTTGGCGGTATGAGTTGAAGGCATCATCACGGCGCGTACCTTGTCTGGTCCAAGTGCATCTGCAGCAATTGCGACCGTCAACGCCGAATCTATCCCGCCCGAAAGTCCTATCAGCGCTCCAGGGAAATTGTTTTTCGTCACATAATCGCGTACGCCTACGCACAGCGCCTGATAAACGGTGGCTTCCAACGGCTGCGGCGGCGCCTTTTCGCCGGGCTCAAGAACTCCATTTTTGAGCGTCACCCAGTAAAGCCCCTCGCGAAACGCCGGAAATTGGTGTGTGACCTTGCCCTTCTGATTCACCACGAATGAAGCGCCGTCGAATACAAGCTCATCTTGCCCGCCGACCAGATTGACATAAATAATCGCCATTCCGGTTTCATGCACGCGCTCCTGCACCACTTCGTAGCGCGTGGATTGCTTGTTCATGTGGTATGGAGAAGCGTTTAGCACCAAAAGTACTTGTGCACCCGCTCGTTTGGCAAGTTGCGCTGCATCCTGCTCCCAAATATCGGCACAGATATTCACCGCAAAACGTACACCTTCGAGCTCAAACACGCACGCCTCGGTTCCCGGTACAAAATAGCGTTGTTCGTCGAATACCGTGTAATTCGGGAGCTTCAACTTATGATACGTTGCAATGATCCTACGGTCCCTGATCACCGAAGCGGCGTTATAGCGCTTTTCTTCACACGCAACCGGATGGCCAACCACCAACGTGATGCCACGCACTTTATTCACCAATTCATCTAGAGCTTCCTGGGTTGCGCGGTAAAACCCGTCACGCAACAGCAGATCCTCTGGCGGATATCCGGAAAGGCTTAATTCCGGGGCTACAATGATACTCGCGTTACCAGCTTTGGCCTGATCAGCAAAGCCCAGGATTTTGGCTGCATTACCGGATAGGTCACCGACTGTCGCGTTGAGTTGAGCGACTGCAATTTTCATCACACCAATATAACATTATTTTCTTGCGCCGCCTGAACCGAGCCGCCACAATGTTTAGAAATTCCAACCACGTCCGTCCATTATGAAATCACATTGAAGCCAACGACCTTGACATGAAGCTATTTAAAGAAGGGGGAGACATTACCGCCTCAACCAGCAGCATAAAGCAGCGGAAGTCATGGAACTGCTCTACGAATTCGACCCGAGAATGACAAAAAAACGCCTGGACGACACTGGACTGATTTCTCCGCGTGCATCTATTTGCTGAAATTGCTTGTCAAAGCGGTTGTCATGGACTGCGCATATCAAATCAGGATTCTTGACACGGTCCGTGAAATTCCGGCCCAATCCTGGAACGAGCTGGCAGGTGACGTCCCTGTTCAGCGCCACGAATATTTCAGCGCGCTGCACGAGACACGGTGCGCGTGTCCCGAAACGGGCTGGACTCCGCGGTTTATCACTCTGTGGCAAAACGACAGGTTGACGGGGGCCATGCCTCTTTATTTGAAGGCACATTCCTACGGGGAATATGTTTTTGATTGGGCTTGGGCGGATGCCTACCGGCGCTCCGGCCATCGCTATTACCCGAAGCTGCTTTGCGCAGTGCCGTTCACGCCCATTACCGGCAACCGCCTGCTAGCAAAAACGCCGGAGCAAAAATCGCTGATGCTGAACGCGGCGGTGGAACTCGCGCGGGAATCAGGCGCGTCCTCGCTGCACTGTTTGTTTCCGCAGGATACTGAAGCTCAACAAATGCAATTGCACGGTCTCCTGCTAAGAGAAGGACTTCAATTCCACTGGCACAATCCTGGTTACCGCGATTTTGCCGAGTTCCTCGAAACGCTCAGTCATCGCAAAAGAAAAAACATCCGGCAGGAGCGCCGCAATGTGCAGAATGCCGGAATCACCTGCGAATGGCTGGAGGGAGCCGCCATCACTGAAGCACATTGGAGATTTTTCACCACTTGCTATAACCGTACTTACCGCGAACACTTTTCCACGCCTTATCTCAATCTCGAGTTTTTCATGCGGCTGGGAGAAGCACTGCCACAGCACATGCTGCTGATTATTGCGCGGCGTAACGGTATACCGTTGGCGGCTGCGCTCAATTTCCAAAGCCAAGAGCGCGTATACGGGCGTTATTGGGGAGCGCTGGAGTTTGTGCCGGGACTGCATTTTGAAACCTGCTATTACCAGTCAATCGAATACTGCATAGCACGCGGTATACGATGTTTTGAAGGCGGTGCACAAGGGGAACACAAGCTGGCGCGTGGTTTTCTGCCGGTAAAAACCTGGTCCGCTCATTGGCTGGCCCACCCGCAATTCTTGAGAGCTGTTGAAAAGTATTTGGCCCAAGAAACGCGCAGCGTCGGGCATTATATCGACGAACTCACCGAGCACAGCCCGTTCAAGCGCTAGTCCCGGTCACGACACCATATCGGCCCAAATATTCTGCGCCCATCCCCAGCCGTACTGTCCCTCGAGTTCGCTTGGCGCTGCCGAAAATCCGCTACTGCCTTCCACCACGAGCATGGTTTTCTTCTGCGGGTCGTAACGGTGAACCGAAACCACGTGCGCCGCTTCCCGGTCAGAAATGAAGCTGTAGCAGGCATTGTTTATCGTCGGCTGCTCATTGACCGGCTGATCGTTAAGTAAAGCCACCACCGCGGCGGCGCAAACTTTGGCTTGCTGGTTCGCCATGTGCCCGGATTTAGGCATTGCCGGAGCGGCGAGTATCGCGTCGCCCAGCACGTGGATATTTTTCTGAGCAGTTGATTCATAGGTCAGGAAATCCACCTCGCACCAGCGGCCGTTGGTGGTTATCAATCCGGTGTTAAGCGCGATATTGCCTGCGCGCTGCGGCGGCACGACATTGAGTACCGCGGCTTTAACGTCTTCGAATTCCAGCTTTGCGGTAACCGTGGCGATGTCCACATCTACTAATACGCTGTTAGGGCGGTATTCGACGATGCCGGCATAGCGTTCGGACCAAGCCGCTATAAAAATCGCTTTTTTCGACTGCACGTCTTCGTTGGCATCCAGTACCAGTACCTTCGAATTGGGCTTGTGTGCCTTGAAATAATGCGCTACCTGACAAGCGCGTTCATAAGGACCGGGCGGGCAGCGGTAAGGAGCCTTGGGAATGCACAG
>Ga0187773_10000892_pt1 | contig 11980 bp, 9 predicted proteins | sample 0216_BV02_MP05_1_FD_133133 | JGI IMG/M metagenome (GOLD analysis project Ga0187773, IMG submission 133133) | Tropical peat soil microbial communities from peatlands in Department of Meta, Colombia - 0216_BV02_MP05_10_MG | ecosystem: Environmental > Terrestrial > Soil > Wetlands > Peat | place...
CTCGAGCGCCTGGGCGTCGAGGTGCTTACCGAGACCCAGGTCGCCGCCTGCCGCGTCGAAAGCGGCCGCGCGCGAGTGACTTTCGACGACGGCAGCGAAAGCGATTTTGGCCTCGTGCTCGTAGCGGTCGGGCGCGCGCCGAACAGCACGGGGCTGGGGCTGGAGGAGATCGGCGCGCGCCTTACCCCCTCCGGCCAGCTGCGCACCGACGGCTTTCTGCAGACGGCCGTGCCCGGCGTGTACGCCGCGGGCGACGTGCGCGAGGGGCCGATGACCGCCAACGCGGCGCTGTACGACGGCAAGCTCGTCGTCGAGAACGCGCTTGGCGGCGAGCGCACGCGCGCCAACTACTTCAAGGTGCCGTTCGTCGTGAACTCGGCGCTCGAGATCGCCACCGTCGGCCTCACAGAAGCGCAGGCCGAAGGCGCGGGCTTCGCGCCGCGCGTCGCGCACGCGAGCTTCGGCGCCTCGGGCAAGGCGCGCGCGCGCCACGACTACGACGGCTTCATCGAGGTCGTGCACGACCTCGAAACGGGACAGCTGCTCGGCGGCTGCATCGTCGGCCCGGAGGCGGGCGAGCAGATCCTGCTGCTCGGCGCGGCCTGCCGCTCCGAGCGCGGGCTGTGGTTCCTGAAGGACATGAGCTACAGCCACCCGTCGTGGTGCGAAGAGCTCGAGCGCGCGATCGACCCCTACGCCGCCAGCCTCGCGCGCGATGCGGAGAATCTGTTCCGGCCCGGCATCCACGCCGGGGACTAACGCTCGATTACGCCGCTGCCGGCGCTAGCGCGCGTCCTGCTGCAGATATTTGTGGACGAAGGCGATCGCCATGCTGCCCTCGCCGACCGCCGAGGCGACGCGCTTGACCGGGCTCAACCTCACGTCGCCGCAGGCGAACACGCCGGGCACGCTCGACTCGAGCAGATAGGGATCGCGGCTCTGCGACCAGTGCCCGGCCTTCACCACGTCGTCGCCCGTGAGCACATAACCGCGCGCGTCACGCGCGATCTCCGGCGGCAGCCAGTCGGTCTCCGCGTCGGCGCCGATGAAGACGAAGACGCCGCCGCAGTCGTGCCGGCTCACCTGTCCACTCGCGTCGTCGCGGATGTCGATGGCCTTCAGGTTGGTCTCGCCGTGCGCGGCCACCACCTGCGAGCGCAGCTTCAGCTTCACGTTCGACTTCGCGCCAAGCTGCTCGATCAGGTAGTGGGACATGCTCTTCTCGAGCGAGTCGCCGCGCACGACGAGCGTGACCGTGCGCGCATGATTGGCGAAGTACATGGCCGCCTGGCCGGCCGAGTTCCCGGCGCCGATGAGGTGGACGTCCAGCCCGTGAGTCGCGCTCGCTTCGCTGCGCGCTGCCCCGTAGTAGACGCCCTTGCCGATGAGCCGATCGAAGCCCTCGATCGTGAGCCGGCGCCACGACACGCCGGTGGCGAGAATGACGGTGCGCGCCTTGACCACGTCGCCGCCGTCCAGCCAGACCTCGCGTGCCTTGGGATCGACATGGGCGATTGAGCGCGTGACGAGGATCTCGGCCCCGAGGCGCCCGGCCTGCTTGAGCGCCCGGCTCGCGAGCTCGTCGCCCGAGACGCCGCTGGGGAAGCCGAGATAATTCTCGATGCGCGATGACGTCCCCGCCTGGCCGCCCGGCGCCTCGCGCTCCACCACGAGGGTGCGCAGCCCCTCCGATGCGCCGTAGACCGCCGCGGCGAGACCCGCCGGCCCGCCGCCGATGACGATGGTGTCGTACTCGGCATGGCGCGGGCGCGTCTGAAGGCCGAGGCGCTCGGCCAGGTCGCGCGTCGCGGGCCGGCTGAGGACCGTCCCGTCGGCCAGCCTCAGCACCGGGTACGCGTCGTCCGGCGGCAGGGGTCCGGGCCAGCGCTTCGCCAGGTTGGGCTCGTCGGACGCGATCCACTCGAAGCTGATCTGATTGCGCGCGAAGAACTGGCGCAGCGCGCCGCAGCCGTTGTCCCAGCGGTGGCCGAGCAGGGTGACGCGGGCCTTGGGCACCTCGGCCTCGATGCCCTTCATTCCGCCGATGCGCTCGAGCGCCAGCGCGCCGACTTTGACGGAAATCTCGGGCGCGGCCGCCGCGACGGCGTAGTACTCCTGGATGTCCACCTTCATGACGCGGGAGTGTTCCGCCGCCCGGTAGCCGCCGTAAAGCGGCGTGCCGAGGGCGACCGGCAGCTCGCCGAAAATGATGCCGGGAAGGCGCCAGCCCAGCCTGCGCTCGACCCCGTCGAACATCCTGACGACCTCCAACTTTCCGGAGAGCACGGCGTACAGCGCGCGCTCGGTCGCCCCCTCGTGCGCGGCGAATTCCCCGGGAGCGAGGCGCAGGTCGGCGGAGGTTCGCGCGAGGCGCTCGAGCTCGGGCTCGGCGAGCGTCGAGAACAGCGGAACCGCCCGTACGTCGTCGATCGTCAGCATGCTCCTCCCCCAGAGCAGAAGTGAAAATCGGACCGGCGGACCAAAGATTACACAATAACCCCGGCGCTTATTGCACGGGAAGCGCGAAGTTTCCCTTGCCGGCCGACTTCGCCTCGTACATCGCCCGGTCGGCTTTGCGCAGCAGCGCCTCGACGTCCGTCCCTGCGTCGGGGCAAGCGGCCACGCCGATGCTGGCGGACAGGGTGACGTTGCCCGCCGGCAGCTCGTAGGTTCCCGACAGGGTCTGATGGAGCTTGGCCGCGACCTCGGCGGCCACCCTCGCGTCGGTGTGCTTTAGCAGGATCGCGAATTCGTCTCCGCCCAGGCGGGACGGAATATCCGCGGCGCGCACGCCGTTCCTGATCCTGAGAGCCACCGCCTTGAGCAGCGAGTCGCCGGCGTCGTGGCCCTGGGCGTCGTTCACCTGCTTGAAGCTATCCAGGTCGATGAACAGAACCGCGGCGTGGCCCCCGTCTTTCCTGCAGGTCTCCAGATGACGCGCGGCCAATTCGAGGAATTGCGCCCGATTCGGTAGCCCGGTGAGGACGTCGTGTCCCGCGCGGAACTCGGCGCTGAGAATGAGATCCGAAGCGCGCGTGATGGCGTGGCCGACTTCGTCGGCCTCCTTCAGCCCCAGCCGCGGCACGACGACGCGCTGCCCCTCGCCGATCCTGCCCGCGGGCGCGACCAGCCCGCGTATCGACCGCGCGATGCTGCCGGCGACCCATCTGGCCAGCAGCACTCCGATAGTCAGGCTGACGAGCGCCGCGATCGCCGCCAGGAGCGTGCGCTCCGTGAGCTGATGAACGAGACTCTCTCGCGGTATGCCGAGGGCGACCGTCCATCCAGTCTCCGCGGAACGGCTGAACACCGAGTCCACCCGGATGCCTTCCAGGGTGGTGGCCTCGAGCGCCCCTTCCCTCTCTTGCGCCATGCGCTCGACGAGTTCGCGGGCACCCTTCTGACCGACGAAGCGCTCGTGCTCGTGCGTGCGCGCGACAATCGTGCCCGACCTGTCGAACACGGCGCCTATCCAGCCCGCCGGCAATCGCTGGGTGCTGAGAATGGCGCTGAATCGCTCGGGCAGCGCTCCGATGCTGAGCACATAGGCCGCCTCGCCATTGCGCAGCACGGGAACGTCGACGCTGACGACCGGCCTCTCGAGTACGCCGCCGATATACAGGTCGGAGACGAGCGGTTGCCTGGTCTGCACCACGCGCCGCAGCTGTGCGAGATTGCCGTGCATCGGCAGGGGCTCTCCGGGCTTGCGCAAGGTATTGAGCAGCTGACGGCCGTCCGTGTCGCTCAGGACGACGTTGCGCCCGATGCGCAAGGCTGCCACCTGTTCGGCCTGCGGGTAGAAGCCCTGCAGGTCGCCTGCCTGCGCGCGGTTCGACGTCGCCAGAACCTGCGCCGCGGCCGTGATGGCGACCAGTTCCCGGTCTATTGCGTGCACCATCGCACGCGCCGTGGCGATCGAGTTCTCTTCGAGCCGCTTACGGTCCTCGGCGAAGTCGTTGCCGAGCAGGCCGCCCGTGATCACGACCGCCGGGGCCACGGCCGCGAACACGAGCAGCACGAGCCGCGTGACGATCGTCGGAGATGCCTGGTTGCTCAATTTGCCTGGAATACCATTCTACGAATGGACTCGCGCATCGATTGCGCCCTTGCATTGATACGGTAGGCGGAAGCGTCAGCTTCACTTTGACGTGCATCAAGCGCCGGTTATCGCCCGTGCTCGTCGTGGTCGCCGCGCTCCATGAAGCCCGGATGTCCCGCGAAGTGAGGCGCCCGCCGCCCCAGCAGTGGGCTTGTTGGTGTTGTCACGCGTGAGAGGGCGAATTTCTTTGATCGGAGGCCTTGCCGCCAGCGCAACCAATGAGCCAGTCCGCATTTGACGCAGCGCAAGTGTCCCGTACCATCGCGATGCTAGTTTGGGTCCCGACAGCCGATGCGCTAACTCGCGAGCGAGCAACGAGGAAATGACCGACATGCAGAAGAAGTGGCTGCTCCGCGCCGCGGTGCTGGTGGCGATCGGCGCTGCGGCGTTCTTCGCCTGGGAGCGCTATCGGCCGACGGGCAACGAAACCTGGATCGCGAGCGGCAACGGGCGCATCGAGGCCACCGAGATCGACGTGGCCGCGAAGACGCCGGGCCGGGTGAAGGAGATCCTTGCGCGCGAGGGCGAGTTCGTGAAGGCCGGGCAGGCGGTGGCGAGGATGGACACCGACGTGCTCGAGGCGGACAAGCGGCAGGCGGAGGCGCAGTTGCAGCAGGCGAAGAGCGCGGTGGCGACGGCGCAGAGCCTGGTCGCGCAGCGCGAGAGCGACAAGGCGGCGGCGGAGGCGGAGGTGGCGCACCGCAACGCGGAGCTGAACGTCTCCCGCTCGCAGCTCAAGCGCTCGATGGCGCTCTCTGAGCAGGGCTACGTGTCGCCGCAGGCGGTGGACGACGCGAAGGCGCGGGTGGAGAGCGCGGAGGCGGCGGTGCGCGCGGCGCGCGCGCAGGTGACCGCCGCCGGCGCGGCGATCGCGAGCGCGCGCTCGCAGGTGACGGGCACGCAGTCCGCCGAGCGCGCGGCGCAGGCGAGCATCGAGCGCATCCAGGCCGACATCGACGACGCGGTGCTGCGGGCGCCGCGCGACGGCCGCGTGCAGTACCTGGTGGCGCAGCCCGGCGAGGTGGTGGGCGCGGGCGGGCGGGTGCTCAACATGGTCGACCTGTCCGACGTGTACATGACGTTCTTCCTGCCGACCGCCGCGGCGGGGCGCCTGGCGATCGGCGCCGAGGCGCGCATCGTGCTCGACGCCGCGCCGCAGTACGTGATTCCCGCGCGCGTGTCGTTCGTCGCCGACGTCGCGCAGTTCACGCCGAAGACGGTGGAGACCCCGAGCGAGCGCGAGAAGCTGATGTTCCGCGTGCGCGCGCAGATCGCGCCGGAGCTCCTGCGGAAGCACATCGTGCACGTGAAGACGGGGCTGCCCGGTGTGGCGTACGTGCGCCTCGACCCGAACCAGGAGTGGCCGGCGCGCCTGCAAGAGAAGCTGCCGGAATGACCTCCGTCGCGCGGCTGCGGGACGTCGGCCTGCGCTACGGCAAGGCGCGCGCGCTCGACGCGGTCGGCCTCGAGCTGCCGGCCGCGCGCATCGTCGGCTTCATCGGCCCGGACGGGGTCGGCAAGTCGAGCCTGCTCGCGCTGGTCGCCGGCGCGCGCGCGATCCAGGCGGGCGAGATCGAAGTGCTCGGCGGCGACATGCACGACGCGCGCCGCCGCGCGGCGATCTCGCCGCGCATTGCCTACCTGCCGCAGGGGCTCGGCCGGAACCTCTATCCGACGCTCTCGGTGTACGAGAACGTGGACTACTTCGGCAGCCTGTTCGGCTACAGCGCGGAGGAGCGCGCGCGGCGCATCGGCGAGCTGCTCAAGGCCACGGGGCTCGCGCCGTTCGCCGACCGCCCGGTCGGCAAGCTTTCGGGCGGCATGAAGCAGAAGCTGGGCCTGTGCTGCGCGCTCATCCACGACCCCGACCTGATGATCCTCGACGAGCCGACCACCGGCATCGATCCGCTGTCGCGCCGCCAGTTCTGGGAGCTGATCGAGCGCATCCGCGCCAACCGCCCCGGCATGAGCGTGCTGGTCGCCACCGCCTACATGGAGGAGGCGGCGCGCTTCGACTGGCTGGTGGCGATGAACAATGGCCAGGTGCTCGCGACCGGCACGCCGGCCGAGCTGCTCGCGCGCACCGAAAGCAGCACGCTGGACGAGTGCTTCATCCGGCTGCTGCCGCCCGAGCAACGCGCGGGCTACCGGCCGGTCGCGCTCCGGGTCGCGTCGCCCGCCGCGGACGGCGAGGCGGCGATCGAGGCGCGCGAGCTCACCATGCGCTTCGGCGATTTCACCGCGGTCGACCGCGTGAGCTTCCGCATCCGCCGCGGCGAGATCTTCGGCTTCGTCGGCTCGAACGGCTGCGGCAAGACGACCACCATGAAGATGCTCACCGGGCTGCTGCCGCCGAGCGAAGGGCAGGCGTGGCTGTTCGGCCATCCGCTCGACCCGCACGACCTCGCGACGCGCCGCCGCGTCGGCTACATGACGCAGTCGTTCTCGCTCTACGGCGAGCTCACGGTGCGCCAGAACCTGGTGCTGCACGCGCGCCTGTTCGCCCTGCCGGAGGAGCGCATCGCCGCGCGCGTCGAGGAGATGGCGCGGCGCTTCGGCCTGGCGCAGATCCTGGACAGCCTGCCCGACGCGCTGCCGCTCGGCGAACGCCAGCGGCTGTCGCTCGCGGTCGCCATGATCCACGGCCCGGAGGTGCTGATCCTGGACGAGCCCACCTCTGGCGTCGACCCGGTGGCGCGCGACGGATTCTGGAACGCGTTGATCGAGCTGGCGCGCGACGACGACGTCACCATCTTCGTCTCCACCCACCTGATGAACGAGGCCGAGCGCTGCGACCGCGTTTCGCTCATGCACGCCGGCCGCGTGCTCGCGACCGACGCGCCGGCCGCGATCGTCGCGCGCCGCGACGCGCGCAACCTCGAGGAAGCCTTCGTCGGCCACCTGGCCGAGGACATCGCCCGCGGCGGAGGCGAAGCCGCCGCGCCCGCCCTCTCGCCGGCGCGCGCGGCGCCGCGCGGCGGGCCGGTGCGCCTGCGCCGCCTGCTCTCCACCACGCGGCGCGAGTCGCTGGAGCTCGCGCGCGACCCGATCCGACTGACGCTCGCCTGGCTCGGCAGCGCGATCCTCATGGTGGTGCTCGCCTACGGCATCAGCCTGGACGTGGAGAACCTCAGCTTCGCGGTGCTCGACCGCGATCAGACCAGCCTGAGCCGCGACTACATCGCCAACCTCGCCGGCTCGCGCTACTTCTCCGAGAAGGCGCCGCTGCGCGACGACGCCGACCTGGAGCGGCGCATGCGCACCGGCGGGATCAGCCTGGCGATCGAGATTCCGCCCGGCTTCGCGCGCGACGTGGCGCGCGGCATCCCGGTGCGGATCGGCGCCTGGATCGACGGCGCCATGCCCCAGCGCGCCGAGACGGTGCGCGGCTACGTGCTCGGCATGCACCAGCACTGGATCGCCATGCAGGCGCGCGCCTCCGGCGCGCGAGCGTCCGCGGGGCTCGCCACGATCGAGACGCGCTTCCGCTACAACCCCGAGGTGAAGAGCCTGCCGGCGATGGTGCCGGCGGCGATTCCGCTGCTTCTCATGATGATCCCGGCCATGCTCGGCGCGCTGTCGGTGGTGCGCGAGAAGGAACTCGGCTCGATCGTCAATTTCTACGTCACGCCGGTGAGGCCGCTCGAGTTCCTGCTCGGCAAGCAGATTCCCTACGTGGTGCTCGCGATGGTGAGCTTCCTGCTGCTCACCGCGCTCGCGATCTGGCTGTTCGGCGTTCCGCTCAAGGGGAGCTTCGCGGCGCTCTCGGCGGCGGCACTGCTCTACGTCATCGCCTCGACCGCGCTCGGGCTGGTGATCTCGGCCTTCATGAAGAGCCAGGTCGCCGCGCTGTTCGGCACGGCGCTGCTCACCATCCTGCCGGCGGTCGAGTTCTCCGGCCTGGTCCAGCCCGTCTCGGCACTGAAAGGCGCGGGACGGGTCATCGGCGAGGTCTACCCGACGACCCACTTCCTCGCCATCGCGCGCGGCACCTTCGGCAAGGGGCTCGATTTCGCCGACCTGCACGCGGCCTTCGTGCCGCTGCTCGTCGCCGCGCCGGTGCTCGTCGGCCTAGGCGCGCTCCTGTTGCGCAAGCAGGGGCGCTAGCCGTGCGGACCCTGCGCAACGTCCTGCATCTCGGCATCAAGGAATGGCGCAGCCTGGTGCGCGATCCGGTGATGGGGGTGCTGATCGTGTGGGCCTTCACGGGCGCGATCTACGCCGCCGCCACGGCGATGCCGGAGACGCTCAGCGACGCGCCGATCGCGATCGTCGACGAGGACCGCTCGCCGCTCTCCGAACGCATCGTCGACGCGTTCCGTCCGCCGTACTTCCTGCCGCCCGAGCTGATCACGCAGGCCGAGGTGGACGCGCGCATGGACGCCGGGCTCGACACCTTCGCGCTCACCATCCCGCCCGGCTTCCAGCGCGACGTGCTCGCCGGACGCGCGCCGGCGATCCAGCTCAGCGTCGACGCCACGCGCATGAGCCAGGCGTTCACCGGCAGCGGCTACGTGCAGGCGATCGTGGACGGCGAGGTGAACGAGTTCGCGCGGCGGCATCGCGCGGACGACGTGCCACAGGTCGACCTGGCGCTGCGCGCGCGCTTCAACCCCGAGCTGAACCAGTCCTGGTTCGGCTCGGTGATGGAGATCATCAACAACATCACCATGCTGTCGATCATCCTCACCGGGGCGGCGCTGATCCGCGAGCGCGAGCACGGCACGGTGGAGCACCTGCTGGTGATGCCGGTGACGCCCTTCGAGATCATGACGAGCAAGGTGTGGGCGATGATCGTGGTGGTGCTCGCCGCGTCGGCGTTCTCGCTGCAGGCGATCGTGCGCGCGCTGCTCGCGGTGCCGATCGAAGGCTCGCTCGCGCTGTTCTTCGCCGGCGCGAGCCTGTGCCTGTTCGCCACCACGTCGCTCGGCATCTTCCTCGCCACCATCGCGCGCTCGATGCCCCAGTTCGGGCTGCTGATGATGATGGTGCTGATGCCGCTGGAAATCCTGTCGGGCGGCACCACGCCGCGCGAGAGCATGCCCGAGATCATCCGCACCATCATGCTGGCCGCCCCGAACACGCACTTCGTCATCCTCGCGCAGGCGATCCTGTTCCGCGGCGCGGGCCTGGCGGTGGTGTGGCCGCAGTTCGCCGCGCTGGCGGCGATCGGCGCCGCGTTCTTCGTCTTCTCGCTCGCGCGCTTCCGCAAGGCGCTGGCGGCGATGGCCTAAGGCCGGGACCGGAGCGGCGGCTTCCCTACAGCCAGAGCGCCTGCGCTGCCCGCTCGATCTCGTGCTTCGCCTGGCAGAAGCGCTTCGACGGGGGCTCCAGGCTCACCGTCGGCGCAGGAATCCCGTAGAAGTTTCCGGCACCGTACGCGGCCATCTCGTCGCCCACCTCGATGTAGCAGAGGCCATGGCCGTCGAACCTGCCGGCGCCGGGCTTACCGGCGATTTCCGCGGCGATGTTCTCGGCGACCACGCGTGCCTGCTCGTCGGCGAACACCCCTGCCTTGGGCAGGAACATGCCGACTGGCAACCGGATTGAGGTGGCGTCGCCGATGGCGTAGACGCCGGCGTGCCGGGTGCGCAGCGTGCTCGCATCGACCGGCACCCAGCCCGAGGCGTCGGTCAGCCTGGCCGCGCACAGCGGCTCGGGTGCCCGGTGCGGCGGGACGCCGATGAGCAGATCGAATCTCGTGTCCTCGAGCTCGAAGCGGGCCACGCGCGCCGCCGGGTCGACCTTCATCACGATCTGCTCGGCGTGGAACTCGATTCCACGCGCTTCGAGCATGCCTACCAGCTCCTTGCCGACCCGGGCGACGTGTTCGTAGAGAAGGTTCTTGAGAGCGCGGCTCATACGTGCGAATAGTCTAAGGATTATTAGATTAATATCAACGGCGCCCGCTTGAGGCAAGGCCGGGCGCGGCCGGGTCAGGTGCTCGTGACGCCGCTACTGCGGCGCGCCCGCGCGATCGGCAGGTTCTCCAGCGCGGTGCGCGTGAGGGCGTTGGCCGCGACGACGTCGACCACCGCCAGGAAGATCGGCATCGGCGGGTAGGTCTCGCCGCGCGTCCAGGCGTCCAGCTCCTTGCGCGAGCTGCCGAGGAATGCCGCCAGCGCGTCCAGGCTGCCGGCGATTTCGATCGCACGCAGCAGTGCGCGCGTGTAAACCGTCGAGGACTTGCGTCCCCAGGTGTGCGTGAGAGCGACCGGCATGAAGCGTGGCAGGTGGTGGCCGATTCTACCCCGCAGCCTGGCTGCGCCGAACGGCTCGCAGGTTATAGGCCGCGTAGGCGCAATAGGCGACGAGCCACATGGCGCCGGCCAGCTCGAGGGTGAGCAGGCGGCCCGCCGCATAGACCAGGACGACAAAGAGCGGCAGCGACAGCAGCTCGCCGATCGCGATCTCGCGCGTTCGGCGGCGGGCATACAGCGCGAACAGAAGGATCCACGCGCCGATGCGCACCAGGCTCCCGGCGAAGAACAGCGCGACGACGAGATCCGATGCTCGCACGCTGGAGTCGTACAAGGCCTCGAGCAGCGGGCGGTGCAGGACGAACAGCGCGGCGAGAGCCGCCGCCGAGGGCGGGAGCGTCGCCTTTGCGGCCGAGCGCAGCTCGAGCGCGAACGCCGGCGCCCCGCGCGCGGCGGCGAAGCGCGGCAGGTACACGAGCGACAGGAATCCGCCCGCGATCGCGCATACCCAGTCGGCCAGCCGGAACAGCGCCTGCAGCACGCCCGCGTCGTGCCAGGAGAGCGCTTCCCCCACCGCGCTGCGCAACAGGAGCATGGACAGCGGGCTGAGGATGCCGATGGACAGCCCCGGCAGGATATAGCGGCGCAGGGGATGCCGGCGATGCTCGAAGCGCCCGCGACCCGGCTCGGCTCTCGGGAGCAACAGCAGCACCACGGCGGGCGACGCCTGCGCGATCGCGATCGAGGGCAGGGCCCAGCGCGCTGGAAGCACAAGCGCCGCGGCCAGCATGAGCCCGGACTGCGCGACAGCCATCGCGAGCATCAGGCCATACTGACGCTGGCCTAGCCAGTAGTTGCTGATCAGCATGGGAATCACGCCGACCCAGCCCGCCGCCGCCGCGATCGCGAAGTACCACGGCGAGATCCTTCCGCCCGACAGGAAGTCGTTCAACAGCCAGCCGCCCGCGCCCAGGGCAAGCGCCACCGGAAGCGCGACGCGCAGACCGATGCCGCAGGCTTCGCCCAGGTGTTCGCGCCGAGCAAGCTCCCGGCGCGAGCGGGTCACATAGATCACCAACCCGGCACCGACGCCGGCCGACACCACGCCCGTGACGATTTCGAAGACCGAGGAAATCTGTGCCCACAGCGCCACGCGCTCGGCGCCGCCCTGAACGGCCAGCACCTTGTCCAGCGCCGAGCGGCCGGCGAGGCCGACGGCAATCAGCAATAAGGTCAGCGCGCGGATTTTCTAGTGGGCACCGCTACTCTCGCGCGGGCGAAGCTCGCCGCAGCCGTTCGGGCAGTAGTGGCGCGCGGCGTCGGAGGTCACCAGCACATAGGCGCACGCCTCGCAGTGCATCCTTCGATCCTTCCGTCCCATGTCCGCCTCTCCGGACATGGCGCGGACCTCGTCCGCGAGCTTCCGCATCAGCCCGAGCCAGTAGTCGGTGTTGATCATGGAGGCGTCATTCTAGTCCCGGTGCCGAGTGCATAGAGCGACAGTGAGAGAGCCGAAACGCAGACTATGCGAAGCCGGGCGGCGCGACGAAGCGGCCATAGGTTTGCTCGATCAGCTCGGCGAGCTTGAGCGTCGTGCGGTCCTCCAGCCAGGGACCGACGATCTGCGCGCCGATTGGCAGCCCCTCGGGCGACAGGCCGAGCGGGATGGCGGTGGCGGGCA
>Ga0187773_10000895_pt1 | contig 11961 bp, 11 predicted proteins | sample 0216_BV02_MP05_1_FD_133133 | JGI IMG/M metagenome (GOLD analysis project Ga0187773, IMG submission 133133) | Tropical peat soil microbial communities from peatlands in Department of Meta, Colombia - 0216_BV02_MP05_10_MG | ecosystem: Environmental > Terrestrial > Soil > Wetlands > Peat | place...
ACTATGGAAGTCATTTTTGACACCTCCAAGTGCAGCGGATGCGAGCTGTGCATTAAAGCCTGTCCGCCGAGAGCCATGGAATCTCGTTTGGTGTAATACCGAAAACTGTTTATCCGCAGATTTCGCAGCGCGTAAGAAGATTTAAGGGATACGAAAAAGAAATTGCGGGCTGGAGAATCATCCTCCCCTGGCAGGTAATTGAAGAGGGGGGTAGATTCCCCTTTCCACAAATTCTCCTTTTGATTCTCGAGTAATTTTTCCTTTTGGCCTTCGGAGATCAGAATCTTTTACATAGACTTTGCGCCCTCACCCTCCCCTCTTCCACGATTCGGGGGAGAAGGAGATACTCCAGCACAAGCCATGCGGAAGAGGAGTTGGGGCAAGAAGGGTAACCCCTTTAACAAGAAATAGAGGAGCAATACCATGCGCCGTGTTTACATGGATCACAATGCCACGACCCCGGTACATCCTGAGGTCCTGGAGGCCATGATGCCTTTTTTCCAGGATCAATTCGGAAATGCGTCCAGTATCCATTGGGCCGGCAGAGAGGTCAAGAAATACCTGGACGAAGCCCGAGAGAACGTAGCTGCGTTGATGAACGCCGACCCCCAAGAGATCATCTTTACCGGATGCGGCACGGAGAGCGACAACATGGCCATCAAAGGGGTTGGCTCCACCCATCTGGACAAAGGTCGGCACATCATCACCTCCAAGGTGGAACACCATGCGGTCCTCCATACCTGCCAATTCATGGAAGGGTTGGGCTACCAAATCACCTATCTTTCCGTTGACCGGGAAGGATTGATCGACCTGGAAGACCTTCGCCGCTCGATCCGGCCGGATACCGTCCTGGTCACCATCATGTTCGCCAACAACGAGACCGGAACGATCATGCCCGTCCAAGAAATCGGGGAGGTCTGCCGGGAGAAAGGGGTCATTTTTCATACTGACGCGGTGCAGGCCGTAGGAAAGATTCCAATCGACTTGAAAAAGCTGCCCGTGGACATTCTCTCCCTCTCCGGCCACAAGCTGAACACTCCCAAAGGAATCGGGGCCCAATTCATCCGCAAGGGGACGAAGCTTTCTCCCCTAATCCATGGAGGAGCCCAGGAGCGCAACCGCCGGGCAGGGACGGAGAATATTCCCTATATCATCGGTCTGGGCAAGGCCTGCGAAATTGCCAAGCGGGATTCCCAAAAAAGGCATGAATATCTCCGGAGCATGAGAGACCGGCTCCAAGAAGGCCTCCTTCGCGCGATCCCCCATGTCGAATTAAATGGCCACCCCACCCGGCGGCTGCCGAATACGCTGAACGCCAGTTTTCTTTATGTGGAAGGGGAATCCTTATTATTGAACATGGACCTGGAAGGGATCGCCGTATCGTCAGGGTCCGCCTGTTCCTCCGGTTCGGCCGACGCGTCTCATGTCATTCTGGCCATGGGGAAATCCCCCCTCGTGGCCCAGAGCGCCATCCGTTTCAGCCTGGGGTTGACCAATACCGCCGAGGATGTGGACTACGTGCTGGAGGCTGTGCCGCGGATCATCGACCGGCTTCGGGCGATCTCTCCCCTGTACCAAAAAGTATCTCCGTCAAGAGTCTGAATCCGTTCACCCTAGAGGCCGAGAGACCACAGACCGGCATGGCCGTGCTGCATAATCTGGGGGGGAAAGGTCTTTTGAACAAGAAAGAACGAATTGTCGTAGCCATGAGCGGGGGGGTGGACAGTTCCACGGCCGCAGCACTTTTGAAAGAAAAAGGCTACGAGGTGATCGGCCTGACCATGCACCTATGGGACCCGGCCCGGCACGGGAAGGGCCCCTTCGGCCGCTGTTGCTCCCTCGACGACATCCACGACGCCCGGCGGGTAGCAGACCAGATCGGGATCCCTCACTACGTGGTCAACCTGAAGCAGGCTTTCGAAGAAAGAGTGGTTGAAAACTTCGTCGAGGAGTACCTGCGAGGGAGAACCCCCAATCCCTGCGTTCACTGCAACGACCAGATCAAGTTCGGCTTCCTACTTCACAAAGCCGAAGAATTGGGGGCCAAGGCCCTGGCCACGGGACATTACGCCAGGATCGTGCAGGCCTCTACTTTCGACGAGGCCAGAGAGGCGAGGTTTCTTCTCCTGCGGGGAAAGGACCGCAACAAGGATCAGTCCTATTTCCTCTTCCTTCTGACCCAGGAACAGATGGGCAAGGTCCTCTTCCCCTTGGGGGATAAATCCAAAGCAGAAGTGCGGCAGGTTGCCGCAAAACTGGGTTTACGGGTGGCCCTGAAGGAGGAAAGCCAGGAGGTCTGTTTCGTCCCGGACAATGATTACCGTCGATTTCTCGAAGATCGAAAGGGCAAAGAAATCTCCAAACTGGGAGAGATCGTGAATCGGCGAGGAGAAGTGCTGGGCTCCCACCCGGGCATATATTCTTACACCATCGGGCAGCGCCGGGGATTGGGCATTTCCGCCCCCCAGCCCTATTACGTTCTGGCTCTGGATTGCCAGCTAAACCGAGTCATAGCGGGAAAAAAGGAAGAACTCCTGGCCCACGGCCTGATCGCTGGGGGAATCAACTGGATTGCCGTTGCTCCTCTGGAAGGAGAGACGGAAGCCCTGGTTCAAATCCGATACAGGCATCCGGGCGTCCCCGCAGTCCTTTCTGCTCGGGAAGATAAAAAAGTAAGCGTCCAATTCAAGATTCCCCAAAAGTCCGTAACCCCTGGGCAGGCGGCGGTGTTTTACCGGGGGGATGAAGTCTTGGGTGGAGGATGGATCGAAAGAGCCCTTTAAAGATCGCCCTGATCACTCTGGGCTGCAAAACCAACCAGAGTGACGCCGCCTCCCTGGCTGCAGAACTCTTGATGCAGGGGCATCGGATCGTTCCTTCTTCTCAGACTGCGGATGTAATCATCATTCATACTTGCACTGTAACCCAGAAGACGGACTATCAATCGCGGCAGATCATCCGTCGCATGGCAGCCAAGAATCCCAGAGGGCAGGTCGTCGTTACCGGATGCTACGCCCAGGTTTCGCCCGAATCCCTGCAAGCTATTCCAGGGGTGGATTATGTCGTGGGAATGGCGGAGAGGAAGAGAATTCCGGGAATCATCATTGCCAAGGAAAAATCCCGGAAAGCGGCTGTTCTAATCTCTCCGGTGGAAAAGCAGAAAAGTTTTGAAGAGTGGATGCTGCCTCATTTTCACGATCGAACCCGGGCTTTCCTCAAAGTTCAGGATGGCTGCAACTCCTATTGTTCCTACTGCATAGTCCCTTATGCCCGGGGGAGGAACAGGAGTCTTCCCCTGGAGCGGGTCCTGTTCCAAGCCCGGGGATTAGCCGCCCAAGGGTTCAAGGAAATCGTCCTCACGGGAATTCATCTGGGCACTTACGGGGAGGACCTTCTTCCTCCCCCATCCCTGCTGATCCTCTTGAAGGAGCTGGAGAGGCAAAACCTGAGTCTTCGCCTTCGCCTCAGCTCCATTGAACCAAGGGAGTTCAACCCTCCACTGATGGAATACCTAGCCTCCTCCCGCCGGGTCTGTCCCCACCTGCATATCCCCCTGCAGAGCGGGGACGACCGCATTCTAAGGCGGATGAACCGAAATTACTCAAGCGCTTTTTTTGCTGGCTTGGTGAACCGTCTGGCCCAAACCATTCCCGGTGCGGCGATCGGAGCTGATGTCATCGGAGGCTTCCCGGGGGAAGATGATTCTGCCTTTCTGAATACTATGACCCTGATTGAAAACCTTCCCCTTGCCTATCTCCATGTCTTTCCCTTTTCAAAGAGGAAGGGAACCCCGGCCTCTGCTTTTCCCGGGCAGGTCCCGCCGCAGGTCATCCTGGCCCGCTGCCATGCCTTGCGGGAAATGGGGCAGAAGAAACGGGATTCATTCTCCCGCTCCTTCCTGGGTCAAAGATTGAAGGTTCTAGTGGAGAGCAAGAGGGATCGTGAATCGGGGCTTCTGAAAGGATTCTCCGAGAATTATATTCCTATTCTCCTTCCCGGGGGAGAAACGCTCATGAACCAAGAGGTGGAAGCCGAAGTGACCGAGGTTCGGGACGCGAAAGTCTTTGGAAAAATTTATTAAGCGCGGTGAAGAATATTGATGAACAAAGAAAGAAAAAAAACGCTCCGGGCCCTGGAGAAGAAAATCGGGTACGGGTTCAAGTCCCTCGAGCTCCTGAACCAGGGTCTGCGGCACAAATCCTACGTGCACGAGAACGTCGATGCCGTGGGACAAGACAACGAGCGCCTGGAGTTTCTGGGCGATGCGGTCCTGGACCTGGTCATCGGCCATTTGATCATGGAACGATACCCGGATTACCCGGAGGGAAGCCTCTCCCGGTTGCGGGCCTCGGTGGTGAATGAAACCGGTTTGGCAAAGATCGCCGGGGACCTTTCCCTGGGGGAGTATTTGCTGTTGGGTAAGGGGGAAGAGATGACCCGGGGCAGGGAAAAGAGCTCCATCCTTTCCTCTTCCTTGGAGGCCTTACTCGCAGCAGTGTACCTGGACGGCGGTTACAAAAAGGCCTTTAAGGTGATTTCTCAGCTTTTTTCCTTGCCCCTCGAAGAGGCCGAGAAAGAAAGCTTTTACCAGGACTACAAAACCAAGCTTCAGGAGCTCTCCCAGGATACCCTGCAAGCGACCCCCCGCTATGTCTTGGCCAGGCAGTATGGGCCGGATCACGACAAAGTCTTCGGGGTGAAAGTTCAAATTCAGGGAAAGGTGGTTGGAGCGGGGGCCGGAAAGAGCAAGAAAGAAGCGGAACAGAGGGCCGCCCGGCGAACGCTGCGAAAGCTCTATCTCTCTTTGAAAGGGAGAAATGGCTGAAGAAGAAAAAAATCCCTCCTTCAAATCCGGGTTCGTGTCCCTCGTCGGACGGCCGAATTCGGGCAAATCCACTCTCTTGAACCTTCTCCTGGGGGAGAAGATTGCCATCACCTCCCCGAAACCCCAGACAACCCGGAATCGAATCCTGGGGATCAAGAACCTCCCTTCTGGGCAAGTGATTTTTTTGGATACCCCGGGAATTCACCGCTCCAAGAGCATTATGAACCGATCGATGGTCCGAACCGCCCTCTCCACCCTCCAGGAGGTGGATTCGATTTGTTTCCTGATCGAGGCCGATTATCCGGACAATGAGGAGAATGAATGGATTCTGGAAAACCTGAAAAAGACCGCCAAGCCGGTCTTCTTGGTGATCAACAAGATCGACTTGATCTCCAAGGAGAGTCTCCTGCCCATCATGGAACGGTATTCCAGGGCTCGTCCTTTTGAACAGATGATTCCCGTCTCGGCTCTATTGGGGGACGGGGTCGAGGTTCTGGTAAAGGAATTGCTTAAAGTCCTCCCTGAAGGACCCCGTCTGTTCCCGGAGGAAATGATTACAGATTTGCCCGAGCGCTTCCTGGCGGCCGAGTTGATTCGGGAGAAAGTCTTCCACCTCACTCGGGATGAGGTCCCTTATGCCACGGCCGCAGTGGTGGAAGAATTCAAGGAACGTCCGGAAAGGAATCTGGTGGTGATCCGGGCAACCATCCAGGTAGAGCGCGAGTCGCAAAAAGGAATCCTCATCGGGGAAAAGGGCCGGATGCTCAAAGAGATCGGCCGATTGGCCCGGGAGGAGATCGAGGCCCTTTTGGGAACGAAGGTCTTCCTGGAACTCTGGGTGAAGGTGGAAAAGAACTGGAGGGATGATCCCCAAGCCTTACGGCGTCTTGGATTCCAATAACACCCTTTACTCGGCAAGAATTTCCAGCAAAGGTCCCTATCCAAGAGGGCCCTTTTGGTCGAGGTCTCCGGATAGGGTTCGATCATCAATGGCGGGAGATAAATAGTTTGCTGGAGATGATTCCATATTCTACCTTTGATAACTATTTTTTATCATGTTTTCGATAAGTTTCGATTCCAAGGACGATGGCATAATGCTTGCAAATTTTGAGGATGATGCCATGGAAAAACTGGATAGGAGAGCCACAATCTCCGACGGCGAAAGGGGCCTAAACTCATGGGCCTGCCCTCAGAGCAGAAAAGGTAGGTCAGTGAATATATTCAATTCCTTCATTCTTGATTCCCGTGGGGGGCGCTGATAGGGCCAACTTCGCTTTTGGATACCCGGGTCGCGTAGGTTAAGGGGGCATTCTTAAGAAGCTTTTTATTCTCAAAGCGCTTCCTATTTTTATCGGTTATGTATTAATACCGCTTTCTTTCCTAAGCTTGGGCTTAGGAAAGCTTAAAAAGAAAATAAAGGGGAAGGCTAACAGATATCGGTCCTTTTCCTTTTGATCATCGGCTGAAATTACTTGCCGAAAAAGAAGCCTTAGCGGAATATCGGCTATCATGGGAACACCTCAGGGCTGATCCATTTCAAATTTTTTCTGCAAATGAAAAAACTTGCCGTTCTCACATTGATTGGCATGAATCCGAATAAACTCGGAGCCCTTGAAGAATATGCTCTGCGTTTATCGAGGGAGCTCAAAGAAAGAGGCCATTTTGCTGTGGTGGGATTTTTGGAATATCCCCCAGGGTGGCTGGAAGAAAAGTTTAGGAGCCTTGGAATAGAGGTTTTGAAAATCAATCGGGAAAATGGAACTTTGGGATTTATTAAAAGAGTTAGAGAAGCAATCAGCAGATATGATCTGAACATCGTACACGCTACTTTTTATCCTTTTTACTCACCGCTCCTCATTGTGGCTACGATTGGGAGAGGGTGTAAATTGATATATTCCGATCAAGAGTCGCGGGATTCACGTCCTTTCCGAGGCTTCCAGGGTTTATTTCGGTTCTTGAGGAACAGATTTTATCAAACATTCATCGACGCAATCATTGCGGATGCACAATTTATCAAGGAATGTCAGATTCGAGACCATTTTACCAAAGCAGATAAGGTGCCTGTAATTTATAATGGAGTGAATTTAACGAGATTCAGGAGGGGTGATTCTGCTCAACGATCAGAGTTCCTCAAAAAATTCAAAATTTCTCCCGAGTCGTTTGTAATTGCAACGATCGCACAGTGCATTTGGCAAAAGGGTTTAAATTACCTAATTGATGCGGCAGCTATGATTGTTAAGGAGCGCCCCCATTCAATGTTTTTCATAGTCGGGGATGGTCCAGAACGGTCCAAACTGGAACAGCAAGCCGTTTCTCTCAACCTACGAGATAACATTATTTTTACAGGACCGCGCGTGGATACGGAAAGCTTTCTTTCGGCGGCGGATGTTTTTGTCCTGTTATCCGTGTGGGAAGAGGCCTTTTCTTTTTCCCTTCTCGAGGCCATGGCTTCGGGCTGTCCTGTCGTTGCAACCCGCATCGGTGCTATCCCTGAATCGGTTGAGGATGGCTTGACTGGAATTCTGGTGCCCCCTCGGGATGCCGAGGCCGCAGCGGATGCCATACTTAAACTGTTAAATGATAATACCTTGCGCCTAGGCATGGGCGGGGCAGCGAGAAAGAGAGTGGAGGATCATTTCTCTCTTGAGCATTGGGTGAACCAGACAATCAAGCTCTATGAAGAAGCATTTTAAGGTTCCGGCCTATGACCGAAACAAGTAAATACTCCGGGGTGATATTGGCGGCGGGGACAGGGTCAAGGATTAAACCTCTCAGCTGGTCTTTCCCGAAACCCATGCTTCCGATTTGCAACAAACCTATTATCCAGTACCAGATTGAAAGCATGATCGATCTGGGTATCAAAGACATTTTTATTGTCTGCGGCCATTTGCAGAAGGCATTTCAGAAGTATTTTCAGGACGGCCATGAGTTGGGTGTTTCGATTCGATATGTGGAACAAGAAAAACCTCTCGGCATCGCCCATGCCCTTGCCGGAGTGGAGAAGTATGTGAAAACCCCCTTCATACTTTTCCTAGGGGACATCCTTTTCATCACCCGGGACTTGCATAAGATGCTGGACCTATTTGAAAAGAGACAGGCTTGCGGCATTTTGGCTGTAAAGCAGGAGTCAAATCCTGAATACATTAAGCGAAACTTTGCTGTATTGCTCCATGAAAGCAAGATGGTTAAACGGGTAATCGAAAAACCCCGGTACATTTCGAATAATCTTAAAGGTTGCGGAATCTACTTCTTCGACCTCCCCATTTTCGATGCCGTCCGTCGCACCCCACGGACGGCCATGAGAGATGAATACGAAATTACCTCGTCGATACAAATCCTGATTGATGATGGATATCCGGTTTACCCCGCCGAAGTCATCGAGTGGGATATGAATATAACGGTCGTTGACGACTTGATTTTGAGTAATCTGAGGATGCTCGATTTTCTTAATAAAGACAAGGTTATAGGAAAAGACGTTCGCCTCCACCCAGAGATTAAGATCATTCATTCGATTATTGGTGATGACGTGGTCGTAGAGCATCCGCTCACAATCCAGGACTCGATGATCATGCCCGGGACAAGCGTGATAAGCCAGTACGACATCCACAAATCTCTAGTCTCGAACGATTATCGCCATACCTTAGGAGAATGAGCATACCCATCGTGAGTGTCGAGGGTTAGGATGGAGTACAAAAAAGCATTGGTGACCGGCGGAGCGGGGTTTATTGGCTCTCACGTTGTTCAGAAACTTCTTCAAAGGGGGATAGAGACTGTTGTATTAGATAATTTGTCAGCTGGCAAGACCGAGAACATCCCCCAAGGAGCAAAGGCGATCATCGGGGATGTAGGCGATCCTGCCACTGTCCGCAATACCTTATCGGGCGTCGACGTTGTTTTTCATTTGGCTGCCCGAGTTAGCATTCGGGACTCTTTTAGGAGTTTCGTAGAAGATGCCCGAACAAATGTGATGGGGACGGTTACGTTACTTCATTGCATGGAAGGAAGTGGGATAAAGAAATTCATCTACGCTTCTTCAATGGCCGCCTATGGGGATGCCCGGTATCTTCCGATCGATGAAAAACATCCTATGGAACCAACATCTCCGTATGGCGTCAGCAAACTGGCCAGCGAGGATTACATCCTCTGTTTCTGCAAACACCTCGGTATTCATCCAGTAATTCTTAGGTATTTCAACACCTATGGTCCCAAACAAACTTTCTCCCCGTATGTGGGGGTGATCACCATTTTCATTCAGAAACTTCTCCGCGATGAAGACCTACCGATTTTTGGCGACGGAAAACAGGTGAGAGATTTTATCAATGTGGACGATGTGGCTACAGCCAACCTAATGGCTATGGACTACCAGGGTGCAACCCGGGTCTTCAATGTCGGTACGGGCATTGGAACAACGATCAACTCGGTTGCCGAAATTCTCAAGGATCAGATGAACAAATCCAATAAGATAAATTATCTACCCGTGCAACCCGGGGAACCCTCAAGCTCCGTAGCTGACGTTAATCTAGCCAAAGAAAAACTCGGTTTCACAGCGCGCTGGTCACTACGAGAAAAATTGGGAGAGGTCATTGAGTGGAACCTGAAACGCCGAATCCAGATTTCGGGTCATCGGCCAAAGAGTTGATTCAAACATCAGGATTCTGGAGGTCGAGGAGTTAAGGATTCAAGGTGGTGACTGGGTGTCAGCTCAATTCCAGGATGGTCGAATCTTGATCAACAACCTGAGGGTACAAGAGATCAATTGCAAAGAAAATCCTTGAACGCTGAAATATTCGAGTTTCCTTTGCGAATCACGAAGAGAGGCAGCTGTCAATGAATATCAAAGCTATTCAAAAGAACGCTCGATTTATTTTCGAGAGCCTCCTGCAGGAAGTAGAACTTCGGACTGGGTACCGCTGCTCGAAACCTTCCGAAGTTTGGCTCAAATTGACAGAGCGCTGTAATTGCCGCTGCCAAATGTGCAACATATGGAAGCAACATCGGGTTGCCGATGGTGAATTAACCTCGCAGGATTGGAAAAAGGTCCTTCGGGGGCTACGTCAGTGGCTGGGAAAGAGGCACATATGGTTTACTGGGGGTGAGCCCTTCTTGCGGAAAGATTGTATCGAATTGATCGGATACAGCAGTTCAATCGGTTTGTCCATCGGCGTCATAACCAATGGGATTCTTTTAAGACCTGACGACATGCCTTTCCTTGTCGAAAGTGGGCTGCGAGAATACCATGTTTCTATAGACTCCATGAATTCTGAAATTCATGACCATCTCCGAGGAATCAGCGGGGCCCACAAAAGGGCGAGCGAAAATGTTTTGGCCCTAAAGGATTTTTTGAATCAAACCGGGAAGAAAATGAAAATCGTGATTAAAACAATCATCATGGGCTATAACGCGAAAGAGATTCTTCCCCTGGTCGAGTGGACCGAAAAATGCGGCTTTGATGAGATAAAATTTCAGCCTCTGGAGAGTAATCTTGAGGGCGGAGACGACCCTCAGTGGTTTGACAGGTCGCCTTATTGGCCGAAGGGAAAAGAGGTGAACGAACTAGGCGTGATCATGGACGAGTTAATGGTAAAAAAAGGGAGTGGAGGAAAAATCTATAATTCCATTCCGGAGCTGAAAAATATGAAGGAATATTTTCTGGAACCGGTAACCAAATATGAGCGAGTAAAAAATCATAACCTGCTTGGGGAAAAGCAAAGCCTACAATGCAGAATTGCTTTGGCCTGGATGGAGATATTGAGCCATGGGGGTCTCCGAATGTGCCGGCACATGCCTCCGCAAGGGGACATAAGAACCACAACCCCTCGGGAGTTTTGGAAGAACCGTATAGAATGCTGGAAAAACCCAGTTCAATTCTGTTTTCGGGGCGCGAAAGAAGGGTGATTCCGTTATTTATCTGAGTGATTAGAAAATCCGGCGGATACAAAGTCCCTGCCATAGAGCCCTGCAACGATGTCTCTTAGGCGAGCTCCAAAGATTATTTTTAAGGCTAGGGTGATGATGGCCGAGCTGAGGCTAAAAATCTCCGGATTCTAAAGGGAATGCGGCGACCGCTGGCAGCAGAAAAGGGATTTCTGGTACAGCCTGGAAAAAGACGAGGTCGCCCACGCATAATGCCCAAGAAGAATAGGAGATATTCTCCTGGCCCGGCCGAAGTGGTTCGAGGGAAATCGTCCTTTTAGATTCGCTTCCCTAACCACCACTCTTGCCGGAAATCATATACCAATCAGAAACCATCATCGTCAGGAAACCTTCTTGAAATTATCTTTCTTGGCTCGGCAGACCGGACACGTTTCGGGTAGCTCCCCGTCAAAGATATAGCCGCAGACCTGGCAGACGTGGTATTGGATATCCTGCTCCTTGAGGAGGGCCTCCAGTGCATCCTTGTAAAGCTTGGCGTGACGCTCTTCCACATCCCGGGACCGGGAGAAGCTCCAAGCCACATCCTCTCTCTTCAGGGCGAAAGCTTCCTTGATGAAAGGCGGGTAGTAGTCGTTCTTGGCCTTAATTTCATTCTCGAAAGCCGCTTTCAGATTCTCCTCGGTCTCTCCGATGACCCCTTCCAAGTACTTCAAATACTCGTCCGCATGTACCTTTTCCGCATCGGCCACGGCCCGGAAAAGACAAGCCACTTGGGGAAACCCGTCCTCTTCGGCTTTCTTGGCAAAGGCCAGGTTGCGCACAAAAGCCTTGGATTCCCCGGCAAAGGCCTCCCGCAACTTCTTTTCCAATGGTTCCGGCAGCGGTTCATAGAGGATAAACTGGAATCTGTGGGCCCCGCAGGTCGGACAGACGTCCGGGGGGCGGTCTCCTTCATGCAGGTAACCACACACTGTGCACTTCCATCTCTTCATTATTCTCCCCTCCGAATCCGGCAAAGCCGAAATTAGAAATAATATGGCCGCCCGCAAGATGGGCAACCACGTCGGGTTGCCCCTACAATTTGTCACCATCTTGAGTGCGATTTGATTCGCAAAAGCAGCTTTAAGTGATTAAAAATTCCCTCCCCCGAACGGTCAAGGCATGCCACGCTGCCGGACGCTCAGCCGGATCATGTAGACCAGCATAAAAATGGTGGTGATCGTCGCCGGCACGGCTGTCTTTTCGCTGAAAAGAGAAAGGGC
>Ga0187773_10000896_pt1 | contig 11953 bp, 11 predicted proteins | sample 0216_BV02_MP05_1_FD_133133 | JGI IMG/M metagenome (GOLD analysis project Ga0187773, IMG submission 133133) | Tropical peat soil microbial communities from peatlands in Department of Meta, Colombia - 0216_BV02_MP05_10_MG | ecosystem: Environmental > Terrestrial > Soil > Wetlands > Peat | place...
CAAAGGTCAGCAGGACCGATTTACGGATCTCCTTCAGGTAGCTTTTGATGGCATCCATCGTCTCGGCCGGTTCGGCCTCGGCCTTCTCTTCCGCCTCCTCCGAACCGGCTTCGACCGGCTCGGATTCATCGTCCAAGGAATGGGACTTTTCTTCGTCGTCGGAATAACTACTCATGTCGGAGACCCTCGATTCAAGGCTTCCTGCGATGCGGTAATGAATGACGGCTAAGAACGATAACGGATCGAAAAATCCTTAAAGCTTTTTTCGGCCGGTTTCCAGTTGACCTGGACATCCTCGACGCGGGCGCGGGGCGGTCCGATTCGCAATCGCTCGATCAGGACCTCGATCACTTCCCGGTCACCCTCCGCCACCACCTCGACACCGCCGTCCGGGAGGTTTCGGCAAAAACCGGTCAGGCCCAACCGAAGCGCCGCTTCCTGGGCGAACGCCCGATAATATACACCCTGAACCCGCCCGCTGACAAGAATCTTGGCACACATGGACATCAGCAATGACAATTAAGATAAATATGGTCAGGGCGCGCGGATTTGCATCACGCATCCGCTCCCCAAGCATTGGAGCATTGGAGAATGGACCGCAGTGTGAGCCTTGTCCATTTTCCAATGTCCAATGCTCCACTGCACCAAATTTGCGGAGCAAATTTTGGTCGGGGCGCGCGGATTTGAACCGCGGACATCCAGCTCCCGAAGCTGGCGCGCTACCGGGCTGCGCTACGCCCCGATTGATTTATAATTTGTTTTGTAGGGGCGGGCCTTGCCCTGCCCAATTCGGGCGCAGCAAGCAGCGCCCCTACGAAAATCAGAAAGCATTCTTTATCTCGGTATACGGCATGCCATGTGCCTCGGCCACGCCCGGATGCGTCACCCTGCCTTTATAAATGTTGACGCCTTTGGCCAATGCCGGATCGCGGCGACAGGCCTCCTCCACTCCCGTACCGGCCAACGCTAAAAGATACGGCAATGTGACGTTGACCAGGGCCGCGGTCGCGGTCCTCGGGAAAGCCCCCGGCATGTTGGCGACGCAATAATGGATCACGCCGTCTACAACATAGACCGGGTCCGAATGGGTCGTCGGCCGGGAGGTCTCGATGCAGCCGCCCTGATCGATCGAGACATCCGCGATCACGGAGCCTTTCCGCATTCCGGCCACAAGACGCCGGCCGACCAGTTTTGGGGCCTTCGCTCCCGTCACCAGCACGGCACCGACCACCAGGTCCGCGCTCAGAACCGCCTGCTCGATCAGATCCGACTTTAAAAGCCGCAGAATGATCTTGCCGGTCACCGCCGCATCCAAATTCTGGAGGCGATCCGATTCGCGATGAAACAGGGTCACCTGACCGCCCAGCCCCACCGCCATCTGGGCGGCGTTTGTTCCGACTGTTCCGGCGCCCAGGATCACGACGCGGGCCGGCGGCACCCCCGGAACCCCGGGCAGGAGCACCCCGCTGCCTCCGTGGATCTTTTGGAGATAGAAGGCGCCCATCAGGACCGACATCCGTCCGGCGATCGCGCTCATCGGCCGGAGCAACGGCAGAGATCCGTCCGTCAGTTGGATTGTCTCGTAACCGATCGCGATCAGCTCGCGCTGAAGAAGCGCTTCGGTCAACGGCCGGTCGGCCGCAAGGTGGAGAAAGGTGAAGAGCGTCTGTCCTTTTTGGAGCAGGGGGTATTCGGACGCCAGGGGTTCCTTGACCTTGATGACCAGCTCGGCCTCTCCGAACAACCGGGTCCGATCGTCGACGATCTTGGCGCCGACCGTAACATACGCCTGGTCGGGATAACCGCTGCCCTGGCCCGCATTCCGCTCGACCAGCACCCGATGGCCGGCCCGTACGACCGTGCCGACCGCCTCCGGCGTCAGCGAAACCCGATACTCGTTGTCCTTGATTTCTTTCGGAACCGCAATGATCATGGGCAAGGTTTGAGAATATCAGGTCGAATACGAAATGTCAATGAAGCCGCCGTCCTTTTTCGCCCAATCCGACGATCGTCTTGACCCCGGCGCTCCGTTTCATTACAATGATTTCATGTTTTCACCGATTGAGTGGCATATCGCCGCGAAAGGCCCCGTGGTTCGGATGCTGGACCAAACCCGCCTCCCGCACGAGGTGGTCTGGGTGGACTGCCCGGATCACCAGACCGTCGCCAAGGGCATCCGGGAGCTCTGGGTTCGCGGCGCCCCGGCCATCGGGATCGCGGCCGCAATGGGCTACGCGCTTGGGGCCCGGGCCATTCGGGCCGGCACACACGATGAGTTCGTCCGCCAATTGAAACCGATCCGAGACACGCTTGCCGGAACGCGTCCCACCGCCGTCAACCTGTTCTGGGCCTTAAACCGCATGGACGCCATCGTTCAGATCCATAAAGATCGGGCCGTGGAAGAGATCAAGGAACGGCTCGTGAAAGAAGCCCGGGCGATCCACGAGGAAGATGTGCAACGAAACGTCGCGATGGGCCAGCACGGCGCCGAACTCATCCGGGAGGGCGATACCATCCTCACCCATTGCAACACCGGCGCGCTGGCCACCGGAGGACACGGGACCGCGCTGGGCGTCATTTTTACGGCGTGGGAAAACGGAACACGGTTCAAGGTTCTGGTCGACGAAACCCGGCCGGTCCTCCAGGGCGCCCGGCTCACCATGTGGGAACTCCAGCAGAACAAGATCCCGGCCACTTTGATCACCGACAACATGGCCGGGGCCTTTATGAAAAACGGAACGGTCCGGCTGTGCCTTGTCGGGGCCGACCGGATCGCGGCCAACGGAGACACCGCCAACAAGATCGGCACCTATTCCGTGGCGGTGCTGGCCAAGGCCCACCGGATTCCCTTCTACGTCGTGGCGCCCACCTCCACGGTCGATCTCTCGATTGCCTCCGGCGACGCGATCCCGATCGAAGAACGGAACCCGGACGAGGTGACGACGATTTTCGGGAAGGTCCGGATCGCCCCCACCAGCGTGGAGGTCGCCAACCCGGCCTTCGACGTCACCCCCGCGAAGTATATCACCGGGATCATCACCGAGCAGGGCGTTTTCAAGCCGAGCGAGTTGAAGCGAACATTGGGCGGGTCGAAGCGGGCTTAAGGAAGATTCCAGTCCAAGGAGGCATCCTCATGCAAAAGCGACCCCTGGGAAAAAGCGGGTTGACCGTCTCGACCATCGGATTGGGCTGCATGGGAATGTCCGAGTTTTACGGTCGGCACGACGATGAAAACTCGATCAAGACGATTCACCGCGCGCTGGACCTCGGAATCGATTTTCTCGACACGGCCGACATGTACGGGACCGGACGGAACGAGACGCTGGTCGGCCGTGCGATCCATGACCGCCGAGACCGCGTCATCCTGGCCACCAAGTTCGGCAACGTCCGCGGAAACGACGGCAGTTTTCTCGGCGTGAACGGAAAACCGGACTATGTCCGATCGGCCTGCGAGGCCAGCCTCAAGCGGCTGGGCGTGGAGGTGATCGATCTTTATTATCAACACCGGGTCGATTCGAATACGCCGATCGAGGAAACGGTCGGGGCGATGGCCGAGCTGGTACGAGAGGGCAAGGTTCGGTATCTGGGATTGTCGGAAGCGGGACCGAACACGATCCGCCGCGCGCAGGCGGTCCATCCGATCGCGGCGCTCCAGACCGAGTATTCGCTCTGGAGCCGGGAGCCCGAGGACGAGCTCCTGCCCCTCTGTCGCGAGCTGGGCATCGGCTTTGTCGCCTACAGTCCGATCGGGCGCGGTTTCTTGAGCGGAAAGATCCGGAGCGTCGAGGACCTGGAGCCGGACGATCGCCGGCGGATCTTCCCCCGGTTTCAGGGGGAAAACTTCCGGCGGAACCTGGACCTCGTGAAACGGATCGAGTCCATCGCTTCCCGGATGAAATGCGCTTCGTCGCAGCTCGCACTGGCCTGGCTGCTGACCCGTGGATCGGACATCGTGCCGATTCCGGGAACCACCCGGATCCCGCATCTGGAAGAGAACGCCGCAGCGCTCAGGATTCAACTGACGAAGGAGGATCTCGCCTCGATCGACGCCATCGCGCCCCACGGCGTGGCCGCGGGAACGCGTTATCCCGCGCAGCACATGTCGGCCCTGAACCGCTGAGGATCGTTCAGACCCCTCATTCCCCGCCCGGCATCACCAGGCAATCTCTTTTCGGTCGCGGATGAACTTCCCGTTGGGAATTTTCGGATCGGTCGCGAGCCAGACGATCGACTCGGCGCCCTTCTCAACGGATCGCGGCGCCCCCGGTCCGCCCATCTCGGTCCGGACCCAGCCCGGACAGACCGAGTTCACCTTGACGCGGCCCCCCAGGTCCTCCGCGAACTGGACCGTCATCATGTTGAGCGCTGCCTTGGAGATGCTGTAGGCCGGATAGCCGCCCCCGCCGTCGCTCAACTGGCCCAGGCCGCTCGAGACATTGATGATCCGCGCGTCGTCGCTCCGGGCGAGCAACGGCAGCAGCGCCTGCGAGAGATCGAACGCCCCGAAGAAGTTCGTCTCCATCGTGCGGCGAAGCGTCTCGATCGCGATCCGGTCCGAGCCCCGGTCTTCGTCCATCAGGATGCCGGCGTTGTTCACCAGGACGTCCAGCCGGCCCGGATCCGCCGTCAAGTCCCGGACCAGACGACGGATGTCTTCGGCATCGGTCACATCCAGCCGATGAAACCGTACATCCAGACCATGTCGGGTAAGATCATCGGCGGCCTTCCGCCCGCCCGCTTCATCGCGCGCCGTCAGGATCACGGTCCATTTCTTCCCGGCCAGCTGCCGGACGACTTCGAACCCGATTCCCCGGTTCGCCCCCGTTACGACCGCAATGCGTTTCTCCATATCTTCCCTCTTCCTCGACCCGGCTCAATGCAGGTCCTTCAGCAATTCGTTAAACTCCGGGGAGCCGCGAAGCAGGTCGCCGCCCTTTTGAACCAGCCGGTCCACGACAGCCGGCTCGAGCTTGAAGCTCGTGGGAAGCGACAGTAACTCCTCCCGCTCTTTGGGATCGGCGATGTTTTCGAAATTCACCTCGATGATGTAAAACTTCATCGCCTTGAGCCCGGGCGGCGGGGCCGCGGCCGGACAGCGTTCGGCCAGAAGCCGTCGGCAGTCAAGAACCGATCGAACGGCCTGCTCCCTTGCGTCGGCGATATCCTTGATCAGCTCGATCGTCTCGAACGAGTAGTTGTCCATCGCCACGGTCGCGGTCTTCATCGCCACCTCGGCTACGTTGGGCGCGCGCGGCTTCTTGTCGATGCGCTCGGGCGGCTCCGTCCTTGCGTTAACGATGATCACAACCATTTTATCGATCTTGCCCTGGTTGATCAACTGACGAATGCCGCCCGGACGGTCGGCGTCACGGATCGAGTCCGTGACATACCGCAGGCCGATGTTGTCGGCCAGTCCGCCGTCCAGGAGATGGATGTAAGGGTGATCGCCCTTGTCGTTGTAGAGCAACCACTCCTTGGCCTGGAGGTAACGGCGGCGATTCAGGTCGTAATCGCCAAGCGCGTTTTGGACCCAGTCCGGCTGCTCATAGCCGGGCGGGCCGGGATAATTTTCCAGGGTGATCGGGCTGAGCAAGATCGGAAAAGCCGATGAGGCCGCCACGGCGCGCGCCACCGGATAGGACGAAAGATCCGAGCCCAGAAGATCGAACCGGTCCTGCGTGAACTCGAACCGCTCTCCCAGATACATGTTCGTCGCATTGATCACGAGGAAGGGCCGCCGGGGATGGGAGACGAGGGCCTCGTAGGTTTGGCTCTCGAAAATGGTTTGGTCGTACAGCTCGGCCGCGAGGTCGATCCGATCGAAGGAGGGCGAGGCCAAACGAATCAGCGTCACGGGATTCCAGAGCTCGCTCGTGAGCTCGCCTTCGATATCCCGCTTCAGGAACCGCGACTCGAAGGTCTCAAACGTCCGGGCCCCGAACAGCGCGTAGTACGCCCCGGTGAACGAGCCGCCCGAGACGGTCGAGATCAGGTCCACCTCGTCCAAGAGCCGCTTCGACTTTCCCTGCCAGACGATCGGCGTCTCGCTCAGCGCCTTCAGGACGCCGTACGAAAGCGCGGCGGCCCGCGTCCCGCCGCCGGAGAAGGTCAGCACGACGAAGAGCGAGTCGGTATTGTCCCCCGGTGCGAGTTGTGCGAACCGGTAACCCGCATTCGGCTGATACCGGGCCAGCGGCGAATTGATCGGCGCATGGGCGCAGCCGAAGAAAAAGAGGCCGAACAGGCCCGCCGCGAGGAGAGGGAGGCTACGTCTTGGCAAACGCGACCTCCCTCGGCTTGATCGGCGAGGTGTTCGAGAGCCTAACCGTTCGCTTCCTGGGTTTGACATGATCCGAGGGCGACAGCGATACCGTGTAGGTCCCCGCGGCCAGCTCGATCGTCTGGTCGGTCCGGCCCTGGTCCACGCCGTCGATCAGTACGCGCCGCGCCTCCGGAAAATGCACGAGGAGGTATTCCATGATACCCCGAAGTGAATCCCAAGATTACTTACCCGCGGGCTTCTTCGCTTCCGTCTTCGGTTCGTTCTTCGTCTCGCCGACCGCCTTGATCCAGTACGCGGTGCCGTTGGGGTTCACCTCGGCCTCCACTTCGGTTCCGACCTTGATCTCGCCGGTCTTTTGGGTCATCTTGGGATCGACGTAGAACGTCTCCTCGCTGCCCCCGAACCCCTGGCTGTTGTCGGTCTTGACGGTGTACATGTCGCTGCTGATTCCGCTGATCAGGATCACTTTTCCTTTTATGATCGTGTCGGCCAGCCCCACGCTCGAGAACGACAAGACAGCCGCAAACGCCATCGCCATCACCCCACTAGTCTTCATCCTATGCCTCCCGCGGTTAGATATGAGATATGGTTTTTGAATAATTGTAAATCCAGAGCGCCTAATTTTTGATCAAAAAGGACTCTAATATTTAGTCTATTTTAAGGCAAATTGTCAATTGAGGATTGGGGGAAAGGGGGGCGGTGACGGGGGCTCGGACGTCGATTGGCATGCCCCCGTCACCGGATATTTATATTCGCGGCTTAGAAAAGTTACCGATTCCAAGGATCCTCGACGTTATGCGTGTTGATTCGAAGAATGCACCGAATCTTTTGTGATCGCGGCGCCGGCCCATGCCATCGCCGTCACAACGCCCACCACCGCCCACAAACCGTACTCCACGAATCCGCCCGCCGCGGTATTGCCTTTTTGAATTTCACGGACGATGGCGACCTGCTGCGCATAATCATCCGGGGTCCTTTTCCATGAAAGTTCCGCTTGAAGCGACTCGAAAATGCGACCCACACGCGTCATTTCGGACGCCTCCAGCATTTCGGCGGATCGGTGGGCCGAACTAATTGCCTCCCGATACATCGCGGGAATCGCGGAATGAAACACCGCCTGTTGTGCCGTTAGGGAACCGAGATCGGACTCGAGGCGGAACAAGGTCCGTTCCTGGATTTTTCTGAAACGGTTTGTCTCCTGCTGGAACGCGGCGAGAAAGACGTCACCTCCTTCCGGCGCGCGACGATATGCAGCGACGGCGGCCGCTCCCAACTTTTCCTGCCAGAGGGCCGGCTGTTCCTGATTAAAACGTTGTAGCTCCGCCTGCGCTTGAATCACGGCCGTCTTAAGTCCCTCCTGCTCCATCCAAATGGTCTGTGCGGTGTTGGCGATAGACTGACCGAGCAACTCCTGGAGCCGGGCCTGCCGCCCGTTTATGAATGTCGTGTACTCCTGAAGGGTTTTATCCCATTGCTCCTGAAGCCTTGCGTGCCGATCCTGATCGAAACGGGCCAGCGCTACGATCCGGTACCCGGCTTCTTCCTGGACCTTTCCCTTTTGAACGGATATATCGGGTCGGTCGTTCGAATGCATATAGTAAATGGTGGGGAGAACGGCCGCCAGCAGAATCAGCGGCGCGATCACGCCGACCGTCATACCCGACTGATATTTAGTTTTACGGATTGTCATACAGGGCTTCATTTCATGCTCTCCTTGCCTTGCTTAAGGTTTGGTGCACAGGATCATTGATCGACGATTAAACGCCGATCAAGAACCCGATGAACAAGGCCGCCATCGTCGCGGCCAGAACGAATTGAGTCGTTGCGTGTTTCATTGCGATCACCTCCTTTTACTAGGTTTTGTTTTTTTGTTACGCTAATAGATATTGCAGATCGTGTGCCAGAATATTATTCTCGGATCGATCCCGCTATCACGCGACGACAACTATTTGTAGAATCGACAGTTACGAACGAATTTTTTTGGTATGGGTATAAATGAAATGAAGAAGAGGATTTTTTATCGCTGGAAGATTATCTGAACGGATAAATGAGCCGTTCGATTGGATACAGATTGTGGGAGGAAGATTCCACTTCTCCACCGGGAAGAGTAAGCGGATGCTTGATTGCAAGACCTGACCCTAATTTTCAATTTAAGTTGGCCGACGTTACGCTATGGAACGAGCAAATCATTTCTCTGGTCTTCAGAGTTGATCCACATCGCTTCAAAATTAAGAGTACGGGCACACCGAAAATTCTCATCTCAAATTTAAATCGATGGGAACAGTTGGAGTGCCGGGCGGAACATGACAGCGGAAGTTGGCAATATTGGGAGTGGTTTTCTCATTGAGCATCTCATTAAGCATCCTCGCGTTGTCTTCCCTCTTACTCCCAGTTGGATCCCCCTCCCACGTTTTGGTCGGGTCCGAATTGGACCAAACCGGAACTCGGGCGCATGACTGGCATCCATCATAAATTGCCATGATGGTGCCCCAAGGGTACCAATTCGGATATGTTATTTTATTCTGGGCCGAAGTGTCTGGTTGAACATGACCATGGTTATAGCCAGTAGAATATGGGTATTGATTACCCGCGCTCGTGTCGGAATAATCGTGATTGGCTCCCATAACGTGGCCAAGCTCATGGATGAAGGCAAAACTTGGTCCGCTGACATGTTTATCTACAACGACGCTATATGCCAGATCATCACTGGGCGGGTTTATGTTTTCGTCACTGAGACCGCCCTGACAGTCAGCGTCGGAAGGCAAGCCGGGTGGCAACTTGCATTTGACAATTAGGACTACCACGTCGGCACCATTTGCATCCCGGAGTTTTGGAATGGCGACGCCTTGATTATCGGTAATTATGCCACTGTTTAGAGCGGCGAGATTGTTCGCCATATTACCATTTGGATCCTCAGGATACGTTACCTCCGTGAGGTAAACCAAATTGAGTTTTTGCTTGATCCCGCTGTCCAGGTAGGACTGATTGGCCTGCCCTATGGAAATATCTACAGTGTTCCTTATATTATCAGGGATGCCGCCGGCATCATCTAGCGCACCTTTTGTATAGGCCACCATGACATCTATAGGCCATAGTCCATCATCACCAGGGACGTCAGTTTTACAGGTTTTGTCTGTTGAAGAAGGGGGAGTCGAAGTGGGCCCTAACTTAATCAGAGGAGGAGGAGAAGGTCGGTCATAAAATTTGACCTTCTCAATGTAATGAACGCCGCCTTGGCCATGACTCAGTCGGTAGAAATTCCTGTCTGATCCTATGACGGTACCTATGACCATGTCTTTGACAACCGAGAACGTAACAAGGCTATACGGATTGTTTTCAACCTTGCCGTGCCAGACAAAGCCATCCCCTCCCACCCGCTCTTGACGCGCCTTCACGACAGTCATCAATTCCCCATCCGGCAACAGAAGAGAAAATCTTGTGTTCTCTGTGGACTCGAGTCGCTTGGCGTCGACCATGACGGGAATTATCTCCAGGGTCTCGGGCGAACGCGGTGGTTCCCCGGACAAATTGGCCCGATGCCAGAGCGGCGGAATTCCCTGCGGAGGATTTTTAGACGTCGCAGCACAGGATAAAATTGTGCCTATACAGATCACAATTCCAATAAATTGGAATAGCCATTGATTTACCTGCCCAAGACAACGGGTAATCATTGCATAATTCCTCCATTTTGCTGAGGTCGGGCGGTATCTTTTTACAAGACCCACCCGACCTCAGATCTGCATGTCTACTTTTTACAATATGCGCTACTACAATAAGTCACTCCATTGATTATTCTAGGGCACTGGCCAGGAGGACAGGTCCCGTGGTCTTTTTTTGGACATAATATTTTACAGCACTCTCTGACAAGAAGGATTTTGCCATTTTTGTCGAACACCAATGTAACTTCCCACGGGCAATCCACGTCTTCAGGAGCTATGAATTCAACAGTGAACGGCTTTCCCCATACTATTTTTTTCCTTCCCTTAATAGATGCTTCCATATTTATTCCCCCCCTGTTTAATGTTAATCGCGGTTAAATATTCGGACCCGAAAAAATGTTTGTTAGTCCATATCGGCATAATCCTCCTTTCCTTAAAAAGCCAGGGTAAGCTTTGCAAAAATAAATCGAGCTGGCTGGTATTGGGGTGGTTGAGTCAGGGACGATCCTTGTGATATGTCGTAATACTGGAATTTCCGGTCAAATATATTATTGACCCCGACGGTGAATATCCCAAACCGCTTTGGGAGGAGATAGCCCACCGAGGCATCCCAGATCCAAAATCGGTCGTGGCCGGGAACAAAATTGCCGGACGAGTCCTGAAAATCGCCATCTTGATATAGGTAGGTCGCTTGAAGTTTTGAAAAGTATCCCAGCGGATGATAGATATTAAGTCCCAAAGGAATCCGATTGGTTTCTACCCGGGACGCATAAGGCTCCACATTGTTAGAATAGTCATGGAAATATTCTGCGCTGGTCGTCATCCAGTTTGACGGAGTCCAGTAAAGATAAGCACGCCCTCTCTTAATTTCCCCTGTAGAGCGAATTACTTCAGCGCTTGTGCCGGACAAATCCACAAGGGGGTAATTCACATGCCTCTTTGTAATTTCTAATCCTCCAAACAGGCTGGAAGAAAATTTCTGATCGATCCCTGCTCCATACTGTTTGGAATCCGTCCCAAAACTATCTTCAAAGAATTGCTGAAACCCGGCAACTTGGGTAGGCTCAATCGTCTGGTTTGAAACGAGGTCCCTTCTGAGAACGCGAAAATAGGCTACACGAAATGTGGTGGACGAAACCGGATTCCACGAAAGACCTAATTTGGGATTCCATTGGGTTTGGTCAAATGAAGACTGCTCATTTTCTGAAAGGTGGTCAAAACTTCCCCCAAGCGTGAAGGTTAGGTGAGTGGGGAGGTTGATGTGCGAATAAAGATAAATATTGGAATGGCGAATGTGGTCTTTAACATTAAGATCGAGAAGTGTTATGGGCCCCAAGACCGGATCAATAAAAATTACGCTTGATATGGTTTTTTCCGGCCCTGCATAATTACCAGCCCCGGCAATAAGACTTAGAAGCGAAATGTGATATTGATACTGTGCTTCAGAAGTATAAGCTTGTACCGCACCCTTTGAGTTTATCATTAAATCTGGCGACGGTTCCTTCTGACGCTCATCCCGATCCTGGTAATATCCTGAGAGAATGAGATCTGATTTTGGCGTGGGGGCAAAATGAAGGCCCAGTCGATAGGTTTTTATATCTGTGTCGATGTCAAGCGTAGGCGAAAAATTATCTGGGTCAAATTTAAGGAGGAGGTCGCCATTCGTCGTATCATTAAACCGCACCTCGCCCTGGACGCTCAGATTATGAGCCAGGCTGACCTGGGTAAAAAGGTCGTAAATGTTTTGGTTGATATCGGCGTTGTCTCGAAACCCGTCGGTATCATAATGCAATTGGCTTAGGCTGTAGGAATATCGGCCTTGCAGGCCGGAGAGAATAACCTCGTCGCCGAAGGTGCTTTGGTTCCCGACGATTCCCGAGACAAGGAGCTGATTCATATCCCGGTTGAAGAGCTGGCTGTATTCGTTGAACGAAGGGTCCACAGGGCCGCCGCCGCCTAAGATGGACGGGGCGGTTTTATCGAGACTGGGCTGGACCGGGTTGTTGTTCAG
>Ga0187773_10000897_pt1 | contig 11952 bp, 10 predicted proteins | sample 0216_BV02_MP05_1_FD_133133 | JGI IMG/M metagenome (GOLD analysis project Ga0187773, IMG submission 133133) | Tropical peat soil microbial communities from peatlands in Department of Meta, Colombia - 0216_BV02_MP05_10_MG | ecosystem: Environmental > Terrestrial > Soil > Wetlands > Peat | place...
CTCGCGCAGTACGACGAAGGTCTCGTAGCCGTCCGGAACGTCGATCGCGATGCCGTCGACCTCGAGCCCGTGCCAGATCTCGCGCAGGACACCCGTGTTGGCGCGTGCGTCCCACACCCAACGAGTCATCAGCGGATAGCGTTCTGGATCGACACTGTGGAGAATCTCCGCGGCGAGGTCGCGGGTCCAGCGGTGCTCGCGGTCGTCGGGAAAGCGTCCGCAGAAATCCGCGATGCGCGAATCGGTGCTCGACGTGTCCTCGCGGCCGTCGAGCAGTCGGTCGATGGCTTCGCGCAGAAAATCGAAGCGCGAGGGCTCGAGATACGCGGCGATGCGGCGACGCACGGTGGCCATATGCGCGCACAGCGTCTTGACGGCCGAAAACCCTACGTTGCCGTTTTCGGCACCACCGAGCGCATCGCGAAACAGCTTCGAGCGAAGCTGCACTGCTGCGACGTAGCGCTCGACGCCGCCGTGCTCGTCCGCGCCGGCGACGAGCGTCTCGAACGCGAGCGCGAGCTTCGGGCCGCTCAACTCCAGAACGAGACGCGCCCGGGAGCCCGTCTTCGATAAGGCGCTCGCGGATGCCATCGCCGCATCTCTTCAGGCGGGAACGGCGCTTGCAGCAGCGCGGTTGGCAACGGCGAGCGCAGCGACCGCGGCGGCCTTGCCCTGCGCGATCGAGTCGTCGATGGTCTCGGGTCCGGTCGCGGCGCCCGCGACGAACACGCCCGCGCGCGAAGTCTCTCCGAGCGAAGCGTACGCGCTCGCCTTGCCGATGAAGCCCTGTTCCTGGAGCGCGATCCCGAAGATCTTCGCGATCGACTTGTTGTCCACGTTCGGGTCCATGCCGATCGCGTGCACGACCATATCGAAGGGAATCGTGATCGGGCGCTTCACCAGCGTGTCCTCGCCCTTCACGATCAGCTTCTCGCCGTTCGAGGTCACCTCGGCGATGCGCGCCTTGATGTACTTGACCTTGAATTCCTCCTGGCTGGTCCAGTAGTACTTGGTCTCGTAGAGGCCGAAGGTGCGGATGTCCATATAGTAGATGTACACGTGACAGTCGGGCAGCTCCTCGCGGATCTCCATCGCGAGATTGCAGGACACCGTGCAACAGATCTTCGAGCACCACTCGCGGCCGATCTGGCGGTCGCGCGAGCCCACGCAGAGGAGAATCGCGACGCGCTGGGGCTTCCTGCCGTCGGAGGGGCAGCGCACGCCCTTGCCGGAGGAGATCATCTGCTCGACCTGCGTCGTCGTCACCACGTCCGGGAAAGTGCCGAAGCCCCACTCCGGCTTGTTGACCGAGTCGAAATGCGTGAACCCGGTGCAGAGGATCGCGGCGCCCGCCGGGATCTTCGTGCCGTTCGACAGCGTCGCGCGGAAGTCGCCGGGCTGACCGGAGAACTCGGCGACGGTGCAGCCCTTGTGCACCGTCACGAGCGGATCGCGCTCGACGCGGCTCACCATCCCGCCGATCGCATCCCTCGCCCATTCGCCGGAGGGCACGAGCTTGGCGTAGCCCGACAGGATCGGCGCGCCGCCCAGGCGCGACTCCTTCTCCACGAGAATAGCGCGCTGGCCGAGACCGGCGAGCGCCTGCGCCGCTGCGAGCCCCGAGGGCCCGCCGCCGACGATGAGGATCGGACCGGGATCCATCACGCCCGCTTCGCGATGGGAATGAATCCGGGACCCGATGTGATCATCTTGCGCGGGTCGTAGAGATTTTCCTGCTTGCCTGCCTTCACCTGGTCGAGGTAGGCGACGAACTCCGCCCTTTTCGCCCGCCAGTCGATGCCGAGCTTCTCCATCAGGGTCTCGGTGGGCGAGGCGTGCCAGTGCGACTGCACGATCTTGTAGGGATGCGCGCCGCAGACGAGCGCGGCAAACTGGCAGTCGGCGAGCACCGCGAGCTCGACCGGCCTGCCGCCCGCCTTGCTGATCCACTGGTTCTTGTCGAGCGTGGTGATGCAGCCGGTGTCATGGCCGATCATCACGTCGGCGCGCGCCTCCTCGACCGCGACGCGGATCTTGCGGTCGATGGCGAAGGAGCGGGTGAACTCGCGCTCGGAGATGATGTGGCGGAAGCCGAAGCCGCAGCAGTCATACCAGGTCGAGTAGTCGATCACCTGCGCGCCGAGCGCCTGCATGATGCCGGTGGAATTGGCGAGGCGGTTGCCGCCGTTGATCTTGTCGTCGTAGATCGCGTCCTCGGGGACCATCTTGTAGACGTGGCAAGCGGGATGGATGGTCGCGCGGATGCCGCTGCAGTCGATCTCGCGCATCGCCGCGATCTTCTCGCGCATCACGTGCAGCCATTCGGAATAGTGCACGACTTCCTCGGGGATGAGGAGCTTGCCGTCCACGAGGCGCCCGAGCTTGCCGAGGATCCTCTTCACGCTCTCGCGCAGCTTGGCCGAGTGCAGCAGGTAGCCGCGCACTTCCTTGTAGTTGCCGAACGAGGTGCCGCAGTGGACCAGCGGATAGAAATAGGCGTCGGGCAGTCCCTGCGCGCGCGCGGCGACGTAGGCCTGGTGGAAATTGCGCAGGAACACCGCGGCGAGGCTCTCGAGGTTGCCGATCCCCGAGCCATGGTAGTTCCAGGCGGTGCACGAGGTCTGGTCGGTCTCGTCGAGATACTCGACGTTGAGGCGATTCATCAGCCACAGCAGCGACGCCGGGTAGCCGGGGATGTTGCCGCACTGGCCGCAGGACTTGTGGTGCCACAGGCGCGTCGTCGGGATCTTCTTGTCCCAGCCGTAGAGCGTCTTCACCATCACCGGCTGGTGCTCGTCGGAGACGCGGTGCACGACGATCTCGCCGTCCTTCTCGAGCTGCCACATCGCATCGCGCACGTCCTCGACGCGCTCCTTGGTGGTGAGCATCGAGCGCTTGTCGACTTTCAGCTCGACCCACGCGGTGGCGACACGCGCGTCCTCGCTCGAGAGCTTCGCGTCGCGCCACTCCGCGCCGTGGCCGGTGAAGCGTTCCTTGCCTTGGCTTTGCTGGTCCATGTACTTCTCCTTACTCGTCCTTCGCGTCTTCCTGGTCGGCGAGGAAATCCTTCCAGTCCTCGCGCTTCTCGTCCATGATGTCCGAGATCACGTCGAACAGGTTCTCGTCGACGGTCTCGAGCTGCTTCAGCACGCCGGTCTCCTCCCAGATCGTGTACAGCTCGACCGAGGTCTTGAGATTCACTTCCCAGGCCGTCGCGGTGGTGTTCAGCGTCGGCATCGGGATGGCGTTGCGCAGGACCTTCAGCGGCGCGTCGACCTTGGAGATATTCGGGCCCCAGTCCGCGAAGTGATCCTTGTTGATCATGTCCGGCGAGAGCTGGTTGCCGGTCGAGATGAGCTTGAGCATCACACGGCTGAACGGCCGCAGCACGTTTTTCGCCGACTGCATGCCGTGCTTGATTGCCGTCTCGCGCATCAGCATGACGAGACCGCCCGGGGAATTGCCGAAGGGGCAGCGCGCCGCGCAGGTATAGCACTGGGCGCAGGCCCAGATCTTCTCCTGCATGGCGTCGTAGATGCCTTCGAGGTTCTCCGTCCAGAGCAGCTGGACGATCTCGCGCGGGCTAAAGTCGTAGTAGTGGGCGGCGGGACAGGTGGCGGTGCAGATCCCGCAATTGAGGCACCCGTTCAGCTCATGGTCGTAGCGCAGGTCCGACTGGATGTCCTTGAAGATCTCCTCGAGCTTCGCCGGGGCGACCGGAGGCTTCTCGGATACGGGATCGCCGATGTAAGTCTGGACCCGGGTAGCGGTTGCGTGCGTCATGACGCTCGCTTCGGAGTTCCTCAATACGTCAGGACTTTGCAGTCCTCTTCCATCACCTCTTCGATGAGGTGGGCGCCGCCGACGATGCCCTCGCACTCAGGGATCAGGTCTTCCTTCGTCATATCGAAGAGATCGAGATTCGGCGAGCAGCAATAGAACTTCGCCCCCGCCTCGTGCGCGTCCTTGATGAAATCGTAGACCGATTTCGGCGAGCCGGGTTTCACGAAAAGCTTCTCTGCGACGCCCTTTTTCATCAGCCGGCCCGCGGTGGCGGTGCAGATGACCTGTACGTCGTACTCCATGGAGGCCGCCACCGCCGCCTGGAAGATCGGCGCGCCGAGCTCCTCGCCGTGGCGAGGATCGGTGTTCGCCATCACGATGACCAGTTTCTTCGCCATGGTGTCACGCTGCCCTGCTTCCAGATTCCTTCGAATCGACACCTTGCAACGCCGTAAACCCGAAGTAGACGCCAATCCAAATCTCGGGCGGTCAGTATATTAGTATTCTCTAAAATAGCAAGGACCGCGGTTGGCCATGCAGAAGCGAGCTGGGCGCCGATATCACTCCTATAAAAAGGGTCTTTCTTCGTCTTTCCAAAGTGGTGAATTTAGTGAGTTGCGAACAGTGTGTATTGAGCTAGATCAAAGGCGCAGACCCGCGCTGCTCAACACCAAGCAAGAACGAAACGAACGAGTTCTGGCCGGCGCGGAGCGTCAGTCGTTTGCGCCTTCCATCCACCCGGTCAGCTGGACGAGGCCCGTCATGATCGGGACGAGCGCATTCTCGATGTCGCGCTGGACTCTGCGAAGCTTGTCCAGCTCCGCGCCGGCGTTGGCTGGTGACTCCTCGAATTCCATGATGAGATCCTCGACCATGGCGACCTTGAGCCCGGGATGGCCGGCGAAGCCCAGCGCGCGCTTGCCGATCTGCCACAACGCGGAGCGCCCCCGCTCGTCGCGCGCGAGGACTTCGGCACCCTCCGGCGGCACCGGCCAGTCGCGCATGTAGATCGCAAGAGGATAGGTCTCGGGCAGGTAGCCATACAGCGCCGCACCGCTTGTGCGGCGTGCCGCGGTGACTTCGAAAGCGAGCGGTGCGGGTTCCGAACGCCCGCCGGCCGCGAGCGCGAGGACCTGCGCCCCCAGCCCGATGCCGACGACCGGCCATTCGTTGACGAGCGCGACTTTCGCGAGCGCGACTTCCGCCGCGAGCGTGGGGACGTCGCGCGTCCCGGCCGAGCCCCAGGGTCCGCCGCCGAGCAGCACGAGGCCCTCGGCGATCGCCTCCGCGCGCGGCAAGGTCTTCTTCTCGGTGAACGGGCGATAGTACTGAAAGCGGATGTTGCGCCCTTCGAGGTGATCCTCGATCAATCCGAGGAATTCGGCGGACGTGTGCTGTATGACGTGAACGAGCTTCATCGCCCCGGCGGCGTTGCCTTCACGAAATCGGTAAACCGTTCAGGCTTTGACGGCAGCGACCGCCGACTCGATCGCGGCGCGAAAATCCGCCGCCGAGACCGTGAGCAGGCCGACCTTGGCCTCGGAGAAAAAGCGCTCGATCGCCCCGCCCACCTGCGCTACGGGCACGTTTCGAAGCGCTGCTTCGAGATCGAACACGGTCCGCGGCGGCGTGACGAAGAAATCGCCGGTGATCAAGACCTCTCGCACGCGTTCGCGCGCAGGGCCTTCGAGGCGCACGTAGGCGGTGACCGTGCCCCCCGCGCCGGTGTGGCTGCCTTCGAGCACGCCCTCGCCCGCGCCTGGATCGTCGATCCCGGCGACGAAGGCCTCGGTGCCGATCTCCTCGTCGTGATACCTCGCGGCGAGCGCCTCCTCTTCGCGCGTAATCGCGCCCCGCGCCGGCGCGATCCCCAGCCGCTCCGAGAAGCCTTCAAGCAGCACGCCCTGGATCGCTTCGATCGCCGGCGCGGCACCGAGCAATTCCTTGAGCGTCACCACGCGCTGCGCCGCGGAGTCGAGCGCGCGTTTCGCGAGTTTGGCTTCCGGAACATTGAGAGCGGCGATCATGTCGGCCGCGTTCATGTCCACGAGCACGGTCCCCTGGTAGAACAGGGTATTCTCGTCGAAGAATCCGCCTGTGCCGCTGATCTTTCGGCCGTCGACCTCGATGTCGTTGCGAGGCCGGTATTTCGCGTTCACGCCGAGCCGGCTCAAGCCCGCTGCCGCAGCCTCACAGATTTCTCGTGCCAGATCCGCGAGCGAGGCGATGCCGAGCGTCGCGCGGTCGAACGCCAGCTCCCAGCCGAGCTGCCCTTCGTCGAAGTAGATCGTCCCGCCGCCGGTGATCCTGCGCACGACGCCGATGCGGTTCGCGCGGCAGTAGCCGATCTTGATCTCGCGCGACAGCGCCTGGTGCCGCCCGATCAGCGCGGTCGGGGGGAAACGCAGGAAGCGGACGGTGTCGGGGATCTTCCCGGCCTTCCTCAGATCGATCATCGCCTGGTCGAAGGCGATCTGCCGGCGACCGTCGCGGATTCCGGTGTCGATCACCCGGAAGGGTTTCGCCATGGGCTCTAGCCCTTGCGCTCGATGATGCGAAGCTGGCGGCGGATCTTGCCGACGTCGCGCTTGTTCGGCGGGAAGGGAAAGCTCGCGATGTTCGACGGCGGCGAGTCGCCGTAAGGCCGGTCGCACGCGGACACGTCCTTGGCGAACTTCCCCGGGCAGCCGGAGGTGCGGAACGCGGTCCCGGCGTCGATGACCGCATCGAGCTCCGCCTGCGGCAGGCCGAAATCGATCACGCGCCCTTCGCCGTCGAATTTCATCTGCTCGACGCGCGCGCCGCGATAGTCGATGAGGTAGCGCCCGAGCTGCACGCGCCGCCACTGGTCGCGCGGCGTCGCCAACAGGTGGTCCATGAGCGAGCCCTTCTCGGGGAAGAAGCAGAACATGTGGCTGTGGCCGCCGAGCTCGACGAGCTTCTGCACGAGCGCGAGCACGTCGTATTCCGTCTCGCCCATGCCGACGATGATGTGCGCGCCGAACTTCTGCGCCCCGAAGATCTCGCGTGCGTGCAAGAGGATCTCCCAGTACTTGCTCCACGAGTGCGGCGACTGCACGCCCTTGCCGCGCGTGCGGTCGAAGATCTCGGGCGTCGCCGCGTCGAGGGCCACGGTGAAGATGTCGGCCCCGAGCTCGCGCAGCCGCTTCACGTCCTCGCGCGTCATGGTCGTCGGGTTGGAAAGGATCGAAACCGGGATCGCTGCAGGGTCGATCCGCGCGGTCCAGGCCTTGAGCACGCTCACGGTGTCCTCATCCGAACGCGGATGCGTGATCATCGAGATGCACATGCGGTGGAACGGGCTCTTGTCACCGTCCTTCGCGACGATGTCGACCACCTGCTCCATCGGCACCGCCGGCCAGTCGACGCGGATGAAGTTGCGGTCGGCGTAGTCGCGCTCGGCTTCACGGTGGCGCGCGAGCCCGCAGTAGGCGCAGTTGGCGCGGCACCCTTCGGGATAGGTGAGCAGCAAGTTCAGGCAGCGCGTACACTCGCAGCGGTACATCTTCCCCTTCATGATGCCGAGGGTAATCGCCGCTGCGGTCGACATCTGCACGTATTCCGGCGAGCGCATGTGCGGCGTGAGCACGTTGTAGTTGGGGAGGTACACGCCCTGGGGCGCGACGTTGTTCGCTTTCACGCGAGCGCCGTTCTTCAGCTCGGTCGGCGTCTTCAGCGGCGTTCGCGGCTGCATCAGCAAAAACGGATTGTGGTCGCGCCCGTCCCCTCGTTGCTCGAGGATGGTTGCGCCTTCGGGTCGATGACAGCTCATGACCTCACCTCTTGAATCACACCGCCCAGTATTCGCGATAGCCGATCCAGCCGCGGCGCAGCGCCCGCGCGTCGGGGCGAAGTCCATCGGCGAATTGATCGGTAAGTTCGCGCCGGCGCCGCAGCGCTCGATCGAGCGCCGCCTTGAAGACGCTTTCGAGCTCTTCTTCGTAATCGGCTCCCGCGGCGCGATTGCCTGAGATCCAGGCCGCGGCCGCTTCGCCAGCGAGCCTGCCGGAGTACACGGCCGCGGCAATGCCTGCGCCGGTCACGGGATTCGTGAGCCCCGCCGCGTCGCCGGCAAGCAGCACGAGCGCGCGATCGAGAATCGCCCAGGGTCTCAGCATTCCACCGACCGGGATCAGGCCGCCCGTGAGCCCAAGTGGCCGTTCGCCCACTCTGCCCTCGGCCACGAGCGCCGCGTGAAGCTCTTCGACGATGCACTTGAGCTGCGCCTTGTGCAGCGGATCGACCCCGGCCCCGAGATTGGCGATCTTGTCCTTGGGAAACAGCCAGCCGTAGCCGCCGGGTATCTCGGCGGAAAGAAAGATGTCGGTGGCCTCGTGCGCCCGAAGAAGCGGCACCGTGATCTGCCGCGTCTCCACGACCGCGGTGTTGACCTGACCGATGGCGCGCCCGGCGAGCGAGCGCGGCCCGTCGGCGCCGACGATGACTTCCGCGGTGATGGTTTCGCCGTTCGACAAATCCACCGATCGGTCCGCAGCGACGCGGCGGACGGCGGCACCGAATCGGCATTGCGCCCCGGCGCGTTCGGCCTCGGCGACGAGCGACGCATCGAACACCGCGCGGTCGAGCATGTGACCCGGAAAATTCTTCTCGACATCGGGCGCGGCATCCTCGACGAAAGTCATCATCGCGCGGATCGGCTGGCGCACGGAAAGCGAAAGATCGCCGACGTCGATTCCGATCATGGACGGAACGAACTCGGCGCACTGCACCGGTCGCCCTGCCTCGTGCTTTCGATCCATCGCAAGTACGCGGCAGCCTCGCCGCGCAGCTTCGGCCGCCGCGCTCGCTCCCGCGGGCCCAAGCCCGAGCACGAGGACGTCGAAGCGTTCGCCCATCACGCCGCCAACGCCGCGCGCGGATGGATCTTGATGGTGCGCCCGGTCTTCATCGAGCAGCACGCGTGCTCCTGCACCGCCGGCCGGCCGATCGCGGTCGCGACCGCGAGCGTGCCTTCGGCGGGGAAAGCGATCCCGTCCAGGCCCGCCATCACCGCGTAGGCGTCGGTCACGCGCCGGTGCAGGCCCGGCGGCCGCGCGCAGCCGAGCAGCACCTCGCGGTCGGGAATGCGTCGCCGTGCTTCCAGGAATATGCGGCCGACTTCGTGGGCGTCGGGTGTCTGGAACGTCCCCGGTCTCGCGTAGAAAGGCATCACCACCACGAGAACGAGGGAGTGAATGCGGTGGCGGCTGACGATGTCGAGCGCGCGCGGCTCGCCGAGAATCTTCCCGTAGTGCAAGCCGACGACGATGTGCGGGACCACTTCCATCTTCGTCGCGCAAAGCGCTTCGAGCGTCGCCTCGAAGTCCTCGACCGGACGGTCGAGATGATACACGTCGCGGATCGTCTCCTGCGCGCCGATCACGTCCATCATCGCGGTATCCACGCCGGCGTCTGCCATGCCGCGCGCGCGGGCGGCGTCGGTGAGCGCCGAATGGATCGCGATCTTCAGATACGGAAACTCGCGCTTCAGGCGCTCGATCACCGGATAGTAGCGCTCGTAGCGGATCTCGTTCTTCTTGTTCGAACCGCCGGAGAGAAGGAATCCGCGAAGGTCCTGCGTCGCGATCAGCGCTCGCACCTTGCTCTCGAGCATCTCGGGATGGGTCGCGGGGATCATCGGCTCTAGGATCTTCGCCTGACAATGATCGCAATCGAGCGCGCAGCCGCCCGCGGTGACCGAGAATGCCGGGAAGCTGTTCTTGCCGCAGCCTTCCAGCTCGCAACTCGAATACGATTTGAATGTGGGCGTCGAGAAGCGGATCTGGCGCGCGGCTCCCTCGCCCGCCGCGCGCTGCATCTCGCACACCACAGCGGCGTCGAAGCGCGCGTCTTCCAGCTCCTCGATCGCGGCGAGTCGGTCTATCCAGCGCATGCGATGCTCCTCGAGGCCTGCCCGGCATCATTCCAGTATCGCGGAGCGGCTCGTCCGAGCGCCTGATCGCGCAACGCCCTGACTTCGTCCCGCACGGGTCCTTCGTTGGGCGGGTCGGCGAGCGTCGCGCGCCACCGCGGCAAGACGTCTTCCTCGTCGATCAGCTCGCAGTGCAGTCTATCGCAAATCGCACGCGCCGCTTCCGGAAGCGCCTCCGGAATCCGGCGCCCCGACAGCGTTCCCCACAGTCCGGTCCAGTAGCGCGTCACCGTCCACGGGTTGTAGCCGCCGCCGCCGAGCACGACCGCCCCCGGCGCGAGAGCGGCGATGCGCGCGGCCTCCGACCACAGCGCGACGTTCGACAGCGCCATCGAAGAAAGCGGATCGCCCGCGAGCGCGTCGGCGCCGCACACGAGCACCGCCGCCTCGGGCTCGACACAGCGCGCGAGCGGCAGCACGACCTCTTCGACGAGCAGCCGCAGCTCGCTGTCGTTGACGCGAGTCGGCACCGGAAGATTGCACGCCCTCCCCCGGCCGACGTCGGCAACGTCGCCCGTATGCGGCCAGCGGCCGCGCTCATGAAGCGAGATCGTCCAGACGCGCGGATCGCCCTCGAAGGCGTCTTGCACCGCATCACCGTGATGCGCATCGAGATCCACGTACAAGACGCGTTGCGTCCCCCCGTCGAGCAGGGTCAGGATCGCGAGCGCCGGGTCGTTCAAGAAGCAGAAGCCACTCGCCCGGTCCGGCCGTCCGTGGTGAGTCCCTCCCGCAGGGTGGAAGGCGACGCGGCCCTCAAGGGCAAGCTCGGCGGCGCGGATCGAGCCGCCGACCGCGGTCGAAGCGCGCTCGAACACACCGGGAAAGAGCGGGTTCTCCATCGTACCGACAGCGAAGCGTTGCCTCGTCTCGACATCGACCCTGCCGGCTTCGCTTGCCCTGCGCAGCGCGGCGATGTATTCCGGCGTATGGAAACGCCCGAGCTGATCTTGGGTCGCCCGAGGACTTTCGCAGTATTCGTCCTGCCCGAGCCACCCGAGCGCCCGGCACATGTCCATCACCGACTCGACTCGCGGAATCGCGAGCGGGTGATTGTTCCCGTAGGCGGCCTGCCGGTAAATCTCGTGGCCGACGAACACCGCGGCGTACCTTTTCGTCATGGTCTTCCGTTTCGTGCCCACGTTATCACGGTGCGTCAAGTCGAATCGCTCGTATATTAGCCTATGCTAATATTAAAATTGAATATCGTTGCACGGGGTCGCGCTCCCGAGCGCCGAATCCTGCCACTTTAGCCAGCGGATCGACCGAATGTTTGCTCTACATCAAGAAACCGGGCGCCCTGAATCGATATGCTCACTGGCCCCGTATCACCCCGCGCGTTCGCCAGCGTGACCGCCGAGATCAAGACCACGACCTGTTACATGTGCGCCTGCCGCTGTGGCATCCGCGTGCACACGCGCGACGGTGCAGTGCGCTATATCGAGGGCAATCCCGCACATCCAATCAACAAAGGGGTGATTTGCGCAAAGGGCTCGAGCGGCATCATGAAGCAAGTATCCCCTGCGCGACTGACGCGGCCCTTGAGGAGGAAGCCCGGAAGCGAGAGGGGCGCGGGCGAGTTCGAGCCGATCTCGTGGAACGAAGCCTTTTCTGTCCTCGAAGACAGGCTTAGGAAGATCCGGGCGACCGACCCGAAGAAATTCGCGCTCTTCACAGGACGCGACCAGATGCAGGCTCTCACCGGCCTCTTCGCGCGCCAGTTCGGAACGCCGAACTACGCCGCGCACGGCGGCTTCTGCTCGGTGAACATGGCCGCGGGAATGATCTACACCATCGGCGGCTCGTTCTGGGAGTTCGGCGGTCCGGACCTCGAGCGCGCGAGGCTGTTCGTCATGATCGGCACAGCCGAAGACCATCACTCGAACCCGCTCAAGATCGCGATTTCGAAGTTCAAGCGCAACGGCGGACGCTTCATCTCGATCAACCCGGTGCGTACGGGGTACTCTGCGATCGCCGACGAGTGGGTGCCGGTCCGCCCGGGCACCGACGGCGCGCTGCTGCTCGCGATCGTGCACGAGATCCTCGCGCTCGGCCTCTACGACCGGGAATTCCTCGTGCGCTACACGAATGCGGGACAGCTGGTGAACGTCGACGAGTCGTCCGACGATTTCGGGCTGATGGTGCGAGACGAGTCGCAGGGCAAGGAGCCCCACTACGCGCAGAACCAGACGTGGTGGGATCGGCATACGAACAGC
>Ga0187773_10000898_pt1 | contig 11946 bp, 9 predicted proteins | sample 0216_BV02_MP05_1_FD_133133 | JGI IMG/M metagenome (GOLD analysis project Ga0187773, IMG submission 133133) | Tropical peat soil microbial communities from peatlands in Department of Meta, Colombia - 0216_BV02_MP05_10_MG | ecosystem: Environmental > Terrestrial > Soil > Wetlands > Peat | place...
GGGCGCCGTGTGGTGGTGAGCGGGATCCTCGTGATCGCTGTTCCCGTAACTGAGGCAAAGAAGGCTCAGAATCTGGCTCGTTTGTGTGGGATCACGGCCGTATCTCCTGATAAATAATAAGGATTGGGCCGAAACACCGAGATCCTTGACAATCGGGATCTAGGTTGATACGGTGGGATCGTGAATGAGCAAGCGAGCTTCGCCAACGATCGACGATCGAAGAGCGATCTATCGAACACAAAAAATCGCCTTGGTCTTGGAATCGCCTCGCACGGCGGTAACATGTCCAGGTTGATCGATTGCGTTCTGATCGAGTGCTCGTAGATCGAAGCTCGAAAGATCCCAAAAAAGATCCATTGACAATCGCCACCCCACTTGCTACATAGTAACTCGACACGGACAACGGACGACGGACCAGGAACAAACAGGAGAATCAAGATGACGACCGAGACCACGACCGAGACCAAGAAGACCAAGGGTGCGAAGCCGACCAAGGGCAAGGCTGCCAAGGCCAAGAAGGGCGCGAAGAAGACCGCCCGCAAGGACAAGGCCACCACGGGCCAGTCGGCACCCCATCACGACCTGCCGGTCGACGACCTGAACGCCAAGGAGCTGAAGCTCGTCAACGTGATCAACGGCAAGGGCACGGGTTCCCGCGAGGAGATCTCGATCCCCGACATGATCAAGGTGTTCCAGTCCTCGGCGGACACCAAGGCGCAGGCGAACTCGTGGGTGCGCAACAGCCTCCGTCGCCTCGTGACGGGCGAGCTGATCGAGAAGACCTCGCGCGGCGTCTACCGCGTGACCGAGAAGGGTCGCAAGCGGCTCGCGCGCGCGGCGGCCTAGCGCGTCCCAGGGCGTCCCGGTCCGGCGCCCGGGGAACCCTCGGACCAGCTTCCGCGTGTTCCCCGAGCACCGGACCAGGTTGTCCATAAAATAGGACGCCTAGACTGCGCTTCGGACCCCGTGTCACCGTCGGGTGACGCGGGATGAGCTACGAACTCGTCAGATCGGCTGAGCGTCTCGGGCACATCGCCAACGAGATCGCGAACAGCCCGGTGATGGGGCTCGACATCGAGACCACCGGCTTCAAGCCGGATGATCCCGATTCGAGCCCTTCGCCGTTCAAGGACGACATACGCATCCTCTCCATCAACACGGGGAAGGGTGTCTACGTCGTCGATCTCTACGAGACGAAGACGATGGGACCGTTGGTGCCTGCTCTTTCCGAGAGCAAAGGCATCAAGATCATCCAGAACGCGAAGTACGAACAGAAGTGGCTTCTCCAGAAGCACGACATCGAGCTGTGGCCTGTCTTCGATACGTTCCGCGCCTCCGTCCTGATTCACAACGGGCGCGACCTCAGCCACACCCTCTACGATCTTTACGAGCGCGAGCTGAAGATGGCCCCGCCGACGCGAGACCTCGGCGCGTCGGACTGGTCTCTGCCGCTCACGAAGGAGCACTACGACTACGCCGCGAGCGACGTTTCGTATCTCCACCAGCTACGCGATTCGCTGAAGCCGAAGCTCGCCGCGAAGGGTCTCAACAAGACCGCACTCATCGAGTTCGGCGCCATCCTTCCCGAGGCGGCCGTCGAGTTGAACGGCTTCCCGCTCGACAAGGATGAGTGGTTGAAGCTCGCCGCAGTAAACGAGCAGAAGGCGACCGAGCTGCACAAGCAGCTCATCTGGGAGCTGCCGAATCCGAAGCAACAGCTCACCCTCCTCGGGTTCGAGCCGGACATCAATCTCGATTCGCCTCCGCAGATGCTCGCGTCGCTGCGCAAGCTAGGCATCCAACAGCAGTGCGAAGAGTGTCGCGGGCGCGGGCGCACGAGGCAGGGCGACGGTTGCGGCATGTGCCTCGGGGCCGGGATCCTTCCGCTACAGAACACGCGCGAGATGACGCTCGCGATGTTCGCGGCCGAGTACCCGGTCATCAAGAAGCTGCTCGGGTACCGGGACTACTCGAAGAAGCTCGCCTCGTTCGGACCGGAGTACCTCCGACACATCAACCCGATCACCGGCCGCATCCACGGCGACTACTACCCGTTCACGGGCGCAGGTCGCTACGCGATGTCGAAGCCGAACCTGCAACAGATTCCGCGCGACAAGGAATTCAGGGCGTGCTTCAAGGCGCCTCCAGGTTGCCGCTTCGTCCTCGCCGACTACTCGAACATCGAGATGCGCCTCGTCGCCGAGATCTCCGGCGACCGCGTGCTCATCGAAATTTTCCAACGCGGTGAAGACGCGCACTACGCGACCGCTGCGCTTCTCGTTGGTGTTCCGCGCGAGAAGGCGAAGGAGCTGGTCACCAAGCTGCAACGCCAACAGGCGAAGCCCGTCAACTTCGGCTTCATCTACGGCATGCAGGCGGCCAAGTTGGTTCTCTACGCGCAGGCGAACTACGGCGTCTCGCTCACGCTCAAGCAGGCCGAGGAGTTCCGTGAGCGCTTCTTCGCGCCCGGCGCGTACTCTCGCATCGCTGAGTGGCACCAAGAAGTTCTCGAAGAAGGCGCGCGCTCGCACATGGCGCGTACGCTGTCGGGTCGTCTGCGCTACCTAGCCGACGACGCCCACAACGAGTTCTTCAACACGCCGGTTCAAGGCTCGGGCGCGGACGGTCTCAAGGCTGCGCTGCGCGCCGTCTACATGCGGTTGAAGAAGTTCGGGAAGTGGAACGGGCCGGTCAAGATGTGCCACCACGTCCACGACGAAATCATCACGCAGACGCCCGATGAGGAAGAGCTGATCAAGCTGGTCGAGAAGGAGCTGGAGGAGGGCATGCAGGAGGGAATCAGCCAGTTCATGCGCCGTGTTCCGGTGCTCGTCGAACCCGACTCCGGCTACTCGTGGGCGGACAAGGGCTGAAGATCCTTGCGCTTCTGAGATCGATCCGCTAAACGTGGAGGTACAGGCGAAGAAAGATCGCATGGCCTCCAAACGATTGCGCCCGGTCAGCCGGGACGAGGGCTTCCAGAAGCTACGCACGCTGCGCTGCTTCAACGAAGTGTACGAGCGACTCCTTGCAGGGTGGTCGCCGTCGGAACTCGCGCGCTTCATCCAGGAATCGAGGAACGAGTACACGCATGCCTCGCACGTGACCCTGATGCAGGTCTTGCAGCGCTTCCGGGACACGATCCCGCCCGCGCAACTCATGGCGAAGCGCCTGCCGAAGTCCTTCGAGAAGGCTGTCGAGAAGACCGAAGAGGGCATCGACGAGCTGGCCGAGATGGAGAAGCTCTATCGGATGCACATGGAGCGCGTGAACATCGACTTCACGACGGAGAAGAACATCAAGAAGCTCATGCCGACGATGACCCAGGAGATCCGGGTCGCGTCGGAGCTTCTCGGTCGTATCGCCGATCTGAAGATGGACCTCGGTGTCAGCACGCGCCACCTCGGCCAGGTGGACGCCGAGGTGACCATCAAGTCCGAGACCTCTCGCTACGGCAAGGAGTCGGTGAAGAAGGTCATGGAGGACCCGGAGAAGCGCCGCAAGGTTCTCAACGTGGCCGAGCGCATCCTCGCGTTGCCGGAGCGTACGGGGAAGGCGATTCCAACCGGCGGCATCATGCAGGCCGTCGAAGAAGAAGTTGCGCTGACGGCTGAGCTGGAGATGGTCGCGGCAGACACGGATGCCAAGGATTCGGGAAGCAAAGAGGAGGGCGGCGACGGCGAGGGTGGCGAGGACTAGCCGGTGCCTGTCTACAACAAAGACGGCCGCACCTTCAGTCTGCGGACCGACGAGGAGGAAGAAGCCCTACTCCGCAAGGAGCTGGAGGCTCTAGATCCAGCCGAGCGCGAGACGCTCGAACTGATGCTCAAAGAGCTGCAAGGAGGTGAATCGGAAGGCGGCCTCATGCAGACGATGGGGCAACTGGAGTACAAGCACACCCCCGTCGACATGCGCACGTTCGTGACGGACCCGTACTACCTCGGGCACACGTGCGACAACATCTACCCGAAGCTCCTGGACGACCTCGTGGAGTTGTTCGAGGGTGGCTACCAGGAATGCGTGTGGACGGGCTCCATCGGCTACGGAAAGACGTTCACCGCGTCGATCGGCGTGGTTCGCGTCCTCTACGAGCTGTCGTGCCTCGTCGACCCACACCGGAGCTACGGCCTTGCGAAGGACTCGAACATCGCCGTCGTCGCTCTCTCGGTCAGCGAGATGCTCGCGACCAAGGTCGTGTTCGAGAACATTGCGGTCAAGGTCGACGCCTCACCATACTTCCGCGAGCACTTCCCGTTCGAGAAGACGAAGAAGGAGCTGCGGTTCCCGCACAATGTCTGGCTCGCTTCGCGCGCGACCACGGACTCTTCGGCCCTCGGTCTCAACACGATCTCCGCGTTCATCGACGAGACGAACTTCATGCAGAAGCCGTCGGGCTCCAAGGCCAACGACCCGCGCTTCGCCGGCATGGACCGCGCCGAGGTTATCTACAACGCGATCAAGCGACGTATGAAGTCGCGCTTCGAGAAGTTCGGGCGGTTGCCGGGCATGCTCTTCATCGTCTCGTCGAAGTCTACCCAGGACGACTTCACCGCGCGGCGCGTGCGCGAGTCGAAAGACGACCCGACCATCTTCGTGCGCGACTACGCGCTGTGGGACGTCAAGCCCGAGGAATACTACTCGGTCAAGAAGTTCCAGGTGCTCGGAGGCAACGAGCAGACGCCTTCCCGAATCCTCGAAGAAGGCGAAGCCGAGACCATCCGGGCTTCGCTCCCCGAGGGCTGCGTCATTGTCGACGTCCCCGAGGACTGGAAGGGTGATTTCGAGCGCGACCTTGAAGGCGCGTTGCGCGATATCGCAGGTGTCGCTACGGTCGCGATCAGCCCGTTCATCCAGCGACGTGAGAAGATCCTGGAGGCGTTCGACACCGAGCGCAAGCACCCGTTCTCGACCCTCATCTACGACGCCTCGCGCGGAGGCATGTTCGCGTGGGAACAGATGGTCAAGGTTCAGAACGTGCGGCAGTACGGCCAGCGCGTTCAGAAGTCTTTGCCGATCCTGAACCCGAACCAGCCTCGCCACGTGCACATCGACCCGGCGCTACGCAACGATGCCCTCGGGTTCTGCATGAGCCACATCCACGGCTGGAAAGACGTCGTTCGTCGAGATCCGAACGACTCGAAGCGCCAGTTCATGGAGCGCGCTCCGATCTACATCGTGGACTTCGTCCTACGCGTCGTCCCGCCGACCGGCGACGAGATCATCTTGGGAGACATCCGGCGCATGGTCTACGACCTCGCGGCGCACGGGTACCTGATCACGATGGTCTCGATGGACTCGTTCCAGTCCGCCGACTCGCTGCAACAGCTCTCCGCGAAGGGGTACACGGCCGAGATGGTCTCGGTCGATACTTCGCCCGAGCCGTACGACAACCTCAAGCTCGCACTCTACGAGAACCGGGTGTTCTTCTACGAGTACCCGCCCCTCGTCGAGGAGTTGCAGAAGCTCGAACAGCGGTTCGATGCGCGGAAGAAGAGAAAGATCGACCACCCTCCTCGCGGCTCGAAGGACGTGGCGGACGCGGTCGCGGGTTGTCTGTGGACCCTCTCCCAGAACGCCCACACCGCGCAGCCTCTTCCGCTTCAACGCGGCGTGGCTCGGTACGGAAACGACGAAGCCTGGATGGACGAACAGCGGCAAGCTGCGCTGGCTGGCAACCGAGGTGCATCACAGAACCAGGATCTTAAAGAGTACGGGTCGCTCCCTCCGTTTCTGACGGGAGACTTCAGCTCGGACGATCCTTGGGGCGACGGTGGTGGTTGGGGGAAGGGATCGTTGTAGCGGACCACGCGGTCCGATAGGATGTGGCCGGATGTCACGCTCAGTGCTCCAAGATCTGGGAGAGGTTTTCGGCATCGCGGAGGTCAAGACGACTGCCGCGAGGGTCATGACCTCGCCGTCCTCGGTCACCAAGGAGCTGGTCAACAAGATCGCCAAGGAGTTCCCGCTGGAAGGCGTGATGCGGGACTTCGGTCTTGTGGTCGCGCGCGAGCTGGCGAACTTCATCGAAGCGCACGCGCTCCGGCCGGCCGACTACGCTGACCTTCCCGATCTAGGTGAGGCCCTGTCCGAGCGCCTGATGCAGGAGCTGGGAAAGAACCCCGACACCTTCACACAAGCGCTGGCGGCCCAACTGCGGCTGCGAGGTTAAGAGGCACGCGTGGGGTTCTTCTCTGACGTAGCGAACCGAATCCGTAATGCCCTTGCGAAGGACAAGGAGCAGCTCGCGATCCAGTTCGCCAAGGGTTCGACGGCCTCGGGCATGCCCACGACGGGCTACGACCTTCTTCAGGCGTACGGCTACGACGTCATCTCCGACTACCTCCGGCTCGAACACGACCTCCTGAGTCGCTACGTCGACTACGAGGAGATGGATGACTACCCGGAGATCGCGGCAGCCATCGACATCTTCGCGGACGACGCGACCCAGCACGACACGCACCACCACAAGACCATCTGGGTCACCGCGCCCGACAAGGATATCGAGCAGAACCTCAACTACCTCTTCCATCGCACGCTGCGCATCGACGAAGAGGTCTGGGAGATCGCACGCACCCTCGTCAAGTACGGCAACGACTTCGAGGAGCTGCTCGTCACCAACGAGGGCGTACGCGGTCTCAACTTCCTGCCCCCACCCACGGTGCGGCGTATCGAGGGTCCACGCGGCGAGCTGTACGGCTTCGTCCAGGACTTCAAGGGCCGGTTCGGCTACTCGCCGGCCGAGTTCCAGCAGATTCTCTCCACGCGCGCGGCCATGCGCCAAGGCGGCCCGGACCAAGGTTCGAGCGGCATGGAGAAGGTGGCGGCGCTGGAGGATTGGGAGGTTGTCCACTTCCGTCTGCGCGGCAAGCACCGTCGCTCGATCTACGGCTACTCGGTTCTCGAACCGGCGCGCTGGATCTGGAAGCGGCTCATGCTGCTCGAAGACGCTGCGCTCATCTATCGTCTTCAGCGCGCGCCCGAGCGCTACGCGTTCTACGTCGACGTCGGCGACCTGCCTCCGCAGGAAGCGCTCGCGTGGGTCAACCGCGTCCGCCAGCAGTTCCGCAAGAAGAAGTTCGTCAACCCGACGACCGGCAAGCTCGACCTCAAGTTCGACCCGCTGTCGCAGGACGAAGACTTCTTCATCCCCGTTCGCAAGGGTACCGAGGGTACTCGCATCGAAGTCCTGGGCTCGCCGAGCTGGCAGCACATGGACGACATCGAATACTTCCGCGACAAGCTCTTCGCGGCGATGAAGATCCCGAAGGCGTACCTCGCGCAGGACGAGAACACGGCGCGCGCGGTCCTCTCTTCGGAAGATGTCCGTTTCGCTCGTACAGTGCTGCGCATCCAGCGAGCGATTCGCAGCGGCATGTCCAAGGTGTGCCGCGTCCACCTCGCAGCCCTCGGCATCGACCCGGCGAGCGTCGAGTACGACATCCACATGACGACGCCGAGCGCCATCTTCGAGTTGGCGCAGCTCGAAGTGCGGAACGCACGTGCGGACCTTGCCTCGCGCATGCAGGAGTTCGTGTCGCTGCGGTGGCTGCTTTCCGAGGTGTTCGACCTCAACGACGACGAAATCAGCGTCCTCATGCAGGAGCGCGAAGAGGACAAGATTCGCGAGTACGTGGGCGATGCTCGCGCACAGCAAGCCGCTGTGGACGAGTTCCCGCAGTTCCAGCAAGGCGCTCCGGCGGCGGCCTTCGCGCCCCAGCCTGGGTACGACCAGGGGCAGCCAGGTCAGGAACCAGGGCAGGACCCGAACGCCCAACAGGACCCGAATGCGCAGCAACAGCCTGGTCAGGAGCCTGGTCAGGAGGAGAAGCAGCGCAACCTCAACCTGTTCTCCTCGCGTCAAGATCCTCGTAACCGCTTGATCGGTAAGAAGCGCGATGCTATTTCTGAACGGGAACGAGTCGCTGCTCGCGACCGCGACAAGCGGACGGAGGAGAAGTTGGATCGTCTCCTCAAGAACGATCGCGCACTCGCATCTCGCATGACGGAACTGGGTCTCTTGCTCAACGAACTGCGCCACGCGAGTGGCCAACGATCTAAAGCTCGCTGAGAAAACTCGATCTCCCAAAAACCGAGATCGAGCGGGATCTTGACAGTCGTTAGAGAGGTAGGTAGCTTCCCGTGACGATGCAGTTGATCTCGAATCGCTTCATCCCGACCGAAGAGGTTCGTCGCCTCACAGCGGGAAGCTACGAGCATCTGATTTCACGCATCGAGGCTGCGGTGCGCGCAGACAGCGTTCGTCTGTTCGGCGCAAAGATCGAAGCCAGCGTCGTCGGAACTTTTCCGGGCAACGCGATCGTTCTCGCGGAGGACGGTCGCTTCGTTCGCGTGAAGTACGAAGACAAGAACGAGGCGCTGAAGATCCTCTCGCACGAGAGCGTATCTGTCCCTTCGTTCGCGCCGTCCGAGATGGACGGTTACCTCAAGTCCGAGTCTCAGAAGGCGGCCGACGCGTTCGTCAAAGGCGACGTCGACGGCGCTCTCCAGAAGCTCAAGGGTCTTGTCCGGTTCGTCGAGAACAAGGACCCCACGCGCGAGGTTCAGATCGTGGACGCGATGGTCGTGTTCCACCGTTCGGACCGCCCCTGGAAGCAGACCTTCAACGAGAAGGCGGACACCATTCGCCGGATGATGCTTGACGAGCTGGCTTCGATCCACGAGGATCGGTTGCACGTCAAGTTCCGATCCCTGTATGATGGATCGGTCGGCGAGGCGGATCTCGAAACCTATCGTGAACTCGTGATCGAGAGTCTCAACAAGATCGTTGCACGCGCGGACGCTCTCCGCAAGCAGGTGTCGGCCACTGTCATTTCGGCGAAGGCGCGAAAGATCGACGACGAAGCTGTCACGTCGCTCATCGCGTTTGGCGAGAATCTCAACGAGGATCTCGGTTCGACGAAGAAGTCTGTCCGCGAAGCCACCCAACGAGTTCGTCGGGTGGAGAATCTTGGGAAGCTGCACGACGCGTTTGCCGAAGACTTCCGTGATCGGGAGTTGGCTGGCCGGTTCGTAGTGAAGATGTCCCAGCGCCTCGGCGAGAGCGCTCACTCCTAGTGGAGGATCGGCAAATGCACCTTCGGCACCCAGTAGTTCTCACCACCGTCGAGGAAGACTTCAAGGCGATCGGCCTCATCACCGAGGACGACGAGAAGAAGGACAAGGCCGGGAAGACCGGCAAGGCGGCGGACGACGAGGAAGTCCAGGGCGACAAGGAGTCGAGCGTCAAGAAGGGCGGCAAGAAGGCCGAGTCCACCGACGCCGACAACGATCAGCTCGACGAGCTGAAGCAGACCCGGATGAAGCGGCACACGTCTTCCGAGCGCATGAAGTGGCGCCGCGCGAAGCGTCGCGGTTCGGCGAAGGCGGCTGCGCGCAAGTACCGCAAGAAGGCGTCGGTGAAGCGCATGATGAAGCGTCACCGCATGAAGGCTCAGCGCCTTCGCCACGGCAAGGCGGCCGGCCGTCGTCGCATCAACTTCAGCAACGACTCCGTGTCGAACATGCTGGAGGACACGCAGAACATCCTCGCCTCGCTCGACGAGAGCAAGGTCGAGAACTCCATCAAGGCGTTCGCGAACGTCGCGATCATCGCCGAGATGCTGTCGCGCTCCTTCGCGAAGTTCGCCGAGGAGTGCGAGGGCGAGGACCAGGCGCACCTGGAGCAGGCGGCCTCGGTCTTCGGCGAGATGGCCGAGGAAGCGGCCGACATCGCCCGCGAGCTGAAGGAGAGCGCGGACGACGTCGACTTCGACGAACTCGAAGAGGTCTTCAAGGGTCAGATGAGCGACCTGCTCAACGGCCTGGAGATGTACGCCGACATCACCGAAGACGAGGATCTCGCGAACCTCGGCGAGGAAGATGACGACGACGAGGAAGACGACGACGAGGACGACGAGGACGAGAAGGAAGAGGCGAAGGACGACGAAGACGACGACTCCGACGACAAGGAAGGGGGCGACAAGAAGAAGATGCCCCCTTTCATGAAGAAGGGGGCGAAGGCCGAAGGGCACAAGCCCGGGAAGAAGCGCTACGGCTAGCGTCCGAGGCGTGGCGCTACCGGCGCACCGCCTACCGTAGCGGACGCTTGGAGATCGTCGGGTTCGGCGGGAACCCCTTCAAGCGGAAGTCGCGAAAAGTCGGGAAGCAGTTCCAGTCCGCTATCAAGCACACGCCCTTCCGAGGGCAGTTCCGGTGGCGGCGCCACTGAACGGAGACGGGATGAGCAAGAAGCAACTCGTAGACACCAGGCCGGTCAAGTTCACCCTCATCGAGGGTGACGAAGACGGCAAGGTCCGCGTTCGCGGCGAGTTCGCTCGTGCCGGCGTGGCGACGGAGAACAAGCGGGTCTACCCGAAGAAGGTGTGGGAGAAGGAGATCGGTCGTCTCGAAGCCTCGATGAAGAACCGCCGCGTGTTCGGCGAGATGGATCATCCGGTCGACGGCCGCACCTCGCTCAACCGCGTCTCGCACATCGTCACGGACATGCGCCTGGAGGACGGCATCCTCGTGGGCGAAGCCGAGATCATGCCGACCGACAAGGGTCGCAATCTCATGGCGCTGCTCAAGTCGGGCTGCCAGATCGGTGTCAGCTCGCGCGGCTACGGTTCGACCAAGTCGAACGACAAGGGCGAGGAAGTGGTCCAGGAGGACTACAAGCTCGTCACGTTCGACTTCGTCGCGGACCCGGCCGACCAGTCCGCCTATCCCGAAGTCTTCTTCGAGGGAGTCGAGTTCGACATGACCGGCCTCACCAAGGATCAAGAGAAGCAGAAGGCGAAGGACTGGGCGGCCCGCATCAATGCGGCGGCCGAGGCCGAGGAGAACGGCCAGGTCGACAAGCCCCAGCTCGCGGCCGAGATGCTCGCCGCACTTGCTGCGATGAAGGACGAGATCCGCGAAGAGGTCCGTTCCGAGCTGCTCGCCGATCCCGCCGTGGCCGGCGCTCGCACTGCCGTCGAGCAGATCGCGACCGTGCTCCGTCCGTTCGTTCTGCCCGAGGACGCCGAGTCCGTCGTGAAGGCGAAGGAAGCCGAGATCGCGCGCCTCAAGAAGGAGAGCGCGGAGAAGGATCTCAAGATCAAGGATCTGGAGGGCGAGAACGGCAAGCTCGCCGAGGCTGCGAAGAAGGCCGGCTACAAGCTCTACATCGAGCGCCAGCTCGCCAACGACCCTGACGCCGCGATCATCAAGCAGACGATCGGCGACGTCCTCCAGTACGAGAACTCCGAAGCGCTCAAGGCGAAGCTGTCGACGGTGCGCGAGGAGATCGAGAAGAAGCGCGCCACGGACAAGAAGCTGGAAGATCAGCGCGTCCGTGAAGTGAACCGTGCACGCGAACTCGCGCAGTCGGCGACGGCTGCCGTCGAGGAAGAGAACGCCGCGCTTCGCGAGGCTGTCGAGACGCTCGCCGCGTCCAACAAGAAGCTCGCGCTCCGTGCTTACACGGAAAAGAAGTTGCGCAACCATCCACGATCTGCCAAGATCCGTTCGCTGATCGAATCCGCGAAGCCGGAATCGAAGGAAGAGGTGGACGACATCTTCGAGAACTTCCAGCCGGCAGCTCCGAAGGATGACGACGAGGCTGCCAGCGTACGTTCTCGCATTCGCCGCTTCACTCGCGGCGGACACGAGGCAGACGTAGTCGAAGAAGAGACACCCCGGAAGCAGGCCCTCGAAGAGGACTACAACGGACTCGGTGTCGATCTCGCGGAGCTGAAGCGGCTCTCCGGGACCAGGAAGTAACCCCAACCCGATTCGCAAGATCGCAACCGGATTCGTAGGAGGAATGAACCATGGCCGCCGAGGCTCGCCGCATGATGACCGAAGCACAGCGTGGAACGATCGCAGACCAGAGCTACGTGGGTGCTCTGATCCGCAAGTGGCGAGACCTGCTCGAAGGGATGCCGGATCGTACGGAGCATGACC
>Ga0187773_10000901_pt1 | contig 11903 bp, 10 predicted proteins | sample 0216_BV02_MP05_1_FD_133133 | JGI IMG/M metagenome (GOLD analysis project Ga0187773, IMG submission 133133) | Tropical peat soil microbial communities from peatlands in Department of Meta, Colombia - 0216_BV02_MP05_10_MG | ecosystem: Environmental > Terrestrial > Soil > Wetlands > Peat | place...
CACGAGTTCGCCTTCGGCATCCAGTTCCCCGGCCATCGCTTCCCCCCCGCGCGGAACCCGTGGAGCCTCGACCACATCCCGGGCGGCTCCAGCAGCGGCTCGGGTGCCGCCCTCGCGGCCGGGCTGACCGTGGGCTCGCTCGGTTCCGACACCGGCGGATCCATCCGTGGGCCCGCCGCCTTCTGCGGCATCAGCGGGCTCAAGCCCACCTACGGTCGGGTGAGCCGGGCCGGGGTCGTCACGCTCTCGTGGACGCTCGACCACACCGGCCCGATGGCACGCTCGGCGGAGGACTGCGCGTTCCTGCTGCAGGGCCTGGCCGGCCACGATCCGGCCGATCCGGCCTCCGCCCGCGAGCCGGTGCCGGAGTACCTCGTGGGGCTGGAGCGCGGGGTGAAGGGGCTCCGCGTTGGCGTGGTGCGTGACTACTTCTTCGAGCAGGTGGAGCCGGAGACGGTGACCGCCTTCGAGCGCGCGCTCGGCGAGCTCACCCGGCTCGGCGCCAGCGTGCGCGACGTCACGATCCCCAGCATCCACGCGGCACCGTCGTTCATGGTGATCATGCTCACCGAGGCGTTCGCGTACCACGAGCGCGAGCTGCGCGCGCGCCCCGAGCTCTACGGCGAGGTGCTGCGCGAGAAGCTGATGGCGGGCGGACTCTTCCGCGCCGACGAGTACGTGCAGGCGCAGCGACTGCGCGCACAGCTCCGCGAGGACACCGCCCGGGTGCTCGACTCGGTGGACGTGCTGGCCACGCCCACCGCGCTCGGCCCCGCGCCCGCCTTCAAGGTCGTGCTCGATCCGGACTTCCCGTTCGCCAAGTCCAACATGGCGCCGTTCAACATGACCGGCCTTCCGACCCTCGCGATCCCGACCGGGTTCTCGTCCTCCGGGCTGCCGCTGTCGCTGCAGATCTCGGGCCGGCCGTTCGACGAGGCCACCGTGCTGCGCGTCGGCCACGCCTATCAGCGGGAGACCGACTGGCACCGCCGTCGGCCCCCGGTGCCGGCGTGATCCCCACGTGAGCACGCCCGTGAATGCGCGCGGGAGCACGATCACCGGTCTCGACGAGCTGAAGGCGCACGTCGGCCGGCGGGAGACCGCGGTCGACACCGTCACCGCGGCGCCCGCGAACCTGCTGCGCCTGGCCTTCGCCCGCGATGAGCCCGAGCTGCGCGCGGGCGATCCGCTGCCGCCGGGATGGCAGTGTCTCTATTTCCTGCCGCGCTTCCGGCCCGAGGATCTGCGCCCGGACGGCAGCCCGCTGGACACCGGGGTGATCCCGCCGATGCCACTGCCCCGGCGCATGTTCGCGGGGGAGCGCTTCCGCTTTCACCGACCCCTGCGCATCGGCGATTCCATCCGGCGGGAGACCGAGCTGGCCGACATCGCGCTCAAGGCCGGCGGGACCGGCAGCCTGGTCTTCGCCACCGTGGTGCAGCGCATCTTCGTCGGCGACGATCTCGCCATCGAGGAGGAGCGCCGCACGGTGTTCCGCGAGGAGGTGCCGGCCGGCGAGCGCAACCAGGCCCCGCGCCGGGAGGCCGCTCCCGAAGACGCCCCTTGGCGCCGGCGGATCGTGCCCGACCCCGTCCTGCTCTTCCGCTTCTCGGCGCTCACGTTCAACAGTCACCGCATCCACTACGATCGCCCCTGGGCCATGGAGCGGGAGGGCTATCCGGGCCTCGTCGTCCACGGCCCGCTCACGTCGACGCTGTTGATCGACTTCGCCCGGGACCACGCCCGGGGGCGCCGCTTCCTCGCGTACGAGACGCAGGCCCGCGCGCCGCTCTTCGACATCGCCGCCTTCGAGCTGCGGGGCCGACCGGCCGCTGACGGCCGCGGCGCCGAGCTGTGGGCGGTGACCCCGGACGGCACCGTGGCCATGAGCGGACTGGCCGAGCTGGCCTGACGACCCCAGAAAGGACGAGACGATGGCAGATGAGCAGCTGGAGCTCCGGATGGAGCCGAACTCCCTCTACCGGGAGGAAACCTACACCGACCGGCGCATCGGCGTGATCCGCGTGATGACCCCGGTGAAGGCCGACGGGTCGATCGACCTCGGCCGTTCGATCCTGTACGTGGGGGAGGCGCAGCTCCTGTCCCCGGTCGGCGCGCTGCCGATCACCTTCGACATCGAGGCGACCTCGCTCGGCGACGCGGCCGAGAAGTTCGCCGCGGGGGCCAAGGTCGCGGTCGAGCGCGCGATCCGCGAGCTGCAGGAGCTCCGCCGCGAGCAGGCGTCGAACATCGTGATCCCGGACCGGATGCCGCCGGACCTGGGCGGCCGCGGCGGCCCCCGGGGGCCCGGTCGGATCCAGCTCTGAGCGCGCCGGCCCCGAGCGCGAGATCGCGATGAACCTGCTGCGTCCGATCGACCGGTTCGTCACCGTCGGAGGGCTCCGCTTCCACGCGCTCGACTGGGGCGGCGAGGGCCGCACGCCGCTGCTCCTGCTGCACGGCTTCACCGGCCACGCCCACGCCTGGGACACGTTGAGCATCGCGCTGCAACCCCACTTCCACGTCTACGCGCTCGACCAGCGGGGCCACGGCGACAGCGATCCGGCCGGGGTCTACGGCCCGATCGCGGCGTTCGACGACCTGAGCGGCGTCGTCGATCAGCTCGGCCTGGCCCCGGCGATCATGGTCGGGCTCTCGATGGGCGGTCGCAACGCGATCTACTTCACGGCCAAGCGGCCGGAGGCGGTGCGGAAGCTGGTCATCCTCGACATCGGCCCCGAGATCAGCAAGCGTGCCGCCCAGGCGCCGCCCGGTCCGCCCGAGCCCGAGTTCTGGGACAGCATCGAGCAGGCCGCGCAGCATCTCCTCCGCGGCAACCCGTATCCCGGCATCCACTACTACCGCTGGGTGGCGGCCAGCAGCCTGCGGCAGCGCCCAGACGGCAGGATCGTGTGGGCCTGGCATCCGAGCGTGAAGACCCTGCGCTCGACCGTCGAGATCGACTGGTGGGGTCTGCTGCGGGAGATCCCGGTCCCGACGCTCGTGCTGCGCGGCGAGGAGAGCCCGATCCTGGACCGCGACGTGGCCGAGCGGATGGCCAAGGAGCTGCCCCGCGGCACCTTCGTCGAGATTCCCCGCGCCGTTCACACCCTGCACGAGGACAATCCGGACGCGGTCCTGGCCGCGCTCAAGACATTCCTCGCATTCTGATCGGAGGCCGGCCATGGCGGTGGTGAGGCTCGAGGTCGCCCGGCGCGAGCCGGTGCTGGGCGGGACGCGGTTCGGGGCGGGCGGAGCGTACGAGAAGATCGAGGGGATCCTGCACTTCACGGCGGATCCTGCGCGGCCGGTACACGAGCCGATCGCGGATCTGGCCCTGGCCCCGCGGAACGCGCGTGGGCTCGTGGAGTACTCGGCCGACTTCGCGCTGCTCCGCCCGGTCGGCGGCGGCCGGCGGCGGCTGCTGCTCGACGTCCCGAACCGGGGCCGCAAGATCGCGCTGGGCATGTTCAACAGCGCGCCGCGCTCGAACGATCCGTCGAACGCCGATGACTTCGGCAACGGCTTCCTGATGCGCCACGGCTACACGGTGGCCTGGGTGGGCTGGCAGCCCGACGTGCCGCGGCGCGACGGCATGATGGCCCTCGACGTGCCCCGGGTGCCGGGGGTCGGCGCGCGGGTACGCTGCGAGTTCCGGCCCAACGCGCGCGCCGAGGTCCTGCCTCTGGCCGACCGCTACCACATTCCGCATCCGGTGGCCCGCCTCGACGATCCCGACGCCGAGCTGCGCGTGCGCGATCACGGCGACGCGGCCGCCACGACGGTGCCGCGCTCGGCGTGGCGCTTCAAGGACGCCGGCTCCATCGCGCTCGACGGCGGCTTCGAGCCCGGGCGCATCTACGAGTGCTACTACCGGGCCGAGAATCCGCCGGTGGTCGGCCTCGGCTTCACCGCGGTGCGCGACACCGCCGGGTTCCTGCGCTGGGGCGAGGCCGGGCAGGGGAATCCGTGCGCGGGCACGATCGACCGCTCGTACGTCTTCGGCGTCTCGCAGAGCGGCCGCTTCCTGCGCCACCTGCTGTACCTTGGCCTCGACGAGGACGAGGCCGGCCGCTTCGTGTGGGACGCGGTGGTACCGCACGTGGCGGGAGCGCGCCGCGGCGAGTTCAACTGCCGCTTCGGCCAGCCCTCGCTGAACGCGCTGCACGCCGTCGGCAGCCTGTTCCCGTTCACCGATGGCGAGCAGGAGGACTCGCTCACCGGCCGGCGTGGGGCGCTGCTCCATCGTTTGGCCGGCCGCGCCACCCCGCCCCGGATCTTCACGATCAACACCGCGGCCGAATACTGGCGCGGCGACGGCTCGCTCGTGCACACCGACGTCGCGGGCAAGCAGGACGTGACGCCGCCGCCGTACGTGCGCCAGTACCTCTTCGCGGGGACCCAGCACACGCCCGGCGCGATCCCGCCCCCGGCCGCCGACCCCAACACGGGCGGGCGCGGCCGGCACACGTTCAGCGTGGTCGACTACTCGCCGCTGCTCCGTGCCGCGCTCGTCAACCTGGATCGCTGGGTGACCGAGGGCGTCGAGCCTCCGCCGAGCGCGGTACCGCGCCTGGCCGACGGCACCGCGGTCGCGGTCGAGACCACGCGCGACGTGCTCGCGGCCATCCCGGGCCTGCGCTTTCCGGATCGCGTCACGAGGCCGGTGCGCCTGGACTTCGGCCCGGACGTCGACCGCGGCATCGCGAGCCTGCCGCCCCGGCTGGGCGCCCCGTACGTGACGTTCGTGCCCGCGGTCGACGCCGATGGCAACGATCGCCCCGGGATCCGGCCCTTCGAGCTGCGGGTGCCGATCGCCACGTTCACCGGGTGGAACCCCCGGCATCCCGATCAGGGCGCGCCCGGCGACCTCATGGCGATGATGGGCTCGACGGTGCCGTTCGCGCGTACCGCGGCCGAGCGCGCCCGCACTGGCGATCCGCGGCCCGCGGTGGAGGAGCGTTACGCCTCCCGCGAGGACTACCTCGCCCGGGTCCGGCGCGCGGCCGAGGGCATGGTGGCGGAGCGCCACCTGCTGGCCGAGGACGTGGACGCGGTGGTGGCCCGCGCGGCCGCGCTCTGGGACCTGCTCTGCCCGCGCTGATCCAGCCGCTGGTCGAGTGCCACGCGCGCACGCTGGCGGCCCACGACGCGGCCGGCGTCGCCCACCCGCTGAAGGCGGCGGCGTGAAGGGGCAGGCGATCTCGGTGCAGCACCTGAGCCGGTGGTGGGGCGCCACGCGGGCGGTGGACGACGTCAGTTTCGAGGCCGCGGCCGCGAAGATGCTGGTGCTGCTGGGCCCGTCCGGCTGCGGCAAGTCCACCACGCTGCGGCTCATCGCGGGGCTCGAGCAGGCCACCGCGGGACGCATCGCCATCGGTGGTGTCGACGTCACCGACCGGCCGCCCGCCGAGCGGGGCCTGTCGATGGTGTTCCAGTCCTACGCTCTGTTCCCGCACCTGTCGGTGGCCGAGAACATCGTGTTCGGCCTGCGGGTGCGCCGCGTCGACGCGGCAGAGCGGAAGAAGCGGCTCGCGCGCGTGGCGGACCTGCTCGGACTGGGCGCGCTGCTGGAGCGCAAGCCGTCGCAGCTCTCGGGGGGCCAGCAGCAGCGGGTCGCGCTGGGGCGCGCGCTCATCGCGGAGACCGCCGTATGCCTGATGGACGAACCGCTCTCCAACCTGGACGCCCAGCTCCGGCTCGAGATGCGCCGGGAGATCCGCGCCCTGCAGCAGGGCCTCGGCATCACGATGGTCTACGTGACCCATGACCAGACCGAGGCCATGACCATGGCCGACCAGGTCATCCTGCTCCGCGAGGGCCGGGTCGAGCAAGACGCGCCGCCGGCCGTGCTCTACGCGCGGCCGGTCTCCGCGTTCGCCGCGCGCTTCATCGGCACGCCTCCCATGAATATCCTGACCACGCCCGGAGACGCGGTCCTGATCGGGGTGAGGCCGGAGGACATCCGGCTCGGCACGGAGCCAGTGCCTCGGAGCGTCGAGGCCCGGGTCGAGAGCGTGGAGTACCTCGGGGCCGATTCGATCCTGGTCTGCGTCGCCTCCGGCCAGAAGGTGGCGGTGCGCGCGCCCGGCCGCGTCGATCTGCCGCGGGACCGCAAGGTATACCTGGTGTGGCGCAAGGAAGCGACGCACGTGTTCGACGCAAAGACCGGCCTTCGTCGTGACGACGCCGACCTGACAACCCTTTCTCGCTGACGAGGAGAGCCCCATGATCGCCAGACTGTTCGCGTGTCTGCTGCTCGCCGCGCTCTGCGCGGGCGTCACGCCGGTCGCCGCGCAGGCGCCGGTGGACCTGACCTTCTACTACCCGGTGGCGGTGGGTGGGCCGGTCACCAAGATCATCGACGGCCTCGCGGCGGACTTCGAGAAGGAGAACCCGGGCATCCGGGTCAAGCCGATCTACGCCGGCACCTATCAGGAAACCATCGTCAAGGTGCTCACCGCGTTGAAGAGCGGCGAGCCGCCGCAGATGTCGGTGCTGCTGTCGACCGACATGTTCACGCTGATCGACGAGGACGCGATCGTCCCGTTCGACGAGATGGCGACCACCGCCGACGACCGGGCCTGGCTCAAGAGGTTCTTCCCCGCATTCATGCTCAACAGCCAGACCGGCGGCAAGACGTGGGGCATCCCGTTCCAGCGCTCCACCATCGTCCTGTACTGGAACAAGGAAGCGTTCAAGGAGGCGGGGCTCGACCCGAACCGGCCTCCGGCCACCTGGGTCGAGCAGGTGGAGTATGCGCGGAAGCTGACCAAGCACGACGCCGGCGGCAACGTGACCCAGTGGGGGCTCGAGGTGCCGTCCTCCGGATTCCCGTACTGGCTCTTCCAGGGCTTCACCACCCAGAACGACGTGCTGCTGATGAACCAGGGCGGCAACGAGACCTACTTCGACAAGCCCGCGGTGGTGGAGGCCCTGCAGTACTGGGTGGACCTGTCCGTCAAGCACAAGGTCATGCCGACCGGCATCATCGAGTGGGGCACCACCCCGAAGGACTTCTTCGAGCGCAAGACCGCCATGATGTGGACCACCACCGGCAACCTCACCAACGTGAAGAACAACGCCAAGTTCGAGTTCGGGGTGGCGATGCTGCCGGCGGGCAAGCGGCGCGGCTCGCCGACCGGCGGCGGCAACTTCCACATCTTCAAGAAGAGCACGCCGGCCCAGCAGGCGGCCTCACTGAAGTTCATCAAGTGGATCACGTCGCCGACCCGAGCGGCGCAGTGGGGCATCGACACCGGCTACGTGGCGGTGCGGGGTGACGCGTGGGACACGCCCGCCATGAAGCAGTACGTCGCCGGCTTCCCGGCCGCGGCGGTGGCCCGCGATCAGCTGCAGTACGCGGTGGCCGAGCTGTCGACCCACGACAACCAGCGGGTCACGAAGGCGCTCAACGACGGGCTGCAGGCGGCGCTCACCGGCGCGAAGACGCCGGAGCAGGCGATGAAGGACGCGCAGCGCGAGGCCGACCGCATCCTGCGGCCTTACCGTCGGTAGGCGCTGGGTCTGGGCGAGGTGGAGCGCACTTCGATGCTCCGACGCGGATGGCGCTTGGCCGTGGGAGCGTTGTCGGTGAATTCGTCGGGGTGGCGGGTGCACGTGGAGGGGTGGCTGTTGCTGCTGCCGGCGGCGGTGCTGCTCGTCGCCTTCACGCACTATCCGGCAGCGGCGACCCTGTACCACAGCTTCTTCTCGAACCCGAAGCCAGGGCGGCCGCCCGTCTGGGTGGGTGCGGACAACTACCGCGCGATGCTGGAGGACCCGGTGTTCTGGCAGGTGCTCGGCAACAACGTGTGGTTTGCCCTCGGGACCATCCCGGTGTCGATCGCGCTGGCGCTGCTCATGGCGGTGTGGGTCAACGGACGCATCCCGGGGCGGTGGTTCCTCCGGCTGTCGTTCTTCACGCCTACGGTGCTGCCGATGATCGCGGTGGCGAACATCTGGCTCTTCTTCTACACGCCGGGCTACGGGCTGCTCGAGCAGATCACCGGTCTCCTCGGCCTGCCGAGCCACAACTGGCTCGGTAGCCGGAGCACGGCCCTCGGATGCCTGGTTGTGGTGACGGTGTGGAAGGAGGCGGGCTTCTTCATGATCTTCTACCTAGCCGCGCTGCAGTCGCTGTCGCCGCATCTCGCCGAAGCGGCGGCGCTCATGGGCGCGAGCCCCTGGTACTTCTTCCGGCGCGTAACCTTCCCCCTGCTGATGCCGACGACCCTGTTCGTGCTCGTGAACGCGGTGATCAACTCGTTCCGGCTCGTGGACCACATCGTCGTGATGACCAAGGGGGGCCCCGACAACGCGACCGCGCTCCTGCTGTACTACATCTACGACGTGGGGTTCAAGTTCTGGGACCAGGCGTACGCTGCCGCGCTCACCCTCGTGCTCTTGCTCATCCTCGCCACGGTGGCGCTCGGCCAGTTCGTGCTGCTGGATCGTCGGGTGCACTACCGGTGAGTGGCGGTCCCGGCGCGAGCGCCCTGACCCCGGGCCGCCTGCTCGAGACGGTGGGCGCCTGGCTCCTCGGGATCCTCTGGGCGCTACCCCTCGCCTACGCGGTGTGGACGGCCTTCCACCCCGGGGAGTTCTCGACCCACTTCGTGCTGTCCGCGCCGCTCACGCTCGGCAACTTCTGGGCGGGGTGGGCGGCGGCGCCGTTCGCGCGCTACTTCCTCAACACGACGCTGCTGGTCGCGATGATCCTCGCCGGCCAGCTCGTGCTCTGCACGCTCGCCGCCTACGCGTTCGCCCGATTCGCCTTCGCCGGACGCGCCGCCGCGTTCCTGCTCGTCCTCGTGCAGCTCATGATCATGCCGGACGTCCTGATCGTGGAGAACTACCGGACGATGAGCCACCTCGGCATCCTCGACACCCTCGGCGCGATCGGGCTGCCCTACATGGCCTCTGCCTTCGGGATCTTCCTGCTACGCCAGACATTCAAGACGGTGCCGAAGGAGCTCGACGAGGCGGCCCGGGTGGAGGGCGCGGGGGCGCTCGAGACCCTGTGGCGCGTCTACGTCCCGCTGGCCAGGCCGGTGTACATCGCCTACGGGCTGGTCTCGGTGAGCTACCACTGGAACAACTTCCTGTGGCCGTTGATCGTCACGAACTCGGTCCAGTCGCGGCCGCTGACGGTCGGGCTCCAGGTCTTCTCCTCGACCGATCAGGGAGTGGACTGGTCGATCATCACCGCGGCGACCCTGATGACCTCCGCGCCCCTGCTGGTCGCCTTCCTGATCTTCCAGCGGCAGTTCGTGCAGAGCTTCATGCGGGCCGGCATCCGCTGACGGCCCTGGTCCCCGTCTAGCGCTCTCGCTCGCCGACCGGGCGTCCGCTCCTCTCCTGGACCCGCTCGCCGCCGCCCCGGTACGACGGCTGCTCACCGCGCGGGTGCTCGGACTGCGGGAGCGGGGCGCCCTGGACCCCGGGCGCCGGTGGCGCCGGCGGAGGAGCCTGCCGTGCCGCCGGCATGTGCCGAGAATACGCATCGCCGGCTGCACCACCCCGATGGCCACGCATCCCGGGTCCGCGCCCCGGCGCCTGGCCGTCGTCGGGGCCGGTGCGCCCGGCGGCTCCTGCGCCCGGCGCGGGCGGAGCGCTGGCCGCGCCCGGGGGAGGTGCCGCGGCGCGGGGCGGCGCGGACACGATGTGCTGCTGGCGCGTCGGCATCGTCGTCGACGGCTCAGAGAGCCCCTGCGCGCGGAGCGTGGGGGCGGGATCCTGAGGGGCGCGCGTGGCGACGACGGGCTGCGAGCGCAGCGTCTCCGGTGGGCGCGCGGCGCCGGGCCGGGCCACGGGCGTGAAGCTCGAGGCGACCGGCCGCACGTCGGGCGCGCCGTGCACCGGGGCGAGCTGGCGCACCTCCGACTCCGCCACCCGGGTCGGCCGCACCGCGCCTTGGCCGAAGCGGTCGGCGGGGACGCCCACCACCGCGTTCGTCACGTTGACGTTGCGGTACACCGTGACGTTGGTGACGTTCACCGTCGTGGTGCGGTTGATGACCACGTTGTTCACGACGTGCGGGCCGCCCCAGCCGCCCCACCACGCGACGCCGACGAAGGCGGGCGGGCCCCACCAGCGAACGACCGGCTCACCCCAGCCGAGCGGGGCCCAGTAGAGCGGGTGGCCCACCACGACCGGCCCGCCGAGGAACACCACGAGGGCCGGCGCGTAGGCGGGGCGCACGACGACCGGTCCTGGCGCCCACGCCCAGTACGGCCCGACGTAAACCCAGCGTCCGTAGTGATACGGGGCCCAACCCCAAGGAGCCTCGTCGAGCCACGTCCAGCCGAAGCGAGCATCCCAGATCCACCGCCCTGTGGTGTACGGAGACCAACCCATCGGCACTCCGGATGGGACCCACACGTTGCCGTAGGTCTCCACGCTGCGCCAGGTCCCGTAGCGGTCGAGTGCCTCGCCTCCGTACACGGTCGACGACATGTACCGGGCGCTGGCCGGCTGGATCAGATAGTCGCTGCGCTGGTAGTTCCAGCGGTCCCAGGTGGTCAGCGGCGCGGCGGCCGTCAGCTCCACTCGTGGTGTCGCGCCCCCCGCGATGGTCGCCTGCTGGTTGCCGGCCACCAGCTGCGGCGGACCGCCTGCCGGGGTCATGGTCGCGGTGCCGCCGCGATGGGTCCTGAACATCGTGGTCTCGGGCCCGACCTCCGCGTGGTAGTAGCCGGCGCGATCCATGGTGAACGCCGCGCCAGGCGTGTCCAGCTCCACCACGTGGCCCGGCTGGAGCTCGCGCAGATCGACCGCGGCGTATCCGGCGACGAGACGGAGCTGCACGAAGTCGGGCTCCTGGTTGTCCAGGCCGAGCTGAGCGCCGTACGCGGCGCGCACGAACGCGCGCGGACCGATCTGCACCTCGACATTGCCCGCCGGACCCGCGAAGAGGACGTCTCCCGGGGCCAGCGGCATGTTGATCGCGGCCGGCGACCAGTCCTGGGCCCCCGGACGCCAGAAGCTCACCTCGCCGTTCAAGTAGCTGATGCGAGGCGGGGTTGCCTCGATCGGCTCGCCCTCGGGGGCTCCAGCACTCGGCAGAGCACCGGCCGGCGGTCCTGGTGCGGGCGCAATGCTAGGCGGTGGCGGCGTCGAGCCGGCAGCCCACACGGGACCGACCACGACGAGGAGAAGCAGGATCGTCAGCATTCCCGCGAAGATCCGTTGGGCACTCACCATCTTATGATTCATCGTAACAGATGGCGCTGAATACCCCGGGCGCGATATCCTGATGAAGCAGTAAACAAACCGATCGGTGGGCGCGTCACAGTGAGGACGGCGATGAAAAGGATCACCCTGGTTCTGCTGCTGGTCCTCGGGGGCCTCGTGCTCACGGCTACCCCTGGCTACACGGGGGGCAGCTGGCACGGCAGCGTGGTCATCGGGGTCGGGCCCTACTGGGGCTGGGGCTACCCGTACTGGTACTATCCGCCGCCGTACTACTACTATCCGCCCGCGCCCCCGACGGTCGTGGTCCAGCAGCCACCGGTCTACGTCGAGCGGGAGCCCGCGCCCGTCGCGGCCGAGCCACCCGCCCCACCGGCTCCGCCGGCCCCCGCCGCGTACTGGTACTACTGCCCGAGCTCGAAGGCCTACTACCCGAGCGTGCCGACGTGCGCCGAGCAGTGGGTGAAGGTTCCCGAGCAACCGCGATGAGCCGGCCGCTCGCGCGGTCGCGGGTGGTCGCGGGCGCGGTGGTGGTGGCGGTGCTGGCGGCGGGCTGTGCCAGTGTTCCCACCGGGCCCAGCGTCATGGTGCTGCCGGGCACCGGGAAGAGCTTCGAGCAATTCCAGGGTGATGACTTCGCCTGTCGGCAGTGGGCCTCTCAGGCAACGGGTGGAACGACGCACAACCAGGCCACCACCGAGAGCACCGTG
>Ga0187773_10000903_pt1 | contig 11896 bp, 7 predicted proteins | sample 0216_BV02_MP05_1_FD_133133 | JGI IMG/M metagenome (GOLD analysis project Ga0187773, IMG submission 133133) | Tropical peat soil microbial communities from peatlands in Department of Meta, Colombia - 0216_BV02_MP05_10_MG | ecosystem: Environmental > Terrestrial > Soil > Wetlands > Peat | place...
AATGTCTTCCGCCCCTTCAAAGGCCAACTTGATTTGATTAGGATCGGCCCCCGGGGTGACGACCAAGTCATATTCCAATTGCCGCTGATTTCCGTAATAACTGATGTCAATGCCGGGATAAATGCCGGAATACTGGATCCTTGCATAGGTCGGAATATTCGTGTGCCACTTTGCGGGATCGTTTCCGATGAAGTAATTCACCTTGCCCGGCAGCTCTTCAAGACCGGAAACACGGGGATCAGATTTCGCCCCTTCGAGCTTCATCCGTAACGTCGTGTACTCCACTTTATCCGGATGGGACATTCGTTCGGGATGCGCCGGATCTCTCCCCGCTTTCAGGTCCGCATTGGCCTTGGGGTCGGACTTCCTCAGACCCAAGACGGCTTCGGTATCGGTCAGAAAGAGCGTGTATCCGCTGCCGCGAGCCATAAACTTCACTTGGGAATCCGTTTGACCTTCATTGGCCTCGAAGCTCATCGGCAGCTTGCCGTAGGTCTTGAGAACCTCGGGCTGGATCGCCGAAGGCGGCTGAGATGAAGCCTGTCCGGTCTGGGCCTGGTTTGCTGCATCCCTCGCTGATATTTTTTGAGGGAAAACTGAGCTGCATCCATACTGCACAAGGGCCACGATCATGCCAGTTAACAAAGCGATGAAGTATAAATAACGAAACCACCCGTTTTTGCCCGGCCTTCTGTTCTCCCCGCTCATGTCATCGTCTCCTTAACTTTTTATGGGCTCACAATGTCAACGGACCCTGATTATTGACCCCGTTTTGTCCAACGACACTCTCATTACCCGGATTCTTGAGCAACTTTCATGCCCTGATATTCCCATAAATGATTCGCATGACTGTTTGAGATACAAAAATGAAAAATTAAGTCCGTGAATGAATACTCCATGATCGTATCTGAAAAGATAACAACGTTATCTGGAAAGATACACTGATCATATCAAACCGAATCATTAACTTTTTAAATCTCACAAAAGATAACGGACTCCGATCAAATATTCTTCTTCGTCCACGGCCTTTCTCTTCACCCAACGGACCTCTCCAAGGGTGGAGACCGTTGTCTTTTGTTCCACAAGAGGCAAGGACAGTTTCAACACCTGTTCAAGCCTCAACGGGGTGGAGACCTCTATGCACACTCCCCGACGGTTACTGTTGACCAGAAGGCCGTATCGCGTGGCCTCAGGACTTGGGGCTCGCCACATCGGCAGAAAACCAATCCTCAATTCGGCATATCGCTCACGAGGAGATTCTCTCCTCTCAATCCTGAGAGCTGTATCGACGCCTGTTATTAGGGATCTCATAATGCGGATTAGTCCTTTTTTGATTAGTTCATTGCGGATTATTCCCTTTATAAATAAACAATGCGACCATATCCTATAATCTTCTTGCCGTCAATCCCTCCAAAAGTAGGGATACCCTCCCCTTGCAATAAACGGCGAGCCCTAACCTTTTTTGCTTGACAAGAATTAGCCAAGATGATATCAATGCACCTAATCCCAACAGTGGGTGTCGGACCATGTCGCCCGAGCGGCTCATCGTGGTGCATCGAGCGATTATTCTTTATCGAAAAAATGGTTTTGCCGGTCATTTGAATTCCGCATTGAGCTAACATAAACGATCATGGAGGTGGACCATGGAACAGGGAATCACACGAACGGAAAAAATCAAGGGCGGTGAATACATTTTAGAGGAAGGCACCTGGGCGTTTTGGGCTTACGTCATGCAATCCGGCAAGGCCAAGGTTCTTAAAAATATTCATGGCAAACAGGTGCAGATCGGTTCCCTTCAGAAAGGGGATGTCTTTGGCGAAATGGCCTTTCTGGGGGGCGCCAAGCGATCCGCTTCGGTGGTTGCGGATGGCGACGTGGAGGTCGGGATGATACCGAAAGACACCTTTATGGAGGCCATTGACCAACTGCCGCGTGACGTGCAGGCCAAGCTGGACGGGCTGGTCAGCGATCTGACCTGTATCAGCGAGATCTGCGGTCATTTAATCGCCCGACTCCAGGATGTGGAGAACATCAAGCAGCGATTGATCGATGTGAAGGCGTTTGAAAAAGAGGTCGAGAAGATGCCCGACCTTCTCCGGGGGACGGCGATCGCCATGGCCAAGCGTCTCAACGGTGCGATTCATGGCTGCAGCAAGCTGACCACCCAGATTGAGGAAGCGGTGAAGCCCGTCGTCGATCTATCGGTCAGCTTAACCCAAAAATCCCATTAAGCGAAATGATCCGGAGATCCAATTTTATACCTTCGCTCCGGAAGGGTGTTTGATGGGCAGGTTATGAGCTGATAAGGTTAAAAACTTCCAGTCTTTCTGCGTTTTCTTCGGCCTCTGTGGAGTTTTCTTATATCGGCTTGCCTTTCGCGGCGGGATTTCACCCCCCTGGGCATCATGCGACTCTGCCTCCGGTACCCCGATGACGGCTGAACCGGCGCCGCTCCTGCCGGTCGGACAGATGGGAAAAGCTCAATGGGTAAGCCGAAATTATTCCGTCCTCCCCTTTTTCATTTCTTCTTTATCGCCCGAACGATATTTATTTTTTCCCTATAAAACATGAATATATATTGAATAAAGCTATACTTGCGTTTATTCCTAAATCCCCCTATAATTGGGGCGGTTTCCCCTTTTATACGGAAACGCTGTATCCGTTCTACAAGAATCCTATAGTTCTAAGACCAGGATTGCCAATGATGGATAAGAAAAAGACCGATCGTCTTCCATTCGAAGGGCCTGGGGCCCGCAAGCTTATTCCGGAACCAGTGGAAAATGCCCAGAGCCGGCAGGCGGAAGAAGATCTGCGTGCAAGCGAAAGCCGACTCCGAAGACAATACGAGGTGCTTGTGAAACTGGCAAGGGGCTGTTCCCAGGATTGCAATGATGTGAAGACCGGCCTGAGGAAAATCACGGAGGCCGCTTCCCAGACCCTCGAGATCGAACGAACCGGTGTATGGCTGTACAATCACGATCACTCGAAGATACGCTGTGCCGAACTGTATGAGCGGAGCGTGGACCGACATTCGGAAGGGGTTGAACTGACCGCTTCGTCCTATCCCTCTTATTTTAAGGCGTTGGAAGACGAACGCACCATCGCGGCGCACGATGCCCGGATCGATCCCAGAACCAAAGAATACCTGGAATCGTATCTTTCCCCGCTTGGCATCAGCTCCATGCTGGATGCGCCCATCCGGATCGGCGGTCAGGTCGTCGGAGTCATCTGTCATGAACATGTGGGACCCGCGCGCCGATGGTCTCTGGACGAACAGATTTTTGCCGGTTCCATGGCGGATATCGTTTCCCTGGTCATGCAAGAATGCGAGCGGAAGCGGGCGGAGAAGGAAATTGAAAATTCAGATTCACTTCTCCAGGCAACGCTTGAATCAACCGCAGACGCCATCCTCGTAGTCGACCGCAATGGAAAAATGTTGATTTTTAATCAGAAGTTTGTGGAGATGTGGGGCCTCCCGGATTCCATTACCGCCTTGCGGGATGGCGAAATAGCGCGTGCGTTTGTCATGGAGCAACTCAAAGATCCGGAAGGATTTCAGGCCAGAGTGAAGGAATTATACAGCCAGCCGGAAGCGACGAGTTTCGACGTCCTGGAATTTAAAGATGGGAGGGTCTTTGAGCGCTATTCGAAGCCGCAGCGTCTCGGGGGAAAAAGCGTCGGAAGGGTGTGGAGTTTTCGCGACATCACCGAGCGCAAACGGGCGGAGGAGGCACTGCGCGATTCGAGTCGATTCAACCAACAAGTCATTTCCAATGCCACGGAGGGCATCATCGTTTACGACCGCGATTTCCGATACCTGGTCTGGAATCCATTCATGGAGAATCTTACGGGACTGCGGGCGGAGGAGGTCTTGGGAAAAAATCTTAGGGAAACGGCCCCTCTTATGGAAGCGCGGGGGAAAATAATCCTGCAAAAAGAATCCATAGAAGGAATCCGGGTGAGTTTTGAAAAGGCCTTGGCCGGTGACACTTTCGCTTATCTGGATGTCCCGATCTTTATCAAGAATACCGGCATGACGGGTTGGACTTCGGCGCGGTACGGTCCGTTCCGCAATGCCCAAGGTAAGATTGTCGGCGTCATCACCACCGTGAGGGACGTCACTGAGAGCAAGCGGGCCGAGGAGGAGATGCGGAGGTCGGAACGAAGGTATCGGACCCTTGTAGAAGGGTCTCCGGACGTGATCATGAATATCGATCGCCAGGGGACAATTTTATTTATTAATCATACCTTACCGCAATTTACGATTGGAGGCGTCATCGGGACCAATGTAACCGATTATATTCCGGCCGCCCAGGCTGTGGAATACAGGAATAAAATCGAAATGCTTTTCGACACCGGAATGGCGCAGTCCATCGTGCTGGATTCGGTGGGGCAGAAGCGATGGGAGAGCCAGTTGATCCCGATCATGCAAGAGGGAAAGATCGAAACGGTGCTGGTCATTGCCTCCGACATCACCGAGCGTGACCATGCCGCGATGGAACTTGAGAAATCGGTGTCGCTCCTTCGTGCCACGCTTGAATCAACCGCGGACGGCCTCCTCGTGGTTGACAACGAGGGAAGGATGGTGAGTTTTAATCAAAAGTTCGCAGAAATGTGGTGTTTGCCCGAATCCATCATTGCGTCACGGGATGACAACCAAGGGCTGGCGTTTGCCACCGATCAACTCAAAGACCCGGAAGGATTTATTACAAAGGTAAAGGCGTTGTACAACCAACCGGATGCCACCAGCTACGACATACTGGAGTTCAAGGATGGGCGCGTTTTTGAGCGCTATTCACAGCCCCAGCGAATCGGAGGGAAAAGCGTCGGAAGGGTCTGGAGTTTTCGTGACATCACCGAGCGTAAGCGAGCTGAGGAAACCCTGCGCACGCACTCGCAAATCCTGCAGACCATTGCCGAAGGGGTGAACTTTGTCGACACACGGGGCATCATCCGCTTCACGAACCCGGCCTACCACAGGATGTTCGGCTATCTGCCGGGGGAGTTGATTGGGCAACCAGCGTCATGTTTGAACGCCACTTCAGGGGAGGAGAACGACCGCCTCGTCAACACGATCCTTGATATGCTTCAGAACAACAAGACGTGGGAGGGCGAGTTCCTGAACCGCAAGAAGGATGGAACGATCTTTCAAACCAGAGCACTCATCAGTCCCATGGAACACGCGGGCGAGACATGGTCGGTCTCGGTGCAGGAGGACATCACCGAGCGCAAGCGGATGGAGGAGGCGCTGCGAAAGGCCCACAACGAGCTGGAGAGACGCGTTGGAGAACGAACGGCCGATCTTTCAAAAGCCAATGCCATTTTAAAAAAGCAGATCGCGGAACGCAAACGAGCCGAAAAGGCATTGCAAGATGCGCTTAAAAAACTCCAACAGCTTTCACACCACATTCTCCAAATCCAGGAAAACGAATATCAATTTATTTCGCGTGAATTACACGATAACATCGCCCAATCGGTTAACGCGGTAAAGATGAGACTGGAGAGACTCGATCGGAAAGCCACTCCGGGGTTTTCGGGAAGGCCTCTGGAGATTAGGGCCGCCGTGACTCAGTTGAAGAAGATCTCACAGGAGGTTCGCAAGTTATCCAAACAAAAGCGGCCGGAAATTCTGGACGAGCTCGGGTTGACCGCGACCCTGGATTCCTATATCAAGGACTTTCAGAAATTGACGGGCATTCGGATGAAATTCATCAACAAGACCACCGATAAATTGATTCCGGCCAACTTGGGTGTCCATCTCTATCGGATTGTCCAAGAAAGCCTCAATAATATTGCCCAACATGCCCGCGCAACCCATGCCGTCGTCCGATTGGAAGAAATCGGGAAGGAGCTTTACCTTTTAATCAAGGATAACGGAATTGGGTTCTCGTTGGATCATTCCGTGAAAGAAGGGAAAGGCCTCCAAGGTATCGGATTGATCAGTATTCAAGAGCGGGCCAACCTCCTTAAAGGAACCATAGAGATTATATCCAACCCTGGACACGGAACCAAAATTGCGGTGAGGGTTCCCAGATTGGAGTGATGCCGATGGGGTTAATGAATCAGGCTCGAACGGGACAGAATCGGGATGCCATTAAAGTCTTTCTGGTTGACGATCATCAAGTCCTTCTGGATGGGATGGTCAAACTGATTGAGGATCATCCCTATATGAATATAATCGGGGCGGCCAAGGATGGGAGAGAAGCCCTAAAACAAATCCAGGCCCTCCAGCCTGATATCGTCCTGATGGATATCTCGATGCCCAACCTCAATGGTTTGGAGGCCACTCGATTAATTTCCGAGGCCAGTCCGAAAACAAAGATCGTTATACTGAGCATGCATGAAAATGAAGAGTTTCTAAGACGGGCATTGAAGGCGGGTGCGGTCGGCTACCTTTTGAAGGATGCCACCGCGGATGAGCTCTTCACGGCAATCGAGGAAGCCCATCAAGGCAATTCCTATCTCAGCCCCTCTCTCTCACGCAAGCTCATCGCGGATTACCTTGGAACAAACGAACGAGGGCAAGCGGAAACCATTGAGCACCCCCTGACTGGAAGGGAGAGGGAGGTATTGCAACTCCTGTCGGAAGGACATTCCAATCAAGGCATCGCCAAGTTTCTTCACCTAAGCCCGAAGACGGTCGCCACTCATCGTAAAAAAATTATGAAAAAGCTTCATTTCCACCGAATTACCGATCTGGTCCGTTATGCGATTCGAAACGGGATTATTCAATCGTAAACCCTCCTAAGAATCCAAATTCAAAATACACCTTTCTGACCATTGAAATACCCCGGTTAGGGTATTGATAACAGTTTTGTATTTTTATATTCTTAACCTGTCTTAAGCTGCCTCAACAAATTTGATAACCCAAAATAAAGATGCGGTATTTAACTGTAACCATTCTCTAATCGCTCTGGTCGAAACGAAGCTGTCTGAAAAGGGGACCTTACGGCTTGCAAGCGTATCATATTGGATAACGTTATTATCTTTTCAGATACGGCCATGAAACCTTTTCTAAAGGCATCATTTATTTTCGATTGAAATTTATATGTTTATACAAGTTTTTCTTGAAAATATTATGGCATAAAAGTTGCTCCGAAATTGTATTGATCTCTAAAGTGCTGGGGAATCATCTCTGGCATCTAAGGCCCCGGCAGATCAAGGCCACAATCTGGAGTTTACTCAATGTTACATCTGAATAACATTGTAAATGCCCGTTCCGATTCCGGTGTTATTATTTTCAACTTCAAAGGACATATCACCTTTGCAAACCAGATCGCCATGAAGATCTTAAATTCAGGGAGGGCCAATGGTAATGGGAATCATTCCCATAGCCAAATCAAGCTCCCGGTCGAGCTTTCCCAAATCCATACCGAGCTTCAAGGCAGGATGAGCCGCTCTTCCTGGAACGGTTATCCGGATTCCAATTATCTAAAAAAAGTTATTCTGATTCGAGACAGTCATTGTTTGATCAGGGCATTTACCATACCGGTTCCCCAACAACCTACTTCTACCTGTTTTCTTGTTCTGATCGAGAAGCTGTTTGTCCGATCCCGGATCGATCTGGAACCGGCGCGGGTAAACTACCATCTTTCTTCGAAAGAATTTGACGTGGTTCAATTATTGATCGGAGGACGGACCAACAAAGAGATCGCTAATGAACTGAATATTGCAGAGTGTACCGTTAAAGAATACCTGCGCACGGTCATGGGCAAGGTCAGGGTAAACACAAGGGCGGGAGTCGTTGCACAAGTGCTTACTCTATCGAGTAGAGACCGCCAAGAGGCATGGAAGGGGCCGGTTTTAAACACGGGAACAGACTGAACCAAAAAGTCACGGAAATCTACCTACGTCAACCATCTGAACAGAACGAAGGTCTTGTTGGCAAACTGATCGCGGACTCAACCCATAAAACTATAGTGGAGGTGAATCATGGAACAAGGGATTACCCGGACCGAAAAATTCAAGAACGGAGAGTTCATTTTAGGGGAAGACACCTGGGCATTTTGGGCTTATGTTATGCAATCCGGCAAGGCCAAGGTGCTTAAAAATGTTCATGGCAAACAGGTGCAGATCGGTTCCCTTCAGAAAGGGGATGTCTTTGGCGAGATGGCCTTTCTGGGGGGCGCCAAGCGATCCGCTTCGGTGGTTGCGGATGGCGATGTGGAGGTCGGGATGATTCCGAAAGACACCTTTATGGAGGCCATTGACCAGCTGCCGCGTGACGTGCGGGCCAAGCTGACCGGGCTGGTCAGCGATCTTACCTGCATCAGTGAAATCTCCGGTCATTTGATTGCCCGACTCCAGGATGTGGAGAACATCAAGCAGCGATTGATCGATGTGAAGAAGTTTGAAAAAGAGGTTGAGAAGATGCCCGATCTTCTCCGGGGGACGGCGATCGCCATGGCCAAGCGTCTCAACGGAGCGATCCATGGCTGCACCAAGCTGACCACCCAGATTGAGGAGGCGGTGAAGCCGGTCGTCGATCTATCAGTCAGCTTGACCCCCAAAACCCATTGAAGTTTAGATTTCGATAATCTGTCCGTCCTTCATAACGGTCAAATTCTCGATCTTCAATCGCTTGAGCTCGCGGCGGATTTCCTTAAGGTAGCGGGGCTTGATATGGTAGACGTACAACGGGAGGTTTGGCTTACCGATCTTTGAAAACTCCTGAACAAGTAGATCGGGAGTGAGGTGCTTACTGATGGTGGCCAAACCTTTAAGGGCGTTTGGGAAAGAGGTTTCAATCATGGCGGCTTTCAAATGAGCCTCCTTGGATGCGGCTTTCCATAGTTTGTCGGTCTGAAAGGTATCCCCGCTGTAGAGGAGGGAAGAGTTATTTTCACGGACAAGAAACCCCGCGCATGGAATAATATGATTGACCTTGATGGCTCTCACCTCCAGACCGTCAAATCGCATTGTTTCACCTTCCCGGATTGCCTTCAAGCGAAAGACAGGGTTCCGGCTATTCGGTAGTTTGGTGAAATCGGGCCAAATCTGATCATTGAAAAGGTTTCGTTGAAGTCCAGCCAGAACCGGCTCAAGGCTGATAATCACAACCGGTCTTCGTTTCTTTTCTGCAATAAGGTTCTCCGACAAAAAAGCCAGGTCTTTGATATGATCCGCATGGATATGTGAAATCAGCACATACCGGATTTTCCCCTGTTCGGAGAGTGTCAGGGATGAGCAGATGGTGCCGGCATCCAATAAAACAGATCCATTGATCAGAAACCCGCAGGTGCGATGGTTTGAAAGCTTTGCCCCGTGACATCCCAGCACTCTAATTTTCATCCCGGCCCTTTTTTAGTTTGAATGTTCGTGCGAATATACTTAAATCTCTCCAACTCTGCAAGGTTTTTTTCTCCTTCGGTTACATTTTATCTGCTTTTGATATTATGGTTATTGCACAGAGCGTGCCAGCCGAATTTACGGGTCTCTCCCCTGCACTGTGTCCGCCTAATGCTTGGTTATACAGCCATCTCATTCTACAAATGCTTTACGATGGTCCCGGACAGGGTATGAATGTTATTGATCGGATCACACGGTGTTTCAATTTGATACGCTTTTCATTTGGGAATGTTTGCCTTGACATCGCAGTATGAAGATGGCTATTGTGGTACCATCTATGATTCCCAACATACAGGACGATAGGAATATACAGCTTGAAAAGACCCGGTTACACCTGGAAAGCCTCATAGAAAGCACGCAATTGCTGATGAGCGCGGTGGAACCGGAGGACCTCCTGAAGGACATTCTGGACTCTGTCCTGCATCTATTCTCGGTAGAGGGGTGCAGCATTGCCCTGATCGATTCCGATAAACGCCAATTGGCATTCACCTATTCGATGGGTGGGGTTAAGCTCAATGAGTTCAGGATCGATATGGGGCAGGGAATTGCCGGTTGGGTCGCACAAACTGGAAAAGGAGTGATCTGCAATGACACCTCCAGGGACACCCGATTTTTTGACGGTATTGACCATAAGACAGGCTTCAAGACTAAATCGGTCCTTTGCGCTCCTTTAAAACAACATGACCAGCTCATTGGGGCCATTGAGATACTCAACATAGCCGACCCGAATGGCTTTACCGAGGAAGATTTAGGGCTCTTAACGGCCTTCGGTGCCTTGGCAGCAACCGCCATCAACCGCCTCAAGGTCCTGACCTCAGCGCAGAATTCCAACCTGGTTTTACAGGAGGTGATGCAGGATCGTTATCGCTTTGTGGTCGGTAGCAGCACCCAAATACAGGCTGCGCTGAATTTAGCCCGCACAGTGGCCCCTGCAAATACAACCATTCTCCTCCTGGGAGAGAGCGGTACAGGGAAGGAGGTCATGGCTCGTGCAATCCATCAGTGGAGTCCGCGTACCATGCATCCTTTCGTTGCGGTCAACTGCGTGGCCCTCTCACACGAACTCATGGAAAGTGAACTCTTTGGCCATGAGAAGGGTGCCTTTACGGGGGCCATTGCCCAGAAAAAAGGGAAATTTGAGCAGGCCGATGGCGGAACCCTGTTCCTGGATGAGATTGGCGAACTTCCTCCCAGGCTCCAGACCAAGCTGCTGCGCGTCCTACAGGAGAAGGAATTTCAGCGCGTGGGCGGAACAAAGGACATCCGCAGCGATGTCCGCATCCTTGCAGCGACAAACCGCGATCTGCGTCAAGCGATCAAAACGGGTGCGTTCCGCGAAGATCTGTACTACCGGCTCAATGTAGTTTCCATTACCCTGCCGCCGTTACGTGAGCGAAGAGAAGACATACCCGCCTTGGCGCGCCACTTTATTGAGCGTTATTGCCAGGAGATGAAGCGCCACTTGCTGATGATCGAATCGTCGGCCATGGAATTGCTGGAGGCGTATCATTGGCCAGGCAACGTGCGCGAGCTACAGAATGTAATCGAGCGGGCTGTCGTCCTATGTCCTGGCCCGAAAATCACCCAGAGGGATTTCCCTGTTGAAATCCCTAACAAGTCTCTTAGATCTCTTCAGAGCTTTGTATCTCCCTCTGGCCCGGAAGAACCATTTCTTATGGCCGCGGCGCTTGACCATTTCAGGCGTGATTTGATCCACAAGGCCCTGGAAAAAGCGGAAGGCAATCAAGCGGAAGCCGCAAGACTCCTGGGCCTCCAGCGCTCTAACCTATCCCGAATGATGAAGGCCTTGGGTCTTAGACCCTGAACATCCCATTAGGTTTCTCACCGATAAGCTTGCCGGCCCGATGGGCCCTGACAAAGGCGGCCACCACCTTTTCGTCCAATTGGGTCCCCGCCAACTTTTGGATCTCGTTCATGGCCGGCTGAACGGAAAGACCCTTGCGGTAGGGCCGGTCGGTCGTCATGGCATCAAAACAATCCGCCACGGCGATGATCCGGGCGATGAGCGGAATCTGATTGCCTTTTAGTCCACTGGGATATCCGGTCCCATCATATTCTTCGTGGTGATGCATGATCCCTGGAATGATTTTACGCAATTGTTTAACGCGGTCGACGATTTTAGGGCCGATGGTGGTGTGCGCTTCCATCCGCCGGCGTTCGGCGTTCTCAAGTTTGCCCGGTTTCAGAAGGATGCTGTCTTCGATTCCGATCTTACCGATGTCGTGGAGCAGCGCGGCCAGCTTGAGATTGTTCAACTCCAAAGCCGAGAGAGCCAAGACCTTCCCCATCGCTATTGAATAGGCTAAAACGCGCCGCGTATGGCCCGCGGTGTAGGCGTCCTTGGCCTCGATCGCATCGGCCAAGGCCTCGGCGGTGCCGAAAAATGTCTCCTGCAATTCTTTGTAGAGATTCGCGTTGTCAATGGCGATCGCCACCTGGTCGGCCAGGCTTTGAAACTCTTCGAGGTCCCATTTGGAGAAAGGCTGCGGGCCCAATTTATTGATCGCCTGCAATACGCCGATGATCT
>Ga0187773_10000904_pt1 | contig 11889 bp, 12 predicted proteins | sample 0216_BV02_MP05_1_FD_133133 | JGI IMG/M metagenome (GOLD analysis project Ga0187773, IMG submission 133133) | Tropical peat soil microbial communities from peatlands in Department of Meta, Colombia - 0216_BV02_MP05_10_MG | ecosystem: Environmental > Terrestrial > Soil > Wetlands > Peat | place...
ACCGCGTAGGGCGTCCACTCCTTGAAGCCCGGCTGGATCGCGTGGTGGACGACCTCGTAGGAGTAGATGTGCCCGCGACCGCTCACCGGCTTCCACTCCCACTCGAGACTCATGCACCACGGGCAGCCGTGGCTGGGCGGATAGCGCAGGAGCCCGCACGTCTTGCAGGCGCGCAGCATCAGACGGTGGTTCGTGCGGGCCAGCTTGAAGTGCTCGCGCCACTCGGAGTCGTTCTCCGGGATCACCAGGTTCATGCCGCGGTACTCGACGGAGGGCATCGCTAGTTCCTCATGATGAGGGCGGAGCCGGTCGGCGGCATCGCCCACCCCAGGTTCATGGTGATGCGGGCGTCCTTCACCTGACGGCACTTGCCGGGCGAGTAGTCGTAGGAGTGCTTGCCGTCCTCCCAGCCCGGGCAGTAGTCGTCCACCTGCCCTCGGAGCTGGCGGACGTTCTCGATCACCATCGAGATGCCGTGCGTGTACCCCTCGCAGAGATGACTGCCCGAGGTATTGTTGGGCCGCTTGCCGCCGAGCTCGATGATGCCGCTGGAGACGTACTGACCGCCCTCGCCCTTCTTGCAGAATCCGTATTCCTCGAGCTGGAGCATGGTGGTGAACGTGAAGGCGTCGTAGGAGCCGGTGATGTTGACGTCGTCCGGCTTGATGCCGGCCTGGCCGAACACGATGTCCTTGGCGTGGTACCCCGCCACCCGCGTGATCGGCCCGTGGGCCCAGTGGAAGTCGGTGCGCGGCTTGTTGACGCGACCGGCCACTCCCATGATGTAGACGGGCTTGCGACGGAGGTCCCGCGCCCGCTCCGCACTGGTCACGATCAACGCGGTCGCGTTGTCGGTCTCGAGGCAGCAGTCGAGCAGGTGGAGGGGCTTGCAGATCCAGCGGGAGGCCACCACGTCCGCCACCGTCACCCGCTCCTTCAGGACGGCCTTCGGATTCTGGGACGCGTGCTTGCTGTGGGCCACCCGCACGTGGGCGACCTGCTCGGAGGTGGTGCCGTACTCGTACATGTGGCGCATGAAGGTCGGCGCGAAGTTCTGACCGGCGCTGCGCATACCGAAGGGCACCTGGGCGAGATCGAGGCCCCGGACCGGCTGGGCGGCCCGCGCGCCGGTGCCGCCGATGCGGAAGTCGGAGTAGCCGTTCATCGAGCGGAAGATCGCGATGGTGTGGCACATGCCGGCCTCGATGGCGCCCATGGCCAGACCGATCAAGGCCTCCGTGGAGGAGCCTCCGCCGAACACGTCCATGTAGAAGTTGAGCCGGATGCCCAGATCGGGCGCCACCCAGTTGGCGAAGACCGAGTCGCCGCTCTGGTACGACATGATGCCGTCCACGCCGTCCTTGCCCAGGCCCGCGTCTCGCATGGCGTTGCGCACCGCCTCCACCGCCATCGCGCGCGTGCTCCGCGCGGACTGCCGGCTATACTCCGTCTCTCCGACGCCGACGATGCAGTACTTGTCCTTGAGCGATGCCATTGAGGGATCCTCCGGGCCGCGACTCTACGCGACCGTGCCGGAGGCGTCAAGCCGCGACGGTAGGCTCCGGGGGCGGCCGCGTGAAGGCGAGCAGGACCAGAGCGGCTGCGTTGCAGGCGGCGCTCAGCCACCAGGCGAGTCGGTAGTCCCCGAGCCGATCGTAGATTAAACCGGCCGCGATCGGACCGCACGCCGCCATCGAGCCCGCCAGCGCGAACAGCAGCCCGGCGAGGCTCGCGGCGTGCTCGCGGCCGAAGAAGTCGGCGACGGTGGCCGTGAAGAGGGTCGAGGCCGCGCCGTAGGCGAATCCGAACGCGAGGGAGGCCGCGTACAGGCCGGGCAGGGTGGCCGCGCGCGAGAAGGCCACGAACGCGACGGCCTGCAGTGCGAGCGCGAGGCCGAGGGCGGCCCGCCGTCCGACCCGGTCCGACAGCGCGCCCATCGTGAGGCGGCCGACCATTGCGGAGCCGCCCAGCGCGCTGACCAGGGTCGCGGCCAGGAGGGCATCGATGCCGAGGCCCCGGGCCAGCGGCACCAGGTGGACCAGCGGGATGAAGACCGGGATCCAGGTGGCGGTGAACACACCGTAGAGCAGCCAGAACGACCGCGTGCGTACTGCCCGCTCGACCGTCCACCCACCCGAGTGGCTTCTGGCGCCCGACGCCCCATCAGCGGGCCTGCCGTCGGGCAGCAGCCCCATCGTCTCCGGGTCGCGCCGCATGAGGAGGGCCAGCGCGTTGAGGGCGACGAGCACCGCGGCCCCGAAGACGACGTAGGCCCACCGCCAGTCGAGCCGGCTCACCAGGAAGTGCGCGACCGGAGGCAGCAGGAACGTGCCGAGGCTGCCGCCGGCGCTGGCCAGGCCGACCGCGATGCCGCGCCGCCGCGTGAACCACCTCGCGACGGTCGCGTTGCAGGGCACGTAGGCGGTCGACATCCCGAGCGCCGCAACCGTCCCGTAGAGCAGGTAGGGTTGCCACAGCGCCTCGACGCGACTCATCAACATGAGCCCGATGCCGAGGAGGGCGCCGCCGATCGAGATCACCGTGCGTGGACCCCAGCGATCGGTGAGCCGACCGGCCACCAGGGCGAACACCGAGTAGACGAACGCGTACAGGGAGAAGACGCCCGAGAGGCTGGCCCGGCTCCAGCCGAACTCCGAGACCAGCGCGGCGAAGAACACGCCGAACGCGTACTGGGTGCCGTAGGCCATGAACAGGACGAGAGACGCGGTCGCCACCACGACCCATCCGTAGAAGGGCTTCGGCCTGGCGGCCGGTCTAGGTCCGGGCATTGTAGCCCGGTCTCTCCGCCGATCGCTCCGGGGCCCGGGCAGCGGCGAGCAGGGGCCGGCCGGGGTGGGTCCTCTCGCGGAGGATCCGGCTCACGCCCGAGCGGATGCGGCGCGTCCGGCGGGTCGCGGCAGGAGCTCGCGGAGGAACTTTCCGGTGTAGGAGGCCGACACCTGGGCGATCTGCTCGGGCGTTCCCTCGGCGACCAGCTCGCCGCCCGCCTCGCCGCCCTCGGGCCCGAGATCCAGCACCCAGTCGGCGCTCTTGATCACGTCGAGGTGGTGCTCGACCACCAGCACCGTGTTGCCCGCGTCGACGAGCCGGTTGAGCACCACCAGCAGCTTGCGAACGTCATCGAGGTGCAGGCCGGTCGTCGGCTCGTCGAGGATGAAGAGGTGGTCGGTCGTGAGCTTTGCCGCCAGCTCCGCCGCGATCTTGAGGCGCTGCGCTTCTCCGCCCGAGAGCGTGGTGGCCGGCTGCCCGAGCCTCAGGTAGCCGAGGCCCACCTCCTGCAGCACCTTCAGCCGCCGCTGGAGCACCGCCTCGGAGGCGAAGAAGCCGACCGCCTCGTCGACGGTTTGCTGGAGGACTTGACTCACGTCGCGTCCTTTGTAGGTGACCTGCAGCACGTCCGGCCCGTAGCGCTTGCCCTCGCACTCCTGGCAGGTGACGTAGACGTCCTCGACGAAGTACATCTCCAGCTTCTGGAAGCCGTCGCCCTCGCACGTCTCGCAGCGGCCGCCCGGCACGTTGAACGAGAAGGCCCCCGGGCCGAGGCCGAGGGCCTGGGCGCGCGGAAGCCCGGCGAACAGCCGGCGGATCTCGTCGAAGGCCTTCACGTAGGTCACGGGATTGGAGCGCGGGGTCCGGCCGATGGGCTCCTGGTCGATCAGGCGCACGCCCTTGAGGTGCTGCAGGCCGAGGAGCTCCTCGTACGCACCCGCGACCGCGAAGTCGACCTTGAAGTGTCTCGCCACCGCCCGGTAGAGCGTGTCGTGCACCAAGGTGGACTTCCCGGACCCGGAGACGCCGGTGACGCAGGTGAGGGTGTTCAGCGGGATCCTGACCGCGACGTTGTTCAGATTGTGCGCCCGCGCTCCCTTGAGCACGAGGGCCCGCCGGCCGTCGCGGCGTGCCAAGGGCAGCGGGATCGTGTCGCGACCGCTCAGGTAGCGGGCGGTGAGCGAACGCGGGTCCTTCCGGAACTCGGCCTGGGAGCCCGCGAACACGACGGTGCCGCCCCGCTCGCCCGAGCCGGGTCCCATCTCGATGAGGTAGTCGGCGACCTCGATCAGGGCCCGGTCGTGCTCGACGATCACGACCGTGTTGCCGGCGCCCGCGAGCTCGCGGCACAGCTCGGCCAGCCGCATGGTATCCCGCGGGTGAAGGCCGATCGACGGCTCGTCGAGCACGTAGAGGGTCCCGGTCAGCTGAGCGCCGAGCTGGTTGGCGAGGTTGATCCGCTGCGCCTCGCCGCCGGAGAGGGTTCGGGTCTGCCGGCCTAGGGTCAGGTATCCGAGACCGACGCGGAGGAGGAACGATAGCTTGGCCCGCAGCAGCTTCAGCACGTCACGCGCCACCGTCCGCTCCCAGTCCGAGAGGGGCAGCGAGCCGAAGAGGGCATCCAGCTCCTCCACGGTCTGCCGCCCAAGCTCGGCGATGTTGGCCCCGCCGACGCGCACCGCGAGGGCCTCCGGGCGGAGCCGCTCACCCGCGCAGCGCGGGCACGGCGACTGGCTCCGGTAGCGGGACAAGAAGACCCGGACGTGGAGCTTGTACCGATACGACTCCACCTCCTCGAAGAATCCGCGGATCCCGGTGAGCCCGCCGCCGCCCTCGTAGACCCAGCGCCGATCCTCCTCGGGCAGCTCGGCATACGGTCTCGTCACGTCGAGCCCACGCTTCTTGGCCGCCTTCAGCAGCTGCTTCTGGTACCAGCGGCCGGACGGGTGTGACCACGGCTCCACCGCACCCTCGGCCAGGCTGAGGGTCGGATCCGGCACCACGAGTGCCTCGTCGTACCGGAGCACGTTGCCGAACCCCTTGCACTCCGGGCAGGCTCCGAGCGGATGGTTGAACGAGAACAGCAGGGGCTGCGGCCGGGCCAGCGCGACCCCGCACGCCGGGCAGTGGAAGTCGAGGCTCACGGGTACGGTCCCGCGCTCGAGCAGGTCCACGCTCGCGCGGCCCTCCCCCTCGGCCAGGGCCGTCTCCAGGGAATCGGTCATCCGGCGCCGGCTGTCCGGGCCGACCACGATCCGGTCGAGCACGACCCACAAGTTCTTCGGATCGACGTCGGCGGGAACAGCGCCCGGGCTGGCCATCACTTCGGCCAGGTCGAGTACGGTCTCGCCAGCCTTGATCCGGGCGAATCCGCGCTGGAGCAGGGTGGCGAACAGCGTACGCGGATCGCGCCCCGGCTCCGCCACTAGAGGGAAGCAGATCATGGCCCGGGCCCCGGGATGATCGCGCAGCAGCAGGTCCGCCACCTGGTCGGCGGAGTCGCTCCGGGCCTCCGCGCCGCAGGTCGGGCAGTGCACGCGGCCGATCTTCGCGAACAGCAGGCGCAAGTAGTCGTGCAGCTCGGTCGCGGTGCCCACCGTGGAGCGGGCGGTGCGCACCGGGTTCTTCTGCTCCAGCGCGATTGCCGGCCGGATGTGCTCGATCCGGTCCACGTCGGGCCGGTCGAGCCGCTCGAGGAACATCCGGGCGTAGGTCGAGAGCGATTCGATGTAGCGCCACTGCCCTTCAGCGAAAAGGGTGTCGAAGGCGAGGGAGGACTTGCCCGAGCCGGAGACCCCGGTGATCACGGTGACGCGATCGTGGGGGATGTCGACGGAGACGTTCTTCAGGTTGTTCTGCCGGGCTCCCTCGATCCGGAGCCAGACGGGCTGCGACATTCGAGCGATCCTCCTGAGATGGAAAGTCTACTCGACGGGCACTGGGCCTTCAATACCGGGTCTTGACACTCGACCGGGCGACGCGTACTCTCTCAAACCGTAATGGGAACCATTCCTAAAAATGGCGTCGAGGGAGGCGCCGAGACCGCCATTCGTGCGCGGGGGCTCCGTCTCACCGGGCCCCGCCGTCTCGTCCTCGACGTGGTGCGCTCCACCGAAACGCATCCGACCGCGGAATGGGTCCACCGGATGGTGCGGCGCCGGCTTCCCCGGGTGAGCCTCGGGACGGTCTATCGCAATCTGCGACTCCTGGTGGTGGAAGGTCTGGTGAACGAGCTGCCCGGTCCTCACGCCCGCTTCGACGGCAACGTGACCGACCACCACCACTTCACCTGTCTCGGGTGTGGCCGGATCATCGACGTGCAGGGTCCGGCCACCGAGCCGCATTCCCGCGCCCTCTGTGGGCGCGTGGCCGCCCAGAACGGCTTCAGTGTCACGCACCACCGGATCGAGTTCTACGGCCGCTGTCCCGAGTGCCAGCGCCGCGCCGGCGGACGGGTGCGGGGTCGGCGCCCGACGCCGTAGCGGGGGGCCACCCGCCCGCGTCATCGTCACCATTCGCCATCGAGGAGGACGTCGTCATGGCTGGAAAGCCACTGAAAGGCAGCAAGAGCGTCGAGAATCTGAAGGAAGCGTTCGCCGGCGAGTCGCAGGCCAATCGTCGGTACCTGTACTTCGCGCGGGTCGCCGATATCGAGGGGTTCCCGGACATCGCGGGTCTGTTCAAGGACACCGCCGACGCCGAGACCGGGCATGCCTTCGGTCACCTCGACTTCTTGAAGGAGGTGGGTGACCCGGCCACCGGCGAGCCGATCGGCAAGACCGAGAAGAACCTCAAGGCCGCCGTCGCGGGCGAGACCTACGAGTACACCCAGATGTACCCGGGCATGGCCAAGACCGCTCGGGACGAGGGATTCCCGGAGCTGGCCGAGTGGTTCGAGACGCTCGCCAAGGCTGAGAAGTCGCACGCGGGCCGCTTCACGAAGGGACTGAACCAGGTCGCGGGCAAGGAGCCCGCCGAGGCCATCTAGGCCGGTTCGGGGCCGGGTGGCGGCGGCGCGAGCCGCCACCCGGCACGTACCGCGTTCTCAGTGGCGAGAGGCCGATGACACTGGACATTCGCGCGCCCGAGTTCTGGCAGCTGGACCGCGTCGATACCGAGCTACGGCGCGTCTACGACATCTGCGCGGGCTGCCGTCGCTGCCTGCCGCTCTGCCCGTCGTTCAGGGTCATGTTCGATCGGCTGGACGTGGACGCGGTGGACGGAGACATCGACAAGCTGCCCGCGGCAGACGTCAAGGAAGTGGTCGACCTCTGCTACCAGTGCAAGCTCTGCTACAACCACTGCCCGTACACGCCGCCGCACCGGTGGGCGGTCGACTTCCCCCGTCTCATGCTCCGCGCCCGGTCGGCGGAGACCCGCGCCAACGGGGTCACCCTGCAGGATCGCTTCCTCGGCAACACCGAGCTGGTCGGGCGCATCGGCAGCCTCACCGCGCCGGTCTCCAACTGGATGAGCGCGGTGTGGGTCAATCGCAAGTTCATGGAGATGGCGGTCGGCATCCACGCTCGACGCAACCTGCCGCCCTTTCACCGTCAGACGTTCTCCCACTGGTTCGACGGACGGAAGCCCACGCCGCGGTCGGAGCCGGCCCGCGACCGGGTAGCGCTGTTCGCCACGTGCTCGGTGGAATACAACGATCCGGCCACCGGTAAGGCCGCGGTGGCGGTGCTCGAGCACAACCGCGTCGACGTGACGCTACCGGCCCAGCGCTGCTGCGGCATGCCGTACTTGGACGGAGGGGCGGTCACCGAGGCGAAGCGCCTGATCGCCGACAACGTCAAGGCCCTGGCCGATCAGGTGCGGCAGGGCCGCGAGATCGTGGTTCCGGGGCCGACCTGCTCGTACATGCTGAAGCAGGAATATCCCTGGCTGGATGGCTCGGAGGACGGCAACCTGGTCGCCGCGCACACTCGTGATCTCTTCGAGTACCTCGCGTTCCTGCACGAGCAGGGGCGGCTCGACACACGCTTCCCGAACGCGCCCGGGGCCATCGCCTACCATTTGCCCTGTCATCTCAAGGCGCAGAACATGGGCACCCGCTCGGCCGACGTCCTCCGTCTCACCGGAGCTCCGGTCGAGGTGATCGAGCGCTGCTCGGCCGTGGACGGCACGTGGGGGTTGAAGAAGGAGTACTTCGAGCTGTCGATGAAGGTTGCCGAGCCCCTCTTCCGGGACATCGAGCAGGCGAAGCCCGACCTGGTCGCGACCGACTGCCCGCTCGCGGCCCTGCAGATCCACCAGGGCACGGGGCGGACCGCGCGGCACCCCATCCAGATCCTCGCCGAGGCCTACGGGCTCGGCCCGGAGGGTACCGAGTGACGGCGGCGATCACGCTCGGCGACGTCGTCAACTTCTTCGAGTACGAGAAGGTGCGCGAGGACCGGCGTCGCCGGGTGATCGTGCTGAAGCGGAAGCGGCGGCTCGAAGTGGGATCCTATCTGTCGTTCGTCTTCGAGAATCGCGACACGTTGCTGTTCCAGATCCAGGAGATGTGCCGGGCCGAGCGCATCGTCGACGACGCCAAGGTGCAGGAGGAGATCGACGTGTACAGCGGGCTCCTTCCGGGTCCGGGGGAGCTCTCCGCGACCCTGTTCATCGAGATCCCGGACAAGGACCAGATCAAGCCGGTGCTCGACCGCTTCATGGGTATCGACACCGGTCGGCACGTCTGGTTCGACCTGGGTGGTGGGATGACCGTATCCGGCTCGTTCGAGGCTGGGCACTCCGACGAGGAAAAGGGGAAGCTGGCCGCTGTTCACTTCGTGCGCTTCGCCTTCTCTCCCGCCGAGGTCGCCGCCTTCCGGAAGGCGGCGGTGGACCTGGTGGTCGAACACCCCGCCATGCGGGCGCGCACCCGCCTATCCGACGAGACCAAGGCCGAGCTGCTGGCCGACCTCGCTCCCTGACGGGCGCGCCCCGCGCGGGGTGCCTAGCCCATCACCACGAACCAGAAGTAGAAGATCACGGTCAGGACGAAGCCGGCCCAGAGCGTCCCCTTCACGGTCGCTAGCGGCTTGGCCGCGCCCTTACCCGGCGTGCCCATCAGCGCGTTGATCTGGACCAGCGCCATGATCACGAGGGCCACCACCCAGAACACCGCACCGGACCGGGGGACGGGCAGCGACGGCATGTGACTCGCGGTGCCCATGAAGAACAGCATCGGGATCGAGAGCAGCACGTTGGTGCGCGAGGCGAGGCCGCCACGGGCCCCGGCCGCCGCGGCCGCAGGGTTCGCCGGCTTCCCGGCGGCGGTGTCCAGCGCGTTCTGGATGACGATCTTGTTCTTGGGCCAGATCACGAACCAGACGTTCGCCCACATGATCGATCCGAGCAGGCCGCCGAGGAGGATGCCCCAGGCGCCGGCCGCGGCGAATCCCACCTTGTGGACCCAGAAGCCCAGTAGGTAGAGCCAGCCGGACAGGAACGTGATCATGGCGCCCCAGCGGAACCACCAGAGCGCGCGGGGCAAGAGCTTCTGCTGAGCGCCGGAGCGGACGCCGGGCTCCGTCTCCGCGAAGAAGGGAACCTGGACGAAGTTGAAGTAGTAGAGGAGGCCGATCCAGGTGATACCCGCCAGGAAGTGAATCCAGCGCAAGAGGAACCACACCCATTCACCCATTGGTGCCATCGTCACCCTCCTGGGAAAGGACCGCCGGTCAGTAACTGCAGCTAGTCGTCCTCGTCATCCTCGTCGTCCTCATCGTCGTCGTCCTCGTCATCCTCATCGTCGTCTAGATCGTCGTCGTCGAAGTCGTCGTCGTCGAAGTCGTCGTCGTCGAAGTCGTCGTCGTCCTCGTCATCCTCGTCGTCCTCATCGTCGTCGTCCTTGTCATCCTCGTCGTCGTCATCCTCGTCGTCGGCCGCACCGACCAGCGGCTGATCGTAGTTTTCGACCCAGGGGCGGTTTGCGAGGCGTAGCATGTGCAACTCCTCCCGGCGGAAAGCTCGCTAGCTGGGCGGGATTATAGCAAAGGGGTTTTGCGTGTCCACGCCATTTTGGCCTTTCGAGGGCACTTATCCACTTATCCCCACTCATCCACAACGTGAAAACTGAACGTGCTGTCGCGCGGTCGCGGGCGCGAGCATGCGAATAGCCGCGGCCGGTGCACTCTCGACGCGTCTCGTGGCGTCGGCCATCGATCCGACGCGGAGATTTCCGCGCGGGGACACGCGTCGCCCCATTTTCAGAGCGCATCCGTGTGCTTGACGCCGCGCCGATCCGCTGTCTAGGATCCAACGGACACACGAGCCAGAAGAGGAGAGCATCATGCCGTTGTTCGCAGTCGAGCGAGACCTGAGCCAGGTGCCGCCGGATCGCTTCCGTTCCGATCTGCGCGGCCTGGTGAGCGCGTGCCAGCGCCTGCAGAGTCTCGGCAAGCGCGTGCGGTACATCAGCAGTGCGGTGTTCCCGGCGGAAGCGCGCGGGCTGTGCCTGTTCGGAGCGGAGCAGCCGCAGTGGATCCGCGAGGCGAACGAGGCAGCCTGCCTGCCCTATCTGCGCATCTTCGCCGTGCTGGATCTCACGCCGGCCGGGGTTCGTCGGGAGGTGTCGTGTGGGCGGCGGTCGCCGCACTGGGCCACCACGCCCGCGCTGGCCCGGGACACCGTCCCCCGTGAGCCGCAGAATGGGGTCGCGACCGCCAACGGCCGGCCCGCCGGCTCGCGCGCGTCCGACGAGGTCGCGCGCTGGTCCGAGGAGGGCCGCCAGATCCTGCACGTCCTGGGCGGGTGGCTCGAGGAGGCGGGGAGGCTCCAGGCGCAGACGGAGCTCGTGCAGGGCGACCGGGACCGGCTCGCTCGTGAGCTCGACCGGCTCCGGGTGGAGAACGACGAGCTGCGAGCCCAGCGCGCCGAGCTGGAACAGAGCCTACAGACGGTCGCGACGCGGATGGCCGAGGCGGCCGACGGCATCCTGAACCAGTTCGCCCGGCGCCAGGCGCCGGAGGATCTGGCGGAGCGATGAGCGCTGAGACGGGCACTGGCCGACGCATCCTGGTCGTGGACGATGACGAGCGCGAGCGAACTGGCGCGTCCCGGATCCTCAAGGAGGCCGGACACGCGGTGGACACCGCGGCCAGCCGGGCGGACGTCGAGAACCTGCTCCGCAAGCAGGCTTACGATCTCGTGCTGAGCGACCTCAAGATGTCCATGCTCAACGGGCCCGCGCTCTATCAGCTTCTCCACGACCTGTGCCGGGGGAGGATTCCCCCGGTGATCTTCTCGATCGAGCGCGGATACACGCCGGAGTATGCGAACTTCCTCATGCGTCTCGCGGCGCCGGTGCTCATGAAGCCCGTGCCGGCCGCCGATCTCTGCCAGGCCGTCGAGCGGCTCCTGTCCCCGCGTCCCCACGCTTCGCCGCTCGCCTCCTAGTCGACGTCGCGCCGCCGGCGCGCGTCGCGATCGAGCCGGATGCTTGACTCGCTTCCGCGCTCCCTGTAACGTTTGCCGGTCCGGCTCGCTCGCGGCGGCGTAGCTCAGGTGGCAGAGCAGGGGTCTCATAAGCCCCGTGTCGGAGGTTCGAGTCCTCCCGCCGCCACCAATCCTGCGACGCGTCAGCCGCCACGAGGTGCAGTGAGCTCGTGGCGGGTGCGTCGGGATCCCGTCGCCGGGGCGAGGCGGGCAGATCAGACGATCGAGTAGCTCTACGGGCGGGACGTCGACGCGGTCACGACTGTCGATTCAGCGCGCGCTCCCGCTCCTCCCACTGGCGCTGAAGCCGCTGCTTCGACCGACGCTCCGAGACCGTGTGGATCACGCCGAAGAGGATCGAGAAGACCGCGGCGGCGATTCCGAGCAGCGCAATCGTCATGACCGGGCCCGGCACGCTTTGGAGATCATGCTTCGATCGTAACCCACCGCAAAATCATCACCAAACGGACCTTGCGCCCGGTTGAAGTCGCTCCGGCCGTCCGCTAGACTGTCACCCCGTGACCCGCACCGGCCGACCCCTCGAGCGCTTCTCCGTCCTCGATCTGACCACCGTTCGGTCGGGGCCTACCTGCACGAAAATACTGGCGGATTTCGGCGCGGTCGTGACCCGGGTGGAGCGGCCGGGTGGCGAGGGGCGGGAGCGGG
>Ga0187773_10000905_pt1 | contig 11878 bp, 7 predicted proteins | sample 0216_BV02_MP05_1_FD_133133 | JGI IMG/M metagenome (GOLD analysis project Ga0187773, IMG submission 133133) | Tropical peat soil microbial communities from peatlands in Department of Meta, Colombia - 0216_BV02_MP05_10_MG | ecosystem: Environmental > Terrestrial > Soil > Wetlands > Peat | place...
CGCGGCGCGGACATGAGATCGTCATCTACGACAATCTCTCCACCGGTTACCGTCCCCTTGCCGCCAGGTTCAAGCTTGTCGAGGGCGATATCGGCAACCGCGCGCTGCTGGAACCGGCGCTGCGGGGAGCGGATGCGATCATGCACTTCGCCGCCCACGCGTACGTGGGCGAGTCGGTCGAAAATCCGCGCAAGTATTTCCACAACAACGTGGAGTGTGCGCTCAACCTGCTGAACACTGCGGTCGAAGTCGGCGTGAAGAATTTTGTCTTCTCCTCCACCTGCGCCGTGTACGGCATTCCGGTGAAGGTGCCGATCAGCGAAGACAATCCGCGCGAGCCCATCAATCCTTACGGTGCGACCAAGCTGCTGTTCGAGCACGCGCTCGGTGCCTACTCGAAGGCGTATGGGCTGCGCTTTGCGGCGCTGCGCTACTTCAATGCCGCCGGCGCCGACGACAGCGGCGAGATCGGCGAAGCCCACGATCCGGAGACGCACTTGATCCCGCTGGCGCTGGAAGCGGCGCGCGGCGCCCGGACGATCGAGGTTTTTGGGCGCGACTATCCCACACCCGACGGCACCTGCATCCGCGACTACGTCCACGTAAGCGATCTGGCCGAGGCACATGTGCTGGCCGTCGAGTATCTCGAAAAGGGAGGCGCATCGGTCGCGCTGAACCTGGGCACTGGACAGGGGCATTCCGTAATGGAGGTGCTCGCGGCGGTAGAAAGGGTTACCGGACGTTCGCCGGACCGGCGCTATGGGCCGCGGCGTCCAGGTGATCCTCCGGTGCTGGTGGCCGATCCGACGCGGGCCGCGCAAGTGCTCGGCTGGAAGGCGAAGCGGCCGCTGACCAACATTGTCGAGACGGCCTGGCGCTGGATGCAGAACAGTTCACGGGTGCTCGCGTCCGCTCGGAGGTGAGCTTTAGGAGCGCGCGGCGGCAACGGGCGGTTGGGGGGACGGACGCAGGGATGGCATTGCCATGAACTGAGGAGGTCCATGTTGATGCCCACGAGGGCGGCGGGCCGGCCGTCATGGAGCACCAGCTGAGCACGACCGAGAAGCCATCGCAGCTGGGAATCCCCCATCATGCATGATGCGGAAGCGGGCCTCGAACTTCCCCCTTTGCAGAGCTCGCCGGATGGACTCGGCCAGCAGCTTGAGAGTGAGCCACAGCGCTGCAGCTGTGAGCACAAGGCGAAGCCGGAACGCAGAAGCACCCCGCCGAGCGAGCGCTCCCCAAAAAATCGAATTGCGGAAATGCCGGGATCCTTAGGGACAAACCGCCGCATGAGTACGCCGCTTCCGTTCTTGCGACCGTACCACAAACAGTTTTCTTTCGAGACACCAATCTCGCTGGTTACAACCTGGGTCTCGCTCTGCTGAAGAAAATCCGCAGAGCGGGACACGTCATTGCAAGCTGGAGTTCGCTGCGGCAGGCAGAACTTCAGGACTGACCGTCTGCTCTTCCATATCGGCCGACAAGGCGCGCGCCAATGCGTATGCCAGCACCACGCGGAACTCCTGCAGCAGGAGATTGATATCCACCCGCAAGGCGTCGCTCGCGTATCGCTTGTAGATCACGAGGTACCCACGGCGGCCGGAGCCGGGCAGGGTCAGCTCCAGTGTCATGCTCCACGTGGGAGCCGAAAACGTGCTGCTCCCACGGCCCCAGCTGAAGTGCAGGTGGGAGCCGCCGTCGCCGAAAGGGGCCGCGTCGCAATGGGGCAGGGCGGCTGAGCGCAACTCGAAGCCGTCGAAATCGTTACCGCGGAAAGTGTCCTCGAGCACCGGGTAAAGATCGGAGAGGCGTTCCACCTTGGCCAAACGGAAGGTGGCGCGGCGGAATGCGAGGTTGTTGACGATGACTTGCTTCTGCTCCAGGGTGCGGCGCGCGAGGCGGTGCAGCTCGAAGAACTCCGGATAGTTGAGATGCTGTACCCCCAGCCAGACACCGGCGCCGATCACGAACAGCACCACACCAAGGGTGGGCCCACCCGGATAGAGCAACAGCGCGCTCAACATACCGAACAAGGCAGAGACGCCATAGAGGATCACCACCACCTGGCGCTGGCTCAAGCCGCGCTCCAGCAGCTTGTGATGGATGTGGTGCCGGTCGGGAGCGAACAGCGGCTGCCCGCTGAGGAAGCGGCGGACCACCGAGATGCCGGTCTCCAGGATGGGCAGGCCGAAGGAGACCACGGGAATGGCGACCGCCACCGCGGTGGAGGACTTACCAGCCCCCACCAGGGCCAGCACGCTGAGCACGAAGCCGATGAACAGACTGCCGCAGTCGCCGAGGAAGATGGTCGCCGGGTTGAAGTTGAAGCGCAGGAACCCAAGGATCGCGCCCGCCAGCGCCAGCCCGACGAGGCCGATCATCACGCGACCGTTCACCAGCGAAATCACCACTACGGTCAGGGTGGAGAATAGCGCCGAGCCCGCGGCGAGACCATCCAGGCCGTCCACTAGGTTGAAGGCGTTGGTGATGAGCAGCACCCAGAAAACGGTGGCCACGAGCGATCCGGCAAACCCCAGACTGCGGTTGCCCAGCAGGATCGGTAGTTCGATGACGCGGAAACCGGCAAAGAAGACCGCCACCGCCGCCATGACCTGGACGCCGAACTTCAGCCACGGCCCCACGGAAAATAGATCGTCGTAGAGGCCGAGCAGGAAGATCAACAACCCGGGCAGAAGGATGCTGAGGATAATGCGCGGCTCGAAGAACTTGCCGAAGCGGGAGAACGCCATCAGCACGGCAACCACGCCCATCACGCAGATGAAGATGGCGACGCCGCCCAGGCGCGGGATGGGAGCGGTATGGACGTCGCGTTCGCGGACCTGCCGCGTCTTCCAGCCGCGGCTCAAGGCCTGGTCACGCAGATAGCGGGTCAGAAGGAACGAGAGCAGCAGAGATACGATGAAGGTGACACAGTACGTCAGGCCCAGTATTTTCAACGGCACTCTCCTACCGGCGAAAAGCTCCACTGCACGAAGGGGTGTGCGTCTCTAACTCTTGTTGGTTTATTTTCTCTTTTTCTCGTCCTTGGTCTGTCGACAAAACGCGGAGGGCATCAGCGGAGTAACCATCTTTGAGGTTGATAGAGGCAGCAAACCGGAACTCTTCGTGAAATGCTGAGCCGCCGGACTACATTCCGACCGGCACGCTGATCGCCTTGCGCACCTGCTGCTCGATCCAGGCATAGGTCCGCGCCAGGCCCTCTTCCAGCGAGATCGCCGGCTCCCAGCCCAGCACTTGCCGCAGGCGCGAGTTATCAGAGTTGCGCCCGCGCACCCCCTGCGGCCCGGGTACGTGGACTTTGCGGATCGGGATGCCGGCGATGGCCGCGATCATGTCCGCCAGTTCGTTAATCGTGACCATGCGGTCCTGGCCGAGATTGAGGGGCCGGCTGAAGTCGGAGCGCATGAGCTTGTAGAGACCGAGCACGCAATCGTCGATGTAGCAGAAGGAGCGTGTCTGTTCGCCGTCGCCCCAGATCTCGATGTCGTGATTGCCGGTGAGCCTGGCGTAGGCGATCTTGCGGCAGAGTGCCGCCGGTGCCTTCTCGCGTCCCCCGTCCCACGTGCCCAGCGGCCCGAAGATGTTATGGAAGCGCACGATGCGGGTCTCAAGACCGCATTCTTCGCCGTAGTGCGTGCACAGCCGCTCGATCACCAGCTTCTCCCAGCCGTAAGCGTCCTGCGGTGCGGCAGGATAGGCGTCTTCTTCCTTCAACGGCTTGCAATCGGTTTCGGTCTGCAGATACTCAGGGTAGATGCACGCCGAGGAGGTGAACAGATACCGCTGCACCCGGTTCTGGCGTGCCGCTTCCAGCGAATGGATGTTGATGAGCGCGTTGTTGTGCAGGATCTGCGCATGATTGGCAGAGATGAACCCCATGCCGCCCATATCGGCGGCGAGAGCGTAAACCTCGTCCATACCTTCGGTGGCGCGCAGACAATTCTCCCAGCGGCGCAGGTCGAGAAGCTGGAAATCGTGGGCGTCGGTGGGTTCGAACTCGGGACGCTTGATGTCCACGCCGCGCACCCAGTAGCCCTCGCGGCACAAAAACGACACCAAGTGATGCCCAATGAAGCCTCCCGCGCCGGTAACAAGAACCTTGATGGCAGAATTTAGCGACACCAAATTTTTCTCCTATGGGGAATGATGCGGCTGGGACAACGTGGCGGCAGCAGAAGCTCCACGGAAATCGCCAGCCATCGTTTCCAGCGCCCGGATCATTTGCGGGACAAGAACCTGTCGGGAGAACTGGCTGGCGAACTCACGGGCGTAGGACCTGTGCGCGCTCGGCTGCTGCGCCGCCTCAAGAATTCCCCGGATGACGTTCTCCACTTCCCCGTGTCCCGCAACCAACACCGAATGGCTGTCGTGCAACTCGCCAACCACATCGGTGATGTGACTCTCTTGCGGGCCAATATATAAAAAGGGAGCACCCACAGCAAGAATGTTGTACACCTTGCACGGATGAACGATACCGACGAACGCAGTTCCCATTATGACGACGTGAAGATCCGCAGCGGAGAGCGAGCCGGCCAGTTCCTCCTGGGCCTGGTAAGGCAGGCAGCGGATGTTGCGTGCGCCGCGCTGCTGGAGCGCGAGCGGCTGGCGGAACTCGCTGCCACCGCCCACGAACAGGAAGACGATCTCCGCATGCCCGGCCAGCCCCTCAGCCGCCGCTAGCAGCGTATCGAGCGGATGGCACGGGCTATGGTTGCCGGAGTACATCACGACGAATTTTTCGGACAAGCCGTGGCGGTCGCGGAAACGCCGGCGCGCCTCCGCGTCGAAGCACACCCTGTCGTCGTGCGCCCACGGCGGAACTACCGCGATCTTCTCCGCCGCGATGCCCTTGGTGAAAATGCGATCGCGCATGAACCGGTCCAGGGCGACGATGCGCTCGGCGCGCTTCATGCTGTAAAGCATCAGCCGACTCAGCAGGCGAGCCATCGCCGATCCCGGGCGCAGCCAGCCGGCGGCGATGGCTTCGTCGGGATTCAGATCCATCGACCAGAACAGCAGCTTGCGCGCCTTCAGCGGAACCGCCAGCGCCGCCAGGAATGAGATCAGCGGCGGCGAGGTCATGGCGATCACCACGTCGAAGCGCGGGAGAAACAGGAGCCGCAGGGCGCCGCTCAGCATGAAGCTCAGGAAGTCGGCGGCACGCCGCCAGCGGGCGGCTTTCCCGAAGGCAGTGGACGGCACGCGCAGGATGCGAACGCCATGCCAGTGCTCGTCCGACGGAAAACGCCCTGCGCGGTCGCTATAGGCGCGCGAATCAGCCAGCACTGTGACCTCGTGGCCGGCTTCAACCAGTGAGGTAGCAAGGTCGGCGGCGTGCTGCGCGCTTGAGACCACGTCCGGGTAAAAAGCCTGGTTAAGGATCAGGATTTTCAAAGCCGTTCGCCTACAACCACCAGTGTGCTGTCACCATGACAGCGAAAAAGGTCCTTCGGTGATGAAACCGCCTGCCTGCACGTTGATGAGCTGGGCACAGCCTGCCAGCTTGCCTCGCAACCCGAGGTCGGCGATCTTCTCCAGGTTGTGCAGGCGTACAAGGTTGCAGTTGCTTTTCGCCCGTGAGATCACCGCCGCAGGCAAGGTCTCGCAACCAATTAAGGCCTGCAAGCCGCGGTCATCGGTCACAAGCAGCGACGAGTGCGGCACGAGCATGGAGGCGCGCGCCGCCCCGTCCACGCTCTGGTAGCAAATGCCTTTGCTCTCCTTGGGCAAGCCCTTGAGGATGTCGTCGAATACGCGCTCGACCACCGCCAGCGCGCCCTCCCGCAAGGGGAGGTGGAAGGCGATGTGCGCCGAGAGCAGATAGGCCAGCGTCAGCGGCAGGAATAACTCCTGCTTCTCAGGCAAACCGCTGAGCACGGCCGGCAGCAGCAGGACCGCATAGGGCGTCTCCACCTTGGGCAGCACCTGGAGTGCGGCCCGCGTCGCCTGGACGCTGGCGGCCATCAGCGCTCCACCATGTAATTGCCGAGGAAAAGCACGTCCATGCGCGTGCGCTGGAAGCAATCCATGGCCTGGTCCGGCGTGCAGACGATGGGCTCGTCCTCGTTGAATGAGGTGTTGAGCACCACCGGCACGCCGGTGATGCGGTCGAATTCGCGGATCAAGTCATAGTAGAGCGGATTCGCCTCGCGCGAGACCGTCTGCAAGCGCCCCGAGCCATCGACGTGGGTAACCGCGGGGATGGCAGCTCGCTTCTCCGGCTTGATCTGGTAGACCATCAGCATGCTGGGCGCGGGATGAGTCTGCTCGAAGTAATCCGCGATACGTTCCTCGAGGATCGATGGTGCAAAAGGGCGGAAAGGCTCACGCTTCTTGATGCGTGCGTTGAGGATCTCCTTCATCTCCGGGCGGCGTGGGTCCACTACGATGCTGCGATTGCCTAGAGCTCGCGGACCGAACTCCATCCGTCCTTGGAACCAGCCAACGATCTTGCCGTCGGCGATGGCTTGCGCTGCAGCGCACGTGAGTTCAGCATCGTCGAGCACGCGGTGCTTCAGACCGCTCGAACGCACGACCCTCTCGATCTGCCCGTTCTTGTATTCCGGCCCGGTGTACGCATGGCCCATAATGAAGGTGCGCGGCCGCTCCAGCAGGACGTTCTCGATCCAGTAGCAGACGCCGAGCGCGGTTCCGGCATCGCCCGCCGCCGGCTGCACGTACACTTCCTCGAACGGCGTATGGAGAAGGATTTTGCCGTTCATCACTGAATTGAAGGCCACGCCGCCAGCCAGCGCCAGCCGCTGGCTGCCCGTCTCCTGGTGCAGGTGCTTGAGGATGTGGAAGCCGACCTCTTCCAAGCGCGCTTGCAACGAGGCGGCGATGTCTTCGTAATGCGAGGCGAGCGGCAGTCCGTTGGTGCGTGCGGGGCCGAAGGTCTCGATGAACCTGTCGGAGAAGATGCGGCCAATCGTGGGCGAGCCATCGTCCCAGCTCATCTCCACACCTTCGGAATGGTGAAGGAAGTAGCCGAGGTTCAGCTTGAAGCCGCCGTCGCGCTCGGTGCGAACGATGTCCCGGAACTGCTCGAGGAAGCGCGGCTTGCCGTAGGGTGCCAGGCCCATGACCTTGCCTTCATCGCCGTACTTGGGAAAGCCGAGATACTGGCAGGTCGCCGTGTACAGGATGCCTACAGAGTGCGGATATTCGATCTCGCCCAGGACCTCGATGCGGTTCCCTGCTCCCTGGCCCCACATGGTGCTGATGAAGTCGCCGAAGCCGTCGATGGAGAGAATGGCCGCTTTCTCGAATCCGGACACCAGGAAGCAGCTCGCCATGTGCGCCTTGTGGTGCTCCACGTTGTGAAACTGGGCGCGGAATGATTCGGGGGGAACATCCAAGGCGCGCGCCAGTTCCTCGCGCAGGTTCCGCACCTTGGCGGCATTGGCCAGCCGCGCGGCGATCAACCCGGAGAGACCCGACAGCCGCGTGATCGAGAACAGGATCTTCTTGTGCAGGTGCGCCGAAGGATCGCGGGAGATGCCCACGTGGTCGAGCTCGGCCGCCGTTATGCCGGCGGCCTCCAGGCAGTAGCGGATGGCCAGCGTGGGAAAGCCCGCGCAATGCTTCTTGCGATTGAACCGTTCTTCCTCCGCGGCGGCGACCAGCTTCCCGTCATGCACGATCGCGGCCGCCGCGTCCCCGTGGTAGGCGTTGATTCCCAGGATGTACAAACCCGCTCCCTACTGGCTGGCCGAAACAAGTATTGCCCTACAGCAGTTCTCAAAATCTTAGTCGATGGAAGGCACGACCGTAAGTTACTGCCTCGATGCCGCTGCGGCTGGTCTCTTGCCAGCGCGCCTCTTCATCTCGAACAATTTTGCGTCAATGAGGAAGCGGAACCAGAAACCCTGCAGGAAGTGGAAGATCATGCCTTCCTTGCCGTCAAGAAACCCAAGGCGGAGGAAGTAGCGGTAGAACCAGTAGAGGAACGCACGCACGAACAGTGGCAGCTTCCAGTAGAGCCCTTGGCGCAGCCAGCGGCGACGCTGGATGGGATCACCGAAGGGCGAGGCCTGGACCCGGCCCTCCGGATCGCAGCCCTCGGCGATCTCCCGCGCCTCCAGCTCCGCCCACCGCACATGCCGCGCGGACCACACGCCCAGGTCCGAGGTCAGCACGTCCACGTAGTCGTGTTCGAGCTTGCGCACCTCGCCGTGCACCACGTAGTGCTGGTCGTAGAGGCGCTCTTCACATCTGCCACGGTCCTTGCGAAACAAGCGCAGGTGGAAGGAGGGATAGTGTCCGCCGTACCGGATCCAGCGGCCCATGAAAAAAGTGCGTTTGCGGAACAGAAAACCGTCCACCTCGGGCGGCGGGTTAAGGAGGATGCCGTTGATCTCGGCAACCAGTTCCGGCGTGAGGCGCTCGTCGGAATCGAGGTGCAATACCCAGTCGGCGGCCAGTGGGAGATGGTTCTGTGCCCAGTTGCGTTGCGTGCCGTAGGTCTCGAAAGGATGCTCGAAAACAGCGGCGCCCGCCTGGCGCGCGATCTCGGTCGTGCCGTCGGTCGAGCCGGAGTCCACCACCAGCACTTCGCAGTCGAGGTGTTTCAGGCTGGCGAGGCAATCCGGTAGGTTTGCTTCCTCATTGTAGGCAAGCACGATGACCGAGACCCGCGGACGGCGATCGCCGCCGGGGCGAATTTGGGTCACCGCGCCAGGACTGGCGCCGACTTGTGCTGTTCGAACCAATGTCCCAAGGTCACCATCGCCCAAACCCGCGACCATGCCGGGCTTCTGGGCTCACGCAAAAAGGTTTGGGTGATCGGCGCGATCCCTGCCGGATCGATTAGGCCGGAGCTCTTCAGGAAGCTCAAGCTTTCTTCCATGGTCTCCCGCAGCGGCCCTAACAGCCACAGTCCGATGGGAGGCATGAAGCCGCGCTTACCCTGCTCGAGCTGCGAGCGGGTATAGAGCCCGTTACACATGGTGCGAAGCAGGTGCTTCGACGGAGCGCCCTTCGGCAGCAGCACGTCGCTGGACAGGCGAAATGCCCAATCCACCAGGTCCAGGTCGAGCAGCGGCACGCGGATTTCGAGCGAAGCGGCCATGCCGAAGACGTCGCTATCGCGCAGCAGCACGTTTCCCAGATAGAAGGCCGACTCCAGGCGCGCGACCGAGGCCACTGGGTCTGAGGACGCCACCCAATCATCGGAATTCAACTCCCGGACTTGATAATTCGGCGACAGATTCAGCGCGGATGGCTCCAGACCTAACCCCGTCAGGCTCTGGTCGGAGAGCAGGCGGCGGGTATGGAAATAGATGGCGAGGAAGTCCGGGCCGGCAGTGGCGATGTCCGCCGCTTTCGAGCGAACCACAGAGTTCATGGGGAGCGAGAGGTTGTGCGCCAGCACCGCCCGCCAGCTTGGCGGCAACGACGCTATCCAGGACAACGCACGGTGAAGGCGCGGCACGCGGCGGAAGCTCTTGTAGCCGGCAAACAGTTCGTCGCCACCCATGCCGGAGAGCGCGACGCTGATGCCCTGCTCGTGCACCGCCCGCGCCACCATGTAGGTGTTGAAGCCGTCCATGGAAGGCTGGTCCATCGCGGCGAGGCCGTCGCGCATCCATGCGAGCGCCGTCGATTCTTCCACCGGATATTCGTGGTACTGCACGCCGAAGCGCGCCGCGGTGACGCGGGCAATGGCCGCCTCGTCGTATATCGGATCGTCCGAGAAAGAGACGGTGAAGGCGTGCAGGTGCTCGGTCGCGCTCTGGAACTGGCGGGCGATCCCCAGGATTGCGGTGGAATCCAGACCTGAGCTCAAGAAGATTCCGACGCGCACGTCGCTGAGCAGGTGGCGGCGTACCGATTGCTCGAGCAACGCCCGGCCTTCTTCCGCCGCTTCCTCCGGACTGCGCTTCCGCTCGCCGTCCAGGCGCGGGAACTGCCAGTATGTGCCCTGGGCGGTCGGACGTCCGAAGCTGTCGAATTCCTTCCACGAACCGCGAGGCAGCGTGAACACCCCTTCGAACAAGGTGAGCGGCTCCTGCACCGCGCCATACGCCAGATAGCCGGCGAGGGCGCGCTGGCTGACCACCGGCGGCATCAGCTCGCTGCTCATCAGCGCGCGGACTTCCGACGCGCACACGAACCATTCCCCTTCGCGCACCGCATAGTAGAGCGGCTTGATGCCGAGGTGATCGCGAGCAATCAGCAGGCGCGAGCGGCGTGCGTCCCAGATGGCGAAGGCGAACATGCCACGCAAACGCTGGAGGCAATCCACGCCCCAATGCTGATAGGCGCGCAGCAGTACCTCTGTATCGCTGTGGCCTCGGAAGACGAAACCCGCCTGTTGCAACTCCCGGCGCAGTTCAGGCGAGTTGTAGGTCTCGCCGTTGTACACCAGCACGTCGCCGGTGTCGGGATTGTGCATGGGCTGATGTCCATGCGGAGACAAGTCGAGGATCGCCAGCCGGCGATTGCCCAGGCCGACGATGCCGTCGCCGACCTGCAGCACGACGGCGCCCTGGTCGTCGGGGCCACGATGCGCCTGGGAGTCGTTCATGGCGCGCACGATGGCCGCCGCGCATTCCGGCTTGTGCTTCCCCAGCAAAGCTGCAATTCCGCACATTTAGTCGATCACCGCTCCTTGTGCGGAATGAAAGAAGGACAAGCCGGAGTCAGCCTCGTGGCCGTGCCTGTGCGATGGTGCAAGAAGAAAATTCCCGAGTCAGGAAGCACTTTGTTCTTTGAGCAGGAGCTTACCATAAAGTTCGAGCATCCGCCGCGCGACTGTTTCCCAGGCGAATTCCTGCTCCATCCAGCGGCGGCCGCGTTCTCCCATCTCGCGCAGTGGCATGCGGCTTATGCGCTCGATGGTGGCAGCCAGCGTTGCGGGATCGTTCTCAACCCAGAAACCGCAACCGTGCGCCTCGACGCCGCTCCACGGTGTTCCCTTGCTGGCGACAACCGGAACTCCGTGCGCCAGCGCTTCAGCTACCACCATAGCGAAATTCTCCGTGTGCGAGGGAAACACCGCGAGGTCGCTTTCGGCGAAGAGGTCGGCTTTGGCCGATCCACGTACCTCCCCCAAGAAACTGACCTGTTCGAGCAATCCGAGTCGACGGGCGTTCTCCTGGAGGCCCGCCCTGTAGGCCGCGTCGCCAGAACCGGCGATGGCCAGCGACCATGGCCGATCAAGGTTTCGGAGGCGCTGGCAGGCGGCCAGCAGGTTCTCGACGCCCTTCTTGGGATCGATGCGCCCGAGAAACAACAGGCGCAATCGTCCTGAGCCATCGCGGTGCTCGGCTGCCGATGGAATCTCGACTCCGTTGGGGATCACCGCCGCATCCGTGCCGGGAAACTTCGCTACGCTCTCAGAGGCTTCCTGCTCCGAAGTGACGTGCAGCATCATTTCTGGAGGGGCTAGCCTACGGCAGACGCTCTCCCATCCTGCCTTCAGGCCCGGCCGCCGCGAGTTCTGCCAGCGTTGCAGCGCTCCCCGCGGCGACCACACCAGCGGCTTCTCAAGCCAGCGACACGCAGCCAGCGTGGGCAACGTAGGGAAGTTGTAAACCGCGGTGAGGTGGACCAGGTCGGCCCAGCGCAACGACGGCAACAGCATCCGCAGCAGTGCGGGAGAAACCGAATGGCGGAAGATCCGCGGGCAATAGCGTACGGAAACGCCCGGCGGCAGCGTCACCGGGGCGTCCTTCGCCACATCGAGCACGGAGCCGAGGCCGTTGGCGTCGGTGGTAAGCACGCGCACCTCGCACCCCTGGCGCACCAGTCCTGCGCACAGCTCGTACACCGAGGTGATCGGGCCGCCGTAGTGGAAGGCGGGATAGAAAGACGGCACGACGTGCAGAACCTTCATGCGGAAGGCTCGCGA
>Ga0187773_10000907_pt1 | contig 11868 bp, 15 predicted proteins | sample 0216_BV02_MP05_1_FD_133133 | JGI IMG/M metagenome (GOLD analysis project Ga0187773, IMG submission 133133) | Tropical peat soil microbial communities from peatlands in Department of Meta, Colombia - 0216_BV02_MP05_10_MG | ecosystem: Environmental > Terrestrial > Soil > Wetlands > Peat | place...
ACCGTACGGCGGCTCACTTTTCCGCCGGAAGCATTTTTGACTGACATTGCACTCTCCTCGTTTGGCCGTGTTGGGATCGCTTCAGCGCACTGGCCAACTCGCGCACCGCCGCCTCTCTGTGGTGGGCGGAGTCTACCGACCAGCCATGAATTCCACCTTAACGGAAGCTGAGAACAGGCTGTCTCGAACCTTGCAAACCTGCGTCAGGCGCTAGAATGCGATCCTTAAACGGGAGGGGGAAATATGGGCGCACGATTGCATACCGACCTGCGCTTCGCGCCGGCGCAGGTCGCTGCCGAGAAGCGCGCCGACGGAGCGCTGCTCCTGCGTTCGCCGCAGAAGCTCGGCGCGCACGCACGCGCAGTCGGCGAATGGCTCGTACAGTGGGCGGCGAAGGCGCCGCAGCGCGCATTCCTCGCCGAGCGCGCGGGCGACGCCTGGCGCAGGGTCAGCTATCTCGAGACCCTGGAGGCGGCGCGCCGGATCGGCCAGGCGCTGCTCGACCGGGGACTCGACGCGTCGCACCCGGTGGCAATCCTGTCGGACAACGGCATCGACCACGCGCTGCTCGCGCTCGGCGCGATGCACGCCGGCATCCCGGTCGCGCCGATTTCGCCCGCCTACTCGCTCATGTCGAAGGACTTCGCCAAGCTGAAGGGCATCTTCGAGCTGCTGCGGCCGGGGCTGGTCTACGCATCCGATCCGCAGAAGTTCGCACCCGCGCTCGCCGCGGTGGGCGCGAGCCCGACGCCGATCGGCGAGCTGCTCGACGCCAGGGCCGGAGCGCGTGTGGACGAGGCGTTCGCCGCGGTCGGCCCGGCGACCGTGGCCAAGATCCTGTTCACCTCCGGCTCGACCGGCATGCCAAAGGGCGTCATCAATACGCAGGGCATGCTGACTGCCAACCAGCAGCAGCTCGCGCAGGCCTGGCCGTTCGTCGAGGACAAGCCGCCGGTCGTGGTCGATTGGCTGCCCTGGAATCACACTTTCGGCGGCAATCACGACTTCAACATGGTGCTCAGAAACGGCGGCACCTTGTACGTCGACGGCGGCAAGCCGGCGCCGGGGCAGGTCGAGACCACCGTGCGCAATCTCAAGGAGATAGCCCCGACGATCTACTTCAACGTGCCGCGCGGCTATGACCTGCTGCTGCCCTACCTGGAGAAAGATGCCGAGCTGCGGCGCAATTTCTTTCGCGACCTGGACGTGCTGTTCTATGCCGCCGCGCCGCTGCCGCAGAACCTCTGGGAACGTATCGAGAATCTCGCTCTGGCGGAAAAACGCGGCAGGCTCGCCATGCTCTCCGCTTGGGGCTCGACCGAGACATCCCCGCTTGCCACGTCGGTTCACTTCCACATGGAGCGGGCCGGGGTGATCGGCCTGCCTGTCGCCGGCTGCGAGCTGAAGCTAGTGCCCGCAGCGGGCAAGCTCGAAGTGCGCGTCAAGGGCCCGAACGTCACCCCGGGCTACTACAAGCGCGCGGACCTGACCGCCGCGGCATTCGACGAGCAGGGCTACTACCGCATCGGCGATGCGGTGAAGCTCGCCGATCCGTCCGATCCGGCGCGGGGCGTGATATTCGACGGCCGCGTGGCAGAGGACTTCAAGCTGAGCACGGGAACCTGGGTGCACGTCGGCGCGCTGCGCGTAAAGCTGATCGCGGCGGGCGATCCGCTCATCCAGGACGCCGTCATCACCGGCCACGGCCGCGACGCGGTCGGCGCACTCGTGTTCCTGAACCCCGCGCTGGCGCGCGACCTCGCCCCGGAAGCGATCCGTGGCAAAATCTCCGGAGCGCTGCGCGCGCTCGCCGCCGAGGCCGGAACGAGCAGCTCGACGCATCCGACGAGGGTCCTGGTGATGAGCGAGCCGCCGTCGATCGACGCAAACGAGATCACCGACAAGGGGTACATGAATCAGCGCGCCGTGCTGGAGCGCCGGGCAGCGCTGGTCGATAAGCTGTACGCCGGCGGCCCGGACGTGATCACGGGCTGATCCGGGCGCATTCCATGGCGGAGCGCAACTACCGACGCACCGCAGCAGGCGACGAGGCATTCGCCAGCGAAGACACCGCCATACCGTCCGACTACCGCCGCATTCTCGGCGTGCTCGAGGGGGAAACCCACTTCGACGTGATCCGCGGCCGGTTGCGCCAGTACCCGCGCGCGCTGCTCGAGGAGTGGCTCGCCGAAATCGAGGAGCTCGGCTACATCGAGTCCTCGCCTACAGAGGCCGCGCTCGACCTCGACTTCGTCGCCCACTTCAATAAGAAGCCCTCCGACCAGACGGGCACGATCAAGGAGGACATGCTGCGCCTGGAGCGCACCGCGCGCGAAGCCGGGGCGGCGCTCACCCGCAGCGGCGCGTTCCTGGCAACCGATCGCCTGAAGAACCTGGCCCCGATCGCCAAGCCGCCCGCGCGGACCATGGTCTGCATCGTCGAGGACGATCCGGACCAGCTCGCTCTCGCCGACCTGCGCGTGAGCATGGCCGGCTACCAGGTGCGCGTCGCGCGCAGCGGCGCGGAGTTCGTCAACGTGATCCGCAGCTACGCGCCGCCCGACATCGTGCTGCTCGACGTCATGCTGCCCGACGGCAACGGCTTCGACATCCTCGCCAGGATCCGCAGCCACCCCAAGCTCGCCCTGCTGCCGGTGGTGATGCTGACCGCCGAGAACAGGGCCGAGGACATCAAGCGTGGACTGGCGCTCGGCGCGGACGCCTACGTGACCAAGCCCTACAGCAAAACGATCGTGGTCGACACGATCCACGCGGTCCTCAAGAGCCCCTAGGAGACTCGCGCGGCGCAATCGAAGCGCAGGTAGTCCTCGCGCCGCAGCTGCTCGACCAACGCGACCTCCCAGTCGAGGTAGTCCTTCATCGCCTGCTCGATCTGTGACTGCCGGTCGTAGGGGCGGTAGTACACGTCGTCCGCCTCGCAGGCCATGCGCGCAGTGCCCGCCTCGAGCGGCAGGCCGGCGGCACGCCAGGCGTCCGTCCCCCCCGCGAGCGCGAGACCGCCCCTCTCGTGCGCCGCGAGCCGCGCCAGCAAGCCGTCGGGCGAAGTGAACACCACGCGCCCCTGCGGGCCGACCTTACCGAGTGCCTCCTCCAGGCGCGCGCGCACCGCGAACCATGCGCCGGGAACGTGGCCGTCGCGATACCGCAGGCTGTTCGCCAGGTCGACGACGGTCGCCCGTCCCCCGGCGATTAGCCGCTCGAGCGCGCGCGGCTCGATCGATTCGGAGGCGGCGCCTTCCAGCCCCAGCACGCGGGGCGCGCTGCCTCCGGGCAGCAGCGTGTGCCCGGCGAGCGAGCCTTCGAGCGCGTACACCTCGGGCCAGCCCATCTGCGCGAGCCACGAGCCGGTCATGCGCGCGCGCACGCCGTCGGCGTCGGCGAGCACGATGCGCGCGTTGCGCACCGCGGCGTACAGGTCGGTGGCCTGCACCAGCTGGCCGCCGGGGGCGCTTGCGAAGCCGTGCAGGTGGCCCAGGCGGTACTCCTCCGGGCTGCGCACGTCGAAGCAATAGATGGTGCGCGCAGGGTCGCCGCGCAGGCGTTCGAGCTCCCGATAGGCGAGGCCGCGCACGCCGTGGCGCGCGGCCACCTGCGCCGCCGCCTCGCGCGCGCGCTCGAGCGCCGCAGGGCCGGGCTCGGGCGCGCGCCGCTCCTGGCCGTGCTCGAGCGGGTAGCCTGCGAGGTGCCAGCCCATGGTGCCGTTCTTGAGCGCCATCACCCGGTTCGGCAGCCCGGCGTTGATGAGCGACTGCGCGCCGATGATCGAGCGCGTGCGCCCGGCGCAATTCACCACCACGAGCGTGCGCGGGCTCTTCACCAGCTCGTGCACGCGGTATACGAGCTCCGCCCCGGGGCAGTCGAGCGCGCCGGGGATGTTCATCACCCGGTACTCGCTCATCGGGCGCGAATCGAGCACCAGCACGTCCTCGCCCGCGTCGAGCTTCGCCTTCAGCTCGGCGGCGCTGATGCGCGGCGTACCGCACTCGTGCTCGACGTACTCGCCGAAGGCCTTGCTCGGCACGTACACGCCCGAAAAGAGCTCGTAGCCGGCGGCCTTCCACCCCGGCACGCCCTCCGCGAGCACCGAGACGCTGCGCCAGCCGAAGCGCCGCAGCACCGCCGCCGCGCGCTGCGCCAGGTGACCGTCGTCGTCGCACAGCACCACGCGCGTGTCGCGCCGCGGCACCAGCGCATCGAGCCGCAGCTCGAGCTGAGACAGCGGCACGCAGGCCGCGGTGAGAAGGTGTCCCTTGGCGAACACGCCCTCCTCGCGCACGTCGAGCAGCGCCAGCTCGGCCCCGTCGCCGAGCATCGCGCGCAGCTCGCGCGCGCCGACGAGCGGCGAGAGGATCTCGGGCTTTACCATGAATACGCGCCCGCAATGACCGCCGCCGCCCGTTCGTCCGTCACCGCCATGAAATACCTCCGCAGACCGGATCATAACGGTAGGATAATCGGCCAACCGCTTTCCAGCTGGATACGCCCGAGGATCGGACCATGAGCGATATCGCGCGCTTCAGAAGATTCGTGCAGGACATGACGCGCCTCGTGGAGCGCCACGATTCCGAGGAGCCCGTGATGCTGGATGAGGGCGCGAAGCTGCTGCGCGAGCTGGTCACGCACGACGACTGGCTGCCGGAGGAGTTCGCGCGGCCCTCGCCGGACTCGTACCGCCAGTACCTGCTGCACTGCGACCCGCTCGAGCGCTTCTCGGTGGTGAGCTTCGTCTGGCAGCCCGGGCAGAAGACGCCGGTGCACGACCATACGGTGTGGGGCCTGGTAGGCGTGATGCGCGGCGAGGAGATGTGCGAGGAATTCGCCTCGGGGAAACCGATGCGCGCGACGGGCAGCCATCGCGTCGGGCCGGGCGACATCGACCGCGTCTCGCCGCGCATCGGCGACGTGCACGTGGTATCCAATGCCACGGCGGACCGCACCGCGGTCAGCATCCACGTCTACGGCGCCAACATCGGCGCGGTCAGGCGGCACACCTTCGATCCCGCTTCCGGCGCGCCGCGCGAGTTCGTCTCCGGCTACCACAATGCCGTGACGCCGAACCTGTGGGACCGCTCGAAGGCGGGCGCTACCTGAACTGCGGATCGACCTCGACGCGCAGGCCGTTCGTGAGGCGGTTGGTCTCGTTCGCCAGCCCCACCACCGCCATCAGCTCCATCAGCATGGCGTCGCTCATGCCCTTCTTGCGCGCCGCGGCGGTGTGCGAGTGCGTGCAGTACTCGCAGCCATTGGTGGCGCTCACCGCGACGTAGACCATCTCCTTCACCAGCGGGTCGAGCGCGCCCGGCGCCATCACCTGCTTGACGTTGTCCCACATGCGGCGCAGCTGCGCGGGGTCGTTCGCCAGCGCCTTCCAGAAATTGTTGATCCAGTCGACGCCACGCGTGCGCATGATGTCGTCGTAGACCGCGCGCACCTCGGGCGATGCCTGCGCATATTCGATCAGCTTCACGAGCGCCACGCTTCCCTCCGTCTGTCGGCGCGAATATAGTACCCCGATGCTCGCCTGGCTCTCGGGAATTTCGCCGCAGGCGCTGCTCGCAGGGTTCGTGCTGCTCGGGCTGCTGCTCGCCTTGCCGCTCGAGCTCGCCGCGCTGCGCCGCCTGCGCCGCGCGCAGATTGCGCGCGGCACGCTGCTGCTGCTAGCCGGGTTCGCGCTGCTCGCGCTCGGCGTGCTCTCGGCCGTGCTGGCGGCGGGGCTGCACTCCTACGCGCGCCTGACGCACGAGCAGGAAGCGGCGCGCGTCGAGCTGCGCCAGCTCGCGCCGCAGGAGTTCGCCCTGACGCTCGGGATTCCCGGCGCCGCGCCGCGCAGCTTCGAGCTGCGCGGCGACGAGTGGCAGATCGACGCCCGGATGCTCAAGTGGCGCCCGCTCGGCACGCTGCTCGGCTTCGACACCGTCTACCGGCTGGAGCGGGTCTCGGGACGCTATTCCGACGCCGCCCAGGACCAGTCCGCGCCGCGAACGGTACACGCCCTGGCGCCGCAGGCCGGCCTCGACCTGTGGGCGCTGCTGCGGCGGTATCATGACTACCTGCCGCTCGCCGACGCCCTGTATGGCAGCGCAGCCTACGTGCCGATGGCCGACGGCGCCGTCTACGCGGTGAGCGTGTCCGCGAGCGGGCTGGTGGTCCGGCCGGCAAACGAGGCGGCCCAGCGGGCGGTCGGCGGCTGGCGCTAGGAGAGCGAACGATGGACGACAGGACGAAGAAGACCGACAATGACTGGAAGAAGCAGCTGACGTCGACGCAGTTCAACGTCACGCGGCGCAAGGGCACCGAGCCCGCGTTCAGCGGGCAATACTGGAACACGCACGACAAGGGCGTGTACCGCTGCGTGTGCTGCGGCGCGGAGCTGTTCTCCTCCGAGCACAAGTTCGACTCCGGCAGCGGCTGGCCGAGCTACTGGCAGCCGGCCAAGGCCGAGAACGTCGCCACCGAGCAGGACAGCAGCCACTTCATGCAGCGCACCGAGGTGCATTGCGCGAAATGCGCGGCGCATCTCGGGCACGTGTTCGACGACGGGCCGCAGCCTACGGGCCTGCGCTACTGCATCAACTCCGCATCGCTGAAATTCGAAAAGTCCTAGCCGCCCTCGCCGCGCTCGCGGCGCTCGCCGGCTGCGCCGCGACGGGCGAGTACTTCCACGACGCGGGTTCGCCGCCAGCGCCGCAGGCGCACGCGCTCGCTTCCTGGCCGCACCCGGAGCTGTGGACCGGGCTGGTGTTCAACGGCGCGAAGGTGGGCTTCACGCACCTCGCGCTCGAGCCCGCCTCGGACGCGCCCGGGCGCTACGAGATCGATTCCGAGGCGGCGATGCGCCTGCACTTCCTCGGCGTGGACAAGCGCATCAACCTGCGCGCGCGCGACCGGGTGCGCGACGACCTGACGCTCGAGTCCTTCGCCTACGAGCAGGACATCGACGGCAGCGTGCTGCGCGTGTCGGGCCGCGCGGACCGCCGGCGCCTCGAGATGACGGTCGAGGCCGCAGGCAGCCGCGAGACGCGCAGCTTCGCGCTCGCCGCTCCGCTCTACCCGTCGAGCGCGCTCGACCTGCTTCCCGTACTGCACGGCATGCGCGTGGGCGAGACGCTGCGCTATCTGGTGTTCAACGGCGAAACTCAGACGGTGGACGAGGCGCGCCAGGAAGTCGCCGCGTTCGAGTCGAGCACGCTGTTCGAGGGGCGCGCGTTCCGCGTGACGACCAGCATGCTCGGCCTGGACACTACCTCGTGGATCACCCCCGACGGCCGGCCGCTGCTCGAGCTGAGCAGCCACGGCACGCTGGTTTCGGCGCTGGAGGACGAAGCTAGCGCGCGGCACTATCTCGTCGCCGCGAGCCTGAACAAGGACGACGCACTGCTCGACTACAGCATCCTGCGCAGCGCGCCGATCGCCGAACCGCGCAGCGTCGCGCGCATGCGGATCGTGCTCGAGGGCGTGCCGCCGGACTTTCCGCTCGCCGGCGCGCGCGGACAGTCCTGCGTGCGCAGCGATACGCAGCTCGCCTGCACCGTCGATCGAGGCGCTTTCGCCGACGCCGGCGAGCGCGCGCCGCCCCCGCGCTACCTGCGGCCGAGCCTGGCCGCGCCGTCCGAGGACGGGCAGATCGTACTGCTCGCGCGCAGCATCGCCCCGGCCACGCTGCCGCCCGCGGAGGCGGTGCACCGCATCATCGCCTGGATGGACGCCAACATCGCCAAGCAGGCGACCGACTCGTTCACCGCGGTCGACGTGCTGCGCACGCGCCGCGCCGAATGCCAGGGACACGCCTATCTGTTCGCCGCGCTGTCGCGCGCGCTCGGCATACCGACGCGCGTGGTGAACGGGCTGGTCTACTCGGCCGAGCACGGCGGCTTCCTCTACCACAGCTGGGACGAAGTGTGGCTCGCGGGCGAAGGCTGGCGGCCCGTAGATCCGACTTTCGGTCAGCCGCTCGCCGATGCGACGCACCTCGAGCTGCTCGAGGGCGAATCTCTCGGCGAGCTGACGCCGCTCGCGCGCCTGGTCGGGCGGTTGCGTCTCGTGTCGGCGCGCGCGGAGGCGCACTGGTAGAATCCGCAGCCTCGTATGAAGTTCCTGTTCGACCTTTTTCCGGTCATCCTGTTCTTCATCGCCTTCAAGCTGAAGGGCATCTACGTCGCCACCGGCGCGGCGATCGCCGCGACCTTCATGCAGGTCGGCTGGCTCTGGCTGCGCAAGCGGCGTATCGACGGCATGCTGTGGGCGAGCCTGGCGATCATCGTGGTCTTCGGCGGCGCGACGCTGGTGCTGCAGAACGACACCTTCATCAAGTGGAAACCCACCGTGCTGTACTGGACCTTTGCGGTGGTGCTGGTGGCGGCCGAGCGGCTGTTCCACAGGAACCTGATCCGCGCCATGCTTGGCCCCCAGTTCAGGCTGCCCGAGCCGCTCTGGGCCCGGCTCAACTGGAGCTGGGCCGCGTTCTTCGCTTTCATGGGCTGCGCGAATCTGTACGTGGCGTTCAATTTCTCTACCGACCTTTGGGTCAACTTCAAGCTGTTCGGCGGCACGGGGCTCATGCTGCTGTTCGTCCTGGTACAGGCGCTGCTTCTCGCACGTCACATCGACGACGGCGGGGGAAAGCCGTGACGGTCGAGGTGCAGATCAGACAGCGCCTCGCGCGGCTCGCGCCGGTCGCGCTCGAGCTGGTGGACGAGAGCGCGGGGCACGTGGGACACGCCGGATGGAAGCCCGGCGGCGCGACGCACTGGCGGCTGCGCATCGTGGCCGAGGCGTTTCGCGGCAAGCCCACCGTCGCCCGCCATCGCATGGTGTACGACGTGCTCGCGGAACTCATCGACAATCCGATCCACGCGCTCGCCATTACCGCCCGCGCGCCGGGCGAACCCGGCGCATAATGGCAAGCGCTAATCACCGCTCGAAAGGAACGCAATGAACATCCGTCACCTTGCCGGCGCCGCGCTATGCGCCGCCGCCCTCGCCCTGCCGGCGGCGGCGCGTGCGCAGACCTCCAAGGAAACCCCGAAGGCCGCGACCAAGAGCGCCCTCAAGCCCGGAGTAATCGCGACCGTGAACGGCGTGGCGATCCCGCAGCGGCGCGCCGACGTGCTGCTGCGCGAGCGCGCGACGCACGGCGCTTCGCCGGACGATCAGTTGCGCGCAGCGGTGCGCGAGGACCTCATCAACCGCGAGGTGATCGAGCAGGAGGCCAAACGCGAGGGCTTCACCAAGAGCCCCGAGCTGCAGGCGGAGCTCGACCTGGTGCGCCAGACCGTGATCGTGCAGAACTTCGTGCGCGACTGGCTGAGCAAGCACCCCGTGACCGAAGACGAGTTGAAGAAGGAATACGACAAGGCCAAGACGTCGATGGGCGAAACCGAGTACAGGGCGCGCCACATCCTGGTCGACTCCGAGGACGAGGCGAATATGATCATCGCGGAGCTCAAGAAGGGCGGCAAGTTCGAGGATCTGGCGGCGCGCTCCAAGGACGCGGGCAGCAAGGCCAAGGGCGGCGACCTCGGCTGGGGCGTCCCCGCGTACTACGACAAGGCCTTCGCCGACGCGCTGGTGAAGCTCAAGAAGGGCGAGTATACGCAGACGCCGGTGCACACGCGCTTCGGCTACCACGTGATCCGGCTGGACGACGTGCGCCCGGTCAAGTTCCCCTCCTACGACGAGGTGAAGCCGCGCCTCGAGCAGGAGCTCTCGCAGCGCAAGCTCGAGCAGCTGGTACGCGACCTGCGCGCGAAAGCCAAGGTCGTAGAGTAGGAATGATCCTCGCGGAGCTGCCGTTCGCCTCGGGCGGCACGTTCCAGGTGGTGCGGGGCGATTTGCTCGAGGAGCCGGTCGACGCGATCGTCAACGCCGCGAACGGCCATCTTGCGCACGGCGGCGGCGTCGCGGGGCTCATCGCGCGCGCCGCCGGGTCGGCGCTCACGGAGGAATCCGAGCGCATCGTGCGCGCGCGCGGGCCGCTGCCGGCCGGCTCGGCGGTCGCCACCGGCGCGGGCAAGCTGCGCTTCAAGGGCGTCATTCACGCCGTAGGCCCGCGCCAGGGCGAGGGCGGCGAGGAAGCGAAGCTGCGCGCGGCACTCGGCGAGGCGTTCATGCGAGCGGAGGAATCGGGCTGGCGCTCGCTCGCCTTCCCCGCGGTGTCGAGCGGAATCTTCGCGGTGCCGCTCGCGGTGTGCGCGCGCGCCTACGTCGCTGCGGTGCGCGACTGGTTCGACTCGGGAAGCGGCGGCTCGCTGCGCACGATCAGGCTGTGCCTGCGCGAGCGGGACGCGATCGAGGCGGTGCTCGCCGAGCTCGGCTTGCGACCGTGAGGCGCGCCGCGCGCTAGAACTTGCGCACGCGCTCGATGTCGGAGACGCGCCCGCCGGTCAGCGTGATCGTGGTGGTGAACGGGTCGGCCGGGGTCGGCATGTAGGTGTAGGTGCGCACGGTAAACGCCGCCGAGCCGCTCGAGCGCGTGTGGCGCCCGGTCTGCGCGGCGGCCGGCGCGTCGTACACCGCGCCCTCGTCGGCGATGAAATCCGGCTCGCCCGCGATGCCGAGCAGCTCGCCTTCCGTCATGCCGCGCTCGATGCTGACGTACTTGCGGAAATCGAGGCCGCGCACCGGGCGCGGCGCCTGCGCGGCGCGGTCGGCCGCGAGCTTGGCGTCCAGTTCCTCGCGCCGCGCGATGCGCTCTTCCATGCGCTCGCCCTGGCAGCGCACCGTGTAGCAGTCCTTGGAGTCGGGCGAGGGCGGACCCTCCTTCACCTCGATGTCGAGCAGCTTCGCCTTGACGCCCGGGGGCGGCGCCGACTGCGAATAGTGCACCGTGCCGTTCTCGTCAACCCAGCGGTACACCTGTGCGGCCGCCTGCTGCGCCGCGAACAGGAGCGTCGCCGCCAGCATCCAGGTCCCGGGCCTCATGCCGCTCAGTCTACTCGCTCTCTTCGATCCAGGCAGCCTGGATCGCCTCGAGGATCTTCTCGCCGCCGCGCTTCGGATCGTCGCTGAAGCCGGGCAGGCCGAGCACCCACTGGTGCAGCTCGGTGAAGCGCAATCCCTTCGGATCGACGTCCGGATATCTGTCTGCCAGCGCCGCGGCGATGTCGTGAATGTCGGTCCACTTCATGAGCGGCCCTCGCGCGCGTAGTTGATGGTGTATTTCGGAATCTCGATCACCAAGTCCGCGCCGCGCACCTTGGCCTGGCACGACAGGCGCGAGGTCGGCTCGAGGCCCCAGGCCTTGTCGAGCATGTCCTCCTCCTTCTCGGCGGCCGCGTCGAGGGAGTCGAATCCTTCGCGCACCAACACGTGGCAGGTGGTGCAGGCGCAGGACTTCTCGCACGCGTGCTCGATCTCGATGCCGTTATCGAGCAGCGTGTCGAGGATCGAAGCACCTTGCGCGGCTTCGAGCTCGGCGCCCGCGGGGCAAAGCTCCGCATGGGGCAGCACTTTAATCTTCGGCACGCCTCAGACGTCCAGGTTGGCGATGTTGCGCCCCGCGAGCGCGCGGCGCACGTTGGCATCCATGCGGCGCGCGGCGAATTCCTCGGTCGCGCGGTTCAGCGCATCGGTCGCCAGCTTGATGGCACGATGATCGCTGCCGCCCGTGACCGCCTCGAGCACCGCCACGGCGCGCTCGATGGCTGCGCGCTCCTCGGGCGAAAGCAGCGCCGCATCGGTCGCAAGCGCGGCACGCGTCGCAGCGAGCAGCCGCTCGGCGTCTACGCGCTGCTCGGCGAGCGCGCGCGCGTGCATGTCGTCGCGGGCGTGCTCGTAGGAGTCGCGCAGCATGCGCTCGATGTCGGCATCCTCCAGGCCGTACGACGGCTTGACGGTGACCGAAGCCTC
>Ga0187773_10000909_pt1 | contig 11867 bp, 9 predicted proteins | sample 0216_BV02_MP05_1_FD_133133 | JGI IMG/M metagenome (GOLD analysis project Ga0187773, IMG submission 133133) | Tropical peat soil microbial communities from peatlands in Department of Meta, Colombia - 0216_BV02_MP05_10_MG | ecosystem: Environmental > Terrestrial > Soil > Wetlands > Peat | place...
ACGGCGCCGTGCACGCCCTGGCAGCCGACGAGGAAGAGCAGATCCGGCTCGAGCCCGGTGACCGTCCGGAACTCCGCCGGCACCGGATACATGCCGCAGTAGAGCGGGTGCCGCGTGGGGAAGTTCGCGAAGATCTGCCGGGAGCTGAACACCGGCGCCTCCAGCAGCTCGGCGAGCCGCACCGCCTCCGCCTGCGCCCCTTGCCGCCAGACGTCGTCGCCGAACATCAGCACCGGGCACCGGGCCTCGCCGAGCCGGCGCGCGATCGCCTCGATCGTCGCCGGCCGCGCCGGTCCCGGCCGCTCGATCCGGTAGTGCGCCTCCTCGCCGATCGTCGTCTCCAGCCCCTCGGTGTGGAGCAGCTCCGCGCTGATCGAGAGGTACACCGGCCCGGTGGGCGGCGTGGTGGCCTCGCGCAGCGCGCGAATCGTGGCCACGCTGATCGCCTTGGGATTGGTGTGGACCTGGTAGGCGCAGCGGGCTTCCTTGGTGATCGGCCGCATCGACTCCGCCTGGCTCAGCCCGGGGAACGGAGCGAGCCCCCGGTAGTCCTGCAGCTCCGAGGCCCAGTCTCCGGCGATCACCAGCAGCGAGGAGCCGGCGACCTGGGCGTTGAAGAGCTGGCCGGCGAGCTGGTACGACCCGCCCATGACGTGGGCGATGATCACGCCCACCTTGCCGCTGACGCGGTGGTAGCCGTCGGCCATCGCGGCCACGAGGCCCTCGTGCTTGCCGACCACCAACCGGTTGTCGCCGTCCTCCGCGATGGCGGCGAAGAGGCCGGTCTCGGCGGAGCCCGGGTTGGTGAAGAGATACTCGACCCCCGCGTCCTTGAGGGTCTGGAGGAGGAGCATCCCGCCGGTGCCGGTGATGGTCTTGCGCATGACCCTATTGCCTCGCTGGTGGAATACCGTTGCCGTCTTGCGCCCGATCGGACGCGCCACGCCGATTGACACCCTCCATCCGATCGAGAGCCCGCTTCCACGCCAGGGCGAGCTCGAGCACCGGCTGCCGCCAGCGGTGGAACGGGATCGGCCGCAGCGAGCTCTCCGGGAACACCCGGGCGCCGCGACCGAGCAGGCGATCGGCCAGGACCTTCCCCATCACCGTCGCCATCGCCACCCCGCGCCCGTTGTATCCGAGCGCGGCGTGGACGCCGGGGGCCGGCTCGTGCAGGTGCGGCAGATGGTCGAGGGTGACCGCGACCTTTCCTCCCCAGACGAGCTCCCAGTCGCACGTGCCCAGCTGGGGATACAGCTCGACCGCGCTCGCGATGATGGTGCGGTAGTCGGACCGATCGGATGACTCGCGCATCCTCCCGCGCCCACCCATCACCATGCGTCCGGCCGCGTCGAGGCGGAAATAGCGGAGGAGCCGACGCGAGTCTGACACCGCGTGCCCCTTGGGCAGGATGCTCCGGCGCAGGTCGTCGGAGAGCGGCGGGGTCGCCGCGATGTAGCTGTACACCGGGACCACGGTCCGGGCCAGTCCCGGCCAGGGCCCGTGCGTGCCCGCGAGGTCCGTGTAGCCGTTCGTTCCGATGATCACCTGAGCCGCGCGCACCGAGCCGCCCGGCGTGGTCACCACCCACCCGCCGCCTTCCCGCCGCGGCGTCGCGGCCAGCGAGCGCTCGTGGATACGCGCGCCCCCCTGCTGCGCCGCCCGCGCGAGACCGCGTGTGTAGCTGAGCGGCTGCACCACACCGCCCCGGTGGTCGACGAAGCCGCCCAGGTAGGCGTCGGTGCCGGTGAGCTCCGCGATCCGTACCCGATCGACGACCTCCACCGCGGCGCCCCGTCGACTCCAGTCGCGGGCCGTGCCGCTCGCGGCGCGAAGCGCGGCCGCCGAGTGGCACGCCTTGATCCAGCCGTCCTGACGCGCGTCGCACTCGATGCGGTGGCGGCGCACCAGCGAGAAGACGAAATCCGCCGCGGCCCCGACCAGCTCGGTCAGGGCCGCCCCCCGCTCCGCCCCGTACGTCGCTTCGAGGTCGCTCGGATCGAGCTTGAGGCCGGGGATCACCTGCCCCCCGTTGCGGCCGGAGGCGCCGGAGCCGACCTCGCCCGCCTCCAGCACGACCACCGACGCACCGCCCTCGGCCAGGTGCAGCGCGGCGGAGAGCCCGGTGAAGCCCCCGCCGATGACGCAGACGTCGGCCCGCTCCTCGCCTTGAAGCGGTGGATAGGCCACGGCCGGCGTGGCCGTGGCGGCCCAGAGCGAGTTCGGGTGGCCAGGGCTCATGGACGCCCTCAGCGGGCGGCCGCCGCCACCTCCGGCATCTTCTCCACCTTCACCGTCGGGTGCACCGCGGGGGAGTAGATCTCGAGGATCTCCAGGTCGTCGGTGCACTCGAGCTCGTTGTGGACGATGCCCGCGGGCTGGAGCACGCAGTCGCCGGGGCCGAAGGTGCGCTCGCCCATTCCCTCGTAGACGAACTTGATCGTGCCCTTCAGCACGTAGAACATCTGGAAGTCGCACTCGTGCTTGTGCAGCCCGGTGGTGTGCAGCTCGTGGGTGTCACCGCCCTGCTTCACCCGGATGACGTGGGCGCGCATCTTGCCGTGGGTGGCATCCGCGATGCCAAGGTCGCGATACTCCATGAAGCTGCGCAGACCGGGTTTGTAGACCGCGTCTTGGGCGTAGCTCGCGCTGAACTTCTGCTTGGGCTCGTTCATGTCGGTCTCTCCTCGTGCGATCAGACGGTGCGCTGCAGGAAGGCAGTGGTGAGCGGCCAGGCCAGATCCGCGTAGTAGGGCTGGAAGCCCGGATTGTCCGGATGGCGGAAGCCGTGCTGGGCGTCGGAGAAGAAGTGCCACTCCACGAGCTTGCCGTTGGCGAGGAAGCTCTGCCAGAGCGGGCCCTGGATGGCCGGCGTCGCGATGTAGTCCTGCCCCGCCGCGAACACCAGCGTGGCGCACTGGAGGGTCCTGGCCAGGTGGAAGGCGTGCCGTGGGCGGTGCGAGGTCTCGGGCTCGTCGCGTACCGAGGGGTAGTAGAGCACGATCGCCTTCACCGAAGGGTGGTCGGCCGCGAACGGGATCAGCAGACGCCCGCCCATGCAGTGGCCGATGCAGCCGGTGCGAGCCGGATCGCTGCCCATGCGGTCGATCAGGTAGCGCCAGGCCTCGTCCATCTTGCCCAGGAACTCGTCGTCGCCGTGCTTGGCTTGCAGATCGGCGCCCATGCCGATGTGGGTGGTGCCCGGGATGCCGAACATGTTGAACAGATCGGGCGCCAGCACGTTGAAGCCCAGACACGCGAGGCGATAGGCGTCGATCTTGTAGTCGGCGGTGACGCCGTGGGCGTGGTGGACCATGAGGATGCCCGGCCGCGAGCCGGGCCCGGCCGGATGCGCCATGTAGCCGGGGATGCCGTCCTGCTCCTGCGTGACTGTCCGCGAGACTACATTCATGTCCGCTCCTTGATCGAGACCCGCCAGTGGATGCGATCCTCTTCCGGCGGATAATCTCCCGCCGCCTTGTGGTACGAGCAGCGATTGTCCCAGATCACGATGTCGCCCTTCGTCCAGTGGTGCGTGTAGCAGCCGTCGGGCTGGATCATCCGCTCGGTCAGCTCGTCGATCAACGCGTCGCTTTCCGCCCGGTCGATCCCGTCGATATAGAGGATCTTGCCCGGGTCGAAGTAGAGGCCCTTCCGCCCGGTCTCGGGGTGCGTGCGGATGATCGGGTGGAAGACCGGGATCCAGTCGCGATCCTCCTCGTTGAGCAGCGCCGTCGCCTTCTTGCGCCCGCCGTAGGTGAAGGCGCCTTTGCGCCCTTCGAGCTTCTCCTGGAGCCGCGCGGGCAGCGCATCGTACGCGGCGTACATGCTGGCGAAGTGGGTGTCGCCGCCGCGGCTCGGCACCGCGAGGGCGTAGAGCTGGGTGGCCTTGAAGGGCTCCTCGTCGTAGGCGCCGTCGGTGTGCCAGCCCTCGGCGCCGCGCCGGTAGATCGCCATGTCCAGTGCGCCGTCGACGCCGAACTTGTTCACGCCGAGCAGGGTGACCTCGGGGTAGTCGGGGTGGCGCGTCATCTTCGACGGATGCGGCACGACCACTCCGAAGCGCCGGCTATAGGCCAGGAAGTCGTCGATCTCGAGCTCCTGGCCGGGCACGACCGCCACGTTGCCCTCGAGCCAGGCGTGGTAGATCGTGGCGAACCCGGCCTCGTCGAGGCACCGGACGTCGACGCCGGTGATCTCGACGCCGATCTGCGGGCCGAGCCGCCGGACCTTCATGACGCGAGGCCCGCGCTCGCGCGCTCGAGCCATCTGCGGTCGCGCGGGGAGGCGCGCCGCGCGAGGCGCCGGCGCACGAGGCGGAGGGCGTCGTCGAATCGCTCGAGCTCCAGATAGCAGACCACCATGGTCTCCTCGAAAAGCTCCCACTGCGCGTGGCTGCCGCCGATGCGGTGCATCTCGGTCTCCACCGGCGCGAAGCGAGCCAGCGCGCCCGCGTAGTCTCCCACCGCGAACGCGGCCGCGCCCTGCACCAGCGGCAGCACCACCGTGCCTGCGATCGGGTTGCCCTTGGCCTGGAGGTCGCGCAGGTTGTCCATCAGCTTCGTCAGCGCCGCCTCGTCGCCGCAGGCCGCGTAGGCCAGCGCGGCGTGCACCTCGCCGAAGAGGTAGCCGGGGCGCGAGACGCGGCCGGCGATGTCGGCCAGCGGCCGCCAGGGCAGCGGCCGGTCGGCCGCGCGGTCGAGCTTCATGCGCCAGAGCAGCGCGGTGCCGTCGGTCATCGTCGAGCGAGGGCTCACCGCGCCGATGATGTCGCGCTCGAAGAAGTCGAGCGCGCGCGCGTAGCGGCCCTCGTGGAGCGCGAACATCGCCTGGTGCCAGGACAGGTGGCAGTGGAAGTGGGCGCGCCGGTCGTAGCCGGTCATCCACTCGTCGAGGAACGCGGTGCCGGCGGTGGTGTCGAGCGTCTCGAACGCGATGTGGGCCAGGTTGTGGGCCGCGTTCGCATTGCCCGGATACTGCCGCAGCGATGCCTCCGACAGCCGGCGCGACTCCTCGAACCGGTCCACCTCGTGATAGGTGAACGACAGCGCCGACTGGAACCACCAGTCGTCCCCGTACGCGGGCACCAGCCGCTCGAGGAAGGCCACGCGGTGCTGCTCCCGGTCGCGCCGGCCGGCCAGGGCGATGGCGCCGCTGGCCTGGTTGACGAGGATGGCGTCGCGCGGGAACTCCTTCACGTGCTCGTCCACCAGGTCGAGGCCGCGCTGGGTCTCGCCCGCGATGAACGCGCTCACCGCTGCGACGTGGCGGACCTCGCGCGGCGTCGCGCCGGGCACCGTCTCGCGGGCGCGGGCCGCGGCCGCACGCGCCGTCGCGGCGTCGCCCTGGACCGCGGCCAGCAGCCCGCGGCCCACGTGCGCCACCGCCAGGTCGGGGTCGGTCTCGAGCGCACCCGCGAAGGCCTCCTCCGCGCCGGGGGCGTAGGCCAGCAGGCGGTCCATGCCGTCCTGGAACCGGTCGAACGCCGCTTGCGACGAGGTGCTGACGGTCAGGCCGTAGCGGTCGGTGAACGCCATGATGACGGTCCTCAGACCAGCAGGGTCAGGGGTTCCTCGATCAGGTCCGCGAGCGCGCCCAGGAACTGGGCGCCGCGGGTGCCGTCGAGGGCTCGGTGGTCGCAGGACAGGGTCAGCACCATGGTCGGCTGCACCGCCGGCTGCCCGCCGACCGGCACGACCCGGTCGGTGATGCGGCCGACCGCCAGGATGGCGGCCTGCGGCGGATTGACGATGGCGCTGAAGGCGTCGACACCGTACATGCCCAGGTTGCTGATCGTGAACACGCCGCCCTGGATGTCGCCCGGCCGCAGCTTGCCGGACTGCGCCCGGCTCACCAGGTCCTCGCGACGCGCCGCGATCTCCGCGATCCCGAGCGTGTCGGCGCGGTGGAGGACCGGCACCACCAGCCCGTCCTCCAGCGCGACGGCCAGCCCGATGTTGATCTCGGCGTGCCGCTCGAGCGCGCCGTCCTTCCAGGAGACGTTCACCCGCGGGTGGCGCGCGAGCGTGGCGCCCACCAGCTTCACGAGCAGGTCGGTGTACGTGACGCGGGCGCCGCTCTGCCTGCGCGCCGTCTCGAGCCAGGAGCGGAGCCGCGTGACGTTCACCTCGCGGACCAGATAGAAGTGCGGCGCGCTGGTCCACGAGGCGGTCATGCGCTCGGCCATGATCCGCCACACCGTTCCCACCTTCCCCGGCTCTGCCTGGGGGGAGGGCGAGGTGAGGGGCGCAATGGCGGGGGGCTCGATGGTGAGAGGCGCGGTGGGCAGGTCCGCGGTCAGCACCGCCCCGCCGGGCCCGGAGCCCTTCACCGCCCGCAGGTCCACCCGGCGCTCCGCGGCCAGGCGCCGCGCCTTCGGCGACGCGGGAACCAGGCGCCCACCTCCGCCGCCCCCGTTGGTCGGAGCCATGGCCTTCTGGCTCTCCACGAACGCGAGCACGTCGGCCTTCTCGATCTTGCCGCTGGCCGTCCTCACGCGCGCGAGGTCGACGCCGTGCTCCTCCGCGATGCGGCGGGCGAGCGGTGAGGCCTTGGGAGCCGGCGCCGCGGCGGCCTCGCCGGGAGCGGCGATGACCGCGATGGTATGGCCGACCGGGACGACGTCGCCCTCCCGCGCGGTCACGCTGCCGAGCACGCCGGAGGCGGGCGCCTCGATCTCGACCGTGACCTTGTCGGTCTCGATCTCCACGATCGGCTCGCCCTGCTTGACCGTGTCCCCGGGCGCCTTCATCCAGCGCAGGACCTTACCGGTCTCCTGCGCCAGCTCCAGCGCGGGCATGATGACGTTGGTCGCCATCACTTGCGGCAGAGCGCGCGGGCGGTCTCGAAGACGGTCTTCTCCGACGGGACCGTGAGGTCTTCGAGCACCGGGGAGAAGGGCACGGGCACGTCCATGGCGCCCATGCGCTTCACCGGTGCGTCCAGGTGGTAGAAGGCGCCGTCGGCGATCACCGAGGCGATCTCGGCGGTGACGCCGTAGCGCTCGTAGCCCTCGTCCACCACCAGCGCGCGCGAGGTCTTCTTCGCGGAGTCGATGAGCGTCTGCTTGTCGAGCGGCCACGTCGTCCGTGGGTCGATCACCTCGGCGCTGATGCCGACCTCCTCCAGCAGCTTGGCCGCGCCCAGCGCCACGCCCACCATGCTGCTGGTGGCCACGATCGTGATGTCGCACCCGGCGCGCTTGACCTCGGCCACCCCGAACGGGATCGTGTAGTCTCCCTCCGGCACCGGGCCCTTGACCCGGTACATCATCTTGTCCTCGAAGATCACCACCGGGCTGTCATCGCGGATGGCGGTCTTCATGAGCCCCTTCGCCTCGTACGGCCCGGAGGGCAGGGCGACCTTGAGGCCGGGGATGTGGCTCACCCAGGCGTGAAGCGACTGCGAGTGCTGGGCCGCGGAGCGCCGGGTGGCCCCGAGCGTGGTGCGGAAGACGATCGGCACCTTGATCTTGCCGCCCGACATGTAGTGGGCCTTGGCGGCCTGGTTGACCATCTGGTCCATCGTGAGCGTGATGAAGTCGCCGAACATCACGTCCACGATCGGGCGCATGCCGGTCATGGCCGCGCCGACGCCGATACCCGCGTAGCCGGGCTCGGAGATCGGCGTGTCGATGATGCGCTGGGTGCCGAACTCCTGCACGAGGCCGACCAGCGTCTTGAAGGGGTGACCCGCCTCCGCCACGTCCTCGCCGATCAGGAAGACCCGCGGGTCGCGCCGCATCTCCTCGGCGATGGCCTCCTTGACCGCTTCGCCGTACGTCAGCTCTCGCTCGCTCATTCGCTCCTCCGCTATTCGATGACGCGATCGGCCCGGGCCAGGCCACCCGCCCCATGACCCCTCCGTTCGGGAGCGCCGTCCGAGTGGCTGCCGGCTGCCTATCCTATCCCAAGCGGCCGCGCTCGGCATGACCTCGGCTATACTGTGCGCCGCAGCCCCGAAGCAGCCCAGAACCGCCATACTCTTCCCGGAGGGATCTATGAAGCGTGCCGCGATGACGCTCGCCGTTTCAATGGCCGTCTCCCTGGTCGTGGTGGCGTGCGCCTCCATGCAGGGAGGGGGGCAGAGCCACGTGAGCCGTGCCGTCCAGGCCCAAGGCGGTGCCGACGCCCTCGCCAAGGTCAAGACCGTCTCCCAGAAAGCTACGGTGCGTCAGTGGGAGCCCGAGCAGTCCGCGGTGGCCGGCGGCGAGATGCGCTTCGCTAACGAGTCGACCGTGGTCTCAGTCACCGACGTGAGCGCCCGCGCCACCCGCAACGACTGGGTGCGGAACTACCAGTACCCGGCGCCGCGCTCCTTCACGTACACCGAGATCGTGACCGCCGAGGCCGGCTACGTGGCCGGGATCGACAGCAACGCACGCACCAAGCAGAGCCAGGAGTCGAACCCGCCGGCCCACACCATGTCCGGCCTCCGGCTCGCCGCCTCGCAGCGCGAGCTGCTCCGAGTCTCCCCGCTGCTGGTGCTGGAGATGTCGAGGAATCCCGATCGCGTCTCGTCCGCGCCGGACGTCACGGTCGGCGGCGTGACCTACCCGGCCGTCGACTATCGAGCGAGCACCCAGACGCTCACCGTGATGTTCGACCCGGCGACGGGGCTGCCGGCGCGGGTTCGCACGCTGGACTACGACAACATCTGGGGCGACGTCACCTACGACGTCGTGCTGGGCGAGTGGCAGGACGTGGAAGGCGTCAAGGTGGCAACCTCCCACAAGTACGAGCTGAACGGCCGCATGGTGATGGAGACCAAGGTCAGCGAGGTGAAGATCAACGAGGCGATCGCGGCCGACCGCCTCCAGATCCCCGGCCCGTACCTCACCGGGGCGCCCAAGCCCGCGACCGAGCGGGTCCCGTACCAGTGGATCATCCGGCGCCAGTTCATCGGCATCTACCTCGACTCCGACGCCCCGAGCTACGACGCGAAGGGCTCGACCGGGCTGCGCCTGGTCGAGCTCGGCCCGGGCGTCCAGCACGTGGTGGGCGGCTCGCACAACAGCCTGATCGTGGAGATGAAGGATTACCTCATCGTGTTCGACTCGCCGGTATCAGACTGGCAGTCCAACTGGACGATCAGCGCCGCCCACGCGAAGTACCTCAAGAAGCCGGTGAAGTATCTCGTGCTCACCCACCACCACATGGACCACACCGGCGGCATCCGCGCCTACGCGACCGACGGCGTCACCATCGTCACCGGCCCCGGCACGGCCGCGCACTGGAAGCGCGTGCTCGCCGCACCCTTCACGCGCAACCCCGATCTCTCGCCGCAGGACCTCACCGGCACCCCGATCGTGGAGGTGGCCAGCAAGTGGGTGGTCACCGACGGCCGGCGCCAGGTCGAGGCTCACGTCATCGACCCCAATCCCCACGCCCAGGGGCTCATGATCGGCTACGTCGTCGACCAGCGGCTGGCCTTCGCCAGCGACATCTGGACGCCGGGCCCGCCGCTGCCGGACAAGCTCAACCCGGCGCTGGCCGCGCTGGTGGCGGGGGTGAAGAAGGCCGGTATCCAGCCCACGAAGTTCGCGGGCGGGCACGGCTCGACCGCGGACTACGCCCCGCTCGCCGCGCTCGAAGGCAAGTAGGGGGTCAGGTCCCTCCTACTGGGGAGAGACGGGGCGGCGCTGCGGCAGCGCGATGGCCCGCAGGGCGTCGAGATCGATCGTGGGCATGTCGACGCTCAGCGTCCGCAGCACGCCGTTGGCCAGCTCGTTGTAATCGGTGAACGCGCGCCGCAGCCGCGCGCGCCACGCCACCACTCCGCCATTGGCGTGGAGCTCGAACGCCGATTCGCGGCCGTCGAGGGCCGAGGCGACGTGGTCGGCCGCCAGCTGGAGCAGGGCTGCGCGCTGGCGCGCGGTGTACCCGCCCCCGCCGAAGGACTCCTCTAGGCCGGCTCCGACCTCGGGCGATCCCAGGTCCTCGTCCGACGGCGCGACCACCAGCGACGAGCCGGGGATGATCCTCAGGATCTCCGTCATGCGCTGCCTCGCCTTCTGCATGGCGAGGCTGCCCGCGGCCACGTGCACGCGGCCGGGCATGGCGTGGCCCGCCTCCGAGACGCCTGGATCGAGCTCGGCGGCGGTCTGGCAGCTCCGGACCGTCTGGACCTCGACGACGAGATCCATCAGATACTCGATGGTCGGCTCGTGCGCCTGCAGGCCCATCGCGTGGGCGCACGCCAGCGCGAGCCCCAGGGTGAACTCGGCCTTCGCGAGCCAGGCGTAGAGCTGGTGCCAGAAGCACCACGCCGCGATGGGATCGGGCGAGGCCTCGGTGAGGAACACGCGGTCCCACGGCACCAGTACGTCCTCGAGCCACATCTGCCCATCCAGCTCGTCGAAGCGGCTGCTGAGCGGCGCGAGGAATGGGTTCGGGTGGCGGGCCGAGATCTTCCGGCAGACCACGGTGACCCCGGGCGCGCCGACCGGCACCACGAACGTGGCCCGGTGACCGTCGCGGTCCACGCCGGAGTGCGCGCCGATGTACACGTCTTCGGCGTAGGCCGGGCTCGTGTGCATGCCCACCTTGCCGCGCAGCACGAGGCCCGCGCCGGTCTCGCGGACCACGCGGAGCGCCGCGCGCTCGCCGGGATTCTCGCGCAGGCGGGCGCCGATGGTGGCCGCGCCCGCCGAGAACGTGAGGAAGCGGCCGGTGCGGGCCAGCAGGTCGCGATAGGCGGCGGCGCTCGCCGCCTGCTCGGCCGACACCTTCCGCTGCCGGACCACGTCGTCGATGCCGAGCGCGATGAGGTTCCCGTAGCCCGGCGTGTGGGTCACGTTGCCCGCGGTCAGGAAGATGGTAGCGGCGTAGCTGCGCCCCATCGCGCGCAGGTCGGCGGCGGCCCGCGGCACCGAGAAGGCCCACGGCCGCCGCGTCCCGCGCTCGTCCGGCGGCATCAGGAGGACGTCCCGCCACGCCGGATCGTGGTGGCGGTCGTACCACAGCGCGTACTCGTCCACCATCGGACGGGTGGCCGGATGCGCGGTCACGTCCTCGATCAACCCCTCGCCCACCACCCAGACGCGCCGGCCGTCGCGCAGGGCGTCGCGGTACTCGCCGCCCGTCCGCATGCCCCTAGACTCCCGAGAAGACGTCCGCCCACTCCTCGAGCATCTCCGGATGCCCGTGGCGGATGCTGATCGCGAAGTGGTTGTAGCCGGCCCCGCGCAGCTCGCGGAGCCGCTCCCGCAGCGCCGGTCGCGTGCCGGTGCAGGTCATCGTGCGGATGAGGTCGGCGGTACACACCTCGTGCTCCTCCGGCCGGAGAAACATGAGGTGCCCGCGGTGATTGGTGAGGTAGCGCGCGTCCGGCGGCTCGTAGGATCGGTAGATCTCACGGTAGCGCTCGAGCAGCGGGGCCAGGGCCGGCGGCACCGTGCGTCCCATGTTGCCGAACTGCTCGACCTCGACCAGGTTGTGGAGCGCGATGGTGGCGTGCGGCCCGGCCTGGGCCCGCGCGCGCGGGCTGTCGAACGGCTCGCGCTCGGCGAGCACGCACCCGCCGGTGAACGCGGTGGCCAGCCGGGTGGCCGGATCGACCCCGGCGGCGCGCCAGGCCTCGTGCATGTCGGCCGCCGCGGCCTTCGCCGCGCCCGGGTGCCCGGCCGCGTAGATCCAGCCGGCGGCCAGCTCGGCGGTGAGCCGGCGGCCGCGTGGACCGAGGGCCGAGATGTGCAGCGGGATCGGATCGCGCATGTCGACCGCGCCCACCTCCGGGTTGAGGAAGCGGATCTTCCGACGCTTGCCCTCGAACGTCCACTCGAGCGTCTCGCCCGCCAGCAGCCCCTGCACGACCCGGATGTACTCGCGCATGACGTCGAGCGGGACCGGCCCCAGCCCCATGGTGCG
>Ga0187773_10000911_pt1 | contig 11840 bp, 12 predicted proteins | sample 0216_BV02_MP05_1_FD_133133 | JGI IMG/M metagenome (GOLD analysis project Ga0187773, IMG submission 133133) | Tropical peat soil microbial communities from peatlands in Department of Meta, Colombia - 0216_BV02_MP05_10_MG | ecosystem: Environmental > Terrestrial > Soil > Wetlands > Peat | place...
ACTGAACTTCGTGTGCAGCACCTTCGTGATCGCCGACGTCAACGTCGTCTTGCCGTGATCTATGTGCCCAATCGTCCCGATGTTCACGTGCGGCTTCGTCCGATCAAACTTCTGCTTGGCCATCCGGGGGACCTCCCTCGTCTCTACCGGTCGGTGATGATGGAGCCCATGTCCGGGATTGAACCGGAGACCTCGTCCTTACCAAGGACGCGCTCTGCCGACTGAGCTACATGGGCCTGAATGCCGAGCCTCGTCCAATGCGCGTCCGGCGCCGAACGGGTGGAGCGGGAAACGGGATTCGAACCCGCGACCCCCAGCTTGGAAGGCTGGCGCTCTACCGCTGAGCTATTCCCGCCCGTTCTCCCGGCGCGCTCGCTGTCACGTGGTGTCGCACAAGTGGTGGGGAGAGGAGGATTTGAACCTCCGAAGGCGTTCGCCAGCAGATTTACAGTCTGCCCCCTTTGGCCACTTGGGTATCTCCCCGCCTGCTCCCCTGACCGCAACGCTCTGATCTTGTGGGCCGACCGGCCTGGCCGCCTACCGACGGCCGTTTGAGCTGGCGCTGGCGGGAGGATTTGAACCCCCGACCCACTGCTTACAAGGCAGTTGCTCTACCCCTGAGCTACGCCAGCAGTCGCAAAACTTCACTCTAGGTTTGGCCCCCCACCAAGTCAAGGCTTTTCTGTCAAGATCTTTCTGCACGCCCCCTCTGCCGCAGGACCTCGTAGCAAAGGACGGCCGCGGCAGCCGAAACGTTCAGGGAACCTAGCCTTCCGCTCATCGGCAGGCTCACCAGGAAGTCGCATGTCTTGGCGACCAGGGGCCGCAAGCCCTCCCCCTCACCGCCCAGGACCAGGCACAGGGGCCCGGTCAGATCCGCCTGCCAGATGAGCTTGCCGCCGGCCGGGACGGCCCCCATGGCCCAAACGCCTTCTTTCTTCAGTACTTCCAGAGCCTGAACGAGATTGGTCTCTCGGGCCACCGGTACCAGCTCGGCCGCACCCATCGCGGACTTGGCCGCAGCTCCTGTGAGCCCGGCTGCGTGATGCTTGGGTACTACCACTCCGTGCACCCCGGTGGCCTCGGCAGTCCGGAGGACCGCGCCCAGGTTCCGGGGGTCCTGGATCCGGTCGAGAGCCAGGAAGAAGGGGGCTTCTGCCCGGGCGCCCGGGATCTCGAGCAGGTCGCCGAGGGATACGTAGCTGGCCCCGGCGATCCGCGCCACCACCCCTTGGTGGTGGGGATCACCAGCCATGGCCGTGAGCTGATCCCGCGTGCGATAGGAGATTTTCACCCCCCGCCGCTTGGCCAGGCCCAGCAGCTCGTGAAGCGCCGGTCCCCGCCCTTCGGCGAGGATCGCAATCTCCTCGACCTGCCGGCCGCCGGCCCGAAGCAGCTCCAGGACCGGGTTGCGCCCGAACAGCGGGCGCGGCTCCTCCTCGCTCATGATCGAAGCTTCCAACTCGTGCCGTCTCGAGTGTCTTCCAGCACCACGCCGAGGCGCGAGAGCTCGTCGCGGAGCCGGTCGGCCTCGGCAAAGTCGCGCTGCCGCCGGGCCTCCTGGCGGAGATAGACGAGCGACTCGATCTTCGCCTTCATCTGGGGATCGATCGCGGCGGCCGGCCGACCGGTCCCCTCCAGGAGCCCGAGCACCTGGGCCAGCATCACCAGCTCGCCCACCCCGATCAGGAACGCTCCGGCCCCTATGCTGCCCTGGGCCACCTGCTCCCTGGCCCCGTGCAGCAGCCGGGCCAGGTCGAACAGCACCCCGAGCGCCTGCGGGGTATTGAAGTCGTCGTCCATCGCGGCTTCGAAGCGCGCGCGGTGCACGGTGACCTGCTCGAAGAGGCCCCCGTCCGGCCCGGGCCCCGGCGTGCCCTGGGAGGCGAGCCGGTCGGCCTCGTCCTTGAGCGACCGGAGACGGCCGAGCGCCCGTCCCGCCTCGCTGATGCGCTCGTTGGCGAACTCGAGCGGGTTCCGGTAGTGGGTGCCGAGCAAGTACAGGCGCAGGGCCTCCGGATCGTGCCGGCGCACGAGATCCTTGATCGTCAGCGTGTTGCCGAGCGACTTGGACATCTTCTCTTCGCCCAGGTTCACGAACCCGTTGTGCATCCAGTACCGGACGAAGGGCTTGCCGGTTGCGGCCTCTGACTGAGCGATCTCGTTCTCGTGGTGCGGGAACACCAGGTCCTCGCCCCCGCCGTGGACGTCGACCGTCTCCCCGAGATACTGGATGGCCATCGCCGAGCACTCGATGTGCCAGCCGGGACGACCGTCGCCCCATGGGCTCTTCCAGGACGGCTCGCCCGGCTTGGTCGCCTTCCAGAGCGCGAAGTCGAGCGGGTCACGCTTGCGCTCGTCGACCTCGACCCGCGCACCCGCCCGGAGCTCCTCCAGGTTCTTGCCAGAGAGCTTGCCGTAGCCCGGAAACCGGCGTACCTCGAAGTAGACGTCGCCATCGAGCGGATAGGCCACGCCCTGCCGGATCAGCCGTTCGATCAGCGCGATCATCTGGGGGATGTGCGCGGTGGCTTTCGGCTCGACGTCGGGCGGTAGCACCCCGAGCGAGGCCATATCGGTCCGGTACTCGGCGATGTAGCGCTCCGAGACCTCGTGGGGCGGGACGCCCTCCTCGTTCGCGCGTCGGATGATCTTGTCGTCGATATCCGTGAAGTTCTTCACGAACTTCACCGCATAGCCCTTGTGACGCAGGTATCGCCGGATCACGTCGAACACGATTGCGCTGCGCCCGTGGCCGATGTGGCTGACGTCGTACACCGTCACTCCGCAGACGTAGATCCCGAACTCGCCGCCCCGCAGCGGAGCGAGGTCCTCCTTGCGCCGGCTCTGTGTATTGAAGGCCCGCGCGGCCATCAGCTGGTCTCCACGCTTACCACCGCCATGGAGGCGATGCCCTCCCCGCGGCCGAGCAGACCGAGGTGCTCGGGGCTCTTGGCCTTGACGCTTACCCGGTCCGGATCGAGTGCCATCGCGGCCGCGATCTGCTTGGCCATCTCTGGTAGGTAAGCGGCCAGACGGGGGGCCTGGCAGATCACCGTCGCATCCACGTTGATCACGCGTGCTCCCTTGGTGGAGACCAGGTCCATCACCGACCGCAGCAGGCCGAGGCTCGAGGCTCCTTTGTAACGCGGATCGGTATCCGGGAACAGCCGTCCGAGATCCCCCAGGGCCAGCGAGCCCAGCAGGGCCTCGCACACCGCGTGGGTCAGCACGTCGGCGTCGGAGTGGCCGCTCAGGCCACGATCGGCCGGCACCATCACCCCACCCAGGACGAGGGGCCGCCCCTCGACCAGCGGATGGAGGTCGAAGCCGAGCCCGGACCGGACCAGCGTCATGCGCGGCGCCGAGGCCTGGCCCAGGCGCGAGCCGTCCGGAGATCCTCCCGCGTCGTGATCTTGAGATTCTGCGCCAGCCCGGGCACCATCACCACCGCCGTCCCCAGGCGCTCCACGAGCCCCGCGTCGTCGGTCCCCACGAAGCCGTCGCGGCGGGCCTTCTCGTGCGCCTCCCAGAGTAGCGCGCGGCTGAAGACCTGCGGGGTCTGCGTGGCCCAGAGCCCGTCGCGTTCGATGGTGGCCTCGATCGCTCCATCGCGCACCCGCTTGACCGTCTCACGCACCGGCATGCCGCAGGTCGCGGCGCCGGCGGCAGCCGCCGCGCGGACCCGCTCCACCGTCGCCCGGTCGATGAAGGGCCGGACCGCGTCGTGGACCACCACCCACCTGGCACCCTCCGGGACGCGCTGCAGGGCGCGCCATACCGACTCCTGGCGGTCCGCGCCCCCGGCCACCACGTCGAGGATTCTGCGCACCCGGTGGCGGGCGAGGAGTCGCCGCGTAGCCTGCACGTGGCTCTCGGGCACCGCCACCACGATCCCGGCCAGACCGCTTGTCCGCGCGAGGGCGCGGAGCGTGGCGACCAGGATCGGCGTCCGGCCGATCCGGAGAAACTGCTTCGGACGCCGGGCGCCTAGGCGCGAGCCCAGGCCCCCGGCGGGAACGATCGCGTACGTCACCGCGCGATGTGCTCCTCGTCGCGCTGGCGTGCGAAGATCATCCGTCCGGCGGCGGTCTGGTAGATCGTGGTCACGGTCACGTCGACCGTCTGGCCGATGAGCCGCTTGCCGTGCTCCACCACCACCATGGTGCCGTCGTCCAGATACGCGACGCCCTGGTTCGATTCCTTGCCTTCCTTGACGATGTGCACGTGCAGGGGCTCGCCGGGCAGCACGACCGGCTTCAGCGCGTTCGCCAGCTCGTTGATGTTGAGCACCGACACGCCCGACAGCTCCGCCACCCGGTTCAGATTGTAGTCGTTGGTGACGATCTTGCCCCCGGTGGCCCGCGCCACCTCGATCAGCTTGCGGTCGACCTCCCGCACCTGCGGGAAGTCCACGTCGTCGATCCGGATCGTGACGCGCGGCACGCGTTGCAGCCGCTGCAGCACGTCGAACCCGCGCTTGCCCCGGTTGCGCTTGAGCGCGTCCGCGGAGTCCGCGATCTGCTGCAGCTCGCGGAGCACGAACTGCGGCACCAGGAGCGTGCCGGCCAGGAACCCGGTCTGGCAGACATCGACGATGCGCCCATCGATGATCACCGAGGTGTCGAGGATCTTGTCGCCTTCCTGGCGGGCCGCGGTCTTCGGGAAGAGCTTGACCGACATGTCCTCAAGCTCGTCCCGCTTGGCCAGCGTGACCGTGGCTCCGAGGTAGCCCAGCAGCAGCGCGAAGAGGCCGCGGCCGAGCGCGCCCGCGCCCGGCACGACCGCCTCGAGCGCGGTGCCGAGCCCGAGCCCGAGAACGATGCCGAGCATGGCACCGGTGGCTCCCCAGAATAGTCGGTCCACCGGGACCCGTCGCGCCTGCCACTCGAGGAGCACCACCAGGACGCCCGCCATGAAGCCGGCCCCACCGAGGAACACGTTGCTGGGGGCGTGGAGCCCGAGACCGTGAGCGAGCACGAAGCCGGCGGCCGTGGCGGCCATCAGCACCAGAACCCGCACGATCAGAATGCCTATCCGCATTCCGCCCTCATGGCCCCAGTAGGACCTTCACCGCCTCGTCCACCGACCCGACGCCCTGCACGTCCAGCGGGTGGCTCGCTCGCCCTCCGAGATTGCTGTTCGGCACTACCGCCGCGGCGAAGCCGAGCGCGGCGGCTTCCTTCAGGCGCGCCTCGAGCCCCGTCACCGCGCGCACCTCCCCGGCGAGCCCCACCTCACCAAGCACGACCAGATCGCCCCGGAGCGGTCGGTCCAGGTAGCTGGAGGCCGCCGCGAGGACCAAGCCCAGATCGGCGGCGGGCTCCGACACCCGTCCGCCCCCGGCCACGTTGACGAAGGCGTCCTGCGACTGCAGGGGGAAGCCCACGCGCTTCTCCAGCACCGCCAACAGCAAGCATACGCGATTGTAGTCAGCACCCAGCACAGTACGACGGGGGGTCCCGAAGCCGGCGGGAGTCACCAGGGCCTGGATCTCGATCAGCAGGGGGCGGGTGCCCTCCAGGCTCGCCACGACGACCGAGCCCGCGGCATCCTTGGGACGCTCGGCCAGGAAGAACCCGGAAGGGTTGGGGACCTCGCCGAGCCCCCGCTCGCCCATCTCGAACACCCCGATCTCATTGGTGGATCCGAATCGGTTCTTGACCGCCCGCAGCACGCGATAGGCATGGTGGCGCTCGCCCTCGAAGTACAGGACGGTGTCGACCAGGTGCTCCAGGACCCGTGGCCCGGCGATGGCTCCTTCCTTCGTCACGTGCCCGACCAGGAAGGTGGCGATCCCCCGCCCCTTGGCCAGGGCCATGAGTCGAGCTCCGCACTCCCGCACCTGGCTGACGCTGCCGGGGGCCGACTCGAGCCCGGGCACGTACACCGTCTGGATCGAGTCGACGATCAGCACCTTCGGCTGCAGCGCGGCCACGTGAGCCTCGACGGCCTGCAGGTCGGTCTCGGCCACGAAGTAGACGCCGTCCGGCGGTGCCCCGAGCCGGTCGGCCCGCAGCTTCACCTGACCGGCCGACTCCTCGCCCGACACGTAGAGCACCGGCCCGGCACGCCGGGCGAGCTCGCCGCTCACCTGGAGCAGCAGGGTCGACTTGCCGATGCCCGGATCGCCGCCGATCAGGATCAGCGACCCCGTCACGACGCCGCCCCCGAGAACCCGGTCCAGCTCGGCCATCCCGGTCGACGTTCGGTGGCCTCCGCCGTCGACGTGGATCTCGCCGATCGCCTGGGGCCGGGCCGAGGCGACGGTGGTCCGCGCCGCGGCCCCGCGGGCAGGCGCAGCGCGCTCCTCGAGGAGCTGGACGTAGCTGCCGACCCGGGCGCAGTCCGGGCATGTGCCGGGCTTGGGCGCGGCCAGCCCGCACTCCTGGCAGCGGTAGACGGATCGCTCTCTCGCCATCAGCGGCCGCCGGGGCCCGCGGAGGCGCCCGCCCCGCTCGCGCCGTCCACGCTGCCGGACTTGATCGTCGATCGGATCAGCGTCCGCAGCAGGAAGCTCCGCCGGGCCCCCTCCAGGAACTGCACCAGGTTCTCGTAGACCGTCGGGTCCTCGAGCAGGGCCCCGACCGTGCCCTCCCCGGTCTTGAGCCGCTCGGTGACCACGCGCAGGTTCGCCATCGCGGCGCGGAAGTCGGCGGTGGCGTCGCCGAGACTGCCCGCCTGGCCGTCGGTGCCGTCCCGGGTGAGCTGACCGAGGAGGCCCTGTCCCTGGGCCACCCGCTCGGAGACGTCGCGGAAGTTGTGGGCGATCACGCGCAGGTCGTCGGCCACCGCCTTGTACTGCGGGTCGTACAGCAGCGCCGAGATCAAGTTGTCGCGCGACTCGAGCTTCTCGGCGCCGCGACTCACCGCGTCCATCGCGGCCAGCAGCGAGCGCACCGACTTGCCGCTCTCGGGCGAGAGCAGCACGCCGACCGCGTTGTCGCCCTGCTCGGCACGCGCCAGCAGCTGCTGGGTCCGGGTGAGGATCGCGTTCAGCTTGCGGAGCGACTCCGGCTCGTCGTAGACGAGCGCGTGGACGAGCCCCTTGCCGGTCTCCACCTCGCGGGCGATCCGGTCCACCCGCTCCGCGGTGGTCTTGAGGCTCGCGGCGAGCTCTCGCACGGTCTGCATGGTCTCGACACCCACCTTGAACATCTGCTGCATCTCGAACGAGTCCTTCGAGGTGAGCATCTCGCCGGGCCGAAGCGGCGGGGACGAGGGCGAGCCCAGGCTGATCTCGATGATCTTGTCGCCGAGCAGGCCCTGCGTGGCGATGCGCACCTCCGAGTCGCGGCGGATGCGGTCGGCGTACCGCCGGGCGATGGTCAGCGTCACCCGCACCTTGCCGCCGGGCTCCGGAGGCAGCGTGACCCCGGTCACCCGGCCGATCTGCACGCCGGCCAGCCGCACGGTGGCGCCCTCGATGAGGCCGCCCACCTCGGTGAACTCCGCGATCAGGTCGTACTTCCGCTCGAAGTAGCGCGCCTGCGCGCCCAGCAGGTAGACGATCGCGACGAACACGAGGAGGCCGGCCAGGATGAAGGCGCCGATGCGGATCTGCAGGGCGAACGGGCGACCGTCGGCCATGGCGCTAGATCTCCCGCAGCTCGCCGGCCAGGAATCGACGAACGGCGGGATCCGCCGAGCGGTGGATCTCGGCGGGCGTCCCCACGTCGGCAAAGCGGCCCTGGTGGAGGATCGCCATCTGGTCGGCGACCATCTCGGCGAACTCCACGTCGTGGGTGACCACGATGGCGGTGTCGCAGACCCCGGTGCGGAGCTGCGCGATGAGCTGCGCCACCAGCCGCGCGTTGGTCGGGTCGAGCCCGGCGGTGGGCTCGTCGAAGAAGACGACCTCCGGCTCCATCACGAGCGCGCGAGCGAGCCCGACCCGCTTGCGCATGCCGCCGCTCAGCTCGGCGGGCAACAGGTCGTCGGTCTCGGGCAGGCCGACCAGGGAAAGGAAGTGGTGCACCCGCTCGGTGATCTGGCCGAGCGACATCCTGGTGTGCTCGCGGAGCGGGTACGCCACGTTCTCGAAGACCGAGAGCGAGTCGAAGAGCGCCGCCCCCTGGAACACGAAGCCGGTCCGCCGCCGCAGCGGCAGCATGGCCTCCTCCCGCATCCGGTCGATCCGGGTTCCGAAGAGGCGCACCTCACCCGAGTCGGGGTGCAGCAGCCCCGCGGCGATGCGCAGGAGCACGGTCTTGCCCGTGCCGCTGCCGCCCATCACGGCGAGGATGGTGCCCTTGTTCAGGTCGAACCCGACCCCGCGCAGGACGTGGTTCCGCTCGAACGACTTGTGGACGTCGCGAAGCTGGATGAGCGGGGTGGCGGAGGTCATGGCGCTCACCAGAACATGATGAGGAACAGCTTGGTGAGGAAGAAGTCCGAGATGATCACGCCCATCGCGACCTGCACCACCGTGGCGGTGGTCGAGCGTCCGAGCCCCTCGGTCCCGCCCTCGGTGGCGAGGCCGTTGTAGCAGCCGATCAGGGTCACGAGGGCGCCGAACACGATGCTCTTGCCGATCCCGGTCAGGAAGTCCTTGATCACGACCCAGTAAGAGATGGTGTTCCAGTACAGATACGCGTCGACGTTGCGGTCAAACACGGCAATCAGCATACCTCCGAGCAGCCCCATCCCGTCGGCCAGGATCGTGATGAGGGGAAACACCAGCAGCGCGGCCATCAGCCGGGGCACGATCAGCTTCTTGATGTAGTTCACCCCGAGGGCCCGCAGGGCGTCGATCTGCTCGGTGACCTTCATCGAGCCGACCTCAGCGGTGATGCCGGAGGCGACCTTCCCGCCCACTAGGATCGCGGTCAGGACCGGGCCCAGCTCCCTGAGGATGGACAGGGCGACCACCGGGCCCACGTAGTTCTCCGCTCCGAAGCGGGCCATGTTCACCGCGGTCTGCAGCGCCAGCACCATGCCGGTGAACAGCGCGGCGGTGAGGGCGACCACGAGCGAGCGCACCCCGATGATGTCGATCTCGCGCGCGACCAGCCAGAAGTACGAGGGCGGCAGCGTGAGGTTGCGCGCCACCCGCACCGTGAGCAGCCCGAGGCCCCCGTACCAGATCGCGGTCTCGCGGAGGTGCCCCCGCAGGTCCTTGGTCACCATCGTCACCGCTCCCGGGAGAAGCTGTCGACCAGCGCGCGGAACGCGGGCCGGTCCGCCTCGAAGGCGCCGCTGGGCGCCACGTACAGGAAGTCATGCACACACGGGCCGACTCGCACCACCACCGCCTCCACGGTCACGTCTCGACCGTCGGCCTTCCCCCGAACCACCGAATGAGCGGCCGACTCGCCGTCCACCGTCGTCGTCCCGTCCTCGATGACTTCGCGCCTGGTGAGCCCGAAGGTCAGGTGGCGCGCCAGCACGTCGAGCGTGCGGGTCGTCTCCGGCCCGTCGCAGGTGGCGTCGACGAGCATGCCCCCCGATCGCGCCTCGGCCTGCAGCGCCAGATCCGCACGCGGCTCGGCCTCCACCCTCCAGCCGCCCGCCGGCAGCGTCACCCGGTACCCCTTGGCCGAGTGGAACACCCCGTTCTCGACGCGCCCGCCCGCGGTCGCGCAACCCGCGGCCACGACGCAGGCCACGAGGAGCAGGCGACGTCGGAGCGGGCTCTTCATCGGCAGGGGCCCGGGACTGGCCCCCGCACTCCCCCAGGCCGCGGACCTCGCCGTGGCGTCACCTGCTCCCCGCGTGGCGCCGCGCCAGCTCCTGGAACACGCGGCGCAGCGGAATGCCCCGCGCGGTGAGCAGCACCATGCTGTGGAACCAGAGATCGGCCACCTCGGAGACGACCCGCTCGTCGCCCTCGCCGCCGAGAGCGGCGGTGACGACCTCCGTCGCCTCCTCGCCGATCTTCCGGCAGATCTGGGCCTGGCCCTTCGCGAGCAGCCCCGCCACGTACGAGCCGGGCGGCGGCGCGACCTTCCGCGACTCGAGCACCCGCTCCAGCACCTCAAGCAGCCCGGGGCCCGCGGACCCGGTGACCGGCGCCGCCTCCCCGCCCTCGAGCTGCGTGAAGAAGCAGCTCCGAGCGCCAGTGTGGCAGGCCACCCCATCCTGGTGCACCTGCACCAGCAGGGTGTCGCGATCGCAGTCGGCGTAGATGCCGTCGACGTGCTGCGCGTTTCCCGAGGTCTCGCCCTTACGCCAGAGACTCCGGCGGGAGCGCGACCAGAAGTGGCTGAGCCCGGAGCGCCGCGTTGCCTCGAGCGCCTCGCGGCTCATCCACGCCACCATCAGGACCTGGCCCGTCTCGGTGTCCTGGACCACCGCCGGGATCAGCCCCTGCGCGTCCCACTTGAGCTCGTCGACGACGCTCATCGCTCGATCCGCACCGGAACGCCCTGGTCGGCCAGGTATCGCTTGGCCTCGGGCACGGTGTACTGCCCGAAGTGAAAGAGCGAGGCCACCAGGACCGCGTCGGCGTGCCCTGCGACCACGCCGTCCCGCAGGTGCTCGAGGCGGCCGGCGCCACCGGAGGCGATGACCGGCACCGAGACCGCGTCGGCCACCGCGCGGGTGAGCGCCAGGTCGTAGCCGTCGCCCGTGCCGTCGCGGTCCATGCTGGTGAGCAGGATCTCGCCGGCGCCGAGTCGCTCCACCTCACGCGCCCACTCGACCGCGTCGCGCCCGGTGGGCCGGCGACCGCCGTGGGTGAAGACCTCCCAGCGACCGGGCCCGGCCGCCTTGGCGTCGATGGCCACCACGATGCACTGGCTCCCGAAGGCCCGGGCGGCCTCCGAGACCAGCGCGGGCCGCTCCAGCGCGGCGGTGTTCAGCGAGACCTTGTCCGCGCCAGCCCGCAGCAACGTGCGGATGTCCTCGAGGGAGCGGACGCCGCCGCCCACCGTCAGCGGCATGTAGATGCCCTCGGCGGCGCGGCGCACCACGTCGAGCATGGTGGCGCGGCCCTCGTGGGACGCCGTGATGTCGAGGAAGACCAGCTCGTCGGCGCCCTGGGCGTCGTAGGCGAGGGCGGCCGCGACCGGATCACCCGCGTCGCGAAGCTCCACGAAACGGACTCCCTTGACCACACGGCCGTCCTTGACGTCGAGGCAGGGGATGAGCCGCTTGCAGAGCATCCTACTGCACCTCCGCGACCGCGACGGCCAGGTCGACGGCACCGCTGTAGAGGGCCCGACCCACGATCACGCCGGCCAGCCCGGGCACGGTCGCCAGCTGCCGGATGTCATCGAGCGAGCCGACCCCGCCGGAGGCGAAGACCGGAATCCCGGCGGCGCGGGCGACCGCCTCCGTGCTCCAGAGGTTCGGTCCACTCTGCGTCCCGTCCCGCGCGATGTCGGTGTACACGATGCCGGCCGCGCCCGCCGCCGCCGCGTCGCGGGCCAGGGCCATCGCGTCGAGCTCGAGCACACGGGTCCAGCCGTCCACCGCCACGCGCCCGTCGGAGGCATCGATGCCCACGATGATCCGCTCGCCGAAGCGTCCGCAGACCTCCCCGAGGAAGGCCGGGTCCAGCGCGGCCCGCGTCCCCACGATGGCCCACCGGGCCCCCGCGCCGAGCACGGCCTCCACGTGGGCGATCTCGCGGAGCCCGCCGCCCACCTCCACCGGGATCGAGACCGCCCGGATCATGTCGGCGACCAGCGCGGTCTGGGCTGGACCACCCGCGAAGGCCCCGTCGAGGTCCACCACGTGGAGCCGCCGGGCGCCGGCGGTCTCCCAGCGGCGGGCCATCGCCACCGGATCGTCGGAGAACACGGTCTGGGCGTCGGCCCGCCCCTGCACGAGCCGGACGCAGCGGCCCGCCTTCAGATCGACCGCCGGCACGATCTCGAACATGACCCTGGCATCCG
>Ga0187773_10000913_pt1 | contig 11830 bp, 5 predicted proteins | sample 0216_BV02_MP05_1_FD_133133 | JGI IMG/M metagenome (GOLD analysis project Ga0187773, IMG submission 133133) | Tropical peat soil microbial communities from peatlands in Department of Meta, Colombia - 0216_BV02_MP05_10_MG | ecosystem: Environmental > Terrestrial > Soil > Wetlands > Peat | place...
ACCGCTACGTGAATAAGACGCAGCAGCTCATCATGTTCGGACGGGATAACCGCGTGACCACCGGCGAGGAAGTTTCCGTTCGACACGATAAACCGGCGCAGGCCGCTATGCGCGGCTACGACCGACATGCGGTTCAGGGTCAGTGTGCCGGTCTTGTCGAGGCAGATCACCTGCACCGCCCCAAGGGTCTCGACCGCCTCGAGCTGGCGGATCAGCACTTTTCGGTCGCGCATGCGCGCGATGCCGATGGCGAGCGTGGTGGTCGCGACCGTCGGCAGTCCCTCCGGCACCGCCGCCACCGCCAGCGAGATCGCCGTCTTGAGCATCTGCAGCAAACCGTAACCGCGCAGCAGACCCACGACGAATACACCGGCACACACCGCCGCCGAGATGACCACCATCTGGTTGCCGAGCGTGCGCAATTGCCGCTCCATCGGCGTCTCCGGCGATTGAGCCTCGCCCACCAGGGTCTGGATGCGCCCGATTTCGGTGCCGGCCCCGGTCGCCACTACTACCGCGAGACCTTGACCACCGGTCACTTGGGTGCCCATGTAGACGATGTTGAGGCGGTCGGCCAGTGGCGTGTCCTCCGCCGCCAGTGCTGTCGCGTTCTTGATCGCCGGAAGGCTTTCGCCGGTGAGGCTCGATTCATCGACGCTCAGCCGGCGTGCCTCGAGCAGGCGCGCGTCGGCGCCGATATAGCTTCCGGGAGACAGCGCCAGCACGTCACCCGGAACGATCCGCTCCACCGCAACGGCTTGCAGGGTGTCGTCGCGTATCACCAACGCCGTCGGATGCATCGGTCCGGTCAGCGACTTGATGGTCTTCTCGGACTGTGATTCGGTGACGTAACCGATCACGGCGTTGATGAGCACCACGCCGAGGATGACGGCGGCGTCGGCGAGGCCGCCGGTGGCAATCGACACCACCGCCGAGACACCCAGCAAGCCGACCGGCAGCGATTTGAACTGACCGACGAACATGCTCAAGGCGGAGCGCGGCGTCGCCTGCGGCAACAGATTCGGACCGTATCGCTTGAAACGCTCGTCGGCTGCGGCGGCGGTGAGCCCGGTGCGAGACGCGCCCAGCGTGGCGAGCACGTCGTCCGTCGCCAGTCGATGCCAGGGGCGTTTGTCCCGGGCCGCGCTGGTGCCGACCAGATTGCTGAGCTGCTGCCGCCAGGACGAGGATGGCGGCGCCGCGGCGGATTCATGTGCGTGTTTCGGTACGACGTGGGGATCGAGCGCCGCGCCGGCAGCGGCCACGACCATGTTGAGCAGAATGGTCGCGCGATCCAGGCCCCGATCGCGCTCGAAAAAAATCAGGACACTGCCGGTGAGAATATTGGCTGATACCGAGAGGATGCCTTCGTTGCCGGCGAGCTCGGTTTCGATGTGGCGTTTGAGCGACTCCGAACGATACAGTCTCTCAACCCGATAACGCGCCCGCCCGGGTACCGCGGTGTGTATGGCATGCACTTCGAACGGAGCGGACGAAATCGATGCGGTTCCGGATTCTGGCGTGTAGATATCACGCGCCGCGCGGTGTGCCCTCAGTGAGATGACATCTGACATCGGTCAGCACTCGCAATGGTGTCCTTGTCTCTGCCGGGATGCTGATATTACCCCCCGCGGCCGGGGAAAACTGTGACAGTTGTGTTACATGGCTGTTCTCGGCCTGCCCGGCTGCGGCGGCCGGGCAAACTAAGGCACCTTAAATGAATTAATCACCTTTCCGTCCCGTTGAGCACGAAGACAGTGTTCATCGACTGCCTCGGTTGATTTCTGCAATAGGGTTCGCCGCTTTTCCTGTCCAACCGCCGGTCATGTTGTTCAGACGTTGCGCGTTTGAGAAGGGAATAATTCAGAGATCCCCTGCGCTATGGGGATCTGGTTTGGAGCCGGCCAAAGACCACCCGTTCGCTCCGTGTGAATGAAGAATCAAAGAGGTGTAGTCTGTGGCGTACCGCGGCTGTCTAGCCAGATACCGAAAGCGTGATCGATCTAATCTTTCCCGTGCTCTTCTTTGCGGTCCGGCACGCGATCGCACAAGGCGTTTCCCGCCTGATGGCGGAACGAATAACGCAGGTGCGCAGCGCCGCGCTGCGCGTCGTCAACGAAATCTTCATGTCCACAATACTCAATGTGATCGTGAACGTTGCCGTGTTACTGGTCGCCGTCTACGGCCTGCGCGGTCGATTGCCCGGGAAGGAACTTGTGCTCGTGGTCTCGACGGTGTACGCCGCAAGCGTCCTGCACGTCGGTTTCAAGTTCGCGCTCAACGCCTATTGGATTTATGACATATCCCGGTATCTGCTGCGACATGGGGTGCGCGGACCGCGGGCGTGGGTGCGTTCGCATGTGGCGCGGGAAGTTCACGCACGCTTTCAACAGATGGGCCGGCTGAAACGCCTGGTCCATGCCTTTTCCGGCGCGCCCAGAAAAGAAGATTTGATCGAAATCCTGACGCGGGAAATTTGGCAGGTCGTCATGTTCAAGGTCTTCGCCACCCTCGTGATTATCGTCGTCTACACCATCGTGTTTTCGTTCCATACGCGGCCCATCCTCGTTGAAGAGGCAACCCGATTGAACTGGATCCAGGCGTTTCTCTGGCCGTTCGGCTTTGCGCTGGATTATTTTTTGCACACGCATATCGCGGTCTGGATTGAACGCGCGCTGCGCTTCTGAATGGCAATCGATACCAGACTTAACTGAGGCAGCCCCGATTTCACGAACGCCCCGCTGGAGACATGATGTACGAAAGCGCGTAACAGTACTTGACTGGGGTGCCGTGGCAGACCGTCTCCACGGCCATTGTCACAAAAGATTCTTGCTTTATTCATCGGTACGAAAAGTTCGATCGTTAGCATGTTCCGCGTAGACAAAATTGTGGTTAAGTGCAGAAGTAAACAGTCGCAGTTGATGTGTCTGCGTAGCAGTGTGGAAGTTGGTGGTGTTGAAGGGTAAGGACCGGGGCCGCGGAGTGCGGCTACCCCGGTCGCCGACCTGAACCCCGCGTTCTCTTTGCCTCCCGGTGTTTGTTGTCCCCGTTTTTCAACGGGGACTTTTTTCTGGGAACGATTTTCAAAGGATCGCCTCAAAACCCCTGAATTCGCCAAGGCCTCGATTCCCCCCAACTTTTTTGGCCGGACGGAACGCACGATGTGTGTTGTCGTGCGCTGAAGCGAATAATTATGAACCGATGGTCGGTGCGCTCCGTGCGCCTTGACCACGCAAACAACATGGCGGTTACAATCCCGTCTCGGATAAACGAATCACTTGGGAATATCGAACGAACATGAAACCAAACCAGCCGGTGATCATCGCCGTTGTTCTGACCGTCGCCGTCATCGCCGCCGCGATGGGATATTTCGCGCGGCAGCTCGCGTCTCGCCCCGACGAGGCGCGCGTGCTCGCCCTGATAGAGGACCACCTCAACGCGAAAAAGAAAAACGAACAAACGGTGAAACAAACCAATACTCTTACAGAAAAGGATATCGTCGCCCTGATCGACCAGCGTCTCGCTCGGCAGAACAAAAGTCGCGAGCTGTCGGATAAGGAATTCAACGCCCGGGTCGAACGCGGCATCGTCGCCTTCATCGACAAACAGCGCCGGGAGGAACAGGAACGGCCGAACCGGCTCGCCCGGAACGTACCGCCACCGTCCAAGGACGATCACGTCTACGGCAACTCCACAGCGCCGATCACACTGATCGAGTATTCCGATTTCGAATGCCCTTATTGCAAGCGCTTCCACGATACCGCGAAACAGCTGGTGGATCGTTCCGACGGCAAGGTCGACCTGGTCTACCGCCATTTCCCCCTGGACTTCCACAACCCCGGCGCGGAAAAGGAGGCGGAGGCGTCCGAGTGCGTGGCCGAGCTTGGCGGCAACGGTGCTTTCTGGAAGTTCGCCGATGCCATCTATACGCGTACCCATTCCAACGGCAAAGGTTTTCCCCTCGAGAACCTGGCGCCACTCGCCGTCGAGCTCGGGTTGGATAAGGACGCTTTCCAAAAGTGTCTCGACAGCGGCCGGATGGCCGCGCGTGTCCGGCACGATCTCGACACCGGCACCAAGGCCGGCGTCCAGGGCACGCCGGGAAATATTCTGCGCAACAACCGCAACGGCGAGGTCGTCGCGGTGCAAGGCGCGCAGCCGTACGAGCGCTTGAGCGAAGCCGTGCAGACACTGCTCAACGCGCGGTAACGACAAGAAGATCCGGGCGGACGGCGCCGCCGGTTGCTGCCGCATGAGGATCGCCAACGGTGCGCCGCGTGATGGCGACGCGATTGCCGCCGATTCCAACCGGCTTCAGCGTTATCGGCATGACCTCATGAAGTTCATCAGGAAACAATCAGAACCCGAAGAAATAAAAAAATCGGATCGCCCGCCACCGTCGTTTCACGTGTTCGAGCCGGATCACGTTTCATAAATCATTCACGCACGCGTAATAGTGCGCGTGTACGGTTTCGTTCGCGCGCAAGACTGGCGAACGCCGCGTCACAAAAGTTTCTCGATCGATTCACCGACGTGACACGGAAACTCGCTAGGCTGCCCGTCACGAGCTTCAGGAACCGTTGACAGTGGTTTGTCGAGTCGGCGGCACCTGAAATTCGCGAGCAGGATGCGGTATCGACAAAGCCACACCCGCTGCGAGGCGGGGTCGGAAAGCCACGGGTCTTGCGCAGGATTCAAGAGACGGCCGGGTTGCCACCGTACAGCGGAGGCAATCCGGCTTTTTTATTGTCCGGAAGGAGCCTCTTGCTGCACGAAAAGGGAAAGGGCGGGAATTACCGCGGCAAGACCGCCTGAAACAATCTTAATAATCGACAGCAACGAGAGGAGTAATTCATGAAATTCAATTTGAAAAAGCTGGTGGTGGCACTGGCGCTGGCGGCAGCGGCCGGTCAGGCGAGCGCCGCCGTCGTTCCCGCCAGTACGGGCAATGGCGATTTGTTTCTGACCGCGTGGGACTCGAGTCTAAATCTGTCCTACTCCCGCGATCTTGGCGTCGATTTGACGTCGTTCCTCGCGAACGGCATGTCGGCCTCTGGCCTGACCAGTGTTTTTGCCGGCGATGCCCTGTTCACGACCACGTTTGCCAATAGCAGCGCGAACAACATCTCGTGGAACATCGTGGCCGGTGATAACGTGGTGAACGGCACTCCGAACGCGGCGGGTAGTCTGCGAATCCTTTCTACATCGACTGTAACGCCGGGCACGGGCTTCATCTTCAAGAATTCCTCCCTGCAGGGGGCGACGAACAACATTAATAATTTCCAAGGTTATCAGGTCAATGACCCTCTGCCCGCGGGGACGGGTTGCGGTACGAATCCCTCGTGCGTGATTACTAACTCTGCCGATCCGGGCTTCGGTGGCAATACCACTTGGGGAAGCAGCCTGGGCGGCAATGGCACCATTAGCAACGTGGGCACGGGCTTTGGTTCTTCGCTTTTCTTCTACTACATCACGGGTAACGGGGGTAATTCTCTGGCTTCGTCGACCCTGACCGCGTTTGCGAACGCTGCCGGCAATGGCACGTGGACCTTGGCTTCCAACGGCGCCGCCACGTACGCCATTCCCGGTGTCTCCGCCGTGCCCATCCCGGCCGCCGTCTGGTTGTTCGGCTCCGGTCTTCTGGGCCTGGTTGGAATCGCGCGTCGCAAACGGTCGGCTTAACGGTCGGTTCAGCACGCACAGTTATTTTTTGTCATAAATATATCGCAAGGAGTTTTTTGAAATGAAAATCAAGTTTTTGTCTTATGCGGTCGCGGCCGCGCTTGCCGCAAGTGCCGGCTCGGCATTCGCCCTGGCACCCGGCAGCACGATTAACCTTACGGTTAACATCTCGGGTTCATCCGCTCAGGACGGTGCGCTCGAACAGATGTTCCTGTTGCCCGCGGCCGGCGTATGCGCCGCCGGCACGGCCGATGTCTACCGCTTTACCGGCGATAACAACCATCGCCTGACATCCTGCACCCTGGCTAACGCCGCTCCGGTGCCGGCAGCGCTTCGTGGCCTGAACGTCATGCTGCGCAAGGCGTCGAACGGCGGCTCCGGCAACGGTGTACAGCCCGTCGCCGATGGAACCAACGTCGGCCAGGCGAGCTATACCGCCGCCAACTTTACGGCCGCCAATTGTCCGGGGGCCGCCGGGACCATTCACACCTGCAACTATGCCCCCAGCCTGGACAACGTGTTCCCGGATGCCGGCATCTCGGACGAGGAAGCGGCGCTGTTCGGCGCCACCCCCGCCCAGCTGGCCAACCTCACTGCCCAAAGCCAGGCCGGCGTGATCTTCGGTATCCCCGTCACGCTCAACCTGCGTAACGCCTTGCAGGCCGCCCAGGGATTGACCGTCGGTTCGGACCTGGAAACCCAAATGCCCACCCTCAGCAAAACGCTGATCACGGGCATTTTCTCCGGTGTGATCACCGATTGGAGCCAGGTGCTGGACAAGGATCTTCACCCGCTGACTTCGGCTACTGGCGACGTGGCCAACGCGGGGCTGTCGATTCCGTCCAACACCTCGATCTTTATCGATCGCCGCGTGGACAGCTCCGGCACGCAGCACGGAGCGCGGGTTTATTTTCTGAATGATCCCTGCACGCCCGGTCCCACCCAGCCAACGGCTGTCGTCCAATTCGTGGGACCGACCGACGGATCCAGCGCCGCCACCGGCGGTGCTTGCAATCCGGCTGCCGGCACGGTCAACGCGGGTTCGGGTGCGGGCGATGTCGCGGCCTGCATGAACACGAACAACAGTCTCGGTAACTGGGCGATCGGTATCGAGGGTCTGGATGTCCAGCCCAAGATTGCCACTCTGAACACGGTCACCCCCGGCGATGACGGTTATCGCTTCATCAAAATCAACGGTGTCTCGCCCAATCTGGTGAACGTCGAAGAGGGTCGGTACGACTACTACATGGAGAATTCGATCCAGTGGCGTAGTGGTCCTGGTCTGGTTAACGCGTCGGCGCCGGCGTTGTCCGGCAATCCGCTTGCTCTCATGCAGTTGGTTGCGACGCAAGAGGCCTCGCCGACGGTCATCAAGGCGATTGACGGCGTCTTTAAGATCAACCAAGACAACGTCACTAATGGCGGGGCGTACACCGCCTTCATGGCGCTGCCGACCGTGGGCACCAATACGCCGCCAACCATCGCGCCGGGATCAACCCCGACTCAGCAGATGGCTGCGGTGCTTGCCAACCCGGTTGCCGCGTACACGAAGTCTCCGACCGGCGTCACCAACAATTGCCAGCCGCCGGTTTCGGCCTTCCCCACGGCGCCGTTCTAAGTCCTACCGCAACTCAACACGATCGATCGCAACGATCGATGGGCGGCCCCTTTCGAGGGGCCGCTTTTTTTTCGGTGCTTGGCACCGAGTCATTCCGTGGCAGTCGCGCGCATCGATGGCGGCAGTAACGCGACATCAGGATGTCATAATCCGACCGTACCTTACGGCCCTCGAAGCGTAACCGCCCTGTAGGCTGTTCGACATAAATGCGACGGTACAATAAAAAATACGAACCGTTTCCAGCCGGGCGCGGTGCGTGGTTGAAAATTCTCCGAAGAGTGCGGCGACTCCTCGTCGCAATCGCAGCATGCAGTTTGTCAGGATGGAGTAGTGCCGGCATGGCGCAAGAACCAGCGGTGACGGGACACGCGGCGGATGCGCACGCCGCACCAGCGCCGCAATCGCATTTTTTCATCAACGAATATCGAGTCGAGGGCAATACAGTGTTGCCGAGGATCGCTGTCGAAAAGGCAGTGTATCCATACCTCGGCGAGAACCGCACCATCGACGACGTAGAAAAGGCGCGCAAGAATCTCGAGCAGACCTATCACGACGCCGGTTACCCAACGGTGTTCGTGGACATCCCCGAGCAGGACGTGGTCGGCGGCGCGGTACGGCTGCACGTTAGCGAGGGCCGTATCGGCCGGGTCCGGGTCGTCGGCTCAGGTTACTACTCGCTGGGCCGGATACGGGAAAAAATCCCGGCGCTTGCGCAGGGAACGGTTCCGTCCCTGCCGCAAATGCAGCAGCAACTCGGCGCGATCAATCGCGTCTCGACCGACCTTCAGGTTGTGCCCATGTTCCACGCCGGCGCCACGCCGGGAAAAGTCGACGTCGATCTCCGCGTCAAGGATGAGCTGCCTTTGCACGCGAGCCTCGAACTGAACAACCGCTACAGCGCCAACACTTCGCACTTGCGCGCCGTCGGCATGGCGCGTTACGACAATCTGTGGCAGCGCGAGCACAGCCTGTCGCTGCAGTATCAGACTTCGCCCCGGAACACATCGGACGTGAGCGTCTACTCCGGCACCTATGTTTTCCGCAGCGAGGATGCCAGCGCAGCCACCGCGCTTTACGCCGTGCATTCGAACACCAACGTGGCGGCCGTCGGCGATCTCTCGGTGATCGGCAAAGGCGATATCTACGGACTGCGCCAGATTTATCCCCTGCCTGCCGCCAGCGGATACTCCCACTCGCTGACGCTCGGGGTCGATTACAAGAGTTTCCGGGAAACGATTTCTCTGCAAGGCACCGAACAGGACAACACCCCCATCCGCTATCTGCCGTTCACCACGCAGTACAGCGGCAATGTCGACGACGCGCGCGGGCATACCCAGTTCGACGTAGGGCTGAATTTCTCGATACGCGCGCTGTCGGAAAGAACCATCGATTGTTTCGGGCAGCAGGTCAGCCAGTTCGAGTGCAAGCGTTACAACGCGCGCGCCGACTATGTCTACCTCAAGGCGGACGTGCAGCGCACGCAGAATCTGCCGCTCGACAGTACGGCGTTCTTGCGACTGTCCGTCCAGTACGCCGACCAGCCGCTGATCGACAACGAGCAGCTGGCCGCCGGGGGCGCCGACACCGTGCGCGGTTATCTCGAGGCTGAAAGCCTCGGAGACGATGGCGTGATCGGCAGCATCGAGCTGCGGCATCCATGGGACTGGCTGGCCCGCATTGCTCGCCTCGATCAGTTCAGCGTGCATTTTTTTGTCGATGATGCGCAGCTCTCGATCAGAGACCCGCTGCCCGGTCAGGCGTCGCATTCCGATCTGCTGAGCACCGGACTCGGGATGCATTTCAGCGCGCGACGCAATCTCACGGGCGATCTCGACTGGGCGTGGCCGTTGAAGGACGGGCCGACGACGCAGGCGCACGACTCGCGCGGACTGTTCAGCTTGCGTTACGGGTTCTGAGCATGAGTTTTCCGTGGCGCCCCGGATATAACCGCAAGACCCGGCGTGCATGCACGCTTGTCCTGCGCCGTCGTGGTTTGTCTTTGATGGTCATGCTGGCACTCGCCGGCGGACGGGCCTGGGCGGCCGGCCCGGCCGCGACCGAGATTCCCATACCCAAGGCGGTCAACGATCCGGTTCATCCGTTCGTGCAATCCGGCGCCGCCACATGGAACAGTAATACCGCGACACTCACGCAGCAGAGCGCCAATGCGCAACTCAATTGGTCCAGCTTCAATATCGGGAGCAATGCCCAAGTCACGTTCAATCAGCCGAGTACCAGCTCATTAGCGCTCAACCGCATCTGGGACGGCAACCCGAGCCAGATATTCGGCAAGCTCACGGCGAACGGCCAGGTTTATTTGTTGAATCAAAACGGCATCGTCTTCGGGCCGACGGCCCAGGTCAACGTCGGCACACTGGTGGCGTCCGCCCTCGATGTCACACCGGCGGCGCTGAGCGCCGACATCGGCACCGCGATCAACAACAACGGCTCAGCGGCGTTTCAGGCGTTTGTCGACGCAAGCGGCAAGCCGGTGGTCAGCGGCTCGATTACCGTCTTGCCGGGCGCCAACGTGCAAGGCAAGCAGATCTTCATGTTCGCGCCGAACGTGACGAATTCCGGCCACATCGAGACCACCGACGGGCAGGCGATCCTCGCCGCCGGCAGTACGGTCTATCTCATGCAAAGCAGCACCTCGCAGGGCGGCGATTTCAACGGGTATGTCGTGGAAGTAAACACACCCGTCGGCGACGCCGATCTGCAGAATTATCTTAAGAGCGAGCTGACAACGCAATCCGACGGCAGCGTCAGTCGGAACCCGAACGCGGCACTGACGTCAGGGACCGTTACCAACGACGCGCTCGGAGAGATCGTATCCAACCACGGCAACGTCAGCCTGGTCGGCCTCGCGGTCAACCAGGAAGGGCGCGTATCGGCCACCACCACCGTGAACGTCAACGGCTCGATCCGACTGGTTGCCCGGGATACGGTCGGGGGGCCGATAACGAATGGCACCAACACGGTGGTCACCGGGACACGCACCGGCGCGGTCGTTCTGGGCGCCAATAGCGTGACGGAGGTGCGCCCCGACCTGGCGGATCCCGGCACCGACGTGGACCAGGATACGCAGCGGCAATCGAACGTGAAAGTCGCCGGGCGTACCGTCTTTCTCGACCACGGTGCCAGCATCACCGCGACGAGTGGCGCCGTCAATCTGACCGCTAACGATCCCAACGTGCTTACGCCAGGGCATCCGGATGACAGTTGGGTTTATCTCGCCGATGGCAGCAGCATCGATGTATCGGGCGCACAGATAACCCTGCCGATGAGCAGCAATCTGCTGTCGGTCGGGTTGCGCACCCCGGAACTGCTCGACAGCCCGTTGCAGACGAGCCTGCTCTACGGGAAGACGATCACGGTGGACTTGCGCCAGCACGGCACGCGCGCGGACGGCAGCACTTGGATCGGCACGCCGCTCGTGGACGTCAAAGGGGACGTGGCCGGCATCAAACGGACCGTGGCCGAGCGCAGCCTGACGGGCGGCACGGTGTCTATCGACAGCACAGGATCGGCTGTTGTCAGCGCCGGCAGCGACATCAACCTTTCCGGCGGGGTCGCGCACTACCAGGCCGGTACGGTGAGCACCACCCAACTGGTCTCGCATGGCGCCGTCTATGACATTGCGCACGCCTCGCCGGACCTCGTGTACAGCGGCTTCGCCAACACCTTGACGGTAAAACACGTGAAGTGGGGCGTGACGCAAAGCTGGAACATCCCGGGCGGCGGCAACGGGAAGTTCGAAAATGCCTACGACGTCGGCATGGACGCCGGCACCTTCACGCTCAAGGGCCCGCAACTCGTCCTCGACGGCAACGTGCACGCCAATACCGTCACAGGTCCGTATCAGCGCAACGGCCCGACCGCGCTTCCGCCCGATCAGCTTTTGCGCTGGCAGGATGAAATACCGCTCGGCGGCCAGCTTGTCATCGGCGACGCCAATGGTGTTGCGCTCGACTACCGTGCACCGAACGTTGAGTTCAGCGCCGATAAACTGCTGTCAGGACGGACCTTCAATCCGGCGACCGATGCAATCCCTACCGATATTACGGCTGTCAATCTGTCGCCGGACCTGGTTCAAAACGGCGTCAGCCGGGTGGCGGTATACAGCAACGGCAGCATCGATTTACCGGCAGACGTGTCGCTCGACCTGCCGGCGGGTGGCTCGCTCGGGTTGACCGGCGGCTCGATCGACTTCGAAGGTCAAGTTCGTGCTCAGGGCGGTAGCGTCAGTCTATCGGCGGGCCAGACACTGACGACGCCGCCATCCGCCGCCTTGACCCTGGGCGACAAGGCCAGTATCGACGTGAGCGGTGGCTGGATCAACGATCGTCTTTCCGGATCCACGCAGTCCGCGCCGGTGCTGATCAATGGCGGGACGGTCACTTTGCGCAAGACCGGCGGCAGTCTCGATCTCGATCCCGGCAGTGTCATCGATGTGTCGGGCGGCGCCTGGTTGCAGGCCAATGGCAAAATAGTGAACGGCAATGGCGGGACCATCAGTGCCACGGCCCA